>Ga0307982_1001545_pt1 | contig 18718 bp, 8 predicted proteins | sample OrgLakmetagen989_FD_201847 | JGI IMG/M metagenome (GOLD analysis project Ga0307982, IMG submission 201847) | Saline water microbial communities from Organic Lake, Antarctica - #989 | ecosystem: Environmental > Aquatic > Non-marine Saline and Alkaline > Saline | place: Antarctica: Organic Lake... | reverse complement strand
TGGCCAATGCCCCTCTCCCTCCTGAATCATTCCGCACTTGCTTTGTTTGCGCAACGCACGCGCATTCCCACTTCTGCCCGCAGCATTGGCTTCTGTGCCATTTGGGTTTGTATTAGTTCGAGTTCAGCCAGCAGCCTCGTGAGTTTTGGTTTTCTTGGTTCTTGGTTACTGCTTCGTCTGAACCATTTCATTAGGGATTTTCAACTAGAGTTAAGGTACGGCTCTACTTGATTATTACATTAGTCGATAGAGGTGGATGTAAGCGCAGGCATAGTTTGAGTAAGGAGTGAGAGGGAGAACTGAGAACAAACTAGAACTAGAACTGGGATCTGAGATCAGCGAGAAAAAAGAAGGGGCCTGATTAGCTTCCTAGGTCTAGTTTGCGCTGCTTTGCTTTTCTTCTCTACCTGTTAGTCTTCTAATTCCGGCCCTTCGGGCAAGGGGATTACATCAACTGGGAGCGAAACGACCTCTAAAAAACCTCCCCTGTAGTGGTGGCAAGAATACAGAACAGTACTGTAGTACTGTAACTATGTGACGTCCAGTCGCATGGGAAGCGCAACCCACTTTTAAGGCGCTCGCGGCAATTACAGAAGAGCTATACTGACGCTCGGAAGCCTCACCTTTTTACGTCGTTATTAGAAAGCATTCCGAACCGCGCGCGTCAGTATAACTTACCCGCTTGTCTCCCAAGGACACCGTCCACGTCTCATCCTCAGAACACGTTGTTTGGACGCTCAAGTTGACCGTTTGGACCCTAGCAGTGCTCAAACTGAGCTTACAACAGGCTCGAAAGCGCGGAATTGAAGCAGTTTTAAGGTGCGGTGATACTCATCTTTGGCGCGTGCACCTCAAGCTAGAAAGGTGCTAAAAAGGTGGTGGTCGGGACCTCATACACGAGCGTTTTTCCGTTTCGCTCCCAGTTAAGGTAATCCCCATGCTTCGGGGCCTGTCTCAAAAAAGAAGGGGACGAGGAAATCTCAATTTTCTATACTGTACCACATTAGGACATCGAAAATACTTTTTGGGGAAATGCGAACAACGCAAACATAACAGTCGCCTGGTTCACAATGTTGGCCCACAAGCCTTCGTAACGGCAGTCAGCTGGCTACAGTTCAGACAGAGACGCCGTCGTCTTGCAATTATGGGTTGTTCAGTGTCCAGAGATGTGCGTGACTTGAAGCGGGATTATGAGTCCGTCACCATGCCAAATCCCGACATCAACACATACTTCCGCGGGCCGCTCATCGTCATGTATGACACCATTTGCGTGAATCCGACCTGGTGTGAGTGGAATGGAGCTGTAAATTGTCAGGTTACTGCACATGTAGAGGCTGCTGCTGACGGCAGCTTGCGTGGCGCACTTACGGGATGGCACGCACACGAAGCTCAACCGGGTCATCTTACTCAAGTGAACGCACCCAAGAGCCTAGGCTGCCGGCGCGAAGAAGGTCTGGTGCTTGTTCTAACCGTTCGCGTGCGGAGTGAGAGTAGCAATAGTAGTAAGAAAAGCAGTAGTAAGGGCAGTGGCAGCATTGCTGAACCTTCATCCGGGCCGGATTCGTCTCGAGCCTTCGATGCCACTCTAACGGGAAAGTTGTACCTAGACCAAGGGCCGCTCGACTTGTTTCAATCCCGCACTATTTCGCTATTAGACTCATCTGCAATGGATTATGCAATAAAAGCTGCTGCTAATGATGGCGACCATGCCAGCCCGTTGGCGGCAGCCACCATGCTGAACGACGCACTGTTGCTCGGCGACCGAGGCGGCGAGCTCACGGTGCGCTTTCTGCCCGAGCCTCCGCGCGTGAAAACCATCTATTGGGTGCGGCACGCCGAGTCGGAGTGGAACGCGGCACAGCGGCAAGGCCGCGTGTTGAAAATGGTCGGGCAAGTCGACCACCCGTTGGCCCCAACGGGCGTCGCGCAAGCACGCGCCCTGCAACGCAAGGTTGCCGCCACCCTGCGCCGCATGCGCCACGACGAGCAGGTCCAGCAAGAGCTCGACGCCACCACAGCCGCGCGTGTAAAAGCAGCGGTGAGCCAGGCCAAAGAGCACGCCAAGGAGTTGGCGTTCCACGCGGAAGCGGCCGCGCGTAGAGACGTGGCGGTTGCGAAGCAAGCTCAACAGCGCCAACGGCTCCTGAAGTTAACTGCGTCTTGTTCTGGGCATCGTGCTCAACCACTCACTCGAAGGCTGGCCAACGGCAGCAGTGGGCTGGACGACTTAGGTCTAGGCAGTAATGGCACCACTGGTGACGATGAAGCCTTTGCAGTAGCGCTGCTTGAAGAGCTCCGAACACTGCGAGCCGATGCTTTGGCAGCCGCGAACCGCCACTCAGCGATGGGCGCTGCTTCGCTCGACGAGCCTCATTCGCCCGAGCACCGCTCAGAACAACCTTCACTTGAAGAACGAAAAGACGAAAACGAGGTGATGGCAACTAATGACGAGTTCGCACAACTACAACCCGGCAAAGAGCAGCAGCAGCGGTTGCGGCGACGTCACCAACGAAATCCCTGGGAAGCAGCCGCCATGACCAACTTGGCGGAACGGCTGTCCACGCACTTGGCGGAAGTGCGCGCCAAAGTGGTCGAGCAGCGCCGCAACGCAGCCTTGAACCACCGCCACCGCCGCCGCTTGAGAGGCAGCAGCAGCAGCCCGTCGAGGTCGCCTCCCCGTGGCGCGTCGTCGTCCGAGAGCAGCAGTGTTGCCTGGGGACCAAACGACTTGTCCGTGGCGTCGGTGGGTTCTACGTCGTCGTCAACTTCGGGATCAGTAGGGGGCACTGCCGCGTCGAGTATAGAAGCGGTGACGCACTTAGAGCGCCGCTTCTTGCGGGCCACGGTGCTCTGCAGCCCGCTGTGCCGCGCAGTGCAAACGGCGTTGCTCGCGCTGGGCCCCTCGGGCCACTTGGGGTCGGCCACGGGTGGCGTGACTCTGCTGGCCAGCGCGCGTGAAGTCAAGAAAACCCGCGGCTCCTTCGACTGCGCTGCCACTACCACCGGCGCAGCCGTGCGGCAACGCGCAATAGATATGCTCGCTGCTTCGCCTCTGCCTCCGCCGACGGACTCTGCCGTAGATGGTGTTGACGATACAAGTGGTGACGTAGGACTCATCTTAGCAGACACTGACCTAGGATCAGCGCCCTCGCCGTCCAAAGGGAGCAACAACAATAACAGCAGCGCCCTTCGCGGCACGCGACGGCGACGGCAAGCCGCTGCGAGCCGCCAGATCGCGCGCGATGGGGCGGCCGCGGCCGCAGAGCAAGCAGCGGTGCGCGTTGTCGCAGTGCACGCAGGCGACGCCGCCAACGCGGGCTGCAAGTGGTGGACGCCGGGGGTGGACACCACGCGCGACTGCGCAATGCGAGTGCGGGACCTGGTGAACCACTTGGCCCTGCTTCCTGATGCGGACCTGGTGGTGGTAGGGCATTCGTACTTGATTCGCGAAGTGTTTCGAACCTTTGCGGGGGCGTCGCCTGACAACAGCAACAAGAACGACGATCTTGACGTTGGAGGCAGCAGCGGCGTCTCAGCTGCTGCTCAGCGAGGCCCTGGCAGCAGTGTCGAGCAGCATGACGTGGACACCGGCAGTTTAAGAACCTCCCCTGTAGCGCGCGAGCTCTGCGACCGCAAGCTGGAAAACTGCGGCGTCGTAGCGACCCGCTTTGACTTTGGACCTTTGCTGCCGGACTACAACGGCAGCGAGAGTAGCAGTGATAGCAGCAGCAGCTACGCAGGAGGAAGAGTTTTGCCGTCACCTGGATTAGGCCTGGATGCGAGCGGCGGATCCAAGTACATCACAGACGCCGTGTATCTCTTTGGGTCATCGGCGTGCAAGGACAAAGCCGAGAAGAAGCAACAGAAGGCAATCGAAAAGGAAAAACGGAATCAGCAACTGCGATGAGAAGGTGATTATTTACTTACGTTTGCTCATTTAGTAATCGGTATTCCATGCAAAGAAAGAGAAATCTATATCTATATCGCTATCGGTATGCAGGATCCGTTATCGCTGAAAGCTGAGGGTCGTGAGGTCCGTAAGTCCGTAAGGAAAAGACAAACACAGATCTAGAGAGTTTCGAACTCAAGCCAAGCAGCTCGACTACTTTACCTTGAGCTCTTGACTTCTATTCCAAATTCCGAGGATTATCAGTATTCACTCCACGTGCACAAGTCGCAGATGCAAGCGAAATCCCTACGTATACGTAATCATGGCGACTTCATTTTTAGTGCACTTGCACTTAGTGGCTTAATGATGAATGACAGGGGAGCAAAGCTGCAGCACAACGAAGGTACATGCAGATAAAATTTTGCAAAGAAAGCAATAAGCAATCAACACACAAGGAACGCAGGAGGCGGCGTACTCGAAAATTATTTTCACATTAGAAAGCCAGGCAGAGTAGCATCGCCGTCCCGCGCTTGGTCCAAAATTCGCCCGAATTGAGGCCGGCCTTGAGCTCCACCGTGACCACGAAACTGGGCCGCTCGCGGCTGCCGGTGCGCAAAGGGTACATGTACAGAGGGCACAGGTAAATCCCTTTCCCCACCCGCTTCTTCATCGCCCCCTCGATCGGCTTGAAGTGCACCACCGGCATGGACGAAAAGAGCTCCATCGGGAGCGGCTCCGCCAAGCACTGGCCGTCGTCGTCGCCGTTCCACCGCGCGCCTTCCAGGAACATGCCGTGGGTCAGGGCGCCCTCTTTGGGGGGCGCGTCCAAACCCTTCGGCTGCTTCTTGGCGCTGGCGTCGTAGGGCGGTAGAATGGGAAAGTCCCAGAGGAGCGAGTCAATGGCGAGGGCATTTTTGCGGGCCGTAGTCTGCAGGAGCGCCGTCAAGAATCCCGTGGGGTAGGTCAAACCCGGCAGCCAGTACACCACCGGCATGGCAGTGGTCCACCACCCCTCGAGCTGCTCGCAGCGGGTGCAGAGGTCGCGGGTCCAGGACGCCAGCGGCTTCAGGGAGGGGTAGGCAAACCCCCACTTGGAGGGGACCTTGAAGTCCAAGAAGGCCGCAATGATCAGGTCGAGCAGGGGGGTGACCGTCACCAGGCCTTGCATGGCCTTGGCTAGATCTGACAGAGTGCGGTGCACAAAGGACAGCAAAGCATTGTACCGCTCGATTTCTTGAATGAGCACCACCTTCAGCGGGTCGGGATCTCCGCGGCCCGCCATCTCTTCCCGGACGTCCCGCAAGTTAAACGGTTGCGGCACTTGTTTGGATAAACCTTGGGCCTGCTGCAGCATGCGCTCTTCCACCGAGGCGCCACCGCCGCCGACGGCCTTGGGCTGCAAGGAGACCAGCGTGTTGAGGCAGTCGGCAGTGTCTTCGATCTGCGACGAAATGTCGGCGTTGGGGTGCTGCCCGAAAGCAGCAGGGAGGTCGGCCTGGGGCAGTGCTCGGACAAAGGCTTTCATGCCGTCCAAATCCACGGTGTCCGACGGGAGCACGTAGTCGTTGAGCTCCGAGAGTTTGAACTTGGGGTCGTCCACGGCTCCCGGCGCGAAGAAGCTGGCAATGTACACGTTCACCAATCGCCGGTCCCAGTCGTCTGTGACGCGACCACCGTAGTTGGCTTCCGCAATCAAGTAGCGCATCGCGTCGAACGGGGTTTCATCGGGGTACTCGTCCAGGAACACAATCACAATGTCGTGGCAAATTTCGTAGTCCGAATCGTTGAATTCGTACGGGACGTTGTAGCCCAAGTTTTTGAATTTTCGGCGCTCCAGCAAAATGGCGTGGAACCAGGTCAGGGCATAGAGCAGCTTTTTGTACTTGGTGCGCTGCTTGCACTCGTTAAACTTGTCTTCGCCAATCAAGTTCAGCAGCTTCGACATGTTGGCGCGCAACCCTTTGGGGGGCTCGGTGGTCATTTTGATCGAGCGCTGTAAAATCCCGATCGGGAATTTCGGGTCGGGCGACGAGGAAATCCACATCCGGAAGTCGGAGTGGGGGGTGCCTTCAATCATTTTTTCTTCGATGAGTTTTTCCAGATCAGCGAGCCACGACACCATCAAGTGGCAGTTGGCCAATTGCAGCCAGGACCCCCCTGTAACGGCTTTCTCCAATTTCGCCACCGCAACCGGCCCTTGGCCTTGGCCCATGGCCACTAAATCGAAGAAAATGCCCTTAGATTTGGCGAGCATGATGACCTGATTGGTAGGGTCGACCCCCGGCGACAAGATGAAGATCAGAGGCGTACGGCAGGTGGAAGTTTTGTACACCGACTGAAGGTCAAACGCGGGTGGGTCCGCAAATTGGCCACCAATGTTGGAGGCCACGAACTTGGTGGCGCTGAAGAGCACCCGGTCAGCCCGCACCGCGCGCAGCAGGCACATGCGCTGGAGTTCGTTGCACTTGTCGTTCCAGTCGCCGGGCAACGGGTGCACTTCGGGCTTTCCGCTCATGTACCACTCGCACCATTCCGCCGAGCTGCCGAGCATCGCATCCACCAAGCCCCCAAACGCGGGTAACTTCTCCAATTCACACACGTTGTCCCAGTCCGCTGCGGAGCCCATCCACTCGGGTTTGGGTTTCTGCGTGGCGCGGTCGGCGCCCACCCCACCGTAATACACGAAGTTCATTTCGGGCTCGTTGATTTTCTTGTCGTTGGCCATGATGCGAATGCACAGCAAGAGGGAAAAGAGCAGCTTGTGGCGCTCGAAGAGGCCCAAGCATGTGTACTTGTAAATGGCGTGGGTGTGGAACAAATTGATGATTTTGCAACGCTCGGCCACCGATTCCGAGGGAGCAGCGGGGTCTCGGCTTTCCACCATCGACTGCCGGAACAAGTTGAAGTAGGTGTCCAACGAGAACTGGTACATGGGGTCCACACGGCTCAAATCATAGAGCACGAAGTACACTAGGGACGAGCGAATGGCGGACACCCGGTATCCTTCACAAGCCGCATTGATTTCTTTCTGGGTCACGTCCGCCACCTTCAAATCTTCAGTCACCGCGTCCGAGGTGACCTTGGAGTCTTGCAAGGTTTTGATGAGGTTCAAGTCGTCGAGCAGCGAGCCGGTGGACTCCGACAACAGACGCAAAATGTCGTCTTCGAGGGCGACCAGCTTGTTCTTTCCCAGGGCCACACGCACCGTGAGGGCCGCGGCCTGCTCTTCCAAGCTCGGTTGTTCCGAGCCCACCACCATGGTGAGGAGCTGCGCTTCTAGGCCTTCTTGCTTCACGGAGAAGTTGACGATGTTGGCTTTGGTGCTCACTTCCGGGGTGTAATGCGGGTTGCCCAGCTTGGTGGTGATGTAGAAGCGGAAGTCTTTGGAGTAGTCGAGCTCCTTGTCGCCCAAGCGGAGCACTTCGCGCGTGCCAATCTTTTGCACCGACTTGCTGAGCACCGGCTCCAAGCTCGGGTCCAACTCTTCGAGCACGTCCTGCAAGAGCACGGGCAAGCCAAAAGAAATGCCGTTTTCAATGGCCCGCAAGAAGTCCTTCATTTTGAGGTCAATCACCGACAAAGCCTCGCCTTCCATCTTGCGGACCCACTTGTTGGCCTGCGCTTGCGGGTCAATCATCAAAGGCCAGCGGGAGCCCCGGGTCACAATCACGCCGTTCTCGGTGGAGAAGTCGTCGGCCGGCAAACCCTGCAAGTTCCATTGCCGTACTTTTACGGGTTCAGCCAGTAAATTCACGAAGCTGAAGGCGGGGCTGAACGGCAGGCTCTTTTCCTGGACTTCCTGCAGCCACCCTTGCACCAGGGCTTCGCGGTACACCGTGTCAAAGGGCCCCGCGTAGCTCAAAAAGGCCGAGGCCACCAAACAATCCCCGACCAAGTCTTCCAGCGACTGCTTGAACCCGCCAATGGAAGCCTGCCACCGCACGTACTCGCCCCCGAGCCCGCCAATCAGCTTGTCGGCGCGCTCCAGCTTCTCGCCCAAATCGTTGGCTTCGGCGCGCAACGCGTTCTTTTGCCCGACGGACGTGTCGTACCGGTACTTCAAGTCAGCGACCTTGGCGAGCACTTCTGCAAGCTGAGCTTGAGCCACCCCCAGGGCTTTCTGCTTCACGTCCAGTGTCTTTTGCGCGTTCTTGAGGGCGTTCCGCTTGGGTTCCACTTCTTTGGCCACCCCACAGTAAATGTAAATGGCGTGCACCCAGACGCACAGGGAGGCCGCCGCTTTCGACTGTTTGGCCACCGCTTCCGGGTTAAAACTGGGTTCTTTCACGTACTTGGCAATCTTGAGCACGATGGCGGGTTTTACGTTGTCCTTGTCGAAGCCCTTCACTTTCTGCAAGAAGTCCGACGCGCCCATTTCGGTCTTGGCCGAGGCCCAGTCGGTCTTTTTGCCCATGAAAGTCATGACTGCTTCCAGCACCACCGCCACGGCAGGGGGGGGCTTGGTGAAGCCTTTGATTTCAGTGATGGCGGACTTGTCGAGCTTGTCAACCTCTGCCATGGCCTGTTGGAATGAAACACAAGAAAAAGTAAAAGCAGCAAATAAGCTCACGTGCATGCGATATCCTATTTATTAGAAGAAGACAAAAAGTGGGCCGCGACATGAACCCTCGCATCGTGACGACTACGTAAAGAAAATTTCACGTAGATTTCTCGCTCAATTTCACATTGAAGGCACAACGAAGAATCCCTGTCGCTAGTTTTCCTCAATCACCTTCTCGAGAGCCGGCATGGCGACGTCGAGATCAGCTTTGGCGTCGGCTGCGATGGCGTTGCACGCCTCGGCCTCTTTCGCAATCCGCTCGGAATCAGCTTCCACTTGAGCCTTTTGCGCATCCGCAGCCTGCTTCTCCACCACAATCACCTTCAATAACTCTTGGCATTCGCCTTCGGCCGCTGCCACCACCACCTTCTTGTCCTCGACAATCCCCACCAGCCCCGTGACTTGCTCCTTCGCGTCTTCTAGTTTGGCCAAGCCGTTTTCCAGCCTTGCGCACGCGTTGCCCAGCTCGCTGCGCTTTTCGTCGAGTAAAGTCTTGTAGCCCTGGGTGAGCTCCAAGTAATGCGTGGGAGTCACGTAATTCTGGCGTTTCAATTCCAGCCGCATTTGTGTCGACTTGTTGATCACGCTGAGGTGGAAATGCGAAAAGAGCAAGGCCACGTTTTGCCGCACGTCGCCTTCAGGCAGCTTCACCGCCGACAGGAACTTGATCGCGACGGAAGTAAGGGCGTCCTCTGGCCAAGTGTGGAACCAGTCGATGGTGGTACAGTTCACCAAGCCCGGGTACATGCGGCACCGCACGCGCAGAGCTTCACCAACGGGGGACACGCACAAGATGATGTGCAAGTTGGCGCGGACGCGGTCAATGAAGAAGCGAAACAATTGGTCGGGGGTTTCGTCGATCCCCGCTTTGATCGCATCCTTGCGCACTCCGTCGAAAATGGCGCCGTACTCGTCCTTCCCAAACAAGTTGGGCACCACCCCACTGCTCAAAATGTTGTTCAAGTCTTCCAAAAAGCTTTCTTCTTTGATCTGCGTTTCGTTGAACAAAAAGGTGACTTTCTTGTTGTCGCAACCCGCTTCGGTGTACAGGGCTTTCAAATCGTCGTGAAACTCAATCGATCGGTAGTTCTTGGTGATTTCAATCATGAAGAGGCGGTACTCTGCAATGAAAGTAGCCAGCCGAGCCAAACTCTGCCGCCCGCTCCCGCCAATCCCTACCAGCATCAGGTTGCCCCGCGGCTGCTTGATCACCCGGTGAATGCGGGCAATGTGCCGCATGGCGTCTTCGAAGAGCACCAAGTCCATGGACAGCAGCTTGGGCTCCATGTTGTACATCTCCAGCGCGTCTTCGAGCCGCACCTTGAGGGGCCCCATGTCGGGCACCCAAGTGTAAGGGGGGTTTTCGTCGCCTTCGGTCAAGAACGAGCAAAAGACACCTCCCGCCTCGGGCTTTGCCAAGCTCTCGTGCAAAGTGTTCCAATCCACGCCAAACACGCTCCCTAGGACCGTGTTCACCAGGTTGCGGAACCGGTCGTGGTCGTTGGCGGCGTCCAGCACGAAACGGTCGGCGAACACCCGCAAGCACTCGTGGCACCACAGCCGCAGGAAAATGGTGCGCTGGTCGTGGTCGGCCCGCTCCAGCTGCTCGAAATGGGCCGGGTCCGACTGCAGAACACCCTGTACCACTTTGGCCACGTCCCGGATGTTGAACAAGTAATGAAACTTTTCGGAGGTCGGCAAGAAGGAGCCAATGACCCCCTTGTAGACGTCAAGGGTGGCTTTCGCGACCGCAGTGCCGAGAGGGGCAATGTCTGGCGACTCGAACTTGCTCAAGTGGGGGTTCAGAATCGACTCAAAAATGCGCACCACCTGGCTGTCCGCGGGGAAGGTGAAGTGCACTTGGTTGAACCGCGACTGGGTCCGCTTCGAAATGACTTCGCGACCGCCCGTGGGAGGTGCCTGAAAGAGTGATAGAGAAAAAGATTAGGGCAATAGTGAGCAGATGGCAAGGTTCCACGAGTAAAATTTTACTTACGCACTGTAAAAACACACAACTTAGTACAGCTACATCGTACCATAGCAGCGAAGATTTGACAGTCGGTGACGTAGCGCCACGCCTGTTTTTCCCGGTCGTACCACCCGCCGTAGTCCAGCCAGAGCCGCAAGAGCTCGAGCGGGGGTTGGAACGGGCTTTCAAAGGACGTCTTCTTGGGCATGTTGAAGTCGTCGATGAAGACCACCATGGTCTTGCCACCGTTGGGCCGCAGCTTGTTCTTGGACGCTTTCTCGCAAGACCCCTCGATGATGTCCTGGGTGGTCTTGGAGAGCGTCGCGGCGCTGAAGTTGATGGTTAGGCTCGAGTACGTGTCAATCGGCAAACGATCCAATTCTTCTGAAGCCAACACCGTTTTCCCCGTGCCGGTGTCGCCGGTGACCAGGGTGTTGGACCCGTTCTTCAACAGCGTCCGCACCACGTACGAATTTCGGACCGTGTCAACCGTAGGGACTACCATGGCTGCGAACTGCAAGTCGGGCCGGGCCGGCACCCATGCGGGCACTTGCGACTCCCACAGGTTCCATTCTCCGGTCGCAGGCTCCACGAAGTAGTCGAAGATTTTCGCCATGGGCGGGAAGGCCCCACAGCCGGACTCGCGGACCCAGCTGTCGCATTGCAGGCGGCCTTTTTCGTCGACGCACGCCAGCAACGACCACATGCCCGCGTAGACGAACCACCGCTCCGCGAGCTTCGCGTACTCGGGGCTGAACGGCAACGCATTCCCGTCGGGCCCGCACAAGAAGTGGGCTTCGGTGTGCAGCGCGGTGAACAAGTTGCACAGGCCGCGCACCGCCGCGAAGTCCGCGATGGGCACGGGCTCCTTCACTTCGAGCTCTTTGAACTTGAGGCCCGGCTCGACGAACTTGTCGAACAACCCGTTGTAGAAGTCGTGGTGCTCCTGCATGTCGGGCCACACCCGCTGAAGCCACGACTTGACATAAGGGCGCCAACCCATTTCGCTCACGTCCATGAATATCATGCCCGCGCGGCTGGTGGTCGCGGGGGAAGCCACCGCCAAGTCTTCCACTTCAAACACCAGGGACATGGGGGTGGTCAGGGGAATCCGGTCGCCGTTGATGAGCGTCAATATCTTGTTGTCGTCCATCACCGAATTCATGCTTTCAATCCACATGGCGTCTACGGGCCCGTCGAACATGATCCACTTCTCGTCGGGCTTTTCGGACTCCGAGCAAGTCTTAAACAGCCGGCTCAAAATCCCGTCCCGCCACTCAAACGTCGCCAAGTCGTACTCCCCGTACAGCTCGGCTAAGTCAATGCTTTTGGAGTTGATCACAAACGCATTCACCGGCACAAACCCTTCCACGTTGTCTTCCTTCGCCAAGGCGGTCTTAGCGTTGGCCAAGGTGTTCCAGGCCACGCTTTTCCCAGCGAGTGACTGGCCCACCATCATATTGCAATGGCGTGTCAACTTGGAGTCGTACAGCTGCACGATTTTGTAAATCAAGAACTCGTGTTCCTGTAGACCCTTCCGGAGCAGCTCCCGGCGGAACGCTGCGTCGAGCTGTTGATAGACCGACTGCGGCAACTCTAGGCCGGGAAACAAATCACTGAGCAACAGCCGAAAGAGCCGCTCGTCGTCCTTAATGAACTTGGGCAAGTTCATGTCCCGCAAGGCCCGCATCATGATGAGCTCTTCGTTCATGTTTGGGTCGGCCCGCTTGAGGGTGCCCGCCATGTTCAGCACCGCTTTCAAGTTCCGGAGGCCGTAGTCGTAGTGGTCTTGCTTGGACAGCTGCTGGGTCATCAGCGTGTACAGGGTGATGGTTTTCTTCGCCAAGTCTTTGGCCTGGCGGAACCCCTCGGACGAGAGCATGACTTCCGCGATGAGCGCTAGGTCGGGGGTCATCATGGCCACAGGGCGCATCAGGGCTTTCAAGTTGTCGGGAAGTTCGGTACGGCCAGCGTAGCCAGGGTTCATGGTCTGTAGAAAGAAGGAAAGCACAGGAGGGTCGTAACATTTCGAAGTGAGAAAGCAAAGCAAAAGTCGCACGAATACATGTCAAGGCGATGCGCCAGAAGTAAAGAAAACAAAAGGTAAAACTAAAAGCACGTTCAATGAATTCGGCGATCATTTTAGGATTGCGTGTCAACGAAGCCGGAAGAACTTTGCTTCAAAGCCGGAAGAAAACTTACGATGAACATGCCCATGTTCACGTTGCACGAAATGATTTGCCCCATGAAGTCAAACGTCTTCACACCAGTAGCCAACGCTTTCACAATGCTCAGCACTTGCATCGCCACCACGCTGATCACTTCGATTTTGATGCGGTTGAATTCGTCGAAGCAGCCCCAGCTGCCGGACTGGCACAGCCCACTGAAGATGCGGCCACACGACTTGTAATCCATGCCGTCGGAGCAATTCATCACCACCACGTACTTGGCCAGGTTTTTTCCCAAGTCTTTCACGGTTTCGGTTTTCCCAGTACCTGCAGGGCCCAGTGGATTCCCACCGCGGAACAAAAACATGGCAGTTACGAGGGTGAGCACGCAGCGATCGGTAAGCGGCGTCACCACCAAACGACCATTGTTGCCCTGGTACTCGTACGAATACTCGAGCTTGCAATTGGTTTGCTTCACGTGGGCTAAACCATAAGGCCCTTTATCCGCTTCGTAAATGAACCGCAGCTGGCTGAGCCACATGAAGTCGGAAGGGTCGGAAATTTTGGCCTTGATCATTTTGTCCATCACGTCACGGTTGTGAATTTCCATGGTAATTAGAGCCACTACTTTGTTGCGATCAACTTTACCCAGCTGACCGCGGACCATGTCGGTAAGACGGTTGATAAAACCCACCTGCTTCTTTTTCACTTTCTTCATGGCACTCTTGTCGCCTTCCATCACTTCCGTCAATCCCTTGGTGCAGTCAACCGTCCATTGAATGGCCCCACACGTGATGAGCAGCGAGCCTTGCCAGTCTTTCACCCACTTCTCCTTTTTGCCCTTGAAGGCTTTCACGGTGGACGTCAAAAGCTTGGCGAGACCGACTTGCATGGCGCCTTCGAGTTCTTTCAGCCAAATCTCTACAGCGCCCGTCAACTTCACAGGCGTAACGAAAGGCGCCACTTCACCGTCGGGCGAGTTCATGCCAATCGCGAGCGGCGTCTTGTTGCCCTGCGCGCCCGTGGGCACGAACTGCATGGTTTGAATGCCTTCGAAGCATTTCTTGACGTGCTTTTGAATCGCCACGGGGTCCCTGGATTGGCCCAAAATTTCGAGCAAGTCGTCGTCGGACACGAAGTAAAAGCGCGGGAAAACCATACGCTTGGTTTCCAAATAATCATCAAGACACTTTTGAATCACGTCGAGCTTGCCATCCATGTCCACGAGGGCATCGACTAAACCGTCTTTCTTGCACGCGCGTTGCGCATTCGGGTCCAAGTACATGCGTTCCAGCTCCACTTTGAACGCGTCGTTGACTTCGACAAAGAGCGCAGATTCAGTCGGGAGCTGGCGGCGAATGTCTTCAGAAGCCATGAAAATGGACTCGAGGTACATCCACTTGCGTTGAATGGTCAAAATGGTTTCAACCACTTCGCTGATCAAGCTCAGCACCCCTTCCCAGTAGTCAATCCCCGACTTGAAGCTCAAGTAAAACTTGCTGGACTTCATGGTGCTCACGTTCACCGTGTCGTCTTCCAGGACTTGCCCCAGCTCTTCGGTGCTGCGCACCTTGAAGTACACGTCCTTGTATTCCACCACGTCTAATTCCATGGTGCCCCACCGTTCGTCGAGCTGGGTCATGGCCACTTCGATCGCCAATTCTTTGTTGGCGTTAGCGCTCAAGTCGCCGACGAAATCGCCCAATTTGTTTAGTCCCACCCTGTAAACCTCTTCGAGGGTGAACGCTTCGGAGGTGGGGTCGAGACCTTCCCCAAATGAGCCGAGCTCCGCACGAATAGTGTCCCAGTGCCGCGGCCGCAGCGCGGGGTTGCGGAGGTCCATAATCAGAGGCATGGTAGCTTTGAACTCGTTCACGCGCTCGAGCGACACCCGGTGCACTTGCCAGTGCTTGATTTCGCGGCCCAGCCTTCCCAGGTTCTTGGTGAACCCACCCGCAGCGGCGTCTAAATCGTCGACTTGAATGCTGCTAAACGAACCCGTCTTCCAGGTGTCGAAGTTGGTCTTCCAGTCGTCGGCGAGCGACCACACTTTGAAGAGCAAGTCGAGTTCTTTCTCGGTCTTTGTGAGCTCTTCAGGGTTGGGCAGTTCAATGGCAAACACGCCCAGTCCGGGCGCGAGGGCTTGGAACGCGTCGCGGACGGCGTTGCACTCGGCGCGCTTTTCTGCGATCATCCGCAGAGCTTCCTTCGGGTCCATGTCGAACGCGTGGAAAGGGAGCGTGTCTTCGGCGTGTTTCCGCAGGGTGACGGCGGCCGTTTCTTGTTGGTCCATGGCATCCAACAAGGCCCCCTTCATGTTGGCCTTGGCTTTATTGAGCATGAGAGACGACGCCGAGAGCTGTTTGTTGAAGGCCTTGGCAAGCTCTGGCAAGTTAGCCAGCGCATTCAGCTCTTCTTCGGGAGCGGTGGCGTCGCATTTGGCCAGCAAATCGTACATGGCCCCAATGGAACTGAAGCGTGCTTTGGTGGTGATGAACTCGCCATCGCCACTGCGCATCACCTGTGACACGTGCAAAAAAAAGTTGGACTAGAGGGGGCGCAAATAGATAGCCAAGCAAATAGGACTGCAAGACACACAACGAAGGGCTCCCATTTTCAATATCCAGGAAATGTGTACTGCAGAGTGCAAAACCTCAATGAGAAAACCAAAACTAATTACGAGGACAAATGCAACCACAGATAAATTTACCTCTGCGAGCAAGTTCAAGGACGCGCTCAAGTGGTCCAAGTCCGCGGGTGGCTCGGACAGCTCGGCGGTGCGCTTCGCAAAGAGGGCGACCACCTCGTCGAGCTCTTTCTTGGCCATTTGGTTCAGCAACCCCGTGAGCACTTTCTGCCACTCTGCTGCGTGCTTCACCAGCTCCGCGCGCAGCTTGGTGCAGTCCACTTTCAAAAACGCCACGGCCGACGCCACGGGTTCTGAAGCCGCCGCAAACATGGTGGCCTTGAACGCCTCGAACTCCGACTCCATGTCGGCCAAGCTGCGCGGCGGGGTCCCCTCGTGCTGGTTGTTGTAGTTGCGCACGAAGTTGTGGCGGTCCACCGCCCACAGGTTTTTGTACTTGGCCCAGTAGTCCAGCGCAGACCGCAGCGCCGCGTCCGCCCCGTGCACCGCGCGCATGACTCGCTCCATCAGCTTGGTGAGCTCGGGTTCTTGGAAAATGAGCTCGTAAAAAGTGCCCGGCCCATCGCTACCACTGGCGCCACTAGGTTTTGCAGCAGTGGTTGTTGTGGAGGCCATAGCAGTAGTGGTGGCCCCGTTGGTGGCAGTCGCTAGCGCTGGCGGAGCATCCGTAGGCTCGCTGTCATCCGGTGATGCCGCGGACGTAGCCGCGGCAGCTCCAGCAGCGGCGGCTTCTGCAGTGGCAGCCGCCGCTATCTGTTGAGCTTCGGCCTCCTTGGGGCTCTTGGGCTTGGGGATCCGGGGCACGGCTTGCGCCGCTTGCACGATGTTCGTGGCGCACGCATGCACCACCGACTGCACAGTGGCTAGCGAAGGCACGCAGCCCACGTTTTCAGCTTTCTCAACTTCGGCTTCCACCAGAAAGATGGGAGTAGGGCCAGCGTCCTTGGTGCCTGCCACGAGGCCGCCGAGGTTGCGCAAGCCGGCCCGCACTGCCGCGCGCACCGCACTCCCCAGCTCGAGGTCCACATCGCCCACCAAAGCTCGCCACTGTGACGAAGGGAGAACAAGATTGAATTAATTGGAGAGTGTGAGAGAGGATAGTACTATCCTAATGAAACCAAATTGATTACTTTTTTTTTTAAAGTTGCATATTGACAAAGATTGAGATTGATTAATACGAATGCATTTCGCACATAATACAAACCTCGCGACGAACTTCCCCGGTGCCGTCCTTGAAATGGGTGAACAAATTGCTCAGAGTGGCCACGATCGCTCCGTGGTGCGCCGCGAGTTCGAAGTGCGCCGAGGCCAAATGCGCCTGATGCGCGGCTGAGAAACTCGACACCGCATACACCTGGCTCTTGTCCATGCCCAGCAGCTCTACCCGCCCCACTGCAGCAACCCGGCCTGCTACGACACGACGACCTCGCTGCACCGCAGCCACCAGGGCCTGCATGGCTTTGCAGGCCCGCGAACAGTCGCCCAGGAAATTTTCCACGCCTTTCTTCATGGACCAGCTGAGTTTGCCCAGCCCCACCCCGAGCATGCGGTCCAGTTTGCGGAGCTCGTCGCTCAAGAGGCGCCGCTCGCGCGGGTCCAGCGCCGTGAGAATGCGGTTGTACACACGCACCTGAGAAAAGAAAAAAGTTGAGCCGACGATAATTTTTTTTTTCTAAAGGAGAAAGTCAGGTCAAGGCGTGAGGGGGTAAATCAAGACATGTCCAAAAATTCACACGGCGTGTGCATTGGCAGAGCTCTTTGGAGAGGGACGAATATGGTCACAAACATGCGACATCACAGCTTATTTTTCGAAGGCACACACACCACGTCGGTGACTTTGCCGCGCAATTGGTCCAATGTGCTGGCTTGCACGCGGAGCGTCATCACGATGCCTGGGGTGCTGAACCGCCCGTTGAATTTCTCCCAGTAGGCCACTTCCGTGAACACGGCAAGCGCTTCCGCGTCGAAGTTGCACAGCAGCTCGCCGTCCTTTGGGGTTGCCCAATCCTCTTCGCCGTTGCCACCACCACTGCCAGCACCACCACCTACGCCCTTGGCACCGCCGCTGCCGTCGTCTCCCTTCTTGTCCTGGGCGTCCTTGGCGAAGTACCGGGCCAGAATTTTCTTTTCCAGGCGGGCTTCCGCGCCATCAGCGTTGCCGAACTCCGCCGTGAGTTGCGCGCACCACGCCGCGTATTTGGACCCACAAAACGCATGCAAAGCGTCGTCGAGCCGCTGGTAGGCGTCCCGGGCTTCCCGAAATTCCGCTAAGACGGGTGCAATTTGAAGCCATCCTTTGTTAGGGTTGGCGGCCCTCCCCAGGTTGGCCCAGGTAGCTCCTACGCGGCGCCGCACGCTCTCGGCCCAGAACGCTGCGCCGCCAAACTGGGGCTCGTGAGCGCGTAAAGGGGGGTCGTTCTTGCGCTCGTCGAACTCGCGGCGGGTTTCGATGCACCATGCGGTGAAGTGATGGAACAGCGCTGCGGTGCGCGTCTGAGTAAACATTTTAAAAAGGGGAGAAATGCGCACACAGATTTAGGAGAAGAAACCAAAACCACAACAGAGGAAAATCACACGTGTAGACAAAAGCAATGAAAACAAGTGAAAATCAAGAAAACGAGTGTGAAACCATGGGACATAGCAACAGCCTGTTCGTTTGACCAACATAATGAGACGTAGATCCCGGCTTTTTACCTTGGTTGCGTGGTCGTGCACGGCATCCCGCTTCGCCAGAGCCACGTAGGACTGGGTCAAATCCAGGTACTCGTCGGTGGTGGCCACTCCGTCGAACGCCATGTTCCACGCGTTGATGAGCAGCTGGTCCAGGTCCCGCATCCCGTCCCGGAGCACTTCAAAGTCGTGGTGCCAACCGCTGCTCCGGACGTCCAAAATGTCGTACTCCACGCTTGCCACCTTGGCGAGCGCCGTTTCAAACGCCGCCTGAATGCGCCCCATTTCCGACGCGATCACCCCACTGCTCGAGCCGCCAAACACCGGCAGAGGCCCCGGGGCACCCCCCGACTTGGCGCTCTTGCGCTGGAACTGCTGCTGCCCGCGGCACACCTCCGTCAAGTCCCGGCACCGCTGCACGAACGCGTCAGCTTGCGCGAAGATCGTCGCTTCGTCGAAGGCCCAGGGGCGGCAGCCTGGAGTGCGCGCAATGGCAGCTACCGTGCGCCGGTAAATGGCTTTCCACTCTTCGCCACAGGTGATGGCAGCTGCCAAGGCCGTTAAACTGCCCTCCACGTCTCCGCCCAAAATGCTGTCCACGCTGAGGCTCGCGCAGCCTCGGCTGATGATTTCGGAGCTCAATTTCCGCAGCAAAGCCGTGAGCCGCTCTTCGGTGTTGTAAAACTTGGAAATGGACCAAATCACGCGGATTCGGGACAGGAGCTCGGGCAAAATGGCAGGCAGTTCGGTCGGGTTGGCTTGGGCCAGTGCTTCGCACGGTTCCCGGAGCAGACCCATGAATTTCACGTTGCTA
>Ga0307982_1001543_pt1 | contig 18724 bp, 24 predicted proteins | sample OrgLakmetagen989_FD_201847 | JGI IMG/M metagenome (GOLD analysis project Ga0307982, IMG submission 201847) | Saline water microbial communities from Organic Lake, Antarctica - #989 | ecosystem: Environmental > Aquatic > Non-marine Saline and Alkaline > Saline | place: Antarctica: Organic Lake... | reverse complement strand
CGGGCTTTTGCCGCCTCCTTAGGGGGCGCTAGCATTGCTTTCTTGGCGTCGGGCACTGCGTGAGATATTTCGGCTTTAGTGACCTGAGAATATAGTGGCAGTGCAACAACCGTGAAATGAGAAAGAGAGAAAACACTCATTATCATGTAGAAGCCGCAAAATTGAAGTACGGCGAGAGGAAGTGTTCATCGATCAATCTAATATTATCATGTGTACATCCTGTACTGCGTACAAATGAAAAGTATTCATTCCATCTTATCAGTACTACCGTCGCCAGTCGCCGCAGCACCCCTTGAAAGTTGGCTTCGATGCCATCGCGCGGCACATAGGGCGCTCGCTGAAAGCTCTCGGCAGCTTTGGCTCCTACTGCACCGCTCGCTGCTGCGCCGCGCAAGAAAGATTCGCCGCCGTCGACTGACCACCGCCTGCGTACGAGAAAGGTGTTGTTTACGGCGATGCCCCGAAAGTCCATTCCCAAAAGTGAATTTATAAGAAAAAGCGCACTCGTGTCGAAAGGAATCAACACCACTTAAAGTACTGTGTTCACCCTTCCCCACCCCGAAGAAGGCTAAATCGTTTTCCATTCGAACCCAGTAAAATTACCTCGGGTCATCGTCAGCGCACGCGCCCATGTTGTGCAAAGGCGGGCCGCCGGGATGTCCCGGCGGAGCTACGGCTCCCGCGCCCGTGCGATCGTGAGGGAAGGAGGTGAGCAATCCGTCGCTCCAATGGATGGTCTTGGCCACAGGCTCTAGAACTCCGTGGTCGTAACCGTCTTCGTGGTGGCTCTTGCCACTCTCTGCGTCCCCGCCTCCGCGCACGGCATGCCCTAATGCCCCGCGCGACTCGGCATGGTGGTGGTGCTCGTGGTGCTTCACTCCGCTTGACACCCCCGCTCCCCGCGCTCGCTCCATGGCGTGCTGCTGCTCGTCCGCGGCTGCTTTCATTTGCGCCTCTGCGTCCTTGACCGCGTGCAACGCTTCTAATTGAAGCACGCCACGGTTATCGACACCTCGAGCTCTACATGTAACGATGACATTCGTAGCATGGTAAGAAAGGAAGAGGGGGACAATATAGGATGAATCCCGTTTCAAGAAAAAGCAAGAAAGAAGGTGCTGTTGGACACTGTAAAGGAAAAAGAGACAAATACTTCGGACAAACAGAAACATTCACACACATTTACAACGAAATGATTTCACACTAACATAATACACACCCGCTCTTTCGGTAATGCTCCATGGTTTCTTTGGCACTGAGCTTCCGGAGTGGGTCCATGATGGCTTTGTAGTCGTCCTTGCCGCCTATCACCTGACGAAGATGCCCAGACCATTCGCCCGTATGATAAAAAAAATCAACAGTACGAGAGCGCAGAGAGAAGACATCAGCGGGAATACACCCAGCGAACATCAACGAAGGTGTCAAATATAGTGAAACTGAAGAAACAGATTTTTCTCATATGAATACACTCAACACAGACAAGGAGAGCAATTTCTCGTCATCAGACCAAAAACCCTGTTTGTTAATTTCATACCGCTCCGAATTTAGGTTTGGGCGGTGCTACCCAGGCAGATGTTGGCGGCGATGCAGCAGCAGCAGCAGCAGCCGTTGGCGATGCCGAAGACGACGAAGAAGGGTCCGCAGGGGCGCCGTCGGAATTGCCGCCTCCAGGTGGAGGAAGAGGTGGAAGAGGTGATGTCACTTGATTTGGGCCATGAGAGCCCTGGGCACTTGTATTTGTGGCTGTGCTGCTGCCTCCTCCGTGTACAGACGATGCGCCATCGTTACCATTGTTGTTCGGTTGATGGCCCCAAAAGAAGTTTTTCTCGCGAGCCCTGCGAGTCAAGCCTTGGCCGCACTGCTTGCGAACCACATCTACCCGGTGGAACCTTCAAAAAGAAGAAGAAGAAGAAGAAGAAGAAGCATAGCAGCAGCAAACGATACGATGTTAGGAGATTGGGTGAAGTTTATACATTCACAGTTGATGCGTCAATGATTCATGATAGGATATCAATTCTGACTTGCAAAGAAACACTCCAAGATGACACTTGAAAAAAAGACTACACTTCAAAATCGCACCATTCGTGAAAAGCTTCAAGTTTGTCGCCCAGTGCGTCGGGAGTCAACCGCCCTCCGCCTTCCACGAGTTTCGGGGCCTTTCAAAGCACATATACCCCAACAAGAAGAGGCAAAGTGGCATTGAGGGCGAATTTAGGAAGAATTCAGGAATCAAATGAATTGCGTCCACGCACACACACGCGCATGGTCACACAAAATTTGCCCCTTTGCAGAGACCTATCAACGCTGCTTCGCGAGAGAGGGTGATGGCGTTGAACCAATCTGCAGTGCTCGCTACTGACTCTTACATGTTCGCCGAGCCAGTCTTCAAAGCGCTCCGAATACGTCAAAGTCTCTGGATCATCGTCGGCTTCGAGGTGGCGCCTGATTTTTACCATGCCAATGCGCAACTTCAGCTCGTGTGTCTTCGGATCTGTGCATACAATACACCAAGAAGGCTAGTCACGAATAAATAGTGCAGAATGCACGGTTACTATCATGCGCATCCGTGGGAAGGATAAAGATAAGCAGCAATATGTAGCATTTAGCCCTGCTAATAAATAATGTTTCATTGTGGATGCTCTTGGAAAAGCAGGAGGAAACTAGTGATCGAAAGAATGCGGAAGTTTTGTTATTTCTACCAGCAGTGAGGCGCATCACTTTCGAAGCCCAAAGGCTGAAAGGCTTGGGAAACCGACGAAAGCGCGGCAAAATGGTCTGCACATAACATCATGAAGGGGGCAGAAGGAGTTAGAGGCAGAGGCTCAGCAGTTGTCCATTCCAAGTGAACTAGATATTGGTTGGCACTCATAAAGCAACAGTTGCGCGAATATCAACACGGGGGTAACAACGCAATAGTCCTAACTAGCAGAAAACTAAAGAGAGTTAGCAGACTTACGTGCACGCTAAGAGAAGAATATTTTAAAAAAGGAATTACCGCCTTGCGGTGTATGATGCAGGCTACTTACAGGTGCAAAGCGGGCCTTACGATCAAGCTCATACTGCACGCCGCACACGGGGCAGTTGCGCACAAAGTACCCTACCCGACCGCACCCGTCGCACTTCACACCCGCTTTTGCTCGCGCCGCCCGCAATTTGAGCTGGTCCGACTATCGCAAAAGTTAAAAATAAGGTGCCGAGAGCACGCAATTGACCAAGAAATTGTTGTCAGCGCGACTGAACGAAATGGGCCTAGAGTGGCATGAAGCGTCGCAGTTCTCCTCACCTCTTTGGCGTAAAGCCAGTGGTCAGAACCAGCTAGCACCATGGCTTCACCCTCGGAGTAATTCATTTTTAGTTTTAGGCCTTCAATGCCATTTTCTACGGCACCGCCGCTATTCGCCACCATGGTTAACTGCTCACTCATCAGTTGCACGATGTTTCTCTTATACTCGACTGACGCTAGAATCTACACTTCTAGTTGATCCATAAACTCCTCTAGACTATTCAAGTTCATAACGCTCGGTCTAATCACGAAGTGCATCGCTTAAAAGGACGGATAGCACTGATATTACACAGGATGCCGTTGTTTCATTGTGCAGTGCCCAACGAAAATACATCACGCAAACGACCTAAATATGTCAACGAGCACGCTGATATGCCGATATCATAAGTCATAAGTACGTAAATTGAGTTATCTTGGTGAACAATTAATGCCTTTTTTTCCTTCGAGAGATATCGGAAGGAACTAAGTGCGCGATTGCGGGGCTTTCTTAGTTGTACAGGCACTTCCTAATAGAGTTCATTTCGGCCTGTGGGATTAAGATTGTTATCCGACCACGGCAGAAAAACGTAGAGGGGCATCGTCGAATTGGGGCTCCATATCCATAGAAAGCAACCCAAACTCGTGCATGCGATCCTCAACTACAGGGCCTAATTCAGAAGCATGCCTCATGCAATCCACTGAGGCAGCTGCTCCGCCGGGAGCACCACCTAAGTGGTGGGCTAGAGTAGCTGTGCGGCGGTGGTCAAAACCAATCACAGGGCAAACTGCGTTGTTTGCTGCGCTAGAACTACATTGCTCGTGAAAACCGCCAGTGCCCGCAAGTGGAAGGCCACTTGGCAGCGACAACGAAAACACTTGCTCTGTGAATAGCCTGAGGCATTCGGTGCGCTGCGTGAAATGCTGCGGGCGACCAGAAAGAGACGAAGGCCCAAAGTTACCCTACCGGTAGCAGGATTTGGCATGGGAAATGAGTGAAAAATAAGAAAAAATTAAAGATTAATGAATCTAGAAAAGGTAGTGAAGTGTAATCAAGGTCACCTCGGGAAAAGACTGCCTCAATGCTGACACGTCCAGTAGCTCTGAACACTGCCCGTTAGGACCAATCGCAAGCGGAGAGAGGCCCGTAGTGTTCACGGCTACAAAATTCATCAAAATGTCTTCGCAGTTCATCCACCTTGATTTTTGGCGAAGTATACCAACAAAAAGCGACATGATAACACAGCAATATTTCTAAAATCAATCTCTGCAAAACGACTGATCGAAACTACTTACTTGTCTACAACGTCTCTTGCAGCGGCTAAGCGCTTTGAATCAGTCCAATACGCAGCGAGAAGAGGTGCCGGCAAAAGAGCTGCGTTCGTCAGAACAAGGTGAAACTTGTTGCACGACTCCAGAGGCACCGCGTATCGCAAGGAGCCATCCTGATCGCGCAAAGCCCCGCGCCGCGTGAAGCCAATGAGCCGTTGGCGGTCTGCTGGATTGGCCAGGTAATGGTTGAAAAGGTCTTCGAAGTGTGGCGCAGTATCAGTTGAAGAGCACATTGAAGTTTCAATTGATGAAGATCTTGGGATCCACAATAAATCGTCGTCCACTACCAAGAGCGCTTCAGTTTGGGCTTCAAAGGGCAAAAAGCGGTCGTTCAGCGAATTCCGATTTGAGGCTGCCACGGCTACGTTAGATACGTCACGGCCCAGCCGCGCGCCAATGTCAGCAACGTTTGGTTTAAACCCGTTCTTGGTTTGTAATACTATAGATGCAATGCGAGGATGCTCCAAATATTGAGCGAGCCATGGAGCGAGGTCATCCTGACGGCCATGTACATTCATGAGTACCGTAAACTGAATCATCTCGTCTTCTCGGCCACTGCCATACGTTGCCCGAGAGCTCGATAAAAAGATTAGTGCAATAAGTCGAAGCATCATCTTGTAACTGAAAGGTGTAAATTAAGACTCAGACTTGTTCGAACACTTTACAACCGCTTGTGTTGTTTCGTTATGAGCGGTTTAGTGCAAAATCCATGGTGCCTGAAAATATCTTGGTTACACCGACTAGCCCGGTTCTGTTGGGGGTCTGCCACGAATGCCAAACAATCTTTATTCTTTTCTAGCCTGATGCTAGCCAGCAGGTGGCCTCAAAGTTAGGCACACTGGTTGATTATTTCTGATGTTGTTGCATGTATGTTGCTGGCGCATTGTTGTTGCATTTCATTATTGCAGACATACGACGTACAGTACGTGTACTTTTCCCAACTTTACTTTTACTCGAAGAAATGGGTGGCCCGTGTGAGTGATGTGCTCAAGAAGTTTGCATGCCTATGCCTAGACTTTGAGCAGCTAGCCAATAATTGTACCTGCTGAAGAAACGTCGAAAGTATAGTTTGTTTTATTTACTATAGTTTGCGCGTATTTATCGAGAACGTGCTGAGCTTTGAAAGCATTGCTATTGCATTATCTCTATACTTCTACAAAAGCAACTTTCTTGCTTACGCGTAGAACTTCAATCGTACACGAAGACGCTCTTTCGTCGCTCCTTTCTCTTGCGATTTTTGTTTTAGACTGAAATATGAAAACGCAGCGTTTTGCTGTTGCGGCTTTGGTTGTGCTTGCTGTAGCCGCTGCCGCAAAAAAAGTGGTTGAAGAATCTGATCTCTATAAAGTTCCACCATCTCTGGAAGAAGAAATCCGAGGCCTCAAGGTAGCACATTGAGTATGCTAGGTGGAGACTGGTTGAGCTTTTCATTTATTCGTTTATGCATACACGGGCGCGGGCCTTATTTTGTTAGGTACGCGAAATCAAGCATCGATTACGGAAGAGGCACAGCATCTCACCCGACAAAGCTGTCCTGGACAAAAGCGAGCTCGTAAAGTTGCTCGTTGACGCTGAGCGCGCTGCCATCGCCAAAAACTTGAAGGAGGCTGGCGCTAGTCGTCGCCAGGAAGAGAAGAAAAACGATGCTGTCCGTGACTTTCTCATGAAGGCTGCTGCTGCAGTGCTTGGCCTTGCCGTCGTGGTAACTCACCATGCTCCAGCAATGGGCGTTAAGCTATTGCACAATGCAGAATGAGTTGCCTTACTAGAGTTCTACTTGTTTTTTTAATAAAAAAGGACAGAGTTACCTCTGTGTTTTAATGTTGAATGCCCTTCTTCTAGTTCTGAACTACTCCACCTCTTTCTCATTATTTTCATCGAATGTACATAGGTTGCAGTTTTCGTGCCCGCATTTGCAGCGACAGTGACATCATCGGTTCGCAGCTGGGGTTCAGGCCACGTAAATCGGGCGTTGAGGTGGGGTATGACTCGGCGCGAGCAACTATGGGCTGCTGCTTCCTGCGGGCCTTTTGTGCTTGTAGCACTACCGCTCGCCTTTGGGTCGACCCTAGTAGACCTCTTGAGACGCGCGGTGTCCTGGTCTTTGATGTGGCGCATGGCGGGCCGAGTCTTGTTCCCTGCGATGTTGAGTGGACCGGGCGGTGGAGCTCCAAAGCATTGGCCTTGCATGGTGCGCGCAGCTGCGGTTGCCCACGTGTACTGCTTGCGGGCCCTGCCGTCGTTCACCCTCGGGTCCTGGGATTTGGGCCCTATGGCAGCGCTTTGGGGGTTGAGATATGTGCAAGCACAAGTAGATGCGCTGGTTCTGTACCTCATCGCCACCGGAGGGGGAGGTGCACCTCGTCCGCCGCCGCCCCCGCCTCGGCCGCCGCGGGAGCAGGCTGCTGGTGGACCCAACGGCCAGGAAGGAGGTTCCAACATGCAAGCTATGTTTGCGGAAATGGTGCGTCAGCAAGCAGCTACCAATGAGGCAAGAGCAGCTGAGATGGCTGCACAAGCGGAAGCGCAGGCACGGGCGAATCAAAGAAAGCCGTCGGGGTTTGTGCCAGACTACGATTTCGTGGTGGCTTCAGCCGAAGAAGACTCGGAGGATGAGGACGACGAGAATGACGTCGGAGACGGCAAAGACGAAGATCGTGAGGGGAAAGAGGAAACGGAGGATGGCGATGTCACAAAAAGTGGGAACATTGCTGATCTCGACTAGGCACCATAAGAACGGCAAAAAAGCAATCCGAAGGGCGCAGAGCCATAGACCCCCGTGTCTTTCCGAAATGCGCCGGTTTTAACTTCCATAAGTCCAAGTCCAAAGTGCGAGTTGCGCACTATGCACTGTGTTTGGACCCCGACGGCTTTCTTTGATCGTAGTCTGACACGCGCTTTATATGGACCTTGGCGTTCTGTGTTCTATAAATATAAAGCTGGTTTGGCTATCAAGTCTAGTCTATTGACTCGAATTAGAAGGGTCTTCCTCGTAGTACACTGCGGCAGGCGCAACTGAAACTGAAGCAGTGAAGCAAGTAAGCAAGCACGTTTAACGTTTAACCATTCAGCGTTCAACCGTCCATTTTGTGACTCACGATATTAGCGTATTTGCTCGTTTGATTGACGTATTTTTAAAGACTCAGCAGAGAAGCGTTTGTTGTCATGAACCAAATAACTCTGAAACTGTCATAGCATAGACTCCACAAACATCTCCGACGGACAATGGCAAAAGCAAACTATGCCCGCTGTTCAGACGTGAATGACTACAGCTCTCTGGCAAACTTTGCCGAAGTGGGCGTAAAGCACATTGACTTGGTATGGAAGGTGGACTTCGACACCTCCAAGATCACTGGTACTGCGACACTCACCATCACAGCGGCTGTGGACAATCTTAGCAAGGTTGTGCTCGACACTCGCGATCTTGCCATTTCGTCGGTGCAGGTATAGCTAGTTAAAAATCGCGATGCAGCTAAATGGCATGCTGGTCCTCATTCATAATATCAAAAGGTTCTAGAGAACATTCATATCTCCCAGATGTCTTTCACAAAAATCTCATGATTTAAAAAGATACTCATTTTATACGACGCTTACTCAGGCGGACGGAGTTTCATGTATCTTTGCTCTCGGTGACGCCACGCCTGAGTTTGGCTCCGCTCTCACGGTCACGTTGCCTTCTGCGGTAGCCAAAGGCTCTTCTGTCAACGTAGCTGTGACCTACTCGACTGCAGCAGACTCGACCGCCTTGCAATGGCTGCCGCCTGCTCAAACGGCAGGCCGCGCGAAACCTTACCTCTTTTCGCAATGCCAAGCCATTCACGCACGAAGCATGCTGCCATGTGTCGACTCACCTGGTGATACTCTGATCTCCTCTGCAACTTTCACTAGTACTGCTATTTATCAAGTCAACTCACTGTACCTCTTTTAAGTCCGCTCTTTTACATAAACTTGTTCCCTTACATCGTGCTCTTCTCCCCTCAACATGCTAGGCCACAAGGCAACCTATACTGCTGCAGTCACGGTGCCTGCGTGGGCTACGGTGCTGATGTCTGCTCTCGCGACGGGCGTCGAAGGAGCAGCCGCTGGCGCGTCTCAAGGCGAACGCACTTTCAAGTGGTCTCAACCTGTGGCCTGCTCCTCGTACCTGGTAAGTCGTTGGCATTGAGCGACCCTGCCAACTCACGGGCTGCCTTTTTCGCTTCTGTTCTGTTGGCGCCCTTGCTACTGCACCTGCTATCATCATTCTTTCTACTGCTATGCTATTGTTGTTTTCTGGGTCAAAGTCGTCAAAACTGCATCCTTCATGCACGCATTCAGGTGGCCATTGCAGTGGGGGACCTCGAAAGCCGGGAAGTGTCGCCGCGGTGCCGGGTGTGGTCGGAGCCCTCCATGGTCGAGGCAGCTTCCTTCGAATTCTCGCAGACCGAAGACTTCCTCAAGGTACTACAATAGGTTGAATTTAATTCTATGCCCGATATAAGTGCATAGTTATTTTTGCTCTTCCATACTTTATCTGGATTTACTTTTGTTACTGATATTCATTTTCTTTGCCATTTCTCTTCATGTATAAACAAATAACAATAGGCTGCGGAGTCCCTCGCGGGGCCTTACCGGTGGGGCCGCTACGATTTGCTGTGCCTCCCGCCTTCGTTCCCGTACGGCGGCATGGAAAACCCTTGCCTGACTTTTGTCACGCCCACGCTCCTCGCAGGCGACAAGTCCCTCGCTGACGTGGTAATGCAACACGATGAAGATGTATAGAATAGACGTAGACGTTGCATTTGTTCTGTTTTGGTTGAGCAGCGGTGCCGTTTTTTTCCTCGACTCAACCCTCGATTATTTACCCGCTAGTCTCATGGCCTCGTTTAATCTGCACGTGCTATTATGCCAGGTCGCGCACGAGATTGCTCACTCGTGGACGGGCAACTTGGTTACCAACGTGTCGTGGACCCACTTTTGGCTCAACGAGGGCTGGACGCGGTGGTTCGAGCTCAGCATCATGGCCGAAATACAGGGGGATGACCGGTAAATTGTTAAGGACAAGAGACCACGGAATTTAAGGCCAGAAGAAAGGAAGTTAGGCGACCAAAAAAAGAAGTGGTGTCGCTGTTTTGATTCCTTTTCTCCCGGTATTGTTGCTGAACTATTTTTCAACCCACAGGTACTTCGACTTGCGTGCGTCTCTGGGCTATGAAGGCTTGAAAGCTGACGTCAGCCGTTACATGGAGTCGGGCGACAGCAAGCTGACCGCGCTGGTGCCTCCTCTGCAAGGCATCGATCCGGATGACGCTTTCTCGTCGGTGAGTGCTCAAGGCACACACATCCGTGTAGTAGAAAAACAAAGATTCAATGTGAGAATTTTGAGATGTGCTCGTCGTGACCGTAGTCGAAGTTGCCACCATTTTGTTTGGTCATGCATATTCTACCCTATCTTAATTTTCTTCATATTTTCTTCATATTTTTTTCCACCTTCCTGTATCTCGCTCACACTCTTCATAGGTGCCATACGAGCGCGGCATGAACTTGTTGTTTCACTTGCAAGGGTTGATCGGAAAAGCCAACATGCACAAGTTCTTTCGCACCTACGTGGACACCCACGCAGCCACTACGGTAATACCTATAAGCTTATATGGACCCTAGGCTTTTCTGTTGATGTCTTTTCTTCCCCTTACCCTTTCTTTGTCCCCGTTTTTTTTGCTATTTTAAAACCATTCTTTTTCTTAATTGCTGCTTTGTTTGATAATAACAAAAAGGTGAACACGCATGGCTTTCGCGTGTTTTTCGAAGACTACTGCGCCAAGAACAAGCTCTCAGACAAGGTTAGCTTTGGCTCAATGAAAGCTCTACTTTTCCGTCCGTAGGCTCTTTACTGTTGAGGGCTTCCTTCTCTATGCGAAACATATGTGTTTGCCTCATACTCTTACCCTCACTTCCTTCATTTCTTCTCTTTTCCCTCTTCTTCTGCCCCCCCCCTTTTTAGATTCAAAGCGTGGACTGGGAGGCGTGGTTTCTGCAGGAAGGCATGCCTCCTGTAGAGCCCACATACGACCTCAGCCTCGTGGCTCCGGTGAAAGCGTATGCGGCCGAGGTGGTGGAAGGCGGTCTGGCCCTCGCGAAGTCCACGCACGACATGGAGGCCTGGCCGTCCTTGCAACAACAGCTCTTCCTGCAAGAACTCCTGGACCAATCGGAGCGCGTGAGTCTCTGTTTTTGCCACGCCTTTATATTTAAATGGGCTATGTGCCTGTGGAGACTTTTTTTTGTTTTTAATGTTGACACAGCTTTCATGTATTCGAGTGTGAGGACTCAAATCTAAATCTTGCTCATGGTCCGCATCTTAAATGTATTGTAACCAACATAGGTGCCAGGTGGTGCCCTTCCACTTGCCACCCTCGACACACTCGACGCCAAGTAAGCATTGCCATCATTGTTATCACATATGCATACTTCACCTTAAATCACCCTGCGTCACGAGTCTTCTCTTTTGTCTTGATTTTTGGCTTGGTGCATAGGTCACGTGTCTTTTCTGTTGTGCTGTTTTTTTGGCTTGATATACAGGTACGGTTTGTCGGCGAAGAAGAACAGCGAGTTGCGATTCAAATGGACGAAGCTGTGCCTGCGCGCGGGCCGGGCTTCAATCCTCAAGCACGCGGCCTCGTTTGCCGTCGAGCAAGGGCGCATGAAGGTCAGCACACGCGTCTACTTGTGCTTTATAGTGATAAGATACACACATGCGTGTGTGTACATATTGCTTACGTATGAGTTAACTTTTTTCTTAGTACTTCCTATTTTCATTGATTTGCCCTCACCTTCTCTTTTTTTTCTCACTGACTTGGCCTACTTTCTCCTCACGCAGTTCGTCCGACCCCTGTACCGTGAGCTCCTGCAAGCGCCAATTCCGGGCGCCCGCGAGCTGGCGATCGGCACCTTTGCGGCCAACAAGGAAGGCTACCACCCGATTTGCCGGAAAATGGTGGCCGCAGACATTGAAAAGCTCAACGGTGGTGCAAGCGATAAGGCATCAGGCAACCAGAAAGCATCAACCGGTGCAGAAGGCAGCTCGGACTCGGGGTTTGTCACGGCGGTGGTGGCGGCTGGCTTCGGCGCTGGCGTGGCGGTGGTGCTGGCGCTCTCAATGGCGAAACGAAAATAAAAAAAGGTTAGCGATGAAATTTGCCGCGCTCTTTGCACTTTCGGCCCATTCAATGATTCTTTGCCCTACTGCGAATTCAAGGGCGTAGCGTTTGCGATCGTGTGTCGTGTGCGGTATAGTGCACTCCACGACTACTCAGAACGCCGCATCGCCGTTTGAGGAGCTTCCATTTCTAAATGACCAGCAGTATTCTAGAAGCACAAGTAGGTAGTAGCCTCACTGCGCATTGCGCATCAGGCCGAACATTTAACCGGATCCTTGATCCTTAGGTATCTCAGAGTTCAAAGCCCCCAGCTCCCTGCTCCGTTGTTTATTGGGATTAGGATTTCTATTACATATGTGTATCTATGCCCTTTACCCCTCGGAATTAAACTTTAACCAGTAATATTGATAGTATTTAATCATATCCATGCATAATTCATATCCAAGAACAAGAATTCCTTCGAAGGGGAGGTGAACAACGATAGAACTTCGCATCGGGGCTATTACATAATTCATTCCAGGCAGAAAAGAGCTGAATTTGTTCTATAACTTTGGTGCAGGAAACAAAAGTTCGCCTGCTAGCATTTCCCCGCCGGTCGTCGGGACCTCATAAGGCCCAAACGGTGTGGTGTGCTGCGTCGCCATGGGCGTTATTGCGCCAGGTCCAACTGATTGCAAGTCGCCCACGTCCACGCTCACTTCAAGCTTTACTGAGGATCCAGCCAGAGCATCAGCGGCAAAGCACACCACGATTTCGTCTAGGCCCGTCTGCACCACCCCCAGCACCGCAGGAGGTGACGTGAAGCCACCCGTTGTAGCGGCATTTGAGGTTGCCACGACCAGGAGGCGGCTCAACAACAAGTTTGCACGCGCTGCCAATGCCTGGGGTGCTCGTGGTGCAGGTGCTGGCAGAGACGGGTCGAAAAAGCCTCGGCTGTTGGCGAAAAACGACGCAGTCGCAGTCGCGTGGTCGTCGTTGTGGTTGCTGCTATCCACTGCTTGAGCTCTGACGGCGACGATGCCACCATCGAAAGACCCCTTGCCCTGAGGGCTGTTGTTGTTCTTGTTGCGCAGTTGTGCAAGCCTATCGCCACCAGTAGAAGCAGAAGAGCGGCTAGAGACTGACCCACCAGAGCCGACTGTGGCGCTGCCGAAGTCAATCGAGCCGCCGATGCCGTTGATGTTGTTGAAATTGGTACTGCTCGGCGCCAGGAAGAGCTCACCAAAGAGGGCGTCCACGGTTGAGGTGGCAAACACGAGACGTCCTCGCAACAGTGCAGGCGGAGGCGCACACTCGTTCACACACCACCATCCTAAGCGAGGAATCGTCACTTCAAGCCGCTCGCTCATGTCCGACATGGCTGGCATGGCTGCGTCAGCGCCTGATTTGAGACCTTGGCCGGAGGTTGCCAGGCTCCCACGAGTGCTGCCGCTGCGGCTAGCGGCTTTCCCCGAACCTTTGCCACGCACGTTACTCGATGATGCAACTGCGCTGTTCGATTTATTCACGCTGTCACGCGCGCGTTTTGCTGCCTCTGCTTCGGGCACCACTCTCGCTAGATCTAATTTGCGCTGATAGGCGATAGCTCCGCGTGTAGCAAGGGACGTGCCTGCGTTCACCTGGGGCAACGCATAGAGCCTTTCGAACGCGACTGCGCACTGCACGTCACAGACCGCCGTAGGGCTCGGCCTCACGCCACTCTCTTGGCTTGGAGTGAGCTGCGGTGCTTGCGTTGGCTGCTGCCCTGGTTCGCTGCCCGGAAAAGGATTTGCTGCGTCGCTAGGAACAGAAGCGTCACCTCCTTGGCTTTCTTTGATGGTCGGCATGGCTGCCTCTTGTTCAGAGGTCACAGCGGCACCAACCGATGCTGTTGCCGCCGCTGCTGCCTGTTGCGTCGCTTCGAGGTGCGGTGGACAGGGGAGGGCACAGTAGTGCGGCAGACCAAGAGCAGCTTGAAGCAGCACGAACACAAGGTCGTGGTCTGAAATGGGCACGCCCGCAATGGCACTCAGCCACGACGCTCGCGCACGCAGCACTGGTAAAAGTTGGCGGATTGGCGCTAATGTAGGGGCAGGGGCAATAGGAGGGGGAGCTCGCGCACTTTTCGTGCCTTTGGCTCCCTTTTTACCCCCCTTGGTCAAGGCAGTGGTGGTGATGGAGGCAGCTGCCGCAGCAGCGCTTTGAGCGCCTCGGTCAGCGGCTGCTAGCAACGCATCCAGCGTCCAGCCCCCATTGGGAGGTCGTGACGAACGGCTCGATGCTGACGGCCGGCGACGCAACGAGCCCCGACTCGAGGATGCGCTGCTAGGCTCAATTGCACCTTCGACAATCGGAGCAGCTACCGCAGCAGCAGATGGGTTCTCTCCACCAGCAGGAGTATTAGGTGCAGCAGCCTCAGGAGCTGCTTCAATCTGAAGAGGGCTGTTCAAAATGTCGTCGTTGTCGTCGTCGTCGCTGTTACCGCTCTCCATGCTGCCTTCGTCCCAATCCTTGGGTCGCAATGCCGCATCGTCGTTGACTTCTGCAGCGCCGCGGAAAACATCGTTGCTTTCGATCGCAGCCGCATTGTTGGTGGCGGCGTCCTGGTCGCTGCTGCTATTGTTAGCGGCTCCGGTCAGTGTTTGCATCAGACGTCCTAGAGGGGCTTCCCCGTGCAGCCATCCGTTCTCAAGCACGCGAGCATCTTTCGCCACGAGAGCGGCGGCGCGTTGCACGTTCCCACCCGCCAAGTTCCAAGCCGCCCGCAGAAGCTCCGGGGCCATCCGCGTAAAAGGCAGTGACGTTGCCAAGAGACGCTGCACTTTGCGGTAGCTGACTTGCTTCAACACGGTGGCATCGTCGCAGAGCAGAGCGCGCACGGCCTCGCACACGATGTAACGCCACCGCACGGCTGCGGCACACCCGGGACCACCGGTGGGTGCCACCGCAGGACCAGAGGGGGTTGATGCCAACCTGTCCGCTAGAGCTTGCGCTTGCGCAGCAGCTGTTGCTGCCTCATCTTCAAAGTTTGAGTCCTCTTCTGATTGCTCGGCTACTGCAACAGAGGAAGCGACCGCAGCGTCCTCTTCTGAGACCAGCAACGGCCAGGGGCGCGCAGGACACGGAGGTGCGCGTATACGAGGTCCTGGGGGCACCTCAAACGAGTAATTGCCTGAAGGTGCAGCTCCGGAGGATGGCTCAGCAACAGCAGCTGCAGGAGCCGCCGCCGCTGCGGCCGCAGGAGCTGCTTTGGCCCCTTTCTTTCCACCCTTGGGGGTGGGCGTTTCGGCGACAGGCGGGGCGGCGGGCACATCTTCTCCAGCACCGCTTTTCTTGGTCTCCTTACTCGGAGGAGGGCGGTATACGTGCTCTACTGTCGATTCTCGGACTACCGCTCGGGACACAGCCGCGTCTAGCAACCAATTAGGCAACAGCCCAGCTAAGTCCGACTTGGCCTCAGATACTTTAGTTTCTTCTCCTTTCTCTCCTTGGACTTTGCCACCACTGCTGACGACTTCAAACAGTTTGTCGTTGTGCCAAAGAGCATCGAGCTGCGTCTCCACTTCCTGCGGCAAGCCATTGTTCGCCGCTGCCACCACCACTGCGACAGCTTGCACCACGCTAGCTCTTGCTTCGAACAGCCAGGGCGTAGGGGCACAAATCGACCGCAAGCTCGCAATGCGCCCATCCGTGGCGGGCACGGCCCAGGCATCTAACGAAGGGTCATCGTTGGCGGGTGCAGCACTGCTTGCGGCGGCTGCGGCAGTGGTCGCAGGACGGCTCAGCGGCGGCGGGCGCTGCAGTCGGAGGTCCCCCGCGCGTGGCGGCAACAGCAGCTGCTGGCTGGCTCGATCGGCGATTCGGCGAGCGCGCGCTACTCCGAAGGCCATTGCCTCAAAGCGGCGAGCCGCAGCTCGCTCCTCGAGGCTTTCGCTCTCCTCAATCTCTTTGCCACGCGCCTTGGGGCTGTTTTTACCTTTCGAAGGGCTTCCACTGCCGCCGCCTCGGCTGCTGCTCTTGGCCCGATGGCCTTTTGCGTGCTTGCCGCCTTCTTCGACTGCAGCTGCGCGCGGGCAAAGGGTTGTGATCTCGGGCATGGCAGGCGCAAACCCAATGGCGAGTAGCTGAGCCAAGTCCAAATCGCCACTGTCGCGCGCAGCTTGCAAAGCCGCCGCCACCACTGCCTCAGGATCAACGGGCGGTGCCACCACGGGCGCACTGTTTGCAGGCGCGATCTTCGCTGAAGCCGCTGCGGCGTCACCTCCCTCCTCGGCGGCGCCTGCTCCTTCACTAGCGGCCACCTCCGCAGCCGCCGCCGCCTTCTCGTTCGCTACAGCCTGCGCAGCAGCGACAGCCTCTCTGGCAGCTGCTTCGCCATCGGTGTGAGCTTCGGCGAGAGCGCGCGCAATCATATCACCGCTGCCGCCTTCACGCTTGGCAGAGGCTTGGAAAGCTAGCGCGGCAGCAGGCCCCAGAGCCTCGGAGATGCGAGTCTGACAGCGCCAGGCGGCAGCGCGCTGCATGACCTTAGAGTCGAGCACCAGGAGGTCGAGGGCTGCGGGCAAGTCGTTTTTACTCGCTGAGAGCGCCGCCTCGACCTCGCCTGACGAGTCCGCATTCTTACTCGAATTAGTTAATGCTGCCGTTGCCGCTCTCGAAGACGTCGGAAAGAACTTGGAATCTCCAGCTGCATTGCTTTCATTGGCAACTTGACTGGAGACCAAAGGAAGTGCACCCGCGAGTCCAAGCTTCGTCAAATGCGTAGGCCCATGAAGCAGGGCCACCGCACGAGGTGACGCATGCAAGCTCGCCAGTGCTGCGTCGGGCCCACCTCTCTTAGTAGCGGAGCACGCTGCCTTCACCACTGCCCGGCTGAAAAGCACGGGCACGCAGCTCACGTCGACCTTGTAAACCTCCGGGGAGCTCAGCGGCAGTCTTCCGCCCGTCACATGGAGGCGGCCCGTGCGTGAAGCCGTTAATGGACGCCCCCCACCGGACGATGCAGCAGCAGCTGCTGTTGCAGCAGAGCCGTTCTTCTGAGCCTCAAAAGTACCTGCGCGCTCTTGCGCTTCCTGCTCTGCCATGGCAGCGAAACTCGCATCCCGAACCGCAATCGACTCGAGCGAGCTGGGCAGCGGCTGTTGGAGCACTTGCGTCGCCACTTGATCTGCTGACCATGGCGACGTTTCCACTGCGATGCGGTGCCTCACCACAATGGCTGCCTGGCTGCAGAGGCTCGCGGTGGCTCGCCCAATCACTGCTTCGTGCCGCAGCGCGAGCACCTTGATCGGGTTCTGCTGGCGCATAATTGCCCCACTGTTGGCTTCAGCCGCTGCTGCTGCGGCGTCATGCTCGTGGCGACGGTGGCTGTGCCCATGGCGGCCTGAGCACACGAGATTAAAAAAACAAGCAAGGAAGAGTAACACACAAAGAAATGCACACGTTAGACGACAATCAAGGAAAAGCAACAAGGAGTGGCATAACATCTACTCTAAAATAAGTCTACACAGTCGTCCAACGAAAGATTCTTCGGACTCACCATGATGATGGTGGCCATGCGACTTGTGGCCGTGCCGCCCCTCCACTCCAGCCTCGTCTTCGCCCGCTGCTCTGGCTTCAGCCTTGAGCAATTCCAGTTGCTCGCGTTCGGCAGCATCCACAGCAGCTTCGGCCACCTCTACGGCGCGTTCCACTTCTGCTCCGCTTAAGCACACCTCCGGATGCCGGCGAAGCACCCGTTCCAACCACGCGAAGTGTGAAGGTTCCGAGCCTCCCAATATGCCCGATGTTGCTGCTCCTGCATCACCGCTGTTTGCACTATCACCTGCTGCTGAGTCCGACGCCGCAGCCGCGGCAGCCGCCGCCGCAGCAGCAGCAGGTCCAAGGGCAGTGGCACACAAAGCATCCTGAGCACGGAGTTTGGTTTCGAGCATGATAGCGCGGCGCAATAGTGCCCGGGACTCGAGGAGAACAACCGCGGCCGATTCGGGGTCGTTGTTTCGAGCCTCGAGCGCTGCTAACACTTCTGCTGGTCCTGTAAGCTCAACCGAAAAGAACACATCTCGACTGCTCTTCCCACCACTGCCACCACCAGTACCAGCACCACTGCCTCCTGCTGCGCCACCTTCTCCTCGAGCACCTTTACTCAGCTCATCCGCGAGGCGCAGGAACCCCCTGGCTTCCAGCCCCCCATAAAGGGCGCTCGCGCACTTGTTCAAACGGCTACGAGCGCGCGCATCTGAGGTACGTCCCCACTCGGAGCTGGCACGCTGTACCTTGGCCAGTTCCTGTGCAGCAGCCGCGGCGGCTGCAGCCGCTTCCGCAGCCGCCTGAGCGTTGGCAGCTTTCTTGCCCTTGCCTGGAGTGGCAGGTTTCACGGGTGCAGCTTCAGCCGCGACCACCAGAGCTTGACTAGGCTGAGGAGCGCCACCGGTGCGCCACAGCGTGGCGCCCATCACTCCATGCAGCGCATTCACGAGGTCCGCAGGTGGCGGTAATGGTGCCGAGGACGACGATACAAGAGCTCCATTTTCGCTGCTGCTGTTACCGTCCTTGCCGGATGCAGGCGCTCGAGAATTCATTGAAGTTTCGTCGTCCTTGTCGCGAGGAGCAAAGAGCGCGAGCACCGAAGAAGTGTTGGCGTCATCTGGCCAGCAGTACGCTAAGGAAGTAGCATCATCTGCTAGGGGGAGTTCGAGGCCAGCTACACCACCTGTTGCTCCATTTGAAGCGCCGCTGCCGTCCGTTGAGCCGTCGTCGTCATCGTCGTCACCATCTGCCGCTACAGCAGCTGCTACCGGCTCTGCAGGAGCTGCGGGTGCTGCTGCGGCGCCGCCTTTGCCCTTCTTGTCCGTCTTTTCTGGTTCAGGCATCGGGGCCGCTTTGCCTTGAGCCGTCAATTCACGTGCGGCATCTGACGCTGCAAAGAGAGTTAGCAGAGGTTTCGCGTGTTTCAAACCGCACAACAAGGCCCAACCAGCGTTAACAGCAGCTGCGTCAGGCGGAGGCGGCAGTGACAGCG
>Ga0307982_1001542_pt1 | contig 18737 bp, 17 predicted proteins | sample OrgLakmetagen989_FD_201847 | JGI IMG/M metagenome (GOLD analysis project Ga0307982, IMG submission 201847) | Saline water microbial communities from Organic Lake, Antarctica - #989 | ecosystem: Environmental > Aquatic > Non-marine Saline and Alkaline > Saline | place: Antarctica: Organic Lake... | reverse complement strand
GCAGGCGCGGGAGGAGCAGGGGGCAACGTGAACGCGAACGCCCTCACCTTCGCGGGGGTCAGCGGCAGCGGAGGCGACGACAAGCAACTGTCCGCGTTCGAGCGGAAGCTAGTAGCAGCGGCCAAGAAAGCCGCTCTTGCGGAGGCAGAGTTGGCCACCGCGACGTCGCTGGAAGAAGACGCCTTGTTGCAAAGCATGCAAACTCTAGAGGGCGCTACGGGGAACGCGAGCTCGAAGCGAGTGGGATCCATTGTAGGGCTGGGCACGCATCAGATCGCGGCGGCGGCGGCCCGCTACCAAGAATCGGTGGAAGAAGCTCGGCGCAAGGTTCGTTGCCTATATGGACTCGTGCTCGTAATGCACGCACACGCTAACGTACACGCTCTCAGGCACGTGTGCTCAAGGGCTTGCGTGTTTGTACCTGCAACCTCCGCAGACGTTTCGCATGTCATTTGTCAATTTCTCGACAATTTTCTTACTTCCGACTTTTCATCATGCTCGTATGGCAACCCAATCAATTGCATTCCTTGCGATCATACTCCTCTTCCAAACGTCTACCTAGGTGGAAGAGCTAGAGGGCGGTGGAGCGTTAGGTGGAGTGGCAGCGTACCGCCGGCAGAAAGCCGCATTGGAGAAACGCGCGCAGGCGCTGCAGCCTCAGGTAGAAGCGTTGGGTGCGTCCAAGCGCAACGCCGAAGCCAATCTGCAGGCCAAAACCGAGGCCTTGGCGGCTCGTGCTGCCGCTAATGCTGCGGCCCAAGCACGCACCATCGAGTTGGAGGCGCAGGAAAAGGTCCAAGGCCAAGCCAGCGAGATGCTCAAGCTCAAGGAACTGGTGCTGCTCAACGAACAACTGCGGCAGCAAGAACAGAGCTTCAAGGCCAACGTGAAGCGGCAGCTGGGAAATTTGAACGCGGAGGTGGCCGCTCTGGAGGCGAAAGAGGCCGCAGGGGCCCTGGGCAACGCCACCAACAGCGACGACGCGCGCTTGCGCGAGATCGAGGCCATGCACGAAAAGGTGACGGCCAAATACACGCGGCTCCGGCAGTTGTTGGCGGAGCGCAACTTGGCGGTGAGCCTCTCGAGCCGTCGCATCGACGACGTGCCCCTTCGGTCCGAATTGATCCAGTACGAAAAACGTTTCACTGAGCTGTACGCGCAAGTGGCAGGCAAATTGGCGGAGAACAAAAAGTACTTCGAGGCGTGCAACACTTTGGAGGAAACGAAGCGGATGCTAGTGAAAGAAGTGTCGCTCATCAACTCCATCGCCGACAATTTCGACGCGGCCATGGCCTCCAAAGCCACCAAGGAGTCGTTCGTGGCGCAGCTCGCGGGCATCATCGAGAGCACCGACCAATCTTTGGTGAAGCAACGCGCCACCCTGGCGAAGAAAGACCAAGCACTCAGCGCCCTGCAAGACACGTACCAATCTCTGGTCGACGAGCAGCGGGAATACTTCAAAGCAGTGAAAGACTTCCAGGCGGAGTGCACCAAGAACGAGCTTTATTCAGCCAAGCTGCAGGAAATGGCCTCAGCTTGATTTGTATGAACTAGACGAGAAAGGCAAAGCCCTAAGCTTCAAAGTACCCGGCCCGTCTTCTTGTGCAGCCAGCGCTGTTATCTATACTCCCATAATCCATAATCCGAATGCCCTATCAAGTATCAAGCCCTTCTAAGCTCCTAGCAACCAACCAACAACCAACCCAAAACCCTAAGTTTAAGATTCTGGTCTTCAAATTGGCTTAGTAATTCCGGCGTTGGATAGTTAGGTCGATCAGGGTTTCATGAAATTCTTTATGTTGTTTTCTTATTAAGAAATCCTGCTCTTCGTCGCTATCATTATCGAAGTACCGAGTATCGTACAACACGCCACCTCGATTTATTTTAATACATCATATCACATAACCAGTGGCCTCTTCTTTCCAGCCGCAAGATCGAGCGCGAGTCCATTCTTTGGTCAAGCACCGTCATTTTCGTGGTCTTGAAGCATAGGGCCATGGGTGATGTGCAAAACATTCTGGTTTTATGCTCCTAAATGGAGCGCGCAACAATCTCAGCAACCTCGGGTGCTCCTGAAAGAAGCACGGCTGCCAGAAAAGCGCGAAGCGCAGTGTCCACACTGGCCTGGTTCACCTGAGATGACGAAGCATGGAGAGTAATGAAGCTCAATAGTTCGCTAGAGCCATTTGAAAGGTAGTGTTGTCTCGACGAAGAATAATAACGAGCACTTACTCACTACCTAAGTACTTGTCTTGAGTTCCAACAAACAAGCCTCACAAGAATCGCACCTTATCCAAAATAGCACTGGCTAGGGATTCGTCTTCAATCTTTTGAAAACCGGAACCGTCGACGTCCCACACCCCAGCCTGTGCTATGTTTCACAAGCCTTGTTTGGCTGACCCTAAGTAGCCTTTGGCCAGGAAGGCTAGCGGAAATTCAGCTGCCACTCGTGCGCCAAACCCCACGTGGCCTAGGGGCAGCGCAGCGGCAACCGCACAGGTCACAACAGCGAGCACCTGGCCTGCTACCTTCCGCCTTGCGCGCTCTTCGTCATCAATGTTGACGAGGTCTTTGGCTGCGGCCACTCTGCGTTGAGCTCGCTCTTCATCTGAGAGGTCGGTTTTCTTCGTTGGCGTCTTCAGGACGCCCCAAGAAATGGACTCGCCAGAGCCCGCTGGGTAAAGTTTTGAGAAGATCTTGTTCAGTGGTGATGAGCTCGGATTCAAGCCAAGACTCAGGTTGCAGAACGCCATGAACGCCATAATTGATAGCTTAAAGCCCTTCATTATGTTTTTGTTTAGTTCTCCTCCTTCTAGTTATCAAATTAGCTGTATCCTAGAGGCAATCAAACTTGAGAGGAGAATGCTACGAGCACTAGAGCAATGGAAGACTGAAGATTGTATGCCAATTAAGGGCTCGGCAGGGTTCAATTGACTGCAAATGTCCACGCTAGACAGCACTGTGAAATAGTGAAATACAGTGTAGTACTTCAGATTGATACAGTCAGACGTAGACCCCTTGAGGTGAGACGTTGATGACTTGATTACAGAGAGAGAGAGAAGAACATGAAGAACACCACATGCACGTCATGAATTCATCAATAACTCCAACAATTGAATAACTCGTCTCGGTAAAAAAAACAAGTAATAACTTAAGTTGTTCAGAGCTTGTTACGAATAACTAGAGTATTCTAGGCTACTAGTCGCTCAAATATTGCTGTAAACTGTAGCAGAGTATGAGCAAGATGGATCGTTCGCATTGTTATCGAAGTTTTCAGCGCGACCTGTCCAGACGTTCGATGGGGCTTTCTCAAGGTTGCTTCGTCAATGACTAGCAAGTAATACGAAGGTGTATACAATGGCGGCATGTGTCGACACTAAGCTTGATGCCAGCAATGTTAGTACGGATGAGGATAGTTTAGCCGAAGAGCTGCAAGCTAAAGTGGTCGAATGGCGTACTGCTGCTTCCGCTGAAACCTCTCAAGCAGCATCGCCTTCTACACTACCACCATTGACCATTGCGGTAGGCTAATGTAGTACTGTGGTAGCTAAGTTACAGTAGCTTAGGATACGCTACCCCACATAGTTTACCCTCTAAAACTCCTATCCTCGTGAAATGTTTTGAAAGGTTCGGATTCGCCCTATCTCTGCAGCTGAACGAACGTCTATAGGGACGCGAGTATTGGGCTTGAGCAGCTCTTCTACTGTGCGTTCAGAGTTCGAGAACATATCTGTGTTACCTTCTGTGGCGAAAGTTTTCTTGCACAGTGAAGAGCGCCGATTCGGTTTGCCGACTGGCGAGCTATCCACTAAACCATTTGAGATCCATACAGCTTTTGGGCCTGAAACTAGCGACGATGATTTGTTTTCTCCCATTGGGGAACCTCTTGTCATGAACACGCTCGAAGGCGGTAGGTCGTGTGTAATCGCTTTTGGACAGACTGGAAGCGGGAAAACGCACACGTCGCGTGGGCTGGTAAGCAGATGCCAGTAATGCGCTGTTCATTTTAAAAAGTGGATAGTATCCTCACATCTCGTAAACACAGGTGAAACGAATGGCGAAGCATATCTTCGATCATCTAAAGAGCAGTTCACCAACAAGCACATCGGTTCACGTATCCTTCCTGGAAAACCAAGGGAGTAACTGTTTCGACCTTCTTCACGATCGAGAAAATGTTGTGCTTCGAGAAGATGGCCGTGGCGGAATGGCCTGCGTGGGGCTGTCTCGAATGCTCTGCAAAACGTACGATGATTTGATGGTAGCAATTTCCATGGGCAACGACCTTCGTTTAACAGCAGCGACTTCCTCCAACGACTTTTCAAGCTGCAGTCATGCTATCTGCGACATTGTTTTGCGCCGACATTCCACAGAAAATGCGTCAGAGTCTGCATCTGAATTAAGTTCTGGTCTCGGGAGCACCCTTGGTTCTTTGCGTGTTGTTGACCTCGCTGGCAGCGAACGTGTCCAAGATACGTCCTTTCACACTAGTGATCGACTTCGAGAGACCAAAGAAATCAACACCAGCCTCAGTTGCCTCAAAGATTGCATTCGTGCCCAGTACCTCAGCCAAAAGCATGGCTCAAGTAGCCAGAAGGGCAATTCTGGCCATATTCCTTTCAGAAACTCTAAGTTGACTATGCTATTACGCGACAATTTTCAGGAATCGAGAAGCGCTTCGAGTCAGAAGTTGTTCACGACTTTTATAGCTCATGCATGTTCTGTGGCTTCGTGCGCGTCTCACACTCAAAATACTCTAGATTATGCCTCTGCCATTCTTGCTACCTCAAGGGCTGCCAAGGAAAGGTCGCGTTTCGTTGGGCCCGAAAAATGGACGACCGACCAAGTCATGGAATGGGTGGGAACCCTAGACGGTGGACGCTTAAAACCTCTTGCAGGAGCTGTGCGGTATTCAGGGAAAGCTCTCAGCGTGGTGTGGCGCGGCGAGCTAGTTGATAAGTTTGAGGCAAGAGGCGGCACTTTTGCAGACGCAGACTTCGTGTACGATGCATTTCGGGCACTCTTGAAGCAATCAAAAGCAGCAGCAGCAGCAGCAGCAGCAACAACGAGCAAATCGAAGAGCACGCAATTGAAAAGTGCACCTGAAACAAGGCGGGGTGCTTCTGAGCTTGCAGCACCTTTCTCTTTCAGCGGCCTGGGAAGTGACCCGGCCAGCACTTAAGCCAAAGATACGTGGCATCAGGGTTGAATGAAAGTTTTCAATATTTTTTGATTGGCGCCCCTTTTGTTTTCTTGGACTTATTAATTTTCGTTGAACTGGAAAGAAGATACACGATTCACGAGCTCGACGATTGTCCGGAATAAAAAACTCCATTTGGGGTGGGGGTGTTTTGGGAACTGGGGAACAGCGATGACTTATGTAGCCAAGAACCCCTTTCCCTCTCGAATTATATATCTGAACTCTGAAGGGTGGGCCTGTAGTATACAGTAGTACTCTCGGCTACCATATTTCGTAGATAAACGCTATACGCATAATCCCATGGATTCCTGCATGTACAATACAGTTCTGAAGCGGAGTCCCTTCACTTGCCCCCCTTCAATTCCACTTGACTTGTCTAGTCTAGTCTAGTTAATACTCTCCCAATAACAAAGAAAAACAAGCACACAGTAGTCACAGAGGCACCAAAAAAAGTACATGTGCTGCTTTCGCGCTAGCAAATTTGCTCCAGAAGGCCAATTCAGGCTCCAGCTGGCGTCTTTCCTCCGAACAAGTCGGCGGGATTGAGTGCTCGTTCGCGTATCACGTCCCAGGTCCACGAGGCATTTCTCTGGGCTATTTTTTGCCCCAGCAGGGCATCGCCTTGCGGTATAAGACCGTATTTCTTGTTACTTGAAATCGGCCCCGTCGTCATAATTAGGGTCGCCCTTGGTTCTTTGCGGCGCGGCTCTTTTCTTTTGTGGGCTACTAAGCTCGCTGCCCAGTGGGCGCCCATTTACCAGCAGCACTAACCGCGGCGTGTGCGGCACCATGCACACTGGCGAGGAGCGCGGGATGCAACCTCCCAGGACTTGCTTTAGGAGGTTTGGAGAGTAGGTCCGGCCCAAGTGAGCCTTGAGCTCAACGAGCTTTTGCTCGAGCATTTCTCCTGCGACCACCTCAGGGTGCCCTACTAGAGACCGCTGGCAAGCTTCATTCAGCAACTGCTGCAGGAGCTGGCTTCCGCTGGAATGGCTCACGCAGGTGTTGAACTGCTGTTGCAGCGCAGATGCTGCCTCAATCCGGTTCTTGCAGCGTTTCTCTAGGGACAGGATAGGCGGCTCTAACCGGCTGCGGCAACGCTTGAGCGCATCGAGCAAGACTAATTCTCGCAAACTGCCGCCGTGCGCAGTGAGTGCCATTGCTGCAAAAAGAAAAGGAGGTCATAACGAAGGGCAAAGTGAGAGGAAAGTGATAAAAAAAGAAGAGGCGATGCGAGCAATAGAGGTAAACGAAAAGGAAAAATGCAGAAGATAAAGCAAAATGTGAATTCATTGCTTTCACATACCGTGCCGCATGCCGATGCTAACAGAGAGCACGTCCCGAGCTGGGCGGCCTTTGTCGTTGGCAGCTCCTGGCCTCGGTTTCCGAGCTTCCGTCAAATTCAACAGCTCTTTCGGTTTGGGGTTGTCAAAGGCGCCTCTGTTCACTGCTTCGGGATCCAAAAAGAGCCCATTGCCGCCGTACCCGCTCACGAAGAGCCGACCATCACACGTGCATGCCATGGTGGCAAACCCCCCTACTGCTATTTGCCGCACCCGCAGCCCCTCCATGGCCAACATCGCAGTGGGCACCGCAACGCCAGCCCCCCCCCCTTCGGCTGCGGCAGCGCCCTGGCTCCCGTTTTTGCTGCTCGACGCCGACGTTGCAGACCGCCCACTGCTGGAGATGGCCACCCCGCATTTCCCGTGGTCGTTGGCGCCCCAGCTGTAGCAGTGGGTCTCGAGCCCTTCCGAAGTAGCCGTGAGGAGCACCGTATGGTCCGAAGCCACTAAATCTAAGACTTCTTCGCCGTCGCCGCCCTTCTTGCTGCTTTTGGCGGCGCTTTTGTTGCTGTTGCCACCACTACCACCACGACCACCACTGCTGCTGCTGCTGTTGCTGTTGCTGTTGCTGTTACCACTCTTGCTAGTCAAGTCCGGCAAACGGCGCGGCGGAGGCTTTTTCACCGTACAGAGGGGAGGCTTGGCATTGGGTACCGGCACGACCGTGGGGACGTCGACGTCGAAGCGATTGTTGGGGCCCAGGCCGAGCCCACCGCGGGCGCCGTAGCCCCACGACAAGAGCACCACTTCGCTGCTTCCAACCGTCAGTTTCTTGACGGGGCAGCCGGGGTACGGTAAAGGGTCTTCGCACGCTTGGTCTGCGCCTCGAGTGCGCTGTGCTTTGGCCTTTTCCGCAGCAGCAGCAGCAGCATCGTCAGGATTGGCCGGGGCCGCTGTTGCTTCGACGAGCTCACTTGTGGCTACTTCGGAGGAAGCAACCACCAAAGGTGCTTGCTCAGGATTCGCTGTCTCCAAAGAAGGAGCGGCATCTGCATCTTGAGGAACTCGCTCATTGTTGTCATTCTTATCATGTGCTTCCACGTCTCCAGTAGCTGGCCGGCTGTCTGCACCTCCTGTGGCTGGACGGCTGTTCGGCTCACTCGACCCTGTGCTCGAGTCGTCGTCGTCATCGTCACTATCACTGTCCTTGCTCTTCACTTCTGGCCCTACACGCCTGCTCTGGCTAAACCCACGGAGAAACTTGGCGCTTTTCCCTACGGCAGCGAGCCGCGATCGTTGTTGGTTGTGGCCGCCAGCGGCGTTGGCAAGCTCAAGCGCTTCGCGTTCGCGCTCTTTCTGCCAACGCGCCCACCTTTGCTTGCGCTTCTTGGCCAACTTCGATGCCGCAGCTTCAACGTCACTTTTCTTGGCTAAAGCCACGCAATGAAACTTGCCCGCCGCGACTTTCACCACGCCTGACGGGAGCGCAGGGCACAGCGTCGGCAAAGTCACGCACAATTCTGGGTCCCGCGCCGGTTTCCCACCATTTTTTTCTTCCTCCAAAAGTGCTTCCTCTCTTGCAGCGTCCTCGAGGGCCTTCTGTTTGGCAGCAGCAGCAGTCGCAGCTTCGTTGTTGTTGTTGTTGTCGTTGTCCGCTGGGTTGGCCATGGAAACGAGGCTGTTGTTGTCGCTACTGCTAACGCTACTGCTGCTGCTGCTAACGCTGCTGCCGCTACTGCTACTAATGCTGCTGCCTAGAGAAAATTTGGCAAACCGCTGCGTTGCGATGGCGACTCTCGCTCCTGCTTTGGCACTCTTGGGAGGATCCTTGTCGCCGAGCCCGAGGAGGCCGCGGCTGTTGTTGCCCCACACGTAAAGCGCGCCGTCTTTCGCGGTGGTGGCAAGCGACACGCTCGCGCCAGCCGACATGGCTCCAACGGCGACTCCACTCAAGGGGCCCCCAACAGGGCGTGGAAAGTGCCCGTCTTTCAAGTCGTCGCTGCAGCCCAATTGACCGTCGCGCCCTTTCCCCCACGCCCACAGTTGCTTGTCGCCAGAGGCTGCGGCCGTGGCGGCAGCGACTTGGGCTTCGGCGTGGGCGTCGGCTTTCATCTGAGCCGTCAACGGCGTCTTAGGCGTCCGGAGAGGAGTCCTGGGAGGCGGTGTCTCGGGAGACGTAGAAGACTTGGGGCTTTTAGGGGTCATTGGCGGGGTCTTTACTTGCGGTGTCAGGGGCTTGCTCATGTCGCCGCTTTCGTCGGTGGCTAGCCTCGGCACCGTTAAACACAGCACGTGAGAGCCGCCGCAACTCAAGCCAGTCACTACGTGATGCGTCAGCGCCTCAACGAGCACGGGAATGCTGCGCGATTCAATGTCGCCGTGGCCAAGTTGCCCAAACACGTTGCGGCCCCAGCTGTACAGCAGCCCAAACGTAGTCATCAAGAAACTGTGCTCGTCAGCAGCGAACACTTCAGCAACCGCGCCACGGTAGCCTAATCGCGGCGGCAGTGCCGCGAAAGCTTCACTGCTCACCGTAGTGAACTCTGCGTTGTCGCTTGCATCTACGAGCCACTCGCGGTCTCCACCAGTGCCGCTGCCGCTCGCTGCTTGCGCTACTGCTTTGCGCATGTCTTGAGCTTGGAAAGGCGGTGGGGGGCGGTAGCCTAAGCGGAGGCGCTCGCCATTGCCAAGCCGAGGGTGAGGCTCTCCGCCCCAGGACATGCAACCAGTTTCGTGCCGCCCGCGGGTGTTGGGGTTGATGCGGTTGATCGTAGCCGCGACGAGGGACATCTCCGCGGCTAGCGCTCCTGGAGTTGTCGGAGGCCCCCAAGGCTCACCGAAATCGTTTGGGTCTTCCACCCACTCTTCAGCGTCCGCAGGAGCATGCGACGCTGCATTGCTTGGCGCGAGCTCTTTGTGGTGGCTCTTGCTCCTCTTACTAGTTTGTTCGACAGCAAATGGGGTAATTTCACTCGGCGCCGAGGGCCTTGGCGGCGGCGGCTTCCAGCTTACTCGGCCTTGGACGTCGTAAAAGTATGTGTGCCCAGTTTCATTTACTGCTTGAAACCAGCCGGCTGGAAGTACAATGTCTGCCATGTCCGAAAGTGAAGTCAAGCTAGCCTAGCTTTTTGCTGGAGTCATTTGTTATGAGGCGCTAACGGCGCTATCTCCGTTGATGCCTACGCACAGTGTTTCTGTTCTGTGAGACGCCTTCCTTGTACTTTCACGCTGCAAACAGTTACGATCTCAGTGTACAGTGTAGTGCCAAGGGTATCTATCTTGTTGGTAGTGCAAAAAAATCATTAGACATAGAAGCTAACAGCTAACAGTGTTAGCCAGAGAAGAAAGCTGCTAGCCAAAGATTTAGAGCTGAGCAGACTATGAGCTTTTTGTGGGGAGGATCTGATAATTCGGAAAGCCGACCGCCCGACAGTGAGATTAGCGCTGCGAACTCGATCATTCAGGTTAACATCTCAGGACAGCTGGAGTTTATCGGTTGTTTCAACCTTTCAAGGATGCACCTGCATCCAGTGCGTATGAACTTCGAATGAATTGGAATTACTAAGCATTTCGTTTGAAAAAGGCTAGGGTTTGTTATGGAGGCGTTTTGTAATTTACTTCTCTGTCTTGCCAATTCGTGTAAACGTCTTTGAAATCCTAGGAGCTCCTCAAAACCATCGACGTCCAGCAAATGGAGCTCACATTCGCCAAGCAGCAGCTGAACCACACGCTAGACATCGTGCGCCGGCGCGACGTTGAGATTCAGCGGCTCCTGTTTGTGAACCAACTGCACCACCAGCGGCAAGCGGAAGCTGCTCGTCAATTAGCCAGCACCATGGGTGTCCTCACGTCACCTTCTCCAATTGCCACTGCGAAACCACCAGCTGAGCCGAAGGTAGCGCAAAGTTCACATGCCACAGCACCATCAGAGCAGGCCTCTGCTATACCTACCACACCTACACGAGAACATTCGAATAAGGAGGACAGAGCGATGATGCCTAATGCCAACGAGAATGATCCAAGCAGCGTGAACACGAACAACGATTTAGAAGTTGAGCCAAAACCAAATATGAACGAGATCCAACCATTAGACAACCAAGGAAAAGATGAAGCAAATGACTCAGCACTTGTGGCAAACCTAGAGAGCAATCTCTCTGCTAGCGACGCAGCCTTCCTAGCTGCCGCTCAGACAGCTGCGTGCCCAAATTCTCCCAGTGCGCTCGCAGCCGCCGACGCGATTGAACGCGCACAGAGCTTCGTACAGCTCTACGAAAACGGGCGAGTTGTGAAAGTCGCACCGGAACTTGCCGCGAAGCTGCAGCGCCAGCAGCGCCTCAACCAAGAGCTCGAGCACGCAGCTCCTCTAGAGAACAGCAACACGGGCACTGTCGGTGCAGCTCCTCGCACAGAGGTAGAGGCAGCAACAACAGCATCAGCAGGGCCAACAACAGACGAGGGGCTGTCGCAAGAACCTGTTGGGGATATACAGCCAAATGAAAATAGCACTGAGCAATCCGAAGCTCGTTGACGAGGAATATTTGAAATGCAGCGCGCCTGGTATGGCATCCTTATGCGCACGCCTTTGACGATCCGGCGAGGTGATACTGAGAGGCGAGAGGCGAGTATATGTATAGGGACAGCAGGAGAATTGTTGGTGGTTGGTAGTTTACAGCCCCCTCTGCCACCATTTTAGCTGCTTAACCACCTTATTTCCGTGGAAGTGGGCTGTAAAATTGATGTATACGAAGTAAAATACCAAAAGTAGAATACAAAGGAAGATAGAATCTTCAGAAACGAGAACCGCATTTTAAAAGTTTTATATTTTATACTTCTCAGACCAAAATTACAAACCCAGCGAAATATAAGAAGAAGCGCGAAGCACGGCCGCCCCAATTAAATAAGATGCCACCTCGCTACCTTCTTGCTTTTGCACCCGGCCGTTTCGGTCAGCTCGGAACTCTCGAAATTTATATTCTGGTGTATATATCTTTTTGTCTTTTGGTTTGAATTCTTAATTTTTTTAATTTTAAGAGGCCCAGGAAACGACTTCAGTTGTAAAAGAGGGAAGGGGCTTACAAAACAACCGCGCAATGAAGAAAGCACAAGCTAATACAAAGACATAGAGCACCATGCCTGCCGCTTGCTCCTAGTGAGGTGCTTGCCCATAGTCCATAACGATAGCGACCCGCATAGCAGCAGCGAGGAGCCATCTTGGATCACGAAACCACGGCCAGCGTTGGAAGGGCCACCGTCAAGCACATACCTGAGCCTTCCTTCTCCAATTCTTTTACCTCCATTGCCCCCCTTCCCGTCACGGCTCACAAGTTAGCGCGCACCTTTCCCTTTCCCTTTGCCGCCCTTGCCTTTGCCGCCACCGTTGGCGGAGGTGTTGGGCTGCGCACCGGCAGTCTTGTTGGGGCGGTTGCGCTGGCGGCGCGCGGGCTGGAACTCCCCCGGCGCGACCTCTTTGGCAGCGTTCTTCTGTGGCGCGCCCGTCCGAGGCGGCGGTGGAGGCGCGTGGAAGGCCGCCACGGGAGCAGCTTTCTTGGCTGGCGCTGGCGCTGGCGGCGGTGCAGGGGCCGGTGGTGCGGCTGCTGCTGGAGTGGGCTGCCGGAAGGGCGCGGCGGGTGGCAGGGGCGCCACCCCAGTTGCGGGTGCTGGCTGGTGCGAGGGGGGCGCTGAGTAGCCGTAGTTCCGCCCTTTCCCGCCCTTGCCGCCGCTTGGGGGTTGGTTCTGGCTGCTCCCGTACGCTGGCGGGGGGCCGTAGCCCGCGGGCGCAGTGTTGTGCTGGTGCTGGTAGCCGCCGCTGCCTCCTTTGCCCTTGCCCTGCTGGCCGTAAGGGGCCTGGTTTTCGCGGTCGCCGCGTGCACTATTGTTGTATCCGCCGCCTTGCCCGCCGCCGCGCCGGCGAGCTTCCTGGAGTGACGTGGCGCCAAACGTCTCCGTGTTCTTGGCGCGCTCCGTTTGCATGGCGCCGTTGGCGCCCGCCTTGGACCGCTCCAGCGAGTCGCACGAAATTTCGTCGAAGAACGACGCCGACGGGTCGTACTTCTTGATCGCGGGCTGCTGCTGCTGCGAGGCTAAAAGCGCAGCTTTTTCGGCGTCCTTGTCGAAGGCCGCGTTGAAAGACGCGAAGTCGAACTCCCCACTCACGTCCCCAAACGCGCTCTGGCCCGTGCCGCCCCGCACCCGCCGGTTGGCCAAAGCAGCGCCCATGCCCGGCAGCACGGCCCCACCACCGCCTTTGCCGCCGTTGTTGGTGTTGCGGTTGTTGTTGCCGCCGGTGCCTTTGCCACCTGGGCCCCCCTGTGGCGCTGGGGCAGCCGCTGCTGCGCGGGACGGCGCCAGGGTAGCAGCGCGCGCCGCCGCTTGCGGGTTGATGGGCGGCGGGCCCTGGGTCCAGTTTGCGCCGGCATTGGAAGGCGCGCTAGCAGCGGGTTGTTGCGGGGGCGCGCGCGGCTTCGCGGGCGCTGGTGCCTCGTGCACGGGGGTGCCGAACGTAATTTCGTCTTCTTGTTGCTCCCCTGGCTTATGCACGTGCAGGTCTCGAATGTCGCTGCCTCGGAACTTGATGAACGGCCAGACTTTAGGGTTGACAGGAACGAACTTCTCGGCAGAACGGTTTTCGGTGCCGTAGCTCATCACTTGAGTTGAAAACGGCGGCAGAGTGAGGAGAGTAGGAGAAGCACATGGATGAAAAGAGAAGTCAAAAGTGAGTCGACGGAAGTATTCACAAAAAACATTAGGAACAAGTAGCAGACATTTGGCAGATATAAGCACTCAAAGCAAAGAGCGTCTATGGTCTAGGATTGTCTGGTAAGCGCAACAACCCTTGTGTATTTTATTCATTGGCGACAGCCCTAAAGCAACAAATAATATGGGAAGGACTACATCCTCTCACCATCTTTCAGTGCAATGGTGGTGTCGATTTTGTTAATGTCGAAAAGAACACCCTCATATCTAATTTCATTCTTAGAGATTAGGGAAATCTTTGAGCCGATGAGTGGCGGGTCCATCCTCGTTGTCTGCATGGCAACAGGGCACGACAAGCGGGGTTACAAGATGAGTGGCGATGAAAAGTGAACAGCGCAGCTTAAGACGGAGAAGCAGCCCAATGAATACAGAAGTATACTATAAAACAGTAGTATGCTGAATTGCGAAGCGAGCGCTCGAAGCACCTCAAATGCTTCTTCTTGCGGGTAGAGTCAAGGGTGCAGGGTATAGGACTGGCTGGGATGATGTCGTGTCGGATGGATGGGCCGGGGGCGGGGTGACAGTGAACAGGTGGCTGAGTTTGGCTAGTTTTATCCGTAGATTTACGTTTATCGGACTTTCTTTCATCTTTTCTTTCACTGCTTCTCACTGCCTTCTCGCAATATGCGCAATGCGACAAGATTTCATGAGTTCCAACAGTGGTGCTCGACGGATCTCATGTCGTAAAGCTCATTGATAGAAGAAAGGCCAATGAGAGGTGCCCCGTAGCAATAAGCGTCTGAAGTCTGTGGAGCTTTCGCATAGTCTCGTCGAATTTCCATACCGTACCAATGAAAGAAGTTTTCTCCATCACTGTGGTGTTGCTAACCCTTTGGGCTCACTACCCTTTCACTTGGCACAATAAGAGCTACATTTCTTATGATGATGACTCCACGAATTACATCGAAAACCCACACTGGCAAGAAATGACTGCAGAGAACGTGCATTGGGCGATGCACTCCCTAGTGATTTCATGTTGGGAACCAATGGCTTGGATTGCTAAAATGGCGGCGTGCGACTTCGCCGCGGCTTTGTACGGCGAAGATAGCGTTGTTTACGGAGGCCCTGCCGATTGTTCGAATCAAGAGTTTGGAGCTAATGTATTGCACCGATCTGCATTGCTAACCCATGCGTTCAATGCTTACTTAGCTTATCGGCTAGCTCTCGAGGCTTCTCGCGCAACACAGCAGCACTTCAAAGGAGCCACCTCGTCGGCTGCAGGCAAGGCTAGCCGCAGCACCGGCAACGACTGGTTGTCTCGATTGGCTGCTTTACTAGCAGCGCTTTGGTGGGGTGTGCAGCCACAGCGCGCAGAAGTCACTGCGTGGGCGTCGGCGCAGCCTTATTCGACTGCATCTACGCTAGCTGCCCTGGCAGTGCTCGTAGCGTGGCCTGTTGCTGTTTCATCTGCCAATGGTTGTAGCGGCAATGGAGGCGCTGTGGCCTCAGCAAATATGCTTCCAGCCATGTCTATTGGTCAGCTCGTAGCGTCTGCTGCCCTTCACGCTGCTGCTTGCCTCGCGAAAGTGTCTCATATCACTGCCGCTCCTGCAACCCTCGCAGCCTTGCACGTAGCCCTCACGTTACGCGGCCCCGCACTACAGGGCAGCACTTCTACATTGGGCATTGCGAGTTTATCCAGCGGTAGCAACAGTGGTGTTCGTGGCAGTGTTGGGGCACGGCTAGCCGCAGCACTGCCTGCGACGTCAAGCCGTGCGCTCACATTGCTGGGCGCGTATGGCAGCGGCTCGTTCTTAGCGCTTTACGGGAAATTATGGCTCGAAATGAGCCAGAGCGCAGACGACGGGAAGTACGGGTGGAGCAGTTCGGCGGAAGGTTCTGTGGCGCTGCCGCCCATGTCTCTGGTGGGCCGCTTCGTTTTAAACCCTGCCTTTGCAGTGGGTCGAGCGCTCCGGCATGCGGTGTGTCCTGGCTACTATTTAGCGGGCGAGCCTCCCTGGGTGCTCCATTCAGAGTTTGTGACCGTGAGCAGCAACTCTGCCGTACAACTAGGGCTTGTTGTCTTGGCGGCGGCTGCCCTTGGGCTCCTGAGTGCCGCCTGTTTGCTATGGCAGCACCGCGAAAATCAACCGCAGTTGGAGGTTCTGGAACAGCAACTCGTCGGCGGCAGCTTCGTCTCGGACAGCAACAATGGCAACGGCAAAAGCAACCGGAGCCGCAAACAGCGCCCAAACAAGCAAGAAGACACTCCTTTGACAGATGCCACTTCCTATTCCTCTCAGGCATGGGTTCCTGTGTTGGCAGTGGTAGGGCAGCTGTTGTGGGTAGCGCTTTGCGGTTGGCTGGCTGTGTTAGCACCTACCCTGAGGCCTGTAGGTTTGCACGCTACCACCACAGCCGCTGATCGGTATGTAGAAAGTAGTATTCGATTTTTTTTTTTCCGGCTGTTTCTCTTTTATTTATTTCATGACTTCTATCGTGTACCTACTCTTCCTTAAATCGGTATGTCCTCGTATTTCCCAGGTACACCTACGCGCCGGCTATGCTCGTCGGTTGCCCTGCTGTGGCGGCGCTCTTGCGTGGAGTGTTTGCGCTCCTGATTCGAGCCTGTGCGGACATCAGTGGTAGCCGCCATAGCGAGGCTACAAACTCGTCGAATGGATCGAGTGGACCTCCGCTCGGTCCGTCGCTTGTCCTCGCCGCAGTTGCCATAGCCGTTGGGGTGACGATGTTACCCACCACAAAGCGAGAGCAGAAGCATAGTACCAGAAAGAGTAAACCTCGAGGCAGTATGAATGCATCGCCTGCTTCACCTATGGCAAGCATGCTGCCCGAATTCGCGATTGACTCTTCGCCTTTGGCGGAGTACTTCGCGATGCGGGGGCCGGTCGCCCTGCTGCGGCAACGTGGGCACGAATGGGCCAATGACGGGACAAAACTGATTGCCATGGGCGGCGAGTGTGCTGGGCTTCACGGAAGGCGGCGTTTGCTCCCTGGCTACGGGCGCGATTTAAGGTAAAAGCACGTTCCAGGAAGTCGTTCGCTGTTTCGTTTGCTTGTTCAAGCTGACCGCTTTTATTTTTTCCTCTTTTTCTCGATCAACAATGCAAAAATTCAGGTGCAGCCAGTACGTCGGGGCGCTGGCCTTGTTGGGCCGCCATGCTGACGTGGCCTCGCTTGCTACGGCCCTCGGGTTCGGGTCACAATCCGCTATTCAAAGTCGCTTGCAGGGCAAAGAATCGCAAGCCTCCAAGGGGGCCTGCGACCGCACCTGGTAAGTGTTTCGTATTTCACCCTCAGGGGGGAGCGAAATCGAGGTTGGAGAGGCGTGTGCGATGGGGGAGTTGGAGAGTGTAATTGCAGGGAAAGCTCGAGGAAGCAATTCAACGCTCGCCATGATTTCCCTTTCAGATGCATGTTTTTTTTTGTAATCTGTCATTATTCTCTCGGTGAGTGAATCGAACTTAAATTCACATCTTTGATTTGATCTTGTCGTTGGTGCTGTCCTATCTTGAACTTGCTGCAGGACTCTCGGCTTCAACGTCGCCATGTCGCACTTGCTCCACGGCCAAAAGCTGAAAGCGCTCCAAGTGCTAGAAGCCATTTGGGACCTCTGCCATGCTTTCGTGCCCGACCTCCGGTAGGCGTCAAGTGTCAGTTTGGGTTAGGGTTATGCTTAGGGCCTCAGGTAGTGCGTGGGGTTAAGGTCAGCAGTAGGGTTGGGCTTTCGCCGGGAAGAAGGAAGATGCATAAGGACTTCGAGGCCATTATTGAAAGACTAAGTCTTTGCACTCGTTGCACACATGTAGTGGAAAATCCTCCTACTACTCTGCTTTTAGTGGCGCCGTGCAAGTTCGATAATGTTGACGCAGATGACGACCTCTTTCTTCTTTTGTTCCATCATAATTTCCTTCTGGCTGACTGTGCAGTGTGCATTTCCCACCGAAGCTCAATGAACTGCGCGCTTGGCGGCGCAAGCAGCGCAAAGAAGAAGGCAGCTTGCCTGATGGCGACGATTTCTTCGAGCCTCCTATCATCACTGCGCCTCGTCATTCGGAGTTCGTGAACAAAATGGACAAAAATGGCAAGAGCGGGAGCAAAAGCAGCAGCACCAGAAGCAGCCGAGGCAGCAGTAGCAGCAATAGTGGCAGCAGCAGCGGCAGTGGCACCGCGCGAGGAACTCGAGACACCTCAGCTAGAACGACCAAGAGAAAAGCAGATTCTGTGATCTCCGCTCCCAACGCAATTTCCAACTGGAAGCTCGCCAAAGAGAAGCTTCAGAAACTGAGTCCTCGTGGGGACGCTGACCCACTGCTGTTGTTTGAGACGTCCAAAATGGCAAATACCGATGGTGTTAAGGTCGACGTGCCGATTCGCGTGCGTTTGCGTCACTTGCAGGTGTGCCCTCCTTTGAGTTTAGTTTGGAAGAGAGGTGTGATCTTTTTGTTTTGCTCGCACGCAAACACCTATGCGTTGCCAGCTTGATGTTTGAATCACCGCGGAATAATCTATGTAGTGCTGAGAAAAAAAGTTGCGACATCTTGGTAAATCAGAAGAGATGCGATCACTATTTATCATGTTATCCACATCTACTCTGATTAAATGTTTGCCCCTGCTACTGCTTGTGTGAAGGTTAACGAACGAGCTGGCACCGTAGCCATCGACCCTAATTTTGTACCTGCACTGTGCGACCGCCACCGCCTAACTCCTGCCATTTGTGCTGCGCTGCAGAGCCGTTTTTCCAATGCTCTGAAGACTTATTTCGAGTCCTCCAACGGAGGCGAAGTACCTCAAGCGCCTTACCGTGGCAAAGCTGCTCACCATTTACACATCGGCGACCAGGTCCGTGCGTGTGTGCAGGTCTGAATACGTCTTCTTCGACCTCAATCTCTTTCATTTTGCCTAACCGAGTGCCGCGCTTCGGCTTCGTTCCTTGGTCCCTCAAGTACTTTTGCTGCATGTCTCTTATTCCTTTAAAGATCGCTGTCGACACGAGAGCCGAGTGGATGGCAGAGCAAGCCGAGAGGAAAAACAATGACCAGGACGGCATCTTTGATTTCGACGACGAAGACGATGACGACGACGCTTTCGACGAAACGGCTTGCAGCGAGATTCGCTTGCAGTTTGCGTTCGCCATGTCGTTGAACGGTGCCATGCGCCGTGACCCGGGCCTCGCGCAAGGCATGGCCGAGCGGTTAGCCAGTGCCAAGTGCCCTCCGAGGCAGGGAAGCAGCGGCGAACTCGAGATGGAAGAAGATGGCTTGGACAACGGCGACGACGCATTCATCGATGATGGCTACGATGACCGCGATGACGACGAATAAGATGAAGTGGATGAAAAAGAGAGAGGTTAAAAGGATAGAACGCCTCGATAGGAGATTTCCGAGCTCGAGTTCGGGGAAATATTACCAAAGACGGGCCGTTTGGCGAACTCGAACTCGAACTAATACAAACCCAAATGACACAGAAGCCAATGCTGCGGGCAGAAGTGGGAATGCGCGTGCGTTGCGCAAACAAAGCAAGTGCGGAGTGTATCATGAGGG
>Ga0307982_1001541_pt1 | contig 18740 bp, 25 predicted proteins | sample OrgLakmetagen989_FD_201847 | JGI IMG/M metagenome (GOLD analysis project Ga0307982, IMG submission 201847) | Saline water microbial communities from Organic Lake, Antarctica - #989 | ecosystem: Environmental > Aquatic > Non-marine Saline and Alkaline > Saline | place: Antarctica: Organic Lake... | reverse complement strand
TATATCTTCCATCAAACGCCACGGACGCTAGTCGTGGTCGTCCTCCAGCGTTTTTCGAAACCCTCGCAAGGCCCTCCACCTTGAGAGCAAGTCGACTGCGTATACCCCGAAGAGTGCAGGTTCCGCAATGTTACTACTATAGTTTAAACGTTTAACCACCATTTGCATTTGCATTTTCATAAAGTTTCCTGATGTAAGAACTCAGGTTAGAGGTTAGCAGGTGAGTCGAGTTCAGCACGAAAAGGCCTTAAATAGCACTCCCTTACGTGGGGATGATTAAAGCTAATGCTAAAGAAGCAAATCCGCCATTATAATATTTTAATGAATGCGTTCTTGTTCATTCTATTTTTGAGTATCATCGCCGTCGAGTTTATCGTCGTAAGCATGGGCGTCTGCACCACGGCGCACAGCATTGCCCACTTTACTGCGAGCTTTCCCCTCCGCATACTTCTTTACGTGCTCTAGGTAGCGTGCCTTGTCGGGAAGCGTGCACTGGACATTCGGTAGCGCTAAGCACTGCGCAAGCCAATTGTGGTACCAGGCCCACAGCGCGTCCTCTTTCTCGGCCGCCGCCTGGTTATCCACATTGCTACTTGCATCTGGATGAGGAGACTGGCTGCTCTCAGCTGACGGCTTGGGTACGGCAAAAGCCGGGCCGCGGTAATGTTCAAGCACGTAGAGACGGTAAGCGTACGGCAACAGCACGCAGTCTACGAGGCCCAAGCTAGACCCTCCGCTCCAAAAGCTGCCTGGTTGATGTTGTGGCTCTGCCTCAGTACCCGAAGAGCTATCGACAATAGTTTTGTGGTTTTGGTTAGCGAGACCCTGTGCAGCGAATGCGCGCAATCCATCCAAGAGCCGTTTAAATGCTTCAAGGCGCTCCTCAGGATCAGAGCGGACGAGCACCTGTAAATGTTGTACAAGCGAGTGATGTAGGCGACATCCGCTCTGTTCGCTCATTATTCTTCGACTCCACCCCCGGGGTATTTCCCTTTTGCACGACACTATTGCTCGGGCAAGTCTTGAATCGAATACCGTGTTCACTTTGGCACGCAAACGCTTACCTTGTAGTATTCGGAGCAGACCGTTTTGTGCACTTGGTCAGCAGCCACGCGAGATGCCGCTCGAGTCCATGGATCCGTTGGGAGCAGAGGAGCGCTGGCAGAGCCCCGCGCAACCGCGAGCTCGTCCACGAATTCAATGCACACTATGCTTTCCACCACAGTCCGAGGCGTTTTGGAAGAGGCTTCAAGGCTTTTCTCGCTGCTTTCCGAGTCGAGTGGCTCCACAATGGTAGGCACCATGCCCAGCGGATTCGCGGCGAGCAAGCCGGGGCTCTTCCAATGGTACCACCTGGCGTACGAAGGGTTCAAGGTGAAAAAACAAATACATTTAGAGAGGGAGAGAGAGTCATGTCAGCGGGCCAGGTAAAGGAATCTTTACCAGTCAGTTCGCTCGCTAGCGTCGAAGTTTTCTTGTCCAGTCGGCGGCCGCTGCTCCCAGCCAAGCGCTTCTTCCCAGTGGTATGGGACGGCATCAGCATGGTGCTCTAAAGCCAGGGTGGCGCGCTATGCACAACCAACAAGTTTGAAAAGTTAAAGTGAGGGATATATATATATATGCAGTACTAACATATATAGTCGCTAGTTCATTTATAAACAACATTCACTCTATATCTCACGTGAGCAAAAGGACAAAACCATGCCGAGTAGTATGTGAGTGGTGCCGGCGATGCTTTCGTCGCTAATGAACGACGAGCATCGCTTGCGATTGACCTACTGATCCGAATAATCGAATAAGTTGCTTGAAAGTGCTTTGCGAGCTGCCTAGCCATCTTTTTATCAAAATCCCAGCCAAAAGGTTCGATGAGCAGACGAATTGAACAAGTGCCGTATAAGTCTTTCCTACGCTTGAATTCGACCGGATAGTGACCCCGGCGAGAGGTTGAAATGTGAATGGTTGGCTATATATGCTTCACAACGGTTCCGTAGCTCTACAACGCGTCTGATTTATTCAAACTAGTTCAGCAGTCGGAAGGCGGAAGATATCAAGAGTATCGTGTATTGATCTTTCGAGCGTTATTATCAAAATCACGAATCTTTCTTGGTTGTTGTTGGCTTTCTTTTTGTTCGTTGATTTTGTCTGCCTCCTGTTTCTGCACGGCATCGTGAAAAAAAACATGTTTAGTTTTTGAGATATGCCTGCTGATACCAATCAGACACCATGCGACCTCTCCTTAGCACATCATAGCTCAGGGAAAGGATATTAGAATTCGATCGATGGACCTTTCCAAAACGACGCTGCTTGCTCCGAATCACGGAGGAGATGGTATGTAGCATGCGGGTCTCTCCAGCCAGTGGGTTCGTCACAAATTTCGCGTCACCGTTTCACCATAACTCCGTTTCCTCCTTTGCATGCTCTCGTAGATCCCGTGCTGCCATTATGCCGCTTAACTTTGCGGAGTAAGGCTACCATCCTAGTACTTTTGCTCTGGACTGCGCACCTTGCGTTCAACGTGGTTGGCCTTCAGGCGTACTGGTCGACGACCAGCGTCAAAGTAGTCACCAACCCGCCGTCGGACCTTGACCAAACGACGGACTTGTACACTTCCACTTTTTGGGACAACGTGCAACAATTTTGGGACGCCGGAGCTCAACCAGTAGCGGCGGTGATTGTGGTGGGAGGCTTAGTGCAGCCTATTTTGAAGACCATAGCCATGCTGGTGATTGCGTTTCGGCCAATGACTTCCGCCACCCGCGACGCGATGCTCACGCAGCAAGAGTTTACCAGGTAGCAAGCGTAGCTTGACGAAGGGGAATCGCTAGGGTATTTATATATTTCTCTAGGTGTTTCTAGTTGTGTCACGCTGAGGCATACTTTATCATGTTGAAGGCGACCCTAAAGTTTGCATTTTCTTCGTTTTTTTTTTTTTTTTCCTACTTCCAATTTATATTAAGCGCATTCTGGCCACCACTTACCTCAGGGTTTCGTGTCATGAGTCCCCACTTTACCCATGTGCCTAATTGATCCCCGTTGCCTTCCCTGCATGGTGTGTGCCCATTCTCTTTCAGCCGGCTGAGCATCACGCCGTTTTACGTCGAAGCCATTCTGCTAGAAGCCCTCACGTACACATGGCGCCTGCCGCGGCTTAACCTCGACGCCAAGGTCATAACAATATTTAGTGGTTTAACCGAGAGAGTTCTTGAGTGCTTGCAAAAAAAATATATATATACCTCGGATTGTTACGTGTCCGAGCCTTGTTACAGAAGAATGACCTGATTTTTTACGTGGGTAGAAGCATTGAAAATATTGTTTTCGGTAGTACGGCACAGTATACTTCATACTTATTCTGTGACGAACCAAGTTCCTCGTCTTCTAAACTGGTCAGCGCTGCACTCTTATCGTCGCTCAGGTGTACATCAAAGTCTACTCCGGCTTGATGTGCTTCTTCATAGGGCAGCTCACGGCCCTAGTTATGTTCAACGTGATGCGACTTCTCCAAAAGGAAAGGGCTCACCAGGACGCCTTAATGAAAGGTTGCTACACCCCTAGAAGTGGCACGAAATGCGCGGCAAACGATGCTGTTTTCGACGGCGATAGTGGTCCTGCCGATCGCGGTAAAAGAAAAGACGCTAGCGCAGGCTACGCTGTCATTTCGCCTGTTGCTGCAGCGGCTGTAATGGGCGATTTCAGCGACGATAATGATGGCGTCAGCAAAGGCCACGCACATGGAGTTGAGGGAAGTAGCGACAGCAGCAGCGGCAGCAGCTCCGCGGCGACTTCTAGGGCAGACGAAAGCAGTAGCAGCAACGACAGTACTAAGCATAGAGATGTGCGCAGCAATGACGACGACGATGAGCATGACGAACCTATGAGTGGATTGACGCGCGACCGCATCGAAAGGCAAGAAAACCGCGACTTGCGGCGGGCCGCAGTAGTGCTGCCAGCTGCAGGGCTATGCCTAGGGGCATTTGGGTGGCTGTGGAGCGTGGGGCCGTTCATTCGCTTCGACACGTCCGGGCTGTTGGGCCCTTACATCGTAGACAACGGCCCGCATCTCGAGCTTGGCCTCAAGAGGTAAGGAAAGGAAAGGGTTGCTTGGAATAGAAATCCTTCGTTTGCCATTGAGAGTATCTTAGGTAAATAGGGCACGGCAACCTCATTTCCAATTCCATATTTGATTCCGCCATCCTCGTCCATTTTCCATCCTCTTCATTACCTCCCTTGCTTCGCTCTCGGTGTTGGTTACTTGTTTCTTTCCAATTGAATTCGCCCGCAGCTTGGCGGACGGGCTCTTGACGCAAATTCACCCCGCGAATCAAGCGATTCCATACGCGTTCTTTTACTACATGAACCTGGTCATGGTGCCTGGCGCTATCGCGGTCCTCGCAGCAGTGGACGCGCTGCTCCCGCTGGCTTCTCAATTTGCTCGCCGCCACCTAGAACAACAGCGTGCACAATCGTCAAGGTCGAGCTTTCTTGCCACTTTGAGCGACCCATTCTGGGTGGCGAACGTGCGCGTGAGTTTACGCGACGCCGTGCAACTCGTGGCCCCTTACGACACGTCCCTGACCGCAGTAGTGGCGGTGTTTTTTATTGCCCCAAACATGGGCACCGTGGCACAATTCATGTTCGACGCGACACCGCCTTGCCCTCAGGTAGGCGACGCCACGGGCGGCGTCACCGAATGCGTGATTGTGAAGGCTACCGTGCTGGACACTGGTGGCTTCCTGCTCCTCATATGGGCCAGCCTGCTGATGTTCTTGACGAGGAGTGTGCTGAAAGGGCAGCAAGGCTTGAGTGGCGTGGTGATGGGCGGCAGTTTGAAGCAAGCCGCACGCTCGAGCCGCCTTTCGGGCATGCAACAAGGGCAGGCAGCAGCGGAACCCGTTTCGGGGCCTAGTTGAGTGCACAAGCGCCAAGGTAATTTGCATGACACGGCAGTTCGATAGCTATAGCCATGGCTCTGCTGTGCGGATTTTATTATACAATCATACTATCACAATTATGATTATACTCCGAGTCGACAGAAGTTGGCCCTTCTCTTTCTCTTATGTCCACTATATCAAAAATCTATTTGCGTACACAGAGAGGTCTAGCGGTTAGCTACTTCCCTATTCCAGAAATCCCCATTTTAGAATCCTAAGCTGCCTCTTAGTTACAGCGAAAAAGCGAAATTTACGGAAGGTCGAGAATAGAATATAAAATATAATATAGAAATAGGAAATCAGAAAATAGCTCGGTCGGCCCCGGTTTCTCTGCACTCTGCATCTAGATCTAAATGCGAAATCAAAAAACAAAATTGATTGAAAATCGTAGGCATGTGCGCCTGATTAAACCCATGCATCGTTCTAAGAGTTCCTGTGTGGCCTGCTGTTAGAGTACTAATACTAATGCCAATTCCGTTCTTCTGTTCTTCCAGCTTCGCCTTCTTCGGGGCTGTGCCAAATAGTGTAGGGCGGGCTTAATAACCCAAATGAAAAAAAACCAAATAATTGGGTTATTTACCCCCAAAATAACCCTGCCTAATTGCTCGATTTGAATTAAACCCCTCATTTCTCCGCCTTTCCCACAGCTTCTACCATATGTTGGCGCTTGCTGGAGAAATTTTGACTTCATTTGGCGTTTCTGAAAATCGAATTTTACCGAAAATAACCCCAAAAAAAACCAAAATAACCCAAAATAACCCTTAACCTTCCAATTTTTGGGTTAGAAACCATCACTAGTGCCAAATGCGAAAACCTCCCTGTGCACAGAAGTGCGTGACTGCGTGACTGCGTGACTCTTCCTCTCCTTTCATCGTCACTCACCATCAAAAAACACCAACACGTACTTCTTCCGATTGATACAACGGCTAGCCTAGCTAGACCACCGTGCCGTGCGGAATAAGCTCCTGGTGTGTGCTTGATTGCATAAGATCGACTAGTGCCTAATGTTGCGCTTGCTAGGCTCCCTGCTCCTAGCCGCGACAGTGAACGGCTTCACATCCTTGCGACCTTTACCAACGCGCCAGAATGTTGCAGCCAAGGCGACCATCATACCAGTCGGCGCCCAAGAAATTGCTTCAGTGCCGCCTATGACATACGAAGAAGTTTGCAATGCAGCTGAGTACTGGGGCTGCCGGCTCGAAATGGCTGTGCTAGGGCCTGCTTATCGCGTAGAGCTGAGGCAAACTGCGTGGCGACGAACCGAGCCTGAGGTGAGCATTAGAGTGCCCTGAAGCCCCGAAGGCTAGGCTTTTGGCGCATACATTTACCACATTTGAAAATTTGATAGATGGCTAACACTTATTTCTTAGCAGATGATGTCATTAATATCGCCTATCCGTGCCTATGACAAATTAATCCGGTCATTGCTTTAGTCCACACGTTGAGATATATTCGCATGAAACAAGTTGAAGACTCGCACGAACTTATGAGCGCTTAACTCGTTTTGCTTCTTGGTAGGGTGGAGAGTATGTAAACGACAACACGGGAGAGAGGCAAGCGGAATGCCCTACGGAGCTCGCGTTCAAAAGGACCACGGGGAACCCTGCTGGCGACACTGATGACGTGCTCATGGTCTCCGAGCGGGACTTACTAGGCTACACCACCGGCTTCGCGCAGCCCATTGTCGGGGTTTTGCACTTGGACACCATGCAAGTGCGCCGGTTCAGCGGGTACTGGGCCAACAAGCCGGACTACGGGGGGATTGCGTCCCCGAAACAAGGCGCCCCCAAGCCGGGTACCTTTGGCCTGGGGTTGTTGCTCGGGGGAGCGGCGGCGTGCTTCGGTCGAGAGTGCGGGTGCACCAAAGCGGAACTGCTGGCGATTCGAGACGATGAGCGGCAGCACGCGATCTTGGTGCGCTACTACCGCAAGCTGGGGTTCACGAGCCGGCGCGAGGTGGGCGACGACTTGGTGAGCTTCGGGGACCGCCTCACGTGGGGCGGCGTGGGCACCCTGATGGACACGGACTTGGTGCAGTGGGTCAAGAAATTCGCGCCCGTGATTCGCCAGCCCGACTGCGGGCTGCTGTAAGACAATTAATTCTTGATGTGAGTGCTCACTGCGATGTGTGGTTTTGTTGAGCTTCATAATTGTTTAATTAAATGCTTCTGGCTTAATGGCAATGATGGCAGAAGGGTTTCCGGTTTTATTGCCTTGCACTCGCAAGGGATAGGCGAGAGCAGTTCGGTATTGGTATTGGGGTTGATGAACCCAGGGCTACTTCGAGTTTGTTTTTGCTGTATAGCCACTTGGCATATGCATATATCCGGTTCTATAACAGATTTCTTCCGAAAAGGTGATTAGGGCTTCAACATTTCCACCTACTAACTTCACGAGGAACTTAGATCGAGGAGGGCGGTTCCGGGGGAATGGCGATAGCGCCATCTACGAGTGCGATCATCTCCACTAGAGCTTCGCCGAAAGCCCATCGCAAGATCGGCCACTGCTCCGCAGGCAAAGGGACAGGCGCATGCGCCGCCTCTCGTAGAACCTTCTCGAATGGCAAGGTTTCTGCAATAGGCAATTCTGCTTTGGTGGTTGCTTCTCGTTTTGTTTCTCTCGAATGGCGTGTGGCTGCATCTGCTTTACCTGAAGTACTTTCAGCAGTGGCTGTCGCCTTACACTGCATATCTCTGAGCTTTTTGTGCGTGGCTGCTACGGCTATTAGTACAGCAAGCACCGCAGCATCCGCCGCTTCGTTAGCGGCGTTCTCGTCTTCACCTGAGCCGTTTGTTCCGCCGTGGGTATGCTCGTCACTGAATGCATCACTGACTGGGGCAGCGTTCTTGGTTGAAGATGACGGAGATGCCGACGAAGTTTTTGATGATGATGATGATGATGACAATGATAATGTTGATGGGGATGAAGAGTCGGTGGCCTTAGACTTGCAAGGCGCGTGCGGGCCGAAAGGCAAAGGCCACAGGGGCAAGCCCGCGGTACTGCGCGCACAGGCCACGAGCGTGCACACTTCGTGCCAGCAAGCGACTGCATTTGCTTCATTTGAGCTTGCGTCGTCCACTTTTGATGCTGCCTCTGCTGCCGATGATGGGGTGGAGCTCCTGTCAGCGCTAGAGTCTCTGCGGCCCTGGGGTGGCTTCCGAATGAGCGCCAAAGGATATCCGTTCACGTGGACCTCACTGCTGATTCTCTGCACGGTACTCTTGGTGGGGTTCGTGTTACTAATGCTGCTATTGGAGCCTTCTGCAGACTCAGCGTTTGCTCTGGCTGGGCCCAAGTGCACTTGAAACAATGCAGCCATTGGCTCCACTTCCATTGAACGACTACACGCAGCAGCACGGTCGCACGCAGCAAGGCGGGCACGAAGGCTATCGAGGTCTATAGCAGAGTGGGCTTCGAAATTGAGCTCTGCGTAAGCATGCTCCTGCTCTGCTACCGCCATGGCGAGCTCGAGCTGTGCAAGGTGGCCACTCTCCAGGTCAAGCTGCGACAACTCTCGCCGTGCTTCGCTGGCTTGCTGCTCCAATTCCAACCATTGCTGCTCCAGCTCTGCCTCTTTTTGTTGATTTTCTTGCTGTAGGGCATCTGAATCATAGAAGTTCGCTGGTTGTGGCGATGCAGCGTCTCCTGCCGCTAGCGAATCCGCCGGTGCTTCTACTGAGCTGCTCGCGCTTCTGCTCTGGTTACTCTGCACTTGCAATTGCCTGAAAGCAGCTTCATAGGCGACTGAACGATTCTCAAGATGCTGGATTTCGGCTTCAATTGCGCTGCTCAGTTTTTCGAAGCAACTAGCACACGTCGGTACCACAGGTGCAGATGGCATCGCGCACAGCCGAGTGAGCACTTTTTGTTGGGCCAAGGCAGCTGGTAAGCCCGAGGCAGCCCCTCGACTGAATGTGGATGCACTGGGCACGCCACGAGGTGAATGTGGTAATAAGTCATCCGTGAGCACCACGAAAGACGACGCGAGGTTTGGAGGTAGCGGGCCGCCTAGAAAGCTGCCGCATTCGGTGCAGGACCAAGCCATTTCTGCTTTCTCAAAACAGAAATTCCTCTAATTCGTTATACACAATTTCTTTCAGGGACGGATTCACGCAGGGACTGTCACGCTACTAGGAGGAATGGCATTTGATCCATCTAACAGAGGATTTCGGCTAGAAACAAAACGCAAAGAATTTTATAGCAACGAATGAACTTGTCCGCTGAAACTTTACTTATGGTGACAAAGAGCCGCGCGGTAGTAGCGTCGAGGTCAACAACAAGATGGCGGTGAGTTCCGATTTGCCCAACGCTCTCTAGTTTTTGCTACTAATGTAAAATCCTATCTAGCCACAGTTCTATTGACAGTGTAGCTCCAGTGACCAACTGAGGAAGGATGGCAGCACCATGTTCAGCTGTCCTGCTTTGCAGCCATCTTTTTGCCGCTTTTCCTCCAGAACTCGAGGACGCTCTAATATAGCATAGAACAACAAACTCTGTTCTCTCTGATGATTTGCTCCTCCTCTGATGATTCTCAATATTTTTTTTCCGAGCATTTCTGTCTGAGGTCTGAGCACACATTAGCATTGCAGGCACGCTGGACTCTGGCACTTGTTTAGCCCCGTTTCATTAGGTGTTCCGGCTTCAAGCGCTGCCACATTACAAAAACCGAGATGGCCACGATTGCGATGTCATCTTCCCATACAATGGATAGCTCCGCAGTGGAGATGGCTCGCATGGTTGGAGTTCCTGGCCTGGCTTCAGATGAAGAGGAGGATGATGATGTGGAGAGCCTGGCAACAGGCAATCTTGCACGCCCACACCGAGCCCGTCGCTTGCAGAGTGCAATCCGCGACATCGTTCGCGAGCACTATTTGTGTTTCGTGCTAGTCTGGCTTCTTTTGGTTCTAGCGCTGGCCATCGCAACATTCGTTACCTTTATAGAGCTTCTGGTACTTACGCATACGATACTAGTAGTCTAGCAAGAATCTGCATGTGTTCTTTGAAATACGCCAAAAGCTTTCGTTCACTCGCTCGCAGATATGTGTACACGAACGAATGATATTGTTACTAAATTTTCTTATGAATATCTGTTCTCACGCTTCGTGCGCATGCCTCTGCTCAGATCGTGTTTCGGAGGCATTACGACGACCCCTGCGATGTGCCTCTCGACGTGTTCATCTGGATTAACATTGTCACTTTCGTAAGTACTTCAATGATCTCGTTGCTAGCAAGATTCGCAAGATTTGCGTTCTTCAGTTCACTGCGCCGATCGACTGTCGTGCCGTTTACTTTTGTCAGATGCTCTTTTGCTCTATTTTTTTATTAAATATCGACGTAGCACCGTAGATGAATAGTATTTCTTTTGAGCACGCTTTGGCAACCTTACGTCTCAACGAAATCATCTTGTTTTCTCGTCGCAATGTCAAGGTGTACCACAACACCATGCACTTGTGCATTCAGCGCTGGCTCGGCTACGACCCTACCATGTACAACTCGGACGAACCCATTCCGGAAGCGGTGGCTAGGTACGAAGCCTTCGTGCAGTTTTGGAGCTTCCTCCTGTGCATCGCGGGCGTAGTGCTGGTTTGCGAAGCGAAAACCTGCAGCGACACGGCGCCCGAGCTCTTCGGTGCCACGGCCCGTTTTGCGTGGGTAGGCTTTGCCCTCGCGATTGCCTGCATCGCCACGTCCCTCTCCACGGCGATCTTCGTGGTCCTCATGCGCTCCGGCGCTTTGACCACCAGCAACGCCGCGCCCACCGGCACCTTGAACGTGTGCCGCGTTGTCCAAACCGACAAACCCTCACCCGAAGACGAAGAGCTCCTGGCCCCCGACCAGGACGGCGAAGCGCAGACGTGCCCCATTTGCATGGAAATTTTCGGGCCCGACAAGGAAGTTCGCTTGACCCCCTGTAAGCACTTGTTCCACGGCCCTTGCCTGGCCGGGTGGTTGAACGTGTCCCGCTGCTGCCCCATGTGCCGCCACGACTTCACCCAAGCGCCGCCTCCTGCTTCAACGACGGCCGCATCTACTCGTCCATCGGCAGCTGCCAGAACCTCAGCCTCAGCTTCGTCTCAGATCGAGCCTCAGTCTCAGGGAGGCCAGGCTGATCCGCTCGTGCCCTTTTCGAGCGCTCACTTCAATGCTGAACAAACCAGCGACAACAGCCGCAGCGGTGCTGCGGATAGCGGTGAAGAAAGCGGCAGCAGTGCTCCCAACAATAACCCTGCGCAGTCACCACCAGGAGGCGCCACACCGTTGAGTGCCACGTCGCCACGGTCCGAACGAAAGGAAGCTGACAACAGCCCCACGAGGAGGAGGAGTCCTCGCAGCAGGGACAGTGGTGGTGGTGGCACTGGCAGCAGCAGAAGCCCCAAGAACCGCCGCAGCCCTCCACCTCGGAACCAGCGGCCCAACAACAACAACGAGGCCACAACTTCTGGTAGTGGGAGTGCCACGCCAACATCCACGCTTGCCAACATTCGTCGACTGCCCAGTCCCACCAGTGAGAACAGCAGCAACTTTGGCAGCAGCAGCAGCTACAGCAGCAGCAGCACCAGCACCAGCAGCAGCAGTGATAGCAGTGTAGTTGGTGCACCACAAGCGGTGGAGTCTTCTTCTTCGAGCGCGGCTGAAGACAACCAAGCAGATGTGCCGAGCCCTGAAGAGCAAGCCCTTTCCGGGGCTGGAACGCACATTGGTGGTCTTTAAGCATAGATCCCGGATCGCGTTGTCCCAAATAATGGCAGTATTATTCCTCCATTGTACTTGATATATATCGTTCCAGCAGTACACTACGCCCACAACCCCGCCCCTCACTTCTCACTCCTACTGAAGCTCACTCTCATTTGGCGTTTTGAAATATAAAATCAGAAACCAGGGGATAATAAAACTCTCATTTTTCACCTAGCAACTAGGGATCTACACGAATTAAAACACGGCCTATTGTAGCTAGCCAGAGCGAAAGAATAGCACGAGTCCAACTAAAGTGGGCTGTATATAGTATATCGCTCCACCATTCGCCGCGATTGGGCATGATGGGCATGTGAGAACGGCCAATTTTCATTCACCGAACCGCAAACCGGATGACTATGACATCGAAGGGGATTTCAGTAGGCAGTACTGCGCAAAAGACAAAAGTAAGGGCATTTCGAAGGATTTAAAGGATTTCGATGAGTGGATCGCCGTTGCCAAGGACAGGTCGAAGTGGAGACAGCTGACTCATTCCATTCCCAAACCTCCTGATGCCTGGCGGCTGAAGGACACCTCGGGAGAAAATGATTACAATATACAATTTCATTACGCAAAAGGACACTCAGCCCAGTCAGACTTGTCCTGAAGGTTACATTTTTCTGTTGCTATTTGCCACAGTGGTGTTTCTTTGTATTTTGGGGAGTATGAACAAGACTAGACTAGAGTAGTGCACTAGCATCACAAAAGAAAGTGATTTGCAGTGCGACGACACGCAACTCAGAAGTAATGGCACCATGGCACCTTTCGTCTCTGAGCCGTTTCTGTCAAAAGACGCGATGCTATTCTGCCTTCTCTCGTCATCGTCAAAGCTCATCTTCCAAGAATTCGTACTCGAACGTGAAGTCGTATTTAATGCGCTGGCACCATCCTGATTTGCTTTCGTACGTGCCCTGGTAGTCGAAGTACACGTAGGTCCCCTGCTCGTATTCGTCCGTAGTTACCGTGGGCTCTTCGTGCCTTTGAAACCAGGTTTTGTACTTCTTGTGGAACCGCCAACTTTGCTTCTTCAGTTCGCGCGCCGCCAAGTACTGCTGGTAGGTGCCCGGCTGGTAGTAGAAAATGAAAAACAGCGTGTCGGTGTGAAACTTCTCAAACACAACCGGGTCGTCGAACACCGGGCTCGGCCCCCCGCCGGGGCCAGGCGCGCAGAAAAACGCCGCGGGCGTGGGGTGGGGGTTGCGCGGCGCGTAGTCCGAAGCCCGGTCCCTGGCCGCGGGCACGCACTGCAAGGACTGGGCGAGTGCGGCTAAGGAATTGGCGAGCCCGGCCGCGTCCTGCCGAACGAACCCTGTTGAAGCACTTCCTCCTCCTGCAGATGAGCTAGTTGCCGATCCGAACGCGCTACTTCCATCGTCAGAGCCTGAACTTCCGCCAGGCCCAGCAGCACCAAACGGCCCGCCGTCGCCGGCTTTGGACCCTTCGTCGCCTCCGTGCTGGCTCCCTTTCGGAGCACCGCCGTCTTTGTGGCTGCTGGGCCCTACGAGATTCAGCACGGGCCCTCCGCCAGAGCTCGAGGAAGACGAAGGGCCGCCCGCGACTCCAGTCGCCGACGACAGCGGCAGCGGCAAGCTCATGGTGTTGGCGTCGCCCGCCAAGGCCTGAGCCACCGAGGACGCCGTCGCAGGCGCCGCGCCCAGGCTGGCCATCAGCCCCGCCATGGAGTTCGCTGAAGCGCCTCCTGCGCCACTGCCACCCTTGGCGGAAGCCGCCGCGGCCTGTTGCCGCTGTTGTTGTTGTTGTTGCTGTTGTTGCAAGAGCTGCTGTTGCTGCTGCTTTTGTGCAGCGCTTGCCGCCTGCTGTTGCCTCTGCTGTTCGGCCTGCTTCTGCTGTTGTTGCTGTTGAGTGGGCGTCGGCTGCTCCCCTCCCTTGAGGATCGACGCTAGAGAGGCCATGCCTGGTGGGGCTGACGCTGCGGAGGACGGCAGCGATGCTTTGCTGTTCTGCCCAAGGAGCGGCGCCTTTTGGGAGGGCAATGCCGCCCCTTTCCCAACGGCAGCAGGAGCACTCGAAGCAGCGGCAGCTTCCGCCGCCGCGGCTTTTTTGTCGTCTTCGGGCTTTTTGGCGGTGGCTCGACCAATGGTGAGCAAGCTCGGCGCGGGGGTGGCTTTGGCCGCTGCCTTGGCCTTTTGGGCTTCTTTCTCGGCCGCGGCCTTTTCCGCTTTGCTCTGCTTCTTGGCCGACTTGGGCTTCTCGGAGGCCGCGGCGCTGCTGGGGGCAGACGAGTCGGCGTCGTCGGCATCTCCCGCGCCTTCCACGGGCAGCTCATCCATGTCCAGGTGCTGCGCGAGAATAGGGAACAGCAGGGAAGCACCATAACAACCACGGCAAGCGTCGGAGTGCACGCGAGGGCGAGGGCACGTGGCGACAATGTGCGCGTGCAAAAGAGAGACAAGAACGAATACAACAACAAAAATCAAATTCGTCAGCAACACAGCTGCCCACGCTAAAACTAACACGTCGACCGTTATTTTTTTATTTACTTTTTCTAACCACACGCAACCTCCCACGCCTTGAAATTGTTTAAGCAAGTAAAAATAGCTTCAAACCCCAAGCACCATTCCAACAGCAACAACCCGGCACCCATTTTAAACCCAGGTTTGGTCGATTGGCGTGCGCTCACCTCGTAAGGGTCCATGTCGTCGCCGCCTTCCATGCCTTCGTTGGCCTCGATGTAAAACTCAATGTCATCCTTCACTTCGTCCACGCAGCACGGGTCCATCGCTGTGTTCAGTGACGCACACAAGCGCACGCTCAGAGGAGAATAAGGAAAAGAGGCCACACGGTTCGAATTGTCATCAAACGATGGTAAACAAGTGTGGACCGAGGCAAGAGGAGTGAAAGAAGAAGGGTGGATTGCTTGCGCCAGGCCAGGGGAAATTACGCATCGCAGCAAGCCAATCATACACAATTGGCTATTCAATGCCTCATTTCAGTACCGTCATTGTCCATCATGCGAATCATTTGCTCCATTTTCGCCACGTGCCACTGGTGCCTCGAAATGGCCTGTTGCTTGCGGGCGGCCTCCGCGTCGTTCTTTTTGCTCTTTTTCCCCGACGTGAGCTTGTCCATGTCCGCCTCCGCCGCCTCCATCTGCACCCCCAACCGCTCAATGTACCCCTGTAGCACCTACATGTGGGTGCGGGTACGGGTGTGGAAGAGAGAGACATGATGAACATCGTTGAGAATTAAAGCCAGGAACATGGTTCTTATGTAACTTTCTGGTGGTATCAAAACAGATGACATAGAAGGTAAGCTAGCATGGCAAGCACGCTAAGTTCCTCAAGGATAACAGGGTCGACGCTTGTGCGTGTGTTTTGGCCCGTCTAGCTGCATTCAAGAGCGGGAAGTACACGGAGCGACAACCCAACATTTTCTCCGTGCACACCCCACACTCCACCAACGAACAAAGGCTTACTTCTTGCGCGTCTGCTTTCGCCTGCTCTTCCGGGGACATTTCCGCAGCTCGGGCTAAGCCTTCCTTGCTGTAGGCCTTGGTCTTGGTCTCTTTTTCGCAAACTTTGAACATCTCCATCTTGGTCTCGATTAACTGATAGAAAGAAGGATATACGAAATAAACGCGAAGAGTAAGTTGGTAAACTTGTGGAGTTCTGCATTGAAATCAGAGAGCAGAAGATCGCAGCCAGCCGACTCTTAGAAATGATATACGCTGCGCTTGTAGTAGCGTAGCCGCATAAGCTCATTGACAATTGACACGCAGTAGGGTGCACATTGCCCGCATGAAGGTAGGTCTTCAAATAAAGGAAGAAAAAGACCCTACCTTCCGCGCATCCATCAGGTCGTTTTTGTCCTTCACTTCGCTGCTGGAAATCCATGTCTTGATTTGATCGCGGAGTCGCTGTAGCTTTTTAATTTCTTTCTTCAAGTCTACTTCATACTTCTCCTTTTGGCTTTGTTGGGATGCCGCGTAGACCTATTCAAATGCAACCAGGTCGCCCCGTTGATACAATGAGCACGGTAGAGTAGATAGCGTTCTAGGGCAAATGCAAAGACGCCAAGCATACCTTATCCCAAATTTCATCGAAGATTTCGACGCCCTCTTCCACCTTTTTCAGGGTCCGCTCGATTTCCGCTGAGGCACCAACGAGCAAGCAAGCATGTCAGCTTGTACGTACCTCATCACGAAGCAATACACATGCAAATACTGCACATGTAGAAAACTAAATCTAGGCGGAGGCTTACTTTGTAGCTTTCTTGCGCCACTCATAGTTTATCGCTCTTCCTCTTCAACCAGAACCGCAGAGCGACCCGTGGCTTCTGCGCTGCCCACGCCCAAACAAGCCAGGTCCAAAGACAAAAGAGTCGACTGTCGACTGGAGATGACGACAGAAAATCGTAGGTTTAAGATAAACTTATTCCACCAACCACCAACAACCAACAGCCCAACAAACACTGAACTCACTTCTTCTCTTCTTCTTTGCACCAACGGGAGCTCTTTTTCCGAGACGGGAGCTGTTCGTTCGTTTCATCAAGGATCTTTTTCAAAATGGCTGCCGAAGGTCTGCGACAACGGCCGGGCAAAGGCACGGGCGAAGGCAAGGAAGCGTCCCGGGACGAACTGCTGCGAGAAGTTAGCCAAAGTGTTCCAGAATCTGTACGACCATATGCAGAGAAAATGATCCCAGCAGTAGTGGCCGCGTGGGCTGTGGTCGATGCCGCTATCCCGTATGTGCTCCTCGCTCGGGCCAAGGCTGAGGAAGGCTACAAGCTAATCGAACCATACCACCCAGAAGAATTGTTCCCTGCGCTTTGCGGTGAGTACACCCTTCTGAATAGGGCAGATAATGTTTGCTGCGTTGTAGGCTACAAGCACGCGATCTAAGCTTGTGCCCAAAGCTCTGTTTTGATCGCCGATTCCTGGCTTGCGATGTTCGACAGGTCTGGCTATGGTCTTCTTCGGCGGTGCGTAAGGAAATGATTTGAAACTTGCATTGTCTCTGATGCCATCTAAAGCCATAGGTTGACGTTATCAATATTTGTCCAGAGGCATCTCATTGAATGCTCTCTTACCGTTGCACATTTTCTTGTCGCTCTGCTAGGGGACTTTCCTGTCTTGATTGCGACTATCGTTGCGCTCAAGGAAACGGGAACATGGGCTTCCATGAAAAGTGCCGCCCTGCAAATCACTGGTCAGTTTTCTTGCAGGCAACGTTTCTCTTGGGTTAGGCTTTCAGTAGAGTATATTTCTTCTGCAGTGGCATTTTAACGGTGGATCTGGCGGCAATGTTTTTGCTCCACGTTTTAATTTCTAGTTTGAACCTCTTGCGTGTGATGAATAGGCGAAGCTAAGCAAGTGCTTTCGGCGAGCCAGTCGGATGACGCGAAGGACGACGACAAGAACGGAGTACCCGACGTGAAGGAAATCTCGGCCAAAGAGGTTCGTGGATGCTAGAGGAGCAACACTCAATCGTTTTGTCGGGCGTGCTCGATTGAAGATAGCAATCTGTTTTTAAGAGGCAGGTTGGGGGAGAGTTCGCTGGAGGCGTAGACGGTGTAACGGTGTCCGCGCGGCGCATCATATGTGACTACTTTCTTTACTCTCAGCCTCTGCTCTCCTCCTTCCGCACTCTTTTTGTCTGCTCACCATGAATGCAGGTGGTGCAGCGCAAGTTTCTCTTGGTTGCCAAGACCGTCGACCCCGAGAAACTGGGCGCTGCTTTGACCCAGGTATCCGCAGGCAGCCTCGCGGTGATCGCGTCGTTGAAGCTCACTTTTGCCCGCACCCTAAGCTTGGGGGCCAGCTTGGGCAACACTCTAAACAAACCGGTGTCCCGTAAACTGACGCCAATCTTCAAGGTACGAGCGAGCAAGAGAGAGGAAAAAATTCGAGAACACTTGTTCATATTGAAAGAAAGAATGCATAATTACGTGTTTAAGTGGCGCATGTTATGAGCGTTCCCCTGCTTATAAAAAGTTGAAGTACTGTCAAATCTTTGTTTCCTTTCCTCATTCTCGTGGGGGTGAAACCTGCTCTCGTGTAAATTACAGGCTTCTCTGGACGAGGAGTACCACAAGTGGATTCAGCCTGTCATTGGCTACGGTTGCAAGGTACTAATGAGAACGTCCAAGGGACACACGCATGGTGGACAAGCGGGATTTATCTGGTGCCCTGTCTTTCGGAGACGAGACTGACGCAATACTGTTTGAATCGACGTGACCTCAAGGAAGAACACTCAAAGCAGCACAAAATGTTCCCGCAAAGATGATACATACACTCCCCGCTTTGTTCCTGGCTCAATCTGCCTCTTCTTTTTCTTTTTTCTTTTTTTCTTTCAATGTCTTGCCTGGGCCCATGCACAGATGGCGGCCATGTCGCTCGCGTTTTGGATTCAGCGCATCATTGCGGCAGTGCACAGTGCCGTGGCCGGCGGCCAAATGTTCACCACGAACATGTGCCGCTACCTCCGCAATTACAAGGTATGGCAATGAGGGGCTGCGGTCTTTAAGTAATAGCAGTACTAGCAGCAGCAACAGCAGCAGCAGTTGCATGAGTAGTAGCAACAATCAGGAGTTGAAATCACGCGTAAAGGCAGCAACAACAGTACAAATGCAGGCAAAGCAATTTAGGACTTTGTGCTCAGAAAGGGACGTCTTTGTTGTCTTTGCACTCTGACAAAGTCGACGACGACGTTGTTGTTGCGGTTGTGCGATACTCAGATGATTTCGTTCGACCCGGATACGAGCAACATGGACGAGATGGCAGGCTACGGCGTTGCGGTCGTCGGGCTCTACTACCAGGTGAAGCATGATGATGATGGCACTGAGATTGGACTTGTAAAGTGCAGTAAGGCTGAGTGTAGTTCGGTCGCAAGAACAACAAGGGCAAAGGGAGAAAAGCATAGACTTACTCATTTGAACTCTTGTTATCAAACTGTTCATTTCCTTCCTCATGGCTTTGCTCATGTGATTTATTGACTTTCAATTCATGTAGTGCTATTTCTTTGCCTTGTCAGTGATCGACAGTTCCCACCATTACTCACTCGTTTCATGTATCTCGCATGCCTGTTGTGACACTTGGTGCGTGTGTGGCGGATGTACGTC
>Ga0307982_1001539_pt1 | contig 18743 bp, 4 predicted proteins | sample OrgLakmetagen989_FD_201847 | JGI IMG/M metagenome (GOLD analysis project Ga0307982, IMG submission 201847) | Saline water microbial communities from Organic Lake, Antarctica - #989 | ecosystem: Environmental > Aquatic > Non-marine Saline and Alkaline > Saline | place: Antarctica: Organic Lake... | reverse complement strand
CACTGAACATCCTGGAGAAGCACATGGACCATGCACAGTACAGCGCCATTATCCTGTCGGTACTAGATGGCTGGTGTGCCGAGCCCGATCTCAGCGAGAGCGTGGCCAAGCAAGGCGTAGGCCGCATCCTGAAGTTGGCCATGAAACAGAAGAGCGACGTGTTCCTGCTTGCTTCCGTTTTGCAGTTCGTCGCCAAGCTGTCCAAGCGGGAGCAGAACGCCACTCATGTGCTGTCTGGCGGCGCCATGACCCAATGCGCCATTTTGATGGAGGACATGTTGAAGCAGAACGAAGCCAAGAAGGAGGAGGAGGTGGCCTTCAAGCAGCGCCCCGTCACCATGCAAGTGGTGTCCCTCATAGGAAACGTCGCCAAGGCCGGCAAGGAGGCCGTGCGGACGCTGCTGCAGGACGGCGCCTGGCGTGTGCTTACCAAGCTCAAGGCGGCGTATGAGGCCCTGCAGAGCAGCGGGCAGATCTTCTACGACAGGGAGACCTGCGAGAGCATCCAGGCCATCCAGGATAGCATGCGGAAGTTCGAGTTCGAGGGCCTGGACATTCCCGGCTTCAATGCTGACGGGGACGCTGCGGCAGCCGAGGAGGAGGTGGCGCCACTGGAGGGGCAACCAGGGAAGATGCTGCGCACGCTGCTGGACAAGAAGTACAACGCATCAGTGTGGACCGATGAGTGCAAGGTGAAGGTGCGTGTGACGGCATCCTTCCTGCCCGTGTCTCGCTCCCTGGTGCTTGAGGCTGCAGGCACGGACACGGGGAAGATGCCTGTGGTCACCCTACACCACCACGACCTGGGTGAGGCCAAGGAGGAGCTCCCAGACGGCATCAAGGCGGGGGGCATGTTCAGCAAGGGCCCCAACGCCAAGCGTATCCTGCAGCTGGTGGATGGCTCGGGTGCCCTGGTGGCGGTGCTAGAGGTGGACTCGGACAAGGACCGGCAGCTGTTTGTGGATGTGCTGCAGTACATCCGATCCGGGGGAACCAAGGCTGCTGAGTAGCTTCTCAAGACTGCCGTGTTATGTATCATGTCTCCACAAATGTCTGGCATTTCAAAAATTCATGTCATGCCACATTCCTTTCAGCCACCACCCTGATCTCAGCCGAGGCCCCCAGCCGTCGTCCTCCGTGCCACACAGTCAGACAGTGAGCGTCGCAGGGCACTGCAGCAAGTACAAAGTATCTGATGCTTGAGTATGACTCATGATTTCCTATCCATTGCGTTTGGTGCCTTAACTCTATCATTGAAGCTTGAGCTGGGAAGGCCGGGCGCCGCGGGCACCCCAGTCAGGCATTGCATGGACATATTTTGCCGAGTGTTTGCCTGCTTTGCACGTTGATGCGCTCAAATCCTGCAGACCACACTCATTTGCACACCCGCCATGGACTTCAAATCAATGATTGATAGCTGTATACAGCAGAGCGATTCACTGTTTGCTGGTGCTCTACCAAGGTCAGCAGGTGCCGCGCAGCAGGGTACCGTAACGCCAGCTCCAGCCTGGGAGGCGTCTCCTCAGCGCGCTGCCGTCAGTGCGCACGATGATAAAATCGTGTGCCGCGCCCGTAAAGCATTTAACAGTTTTACTCAAGTTGAGACCGAAGCTGCACAATTGAAGGCAGCAGCTGCTGCAAAAGACCAGCGTCGCCGTCAACGCAGCTCTCACAGTAGCTGTGCTGCCTCAACCGCTGCTGCTGCTCCTACTGGCAAACAGGCCACCCAAGTCTCACAAGCACCTCATCACATGCGTGGACCAAGCTATTTGAGTGCTTCCTACCACTCTGCACCAGTTTCTCCCTCACGAGGTGCTGGCCTGGCCATCCATGGGCAGGCACCAGGAGCACCTGCGGGCTATGCCGCCGCAATGCACCCGCAGCAGGCGCAGCCAATCACAGGCGGCAAAGGAAAACGATTGCTGCGTCATGCTGAGGATATTCACAAGGTTCGCGTGACCAGCACTGTCCGCCAGCAGCAGCATTCGAAGCCTGCGCCCAGTCGCCGTATGCCTGCAGTGCGTCACCAGGCTCACTCCAGGGATGTGCACGCCGCTGATGTGCGCCACCTGCTGCAAAAGTACGAGTCCCTAGAGTCGGATTCATCTGACGGCGAGTCCCGTCCAGGGTGGCGCCTGCGTGCGCAGCTGGAGGCAGCGCCCCTTCCACCCCCCCCCGCCACGGAGCAACCCAAGCACTCTCACAGCCCACAGCGCAGCATAGACGCTGCTAGAACACAGGGCAATGAGCAAAGCGGCATGGGAGGTCGTATAAGCAGCGGATACGTGGAGCCCCCTCCTGTCCATCGGGGCAGTCGGCCTGCTGCCGCTGGTGCCGTCCAAGCTCGCAGCGCAGGCTTTGACCTGCAGGCAGTCAAGGAAGAAGCACGTGCTGCAAGGGAGCTTGTGCTGAAGCTGAAGCAAAACAAAGGTAAGAACGAGCTGTTCAATTGGGAAGCCCCCTGGCGGAGCAAGGTGAAGGGGTCAGCTGAGGTCAGGGGGGGTGTAGGGGGGGGTCGAGGGGCCCCAGAGCAACTCCCTTCCCACAATGAAGACAGCGCCGCTGAACGGCAGTCGTTTCAAGACATGGGTGCTGATTTCATGCAGCGTCTGCAGGCTGGAGCGGCGGATCACGCGCTCACCGGGTGGTCTGCGGATCCGGAAATGGGGCTTCTCGAGGTGCAGGGGCAGAGCTCAAGGGGGCAAATTGCAGACAACCCTATATACCACACACTGCATGACGTGAATCTTCTGGTGCGTGCGGCGCAGGCCGAGCACCACCGCACCCAGGCGGCAGCGGAGGCGAGGCGGGGGGCGGAACTCACCAGGCGCTGCTTCCTGGGGTGGGCCCATGCAGCTGCACTGGCAGCGCAACAAAAAGCAGCAATGCGTGAGTTGGTTGCCCAGCGTTTTGCAGACCGTTCCCTCACGCTGCCGCTGTTCCAAAGGTGGGCGCAGGCAATGCGAGTGCGACGGAGGCGGGCGGCTGCCGCAGCTGGTCGCAGCGACTTCCGTCTACTGCGCTTGACTTGGCGAGCTTTGAAGAATGCGTGTGCTTCAGCAGCACGTGACCGTCGCCGACAACACGCTGCTTTGGTGCTCGCACGCGACATGGCCACGGCAGCTGTTGCGCAGCGGCACAGCGCGCGACGGCTGCTGCGACACGCATTTCACAGCTTGACCCACGCCACGGCAGCTGGGGCGTCCGAACGAGCTGTACGCAGGCAGACTGTAACACGAGACGCAGCGATGCAGAAGGCACTACATGCTGCCGAGACTCAGGTGGCCACACACCTAGCTGGCCAGCAGCCTGGTGCACATCCGGCCATGCCCTGGTCGACTCACCCTACGGCTGCAGGCAAGTCGGTGAAGGACACAAATATGCCAGCGCAGGCAGCAGCAGATGAGCTTGAGCTGCTCGGTGTGGCAAGTCCCCCGTCACCTGTGCTTGTGAGCACCCCCGCTGCATCTGCCTCGCCTGCGTTTGCAGCCCACCACGTAGACATTGTCTTCGACAGCTCCAGAAACAGCTCAGCGGAACAGCTACACACATCAGACCTGTTCAATGTGAGTGTGGACCCGGATTCAGCAGAGGAGCTCCCGCCGCCAGCAGGGGGGGCAAGGGGGGGGGTGGCACCCGACAAGCGCCGAAGCATGCAAGCGCCCAGCCCAGTGGTGTCGCCCTCAAGGAGTGCACGAATTAGTGCTCATGCCTTTATACAGCGCTCATCGCCGGCTGCACCCTCCCCCGCCCGCCAGTCCCTTGGGCGCGAAGCCATGGGAGGCTCACTGACCCCACAGAACGCACCGCTTCTTCCCCCCCAGGGTGCAACGTCCACAGCCGAGGCACTGCAGCATGCTATGCATCATATGCGACTGGAGGCTTCGGCACATGCCGCAGTCAGGCACCGTGCAGCAGTGCTCCTGCGGCTGGCTTGGGGCGGGTTGCTGCGCAACTGGCGGCTGGGGCTTGCGCGTGGCATCAAAGCGCAACGCCACGCGACGAGACAGACCGCACTGCACGCCGTTCGCCTATGGCGGTCAGCTGCTGGCGCCTCAATGGTCTTAGCCCGCAGAGTGTCAGCTGCTGTGGTGGCGAGGCAGCGCGCCAAGGTGCTCGGGCGGTGTGTGCTGGCATGGCGACATGCCTTGCGGGCTATTGTGCAGCGCAGGTATGACAGTGCATTGGGCACGTTTGCATCATATACAGCCCATGAAACGCATCGTGGCGCATTGCAGCGCACACACCAGGCCGCCAGGTATGCCCAGCAGGCCGATCCCCGTGTGCTGCATGCCCCTCTCATGGCCGCTGTCTTCCGAGCGTGGAAGCATGCTGCACGCACACAGGCAGCTACCCGTAATACCCATGACCGCCACGCAGCTATGTATGATATGGCTCGGCAGTGGATGCGACAAGGGTCAAGTGGGGGTGCACAGGCCTGGTGACCCCCCTAGCTATCGTCAAGCTGCACAAGATTTAACGAGCTGCTGCAATGCATTCACTGTAACAACTGTGATGTTGGGCGGCGCGCTCAAGCACGGACCTGCTCGTAGCGAGTGGCCACCTCCTCCCAGTTCACAACGTTCCACCAGGCGTCGATGTACGCAGCACGCTTGCTCTGGTACTGCAGGTAGTAGGCATGCTCCCACACATCCAGGCCCAGGATGGGCACCTTGCCGGCTTCCATGGCGGGGGTGTCCTGGTTGGCGGTGGCGGTCACCTCAAGGGTGGCGGGGGACTTGTTGGTGTCCACGTACAGCCACGCCCAGCCGGAGCCGAACTGGGTGGCAGCGGCCTCAGAGAACTGCTGTTTGAACTTGTCAAAGGAGCCGAAGGCAGAGGAAATGGCAGATGCCAGGTCTCCAGTGGGCTCTCCGCCCTTGGATGGGCCCATGATGTTCCTGAAGAAAAAAGGGGGTCAAGCAGGGCAGGAGACATGCTGGTCAATGGGATTTCCGCTACGTATTAGATTGGCAAAATGTGCGCTTACCAGAACAAACGGTGGTTGACATAGCCACCTCCAGAGTTGCGGATGGGTCCACGGAGGGCCTCTGCAGTGTCAGGTGTGACGGGGAGCGGACAACTTTGGCGTGGTCAGAAGCAGTGGAGCATGCGGAGGGGTTCGAAACACACGCACCAGGCACCTTGCCCAATTGAGTCAGGACTTTCTCCAGTCCCTGTTCTGCCAAGTCTTTATCTTGCTCAGCAAGCTTGGTCATGGCTGCGTTGATCTTACTGCGCAAGGTTTCATTGCTCAGATGGAATGACACAGCGAATGCGCCAATCAGCTGAATATGTGTATCAGCTCAGCTTACACCCCCAAATTTGGGAAGAGCTTTGAGGACTTGAACTTACGTTGTATAGCCCTGGTGGTGACCCAAGTGGTGGACCTGCAAAATGTGTAGGGCAAAGCTTTCCGGACAGGACTCAGGCGTGGTGGCGGCATAGTCATCAACGCACGCGCATGGTGGCCTGCCAAAAAAAAAAAGCTGAGTTGGGCGCATTTATCGTAAACGCAAGAAATCATACCTCATCAATGTGGGGCTCAAGCGCATTGTAGTCATAAGGCAAAGGGGGGAGAGCAAGGTCGCCTGCTGCTGCCATTGTGATTGTGGAGCGAAGGTTTGTAGACAGAAGATCTGAGCGATGCACAGAGAGTGCAAGGACAAATGAAAGGAAGGCGATTACAAAAGAGGCAAACATGTTTGATTGAAAAGCGCCACATATTTTCCACCACGTCCTCTGCAGCTGGTGACAAACTCGCTCCTCCAAGGTGATCCAATGGGTGGAAGGGGGGGCGCCAAACCTGTTGTTACTCATTGCTCATCCCTCAAGACCGTTTTTCGGCACTCGCAACGGTCGCTCATACTGCTCTGATCCCCATGTTTGCGAGCGTATACTGTAGAGATGGCTGGTGAACCAAGCTTTGATCAAGGGCCTCGTGCCTCCTGGTAGGGGGGAGCGAGGAGAGGCACCCCAGACCAGGGCCGCCGTTTGTCGCAGCAAACGCGCACATCTACACACTTCTCACGGGACAAGGCTGTTAAGGAGGTCACACTCATCAGCGAAAAATAATGATATGCCCCCCCGCGTGTCTATTGCTGAGATGGGGCTGCTGGACAATGAGGGCCCAAGCTTGCCCCCAAAACCTGAATAGAGAAGTCCTCTGGGCGATTGGGCATTGGCTGTTGAGAAAACGTCTTAAAATCCCACCTGCGCACACAAAAGCTGCATCTCCTATTTTCCCTTCTTTCTCAGTGCGTCATTGCTCTCAAGTTGTTGCTGCAAAGAACGCACTGAGATCACCGTTGTGCGGAGCGGCTGGGCTGAACTTGATCACCACTAGCCATGAGCTTTGTAACGCGTGCAATTAAGGATTGGGCATTGAAGCGCATTGGACCGTTTTTAGAAGCATTTATTAAGCCAGACTGTCTGAATGGGGACACCATCATCGTGACACCAAGCGGTTTGACGCTTCAGAATATTGTATGTGCTGCGGAAATTGTAGTTTGAGGGTGCCTGCACCTGAGCCTTGTACAGGATTTGAATGTGGAGGCCATTTTGGCTGGAATGAGCCTTCCAGTTCATGTCACAGCAGTGCACTTGCGCAAGCTCGAAATTTCGGCAAGTGTGACGCAACGAGAGCTAGGCGACAGGTCATCCTTCCTCACGTGAGTTGTCTCCGCAGATGTCTTGGACGCAGCTGCTGTCGGCGCCACTGCATATCAACATTGATGGACTCTACGTGTTGGCGACTCTTAAAACACACATTACTCCAGACCAGAAGCTGCGCACAGAGCTTGCAGTGCTGGACGCTGCTGTGTCTGCTCTGCAAGCCCAGGTGCAGGCAGCAGAGGCAAAGGCCGCACAGCCAGCCACAGCGACCGATGCAGATCCTGCTGAGGATGCACATGAGAAGCTGCATCAGCGCAAGGCAGCAATGTCTCCATTTGTTCAGCGGCTCATAACGCGCTTGTTAGACGCTGGCCAAGTTTCCATTGCTGACGTGCATGTTCGGTTGGAGTCTGCCCAGTGGGACATCCTCAGCAAGCAGAGCGCACAGCAGCGCTCGACAGCCTCCAACACAGCCAGTCTCAGCCTGCGGGAAGACACCACCGCATCTTCAGGCGCTGTGGTCTTGCCACACCCACTGTACGCCATCGGCCTGCAGCTGGGCGCCGTGTCCCTGGTATCCCTTGACCATGCCATGAACCCCTCGGACGACGCTGTGCGGGGGAAGGGGGGGCTACTGGGCCACGAGACAGGCTTCATTCGAAAGCGCGTTAACCTGACCAAGCTGGCGGCGTACGTGGACAGCCACACGCGGCTCTCCGTCGCCCGTGTGGTCCTGGAGACATCCCTGGCTGAGCAGGGCGCAAGCGACGGCGCCCCTGGGGGCAGGCCACATGAAACACACAGCACGGTTTACAGCCGATGCGATGGTGGACCGTACATTGCGCACAGCTTGCCAGCTACACATCCGAGCGAGGGTGACTCCAGTGAAAGCAGCGGCGGCGAGGGGGGGGGCGTCACCGGACGCAGCCCCCTGATGTGCGGCTTTGAGCCTAGCGGGCTTGCCACACGCATGAGCCTGCCCCCTTCCCTGCGCAGCTTCCACGGGCTGATGGGGGCCATCGGCAGCGGCCTGGGGCAGCACACCTTGTGGTCCTACACGCAGGGGGCTTCCACTGGGCACGGGGCAGACCTGGACCGCATCGCCCGGGGGACGCACACGGGTGCCCTGTGTAGCTTTGCAGAGGAGACAGCTGCCCGCTGCGGTGTGCAGTTCGACCTTCCGGCTGACGGATTCGACAGCGACAGCGACAGCGACAGCGACAGCGACAGCGACAGCGACGGCAAGCACGGCGGCGATGCAGCCACCGATCGCTTGGTGGTGCTGGACGCCATAGGCCGCAGGCAGTACCTGCTGGAGCCTACCTCAGCTGAATTGAATGTTGTGATGAATGACTCCGGCATCCCCCCCGTGCACGAGCTGATTCGGGTGCTGCGCAGCTGCCTGCCTGGCAGTTGGGGGGAGGACATGGCGGTGCACATGCCCCAGTCTCTCCCCCGGCAAGCCCTCATCCAGGCGCGGGCTCCTGGGGGGATCTCAGAAACCGAGCTGCAGGAACAATTCGCGGCGTTTCAATCGGACCCATTGGCATTCTGTGCGGAGTTGTGGGTGCGCAGTGCCACCCAGGGGAATGGCAGCGCCGTCGCCTGTGCAAACACCAGCCGCACGCTGGCAGCGGGACTGACAAAAGAAGATCAAGGGGGTGATGGTAGCCATGCTGCAACTGACAGCGAGGGCGGCGACGCGTCATCCAATGCTTCAGCCCTGGCAGCTGCGATTGACGCAAGTGTGGGGGATATGCTGCGGCGACTTGGCCTGGGAGAGGCAGGGGGGCTGCACGCACTGCACGCTGCAAAGCCCACGACAGATGCCCATGCACTCAATAACGAGTTCACCCTGCAAGGGCCCGTGCAGGCCTGGCTGCAGGATGTGGCTCTGGTGGACACCGATGAGCTGCTGGACCTGGCTGCAGAATTCGAAGCCAACGCATACGACCGCCCTCCCAGCATCGACGTATCTGTACACATTGGCTCCCTCTGTTGCTCCCTGTCCACCCTGCAGCTTGGCGACGTCTTGCACGCGGTGTCGTGGCTGGGGAGCACGACCCCCCCCCTATGCCTCCCAGCCCACGCCACAGCGGAGACTGCCCTGCGTGCAAACTTGAAACTGCCGCCTGCAGTAGCGCTGCAAGTGCTAGCAGCTCTGCCGGAGGGCAGTGCCACTGCCCCCCTTCTTCCAAACAGGGGTTCCCGCACCTCGTCTCCCCCCCCGTCCCCGGGCGTGCCCTCGCCTCACACCCCTGCTCAGTGGCGAGGGGAGCGTGTGAGCCAGCTGGGGGGGGTAGAAGTGGCTGAAGATGGCGCTCCCACCATGACGCTACTGCAGGCAGTATCTACGCTGCGTTACGCTGAGACTCCTCGCAGCCGCACGTGGCATAAGCGAGCCTACGTGCAGAGTCTGCAGGGGGCCCAGGCGTCTGCAGCGGCAGTGGCCTGGACAGAAGACTGCACCGTGGCAGCAGCTTTGAACTCGAAAGCGGGGCGTGCCATCATGCGATATCTCCTGCAACAGTACTGGCAAACTGTGGCCTGGCTCGTTGCTACTGCTCGTGTTCACCCTGCAGACGTGCACCTGGGTGGCATGCCCACCGGCGCTGACACCACTGTGCAGCCAGATGCGACCATGTCTCCTGGACTGTCAGATGCCACTGGCGTAGATCTAGATGAGGGCGTCAGCGCCGAGGAGGATGAGCGGGCGCGCATGTTTGTGGCGCAGCACGGGGGGCAGCCCACACAGGCGGCCGCCCCTGGGGGCACACCGCGCCTACATCCGGGGTTAGGGCTTGCAGTACTGTACCACAAGCTGCACAAGCAGGGCCAGGGGTACAGCGCAGACCACCCCGTGGTGGCTGAGCGACAAGAGGAGGATGCTGACACCAGCGGCGGCGGTTGGCTGGACAGTGCGCTGTCCTGGGTTGGTCTGGGGTCGGACGCGTCACCGGCCGAGAGAGACACGAGTGCCCAGCGGCAATCGCTGGGCAGTATGCTGGCAGACACCCAGCATGATAATGCCACGGCGACGGATGTGTGGCAGGCGTTGCAGGCTGCTGTGTTTGACGGCATTTCGGTGGGCTCCGAGGCCGGCGGGGATGCTGATGCAACCGCCAGCGGCCGGGCAGGAGCGTTGGTGCACATCAGCTCAGATGCCCTTGCTGGGGAAGATTCTGACTTGGACGAAGACGGAATGTCCGTGAGCACCATGGGCAGCGACTTCTCCAGCGGGGTGCGGGGGGGGGCTGCCGCTTGGGACGCCGGGGCGCTTGCAGACATGCTCGATGACGACCCGGACGCCATCGCAGTCAAAGCTCGCATCATAGCAGCTCAGCGCGTCGAAGCAGCGTTGGCCACAGCGTCGCGCAGCTTGCTACGCACTGCGCATCGCACTGACGGGCGCTCCACGCTGGGTGGCCGCCTGTTTGAGTTCGTGCACAACATGCAACTCAAGGTCGAGCTGGACACGATTGAGCTGGATTTGAAAACCAGCAAGCTGACCACCCATAAACTACTCGGCTCCGTTCCAGGTCAGTTGCTCAACTCCAAGATTGCAGCGCCGCTGTCTTTCCCAGATGCGGGTGAGGAAGGCAACGCCCAGCGCAGCCGACTGGCCGCAAACCTGGCAGCATTCATGGACATTTCCCACCGCAGTGACAAGGCGCAGCTCTTCACATCTGCAAGCGGCACACCAATGGCTGTGGAGGATGTTTCTAGCACTGCGTTTGCCGACCGTTTGCTGGTGCGACTCAGTGTGGGCGGAGTGGCAGCAGACGTGGGCATGTGGTCATCGCAGCTAGTGGCGATCCACACTCCCACCCGCAAGCTTGCATCGACTGTATTGCGCGGGCAAGCTCGTCTTGCACGGTACAAAGCTCGCCTGTCGCAGCGGCCGGGTGCAACTGGGCAGCCGAGTGGCCGCGCCCGCTTGAGTGCCCTGCTGCCGACTGCTCCCATGACGGTGTATGCCCAAGTGCAACGACTGGGGCTCTTTGACGGTGTTACTAGGCACATGGTTCAGCCGCAGGTGCCCAAATCAGCCAATCAGCAGTTGCGCCTCTTTCCACTGTTGCGTGCTGGCACAACCGAAGCTGCGCTTTTTTCGTCCATTTCCGCCTCATTTGCTGGCGCCAGCGGGAAGGACAGTGGCATGCAACGCAAGCTGCACCAGCACAGCACGGCCTTTAGAAGTGCAACAGATGCCCCTTTGGTCAAATTGGAGTTTTCCATGGGCCGTAGTGCCGCTGATATGGAGATTGACATTGAAACACAGCGCATTGAAGTGCAGCCATCCCTGGAGGTGGTAGCACCTCTGCTTGTAGCGCTTCAGGCCCGCCCAACCACTGTTCTACGCAGCGAGTTCACAGAACGCACTGGGCGGCAGGAAGTATTCTGCGGCGACGATGGTGGCCCAGAACTGTCTGCAGATCTTCAAGAGCGGCGACAAGACGCGGCAAGTGAGGCTGCTGCAGCATATGCCGCTGCTAGCAGCAGACTGCAAGAGAGGCAAAGCGCAACCGCTGACGACACTGCGTATTCCACGTACGTGGCGCTCATGGGTGTCCATGACAGCGGCGCACTGAATATTCGCCTGCATGCACTGCTACGCCCCATTCGGCTGGTTGTGCCTCTGAAGCCGGCTTCGCTGCATGCTCCCATGTTGGTGGTGTCCCTAGGCCACATCTCAGCCAGCAACGAGGTGGCATCTGCAGCCGCCATCCGCAGCACAGCCCCCGATGCAGATGAGCACGCCGACGACCAGGCGGGCACATCTGGGCAGGCACAGGCAGTGGGCGTGTACCAAGACATTCGCCTCAGCGTGCGGTCCTTCTCGGCGTATATTGTGGACGGCAGCCCTCTCGCACCCGCCTTCCTCCGCGACCCCAATGCTTCAGCGGAAGCGGCACAGCACGTCATTCAAGAGCCGTCAGCAGACGGCACTGTGCCTCCCTCTGTCACACAGCGCCCCCTGCGGTACTGGCGGGGAGAGTCGCCGTATGTGCTGGTGCCGGTGCACATGGATGTGAACTACCTGCAGTCCCTGCACGACGTATCCTCGTCACTCCCCACCGCGCGTGTGCACGCCAAGATCGGCACTGTGCACCTGGCCATGACATCTGCAAAGTACTCCGTCATCATGCAGATCGTGGAGCGCCTCACTGGCGCTTTGCTGGCGGGGGCTGAAAGCGAGGCATCCTCGGCCACAGCAGAGCAGCCAGCAACAGACACTAGTGCCATAGCCACCGAAAGCAGCGATACTGGTGCCGCCTCTGGCAGTGCACCGCCAGCTGCTGCGGCTGTAGCGGCATCCACATCCCAGGGTTCGTTGCTGGAGCTGCTGCTGCGTGCCAAGGTGCGGGTGACGGCGCTGCGGCTGTCCCTGGGTATGTCGCACCCGGATGTACTGCATCCTGTGCACGACCCACTGGGCATCGGATTGTACGAAAGTGCAGGCGACGACTCCAGTGTCGGCTCCGTTTCATCCTCCGACGCATCGTCAAGCGCCGTGCGGCTGGACTCACCCAGCCAACAAGGGGACAAGCACAAGGCAGCAACGACGCTGCAAACAGCCTTTCGCACACACCGGCCAGATGCCACGGCACGGGACCAAGCTGCAACCGCGTTACAGGCTGTGCTGCAGTCTGATGAGACGGCGTTTGAGGTGAGCGGGCAGGCGGCCGGCTCCCCCGCAAACCTCGCAGGCAGGGGGTTTGGCACCCCAGAAGTCACACATGCCTTTCCCTTGCCACACCACCACGCCCAAAAGTCCTCCATCGGGGGACCGAAGGAGCTGTCAGAGTGGCAGCGCCGAGGTTTGCAAATGCCTGTAATTCACCGGGGCATGCCGTATTGGAACGGCACCACATTTGACGCGGTACTGGGCGAGTACGTGCGCCCCCTACTTGATGCCGCCATTGGGCCCATCTCCGTGGACTACGCCTCCACGTCAGCAGGGGATGAACTGGGTGTTGTCATAGAGCACTTCGCGGTCACAGACGCCTGGCGTGTGCGTGATTCTGGCTGGGACACCTTCTTGACGGCCTGCGCTGTGGCGAAGGCTGCTGGCATCTCGCCCCTGCCCCCCCCCCCGGAGCACCCGCTGGAGTACTGTTCCCTGTTGGCGGTACATAGCATGAAGGACGCTAGTCCGCGGGCAGTCCACCGTCTTCGGCTCTCAACGGAGGCAGCACCTCGAACCTCCCGCGGCGCATGCCAGCAAAGTGGGCTGCCCAGCATGGCGCCAGCACTTGTGCTGCGGCTGGATATGGGCAAGGCTCATATGCCCGCTGACATGTGCATTGATGTAGCTACTCAGCCACTTGCGCTGAACGTGAATCGGGACTCCCTGGCGCAGCTGATGGGTTTCCTGGGGTGGCCCAAAGTGGGTACCCCCCTGCCTACCCCACCCGCGGCAGCAGACGCAGAACCCGTGGTGGATTCACAACCGCTACCGTATGACGAAAGTATGACTCGACACGTGCGGCGTGCTTCGATGCAGATCACAGCACATGTGCCAAGTCTCAACGTGGTGCTGAATCAGGAGCTTGTGCCTGCTGCCGCACCCGTTGGGGTGTTTGGAGCCCAGCTGCTTCAGGCACTGGCCGTGTCTGGTGTACTTTCTGCCAAGGGTGTGCAGTTGGTGGATGGGCGAATTGATGCTCTGCATGAGCTCGCTGCATTGCTGCCTGGCTTTGAGAACACGGCTTCCAATCGAGTCAGTGTGTCAGCTGCAAGTCAGGCTGGTTTTGGGTTGTCACCCTGGCTTCTATCCGTCAGCGACGTGTTCTGTGTTCCAAATCGTGACGGTGAGTGGCCCAAGAGTGCGCCTGCCGCATGGTCAGCTCGGCACATGTCCCCGCACCTCACGGCTGGTAGCCATTTCGTGACGTACGGAAACGGGTCTTGTCACCCGTATGGCGCCTTTTACAAGGGCCCGCTCATGCGAGCTACCATACAAGAATTGACTGCAAGCATACAGAGCATAGCAGTGTGTGCATATGACCAGGGCAGCGATGTATCTGATGATGACAGCGAGCCGCGGGCTGTGGATGAACAGATGCAGGTATCTGCAAGCATCCAGCGGGTGGCTGTGCACGATCTGTCCAGCTCCATGGGAAACGGAGGCGACCTCTCGCGGCTGGCAGACGCGGTGGCCAAGCGCGGCAGCACGGAAGTATCTGCTGAGGACCGCCTCGCCTACAGCCGTCTCAGCGCCGGTCTAGCCACGGAGCGCCGGCACGTTGTGTTCCTTGACACGTGGGACCCAGCGGCCGACACGCCCGCCGGCAGCAACGACGGCAAGTACGGGCGGGCCTTGAAGGCTGATCTGGGCTTCAACCCCATGGGCACAGGCACGTATGCATTCCCAGGCATGACGGCACTGCCCTCCATCACGACATACGGGGCACGGAAGCTGTCTCAAGCTGCCAGCCCCATGGTGGTGAACTGTCGGCAAATGGCGGCGGTGCTGCAGGCCACCACACCCAACACCAACGTGCTGTACCCTTGGCTGCACGTGCCCAAGCATGTTCCCCACGAACATAGCGACGCTCTTTGCCACGGCCTGTCCCTTTGTTTCTCATTTGCCGCCTGGGCGTGGCACGATGTGCACGGTAGCCAAGCCTTGAGTGCGCTATCACAAGCCCACACCACGAATGACCAGGGCAATGCGGGGACAGGCACTGCCCCAGACACGCAAGTAGCGGTGCCAGGTGTGCTCCCTGGCTGCTCCTTGAACGCGTCTGTGTCTGCTGCACCGACCAGCACTCTAGCTGGGCACACAGCCGCGAGCCTGTTGGACGCCCGGGAGGCGGCCATGGTGGTGGCTGATGTCGTCATGTCCCCTCGCCTGCCCATGGGCATGGAGGTGGCGGCGGACATACGCCGTCCCCGGGTCACATTCCTCATGCGGGTGCTGAACGAGATGCTGGGACACGTGTTCGAGGGCCCCTTAGCGCCGTACCTGGGCACCAACAGCAAGCTGCACCCGCCTACTCCCCAACGATACCCCACAAAGCTGAGCTGTGTGGGCTTGCCGCTGTTGCGAGCCCGCATCAGTGACGTGTGGCTGGGCGTCCCCGTGCACTCCTCCTCCCCCCAGGGCCTCGTGCTGCGCCTGGAGCAGCTGCACGCAGCAACCGGCAGTGTGCCACATCTGCGGCCTGCGGGTCTCGCCTACAGCTACGCCGCAGCATCAGCTGGCAAGCACACCGCACTGGCGGCAAATATGCTCTCCACAATGCCAGGGCACTTTGACGCCGTGCCGTCAGCAGTGGATTCAAGCCTCACAGTGTACGCCGCACGCATGCCCCAGGACGGCGTTCTGATCCCGCCCAGTGCGCTGTTTGCGTCGTATGTGCCGCCCGAGCTCGCAGATGACTGCCTGCTCGGCATCCCATCCATTCCCAAGGCGTCCACTTTGCACAGCGTGGTGAACACCGCCAGTGCACTACATGCGTCGCTGATTGGCTGTCGCATCAGTACCCTGCTTCTGCCCGTGTCAGACCGCGCCAAGATCAAAGCCACCTTGCAGCGCGAAGTCCTGGCCGACATGGTGCGCAGCGTAAACTGCAGCCCAGCAGTGCACGGCGCTGACACGTCACGCTGTGCCCTGGTACCTCCAGATCTCATGGTGGACGATATGGTCGCGTACGCACAGATCGACTGCAGTGTAGACATGCCCCCCCTGCTGCACGAATATGACCCCCCCTTGAAGGACGCCCCAGGCAGCAAGGCATCTGACCCCTGCACCGCCCCCCCCATGGAGGTGGCAATTGTCATGAGCCCCTGCACCATCGCGGCCAGCCAGATGCAGTACATGCTGTGCATGAACATCTCGTCTCTGAACATGGCGGAGGTGCCCACACCCCTGCCCCCCCCTTTCGTGCCACTGGGCTCTCTGTATCCAAGCACACCTCCTCCAAGGCCATTCCCCGCATATGGGCCCATCGGCCTCATCACCATGCTCATTACTGTGCGTCTGCGAAGTGTGCGAACTGTTATGTTGATGGATGACGTCGGCTGCGACCCCAGCGAGTTTGCGCAAGAAGTAGCAGCTGGCTCTGGCGCTCACATTGCCCGGGCACTATGTGTGGCAGGTGCAGGTGATTTCGCCGGTGTGGGTGCACAATCTTTGGCGGAGGACATGGGTGCTATCCTGTACGCCTTGCCTGGGCGTGACGCCATCGATCACCGCTGGACCATTGACTTGGGTCCGCGCCCCACCCCACGGCAGCAGCGCCGCACTGCACACTCCTTGCCAGTGGGCACCGCAGTGCTTGGCGACTGCAGAGTGGGGGTCACTTTTGGCAGCGCTTGGGAAATGGGAGTGGCTGTGCATTTGGCGCATTTGTCAATGGATGATAGGCGCCCCTTTTCTGTGAGTCGCGTGCATCCGCACTTGGGCCGATTGCTCTTCCTGGAACGCCGCCCTGCCGGTCCGCAATCCGTTCACGAGGGCAGCTCAGAGGAAAGTACTGGCGACACTCAAGGCGACACGCCGGCCGCCTCTCCCTCCAGCGATACTGGGCGGGGTGGCAGCAGTGGTGGCGATTCAGAGGAGTCGCCTGCCAGTGTGTATTGGAAGCGGACCTTGCAGCGCAACCTGGACTCGGCGCCTCTTGAGGTGGCAATTTACATGGGCCCCAAGGTGGACACAGCTGGGGCCCCCATAATGCCTGCTGCCAACCGGTGGGGGTACAAAGCCCAAGAGCGTGACGCACATGCCCCCGGCACCGTGCCTTATGCCAACGTGATGTCCATTGATGCTTCCATTGTGGGGGCTGCAGTGGTGCTCACGCCCATGCTGTGGGAGTTGTTGGAGTGGCTGGCGGTGCCGGAGAGCTACTACACAGCTGGATCGGGCACGCCGCAGCCGCTGGATGGCGCAGGGAAGGTGAATGTGATGACCAGTGACGATGGTGAAATCCTGGGGGCAAGCGAGGCTGGTGCCATCGCTGCCACCCTGCAGCGCAACAGGCAGCACACGAAGGGGGGCATCTCAAGCCTGGGCACAGCAGGCCCCTTGTGCACCATGATTCCCAAAGGCGTGCACTGGCTGCGGGCTGAGATGGCTGCTGCCGAGCACGCGGCTTGGCGCCTTACGTCCGGTATCCGCGCTGGCCATGGCCTGGATGCAGCTCTGTCCAGGCACCTGCGACATGTCTTGAACACAGACGACGACAGCGCCCGCCGCAATGGGTTCCAAGGGCTACCTGACGTTGCGCCTGCCCCAGAGTTGGGCGCGTGTGACATGATCATTAAGGCTGCCATTGTGCGCCCGGCTATCTTCCTGGTGGGCGACCTTGCCAACCCCCTCAGCGACGCCCTGGCTATGACTGCAGACATCCACGCCTGGGTGGACATGAAGTCCACAGGGGAAACCGGTGTTACTGCTGAGCTGCGTGGGGTGCGAGGCATGCGTGTTGCCATGACCGCCCCAGCCACGGAGCATCTGTACCGCGCCTTCATGCGTAAGGTGCGCAAGCATGGCTACCGCGCCTTCACCGCCCGGGCTCAGCGGGCCATGGCTGGCAAGCCCAGCGCGTCAGTGCAACAGGCAGCCACCGGCACACGCGAAACGGGTGTGGCTGGCGCTGGGGACTTCTCCGCGGAAGTACAGGCTGTAGGCCCCCAGCTGTCCCCCGCCTGGGACCCCTCCACTGGCCAGCCGGGGGATGACGAGGTGCGGCCTTGGTACATCACCGACTACGGGCGTCCAACACACTTGATGATCAGCGAAGTGGACCCAACGGACTACTTGAAGCCCTTCTCCCTCACGGCGTATGTGCGCCTGCGCTACGCCTTGCCCCGGGCGGAAGTGGCAGACATCCCCTCGTTCACGGAGCTCAAGGTGAGCACGCTGCACAGCCTCACCCTGCGACTAGGCTTGCGTGATTTGCAGCTGGTGAACAAGTCCTTGGCAAGCTTGGGTTTGAGTGGAGACCCGGCTGATGAGCTGCTCATGACTGCAAAGGATACTGCAGTGCAAATCCAACAAAGCACCCTGAGCATTGAGACACAGGAAGCATCGGAGCTGCATGCCTCCAGTAGCATTCCTCAGTACCTCCTGAGGGAGCTGGATGGGCCCACTGAGGCTGCAGCCTCCCTGTCCAGCCTCAAGAGCTGGTCCGACGAGAGTTTGGAGCTGCACGCGTACCTGTCTTCTGAGGACGGCAAGTATGCTGGCGTGCATCACGAGCAGCTGGTGGGCAGTGCTGGCGGAGACTACCGTTCTGTGCGCGTGGAAACCAGCTTGCGCGAGGAAAGCGTGGCGACCCATCGCCGCCTGCACGTGCTGCGGCGGGTGTACAAGCACATGTCCCCAGAGACAGTGTTGGTGCTGCATCGCCTGGGACCAGATGCTCTGGCGCAGCTGCTGACGCTGGAATGCGAAGACAGCGGCACGCCTGCAGCCCACCGCGGTGCAGGTGCGTGGCGCCCCCTGCCCCCTGTCACTGTGGGTGCTCGCCGCTGGAGCCTGGCGTACGTGGGTCGCGAGGTGGACGGCGGCGCAGCCATGGTGCACGAGGCCGCTGAGAAGCTGAAGCAAGACACCAAGCTCGGCACTGCAGTAGATGCGGCGGTGAAGGAGCCGCGTGCACTGTCCATGAGTGTAGCTGTGCTGCTCCCAAATATCGGCGTGACGGTTGTGAACGACCTGTCTGGGCGTGATATTCCCCTGCTGCAGCTGTCCATCAATAACCTGCGGGCATCAGTGCTGGCGTTCCACTTCAAGCAGCGCATGATCGCTGAGGCAGCACTGGGGCTGTCCTCAGAGTTTTATAACCCTGCAGCCGCCGTGTGGGAGCCCCTGGTGGAGCCGTGGAAACTACGAATCGAGTACGCGGCGCCGCAGCCCCTGGTGCTCACGCCTGCCACGGGGCGCCAGGCGGCATTGGAAGCGGGCAAAGTGGTGGCTGCCAGCCAAGCCAACACCTCTGTGACCGCTGAGACCTTGATGCTGGGGGAGGAGGCGCCCACAGATGTGCTGCGCTCCACCCAGCTGCCCAGCTCCCAAGCGGAGGAGGGCGCCAGCGCGGCTGCCGGCAGTCGCAAGCGCGTTTCCAAGCTGCGCATGGTGATTGGTAGCAACATGTTTGCCCTGGAGGATTGCATCA
>Ga0307982_1001538_pt1 | contig 18744 bp, 13 predicted proteins | sample OrgLakmetagen989_FD_201847 | JGI IMG/M metagenome (GOLD analysis project Ga0307982, IMG submission 201847) | Saline water microbial communities from Organic Lake, Antarctica - #989 | ecosystem: Environmental > Aquatic > Non-marine Saline and Alkaline > Saline | place: Antarctica: Organic Lake... | reverse complement strand
CCCCAACGGTCAAATTATCATCCAACGGACAAATATTTTGAATGGGGAATCATCAATTTCCCCCCTCGGAGGTGGAAATACGGTTAGAAAACGGTAAAAATACGGCAAATACGTTAGGAGCTTTTTTTTGGAGCTTTTTTTTTAATTTTACGAGCTTTTTTCCCGGAGGCCTAGGTGCAGAGAAAGTAGGCGGAAAAAAATGCCATCACAACTGAGGCAGGCTGAGTGAGCTGCATAGCTAACGAAGCTAGCTAGGTAGACGCTGAGCTCTACGTGGAAAAGTCTTAGCTTGGAATTGCCTCCTGGCTCGTTCATGTTCATCGCAAGAAGCCAACTGAGTGCATTAATTCGTTCGTCAGCCTACATAAATAAGTAGGCAAGCTTGGCTGCATACGGATTCGAGTTCCAGAAGCACTACCTGGCTGGTAGCCTCCAACTAATTGTAGCAAGTTTGACAAGAAATCATCGCAAGCCGATTCCCTTAATTACGCATTTGTTCGGGCTATCTCCCTATTAAGGCTCAATTTAGCCTTTCCTATCCCAGCTGTAATGTCTGGCTGGGACTGCTTCGACGATAGCGACAGTGACCATGATCAACCTGGAGAAGTCAGCATGACAACTTCGCTTAATCTCCTCCAAACGGCCTCCCAGCAGGCCTTCTTAGAGGTCGTGAAATTCTGCGGGGCTTGTAATCGAGAGGATGAGATAGGCGAATTTGGCTCAATTATAGTCGACGCTGCACCCCGTATAGCTCTCGTTGAATGCCCGACGTCGCCATCGACACTTGCCCCGCTCGAAAGCCGCCTGAGAGATGCCAACTACCGCACTTTCACGGACTCTACGATACTATGCGATATGTGTGTAAACGTGTCCAATTTTGCTGGCGTGGCAGAGGGGTTACGCAGTGAATACAAAGGGCTTCGCCCAGGAGGACTCCTGGTCCTTCTCATCGCAGGTGAAGTTGACATGATTGATTTGAAAGCTTTTGGGCTTGAGGAAAAATGGTGGGCACTAGAGTCGGCGCAGACTGTACCCCTGACGGGCTCTACAGAAGGTTTCTTGTACCTGGTCACAAAGCGGTCGATCTTGCTCAATGAGCAGGCAGTGACATGGAAGCCTTCGGCCTCGAAGTTGCTTGCGGAGGAGCGACGCAACATCGAGCGTATCTCGGTGTGCCGAACGTGCGCCTCCATCGAGCACGGCACTTTAAGAGCTCGAGACGTAGCGCGTGCAGCAGCATCGCTCAAGGAGCACGGCGTGTGCATCATACCGAAGCTCTTCGACCCGTCAAGTTGCCACGCGTGGGGTCGCGTCGCCATCAGAGACTTGCAGCACGCAATTCAAAAACTCGCCACCGCCGAAGTCGTCGTTTCATCAGGCTCGCAACATCTCGCCACGTTTGCAGAGGGTGCGCCCGATGGAGACCCAGATTCCTCAACACCTGTAGTACCTCCAGTCGGCGATGAAACAACGCTAGTCGACGCCGTGCTGGGAGGTGAAGGCTTGAGGCACAATTACCACGAATTAGCCATGCGGGAGGCCTACAGGGTTGACCTGCGAAAAGCGCCTCGGATGGCTCGCCACGACGCAAAACAAGCTCGCGACGCAGAGGCACGTGGCAACGCTTCAAATACCAGTGCTGTACCCGTGAAGCAACCGCCGTTGAACCCTCGGCATGCCGGCGTGCACGCAGTCCTTCAAGCGGTGATGAACCCGCCCCCACCCGAAGCGGACTGTGCAGTGCCCGCCAAGGGCACGCCGCGGCCGCACTCGAGCGGCAACTTTGGGCGGTGGAACTTCAGCGAGGGCGAAAACACGGGCCCCAACGCTGTCGTGCCCCTCAACGTGAGCCCCGTGGGTTGCGTGATGTCGCTGCCGGGCGCATGCGACCAGGCCATCCACGCCGACGTCTACCACTTGTTCGAAGATGCCCACTTGCCGCCGCACTACGTGAACCTGTTCTTTCCCGCACTCGAGTGCCCTAGCAACACTGATGACGCACAGCGTGGAGCCAGCACAGCGGGAGAAGCGAGAGCTCAAAGCTCTGCAATAGGCCAAACGGCATTTGTGGTGGGATCGCACCGTATGGCTACATGTGCGCGGGTCATGGCCGACCAAAGTGGGCACACAGGCTTCGATGAGCTGGGTGGCGATGGCAATGAGGTGGGCAACGACCAAATCGAGGGCGAAGGAAGCAACGGCGCGGGTTTGGATCGCATCAAAGATGCAGGGCGCGCAGAGCGGCTGTTGCGTCTGGTTCGGCCTCATGTGGAAGCAGGGGACCTTATCATGTTCGACTGCCGAATTTTGCACTTCGGATTAGCCAACCGTTCAACCAAAAGCTTGAATCCAATTAAAGCAAGCAAGGCAGCGCCTGGAGTACCAGCGGTGTGGCGACCTCTGCTGTACGCCAATGTCACGCAGCGGTGGTTTGAGGACAAGAAGAATTGGGAAAAGGCCGCGCTCTTCACTGCAGAGGACATTGCCTCCATAGATAAAGCAAGTGAGGAAGGCAAGGTTCCTTCAACGGAAGATATCCCACCGAATTAATCAATTTTCCCATCGGGTTAGTAGTGAATCATACGAGAAGAGAAACAATTCTGATGAGTGTTAGGCGCATAATTAACGTGCTGGTTAAGTCTTAATAGCTACCGTAGTAGGAGGGCCATAGATCGCCGTTCGCAGTTCAACTGCAACTACAGCTGCTTCTTAGTTCTTAGGTTCAAACGGACACCACTTTTGTTCTTTTTGAGCTAAGGCATGGTATTCGGATGGGAATTATACAATTATGTATTTCGTGGTTCATTATTTTGTTTACGTCGAGAACAATAAATTTAGCAATGGCAGATGGCAGTGAAGTGCATTGCCAGTGCGCTTGTACAAGCTCAAGGCCTTTGGTTAGTAGTAGAACTGCACGCGGACTCAGATAAAGTCCTCACAACAAGGCGGCATCGCGCTAAAAGAATTGCATAGATCGTCAAGTTAATCTGCAAGTCGCTTTGAGCCAGCGACCTGCGGCTCTTGCTTTCATGGTAAGGTAGGCTGCACGACTTTCAAAGGACCCGTCTCCGACATTCACCAGGATGAAGCCCGCGATAACTGTTAAGGCACCTAGGGCGGACAGAGGCGAGGGCACTACGGCATTGAAGAAAGCGTCGCTTAAAAACGCCAACGGAATAGTCAGCGAAAGGCCAACCGTTGCAATTGTCGGCGTTGTGAGCACTACGGCGCGAGCCCATAGGTAATCCGATAGCACATTATCGAACAAACCTCCCAAGCAAATCAGCCCAAAGACTTCCGGAGATAAATTTTCGAATATCCCACCGCGACTGAATACAGCTGCTAGAAAGAGGAATGGAGCCAGTATCAGCGCATTCAGCATTCCGAGATACCCAAATAACAAAGGCATAGCCACTGCATCGTCGTTCGGGACGTAAACTTTGATCAGTACTGTGTAGCAACTGTACGCAATGGCACCGATAAGAGCTACTCCATCTCCTGCAAGCACACTGGACACGTCGCGACTCTCGCCCTCTGTATTGTCATCATCGCCATTTGCGTCTGCAAACGCCACCATAACTGTGCCAGCGATGGTGCAGAACACACCGGCAAGCTTGGCTTTCGAGTAAGTTTCGCCCGCGAAGCACACGCTCAGTGCAAACGAAAACAAGCTCGACGTTGTTGATATGATCGTGCTTGAGGTAACTGACGTCATTGAAAGCGATTGGTTATAGGACCTGAAACAGATTTACGAGGAGCACGGAGTAAGGTAAACAATGTTCAAGAGATAAAGTACAGCGAAGAGATCAAGCGCAATGGGCATCTTACCAATTCGCTATGAACCAAATTGGGCAGACGATGAGTGAAACTCGGGCAGTTCCAAGGTGGGACATCATGCCTGAGTGTGGTTGCTCGTGTGAAGCCGAGTTCAAACTGGTCCTATCGCTACAGTTGTCCTTTTTTGGCATAGGCGATTCTATGATGGGTTCCTCGAGCTGCTGTCCCGACGATATCCTGGCATCGGCTCTTTCAACGTTGTCTAGAAAAGCATCCTCCCCAGAGAAAGCATCATTGTCCATATTCTCTGGTAAAGTAGACGTCAAACCAACTAGCTCGTATCGAGAGTCACAACATTCAGTGGAAACTTGAACGCTAGGGTCGCGCCGATAAGGAGGGTTGTCTACACACTTGAAAAAGCTCAGTGTTAACCATCCTGGAATGAATATCATGAACAAACTCGTTCCAATGTACGTGAGTACAAATGGCTCGTTAAACGAAAGATTATCAAAGATGAACTGGGTCAAAACTGAGGAGCCAGCCCAAAACGCTGCCACTAGAACGATGAAGACGATCCCGAGAGCCCACGCGGCATCGGCGGAGGCTGGCATGATGAGCGTCGATAGATTTGCGCACTTTCCTACTTAGAGGGTGCCCAATAATGTTCCTCTACCGACGAGCTAAACCGAGCAACACTCTAAGTGGTATACAACTGGATGAGTTGTAGGAGCTTTTGGTGTCTCAAATATCCTCTCAAAATGCCAAATTAACTGGCTAGACTTACGTATAATCACTCTTAAACTGCAATACGCACTTCTGTCTAAATCGGCGCATGACAATACGAGCCACACCAGTCGCCTGACCAGTGGACCTCAAGACTTCTAGAAACAAACAAATAATTAATGCTGCCGTGATGCCTTGCTGCTATGCGTATATATGCGCTGCCGTCCATGCTAAAAAACACCAACATGGTCAAAGAGACCTCCCACCCTGTATAGTCGTCGAACAACGGTTGAGGATTTTGACAACCCTTGATTTTGGGTTCGAAGTTAGACCTCGGGGTGAGGTGGCGGGCAGATTCGGCCATCGAGTTGGTGATCAAGGTTCAAAGTCTCCTGCCATTAGGAGCATTAGTCCGAAAAGATGATCAGTCGAATGTTCCGACGCAACAGCGCCACAGTGCCGACGTCTCCGGGGCCTCAAACAACCGAAGAAAATGTCAAAGGAAAAAAGCCCGAACCTTCGCCTTCCAACCGTCCTCCGGTTTCTCCACACATGACGCCTCCTTCAAAATCGCCGCAGTCCGATCGGAGCCCTAAACAAAGCGCTTCGCGGAACTCGCGGGAGGGAGACTGTCCAGATAATGTAGCCCTCGCATACAGTGCTGTAGTGCGGGAAAGTAGCTCCGCCTCGCTCGATATCTCTGTGGACCTAAATGCTGCTAAAGGTGGTGCTGAGGATCGAGTCGAGCCTCAGATAGTCGAAGAACCAGTCATAAAAGAGCCCACCGAAGCTGAGAGGAAAGCTTCACTTGCGAACTCTGTCAAGGCTTGCGAGTTTCTCTTGGACCCATCCGTTGCAACCTTCCTGCAATGGCGAGAGATTGGTCGATTGCATACCATTTCAGGAACAGCCCGTACCCTAGCAGAAGACTTAGCTGTTGCGCCAGGCCTCTGGATGGCGGCTTGCATCAGCCTAGGCACGGAAGCCGCTCTCTATGTGCCTGAACTGCCCCCTAGCCTCTACGTTGACGGCGGCGCCCAACCCATTGCAGCTGCAAAAGGGCTCAGCCGGACCGATTCCAGTGAAGCAACTTCAGCGGTCATCGGAAGCGGTGCCCACAGCTCAGGAGGGTCAACCAGCGCGGGTCAGGGTGGCATGGCGTGGAAGCGTTACTTTTTTGACTCGTTGTGGCCGGCGCGCGGCAAATGGGGTATCGACCCGCTTGCAGCAGCGGAGGACGAGCCACCGGCCGTGGGCGCGCAAGACTTCAAAATCAACGTGTGCGTGCGGTTTCGCCCTTTGGAAGAGCCCCCTCCCGATTCCAAGCTAGGGCTGCCGCTGCACCAATTCATCAAACTACAACGGCAGCAGGCCAAGGAGAAGGCACGGGCAGCAGGCAAGGGCAGCAGCGGTCGGCAGAAGATCTCCGTGGGCACCGCGCCGCCGGAACGCTTCTTAGACGGCGTGTTCGGAACGCTGATGAAGGACCCAGTGCAGCTGCCGTCGAGTGGCGTGATAATGGATCGATCGGGCGCCCTGCAAGCGATCAAGCACCGCAAGAAAGACCCGATGGACAACACCAAGCTGCTTCACGCCAACCGGCTGATTGAGCTGCCCGAGCTCAAGAGCGAGATCGAAGAATGGTGTGCCGCACGGGACGAAACTGACCATGAGCTCGACCGTGTGAAGCGATCCGTGATTGTGCGCGATTTAGTCGATGGCGACGGCGACGAAGGCTTGCCCCCTGAAGTGCTGGAAGCTCTGCTCGAAGCTGAGCGGCTGGAAGCGTTCATGAAGGGAGCGGACGATGCCTCCGCGCTGGACTCCAAATCAAAACGAAGAAACAATGGTGAAGATCCAGACGAAGCGGATGAGCCCTTGGATGGCTTTGAAGGGAATGGAGACGACAACGAGGAGGTAGGTGGCGAGAGTAGCACAGACGGTGCTGGTAATGCGAGGCACTCCGCAGCAGCGCTCACAGTCGGCCTGGAAAGTGCTGAGAAAGAAGTGGCAGCTCAGGAGTTGGCAGCTGGTGGCGATGACAGCAATGGTGGCCTATTTCCCCCCGGAAACGGCGTTGGCCGCCTCCAACGGGACGGCCCACGGCTCCTCGGCCTCCACCCATCGCGTGTTGTCATGTACGTGCCGGGCATGGGCGTGCGGCCGTTTCCGTTCAGCCGGGTGTTCAGCGGGTCCACCTCGCAAGCGACTTGTTATGATCAGTGCGCGCGCCAGGCCATTTGCGCGGCGTTGAATGGATGGAATGCTTGCATTCTCGCTTACGGCCAAACCGGCAGGTAACGATTCGGATATTTATCCGGAATTAGAGCTTCGGATTTTAAAAAAAGAGTATTTTACTGCCAGATTGCATGATCTTGATGCCAATGGTGCAATCTTATTGCATTTCTTTCCCCCCTTTTCCTTTCTGACCAAATTTCATGTCCCTTTCGTTTGCAGCGGCAAGACCCACTCCGCCTTTGGTCCCCCGGGTGCGCTCGACGGTTCAACTGATATATCCGACGAGAGTGGCATTGTAGTGCGCGCCCTCGACGAATTGCTCCGTGGTGCGGATGCCCTATCACAAAATGCCTGGCATCCTTCGTTTTCCTCTCCTTTAGCTGCCAAGGACTCCTTGAATGAAAACTACGCAAACAGTGGCGTCACCGTGCGGTTGTCTTGCAATTACGTTGAAATTTACAACGACGATGTCACCTGTTTGCTCACGGGCGAAAAGTGCGACGTGCGCCGGTCGGCCAGAGACGGCGCCCCCTCGCTGAGCAACGCGGCCGAGTGCCCCATCACCGATTTAGGCGAAGCGCTGCGGCTGCTTCGAACAGGGCAGGTGCGGAAGCGCTTCGCAACCACGGCCATGAACGCGCGCAGCAGCCGCGCCCACACCGTGCTCGTGCTCCACGTGCGGCAAGCGCGAGGCGACGCGGTGGTGAAGTCCACGCTTCATTTGGTGGACCTGGCGGGGTCCGAGCGGCTCAAGAAGAGCAAAGCCGAAGGGTCCCGGAAAGTCGAAGCAGTGGGCATCAACGAGTCTCTCATGGTGCTGGGCAAAGTCATTGCTGCTCTCGTTGAGTCGCGCCACCATGTAAGAGATCAGAATGCTTGCCTTCGTTATCTAGGACCCTGTTTCTTACCTAGGATCCATTCGAATTTTTATTTATCTTTTCATATCCGTCATAGGTGCCTTACTTCGAATGCAAGCTCACAACGCTCCTGCGAGGCGCGCTGGGCGGTGCCAGTCGCACCACAGCCCTTGTCTGCTGCCGTGGCGACGATGCACAGGTAACGTTTGGCAAGCGAAATGCTGTGTTGTTTGCAGCGACCATAGAAATATTTTACTTGTGGCACACTGTTGACGTCATCTTTTGCTTCGCTCCATTTCTCATGCATGCTTAGGCAGAGGAGACATTGCAAGCACTTCGGTTTGGCGAGCGGTGCAGCTTAGTCAGTAACGTCAACAAACTTATGACTGCGTCTTCTGCTGCTGACGCACTCTCATCGATTGACGCTACGCTCAAGAGCTGCGAAGCGTCGGCAGCTTCCTTACGAGCTCGTGGCAAGGAACACCTCCCTGCGTTTAAAGCGCTCGTCGACCGCATTCAACAACTCTCGCAACGGCGGAGAGCAATCGCGGACGTGGCAAGAGCCGAAGGAAGAAAAAAAGGCTATGAGGCCCCAGAAGCTAGAACGCAAGAGGATTAAGGGTTAATGGATTTTTTTTGAAGTGTGCTCAGTTAACTTTTAGTTTCCTTCTTCCGTTTTCTATTTGTTATAATTAATAAAAATCGAAGGGGGCTTGTAATATTTCCACTGGTGTTATAGTTATATGTAGTTAGTTTCATGGGTTTAAAGGGCGTGCTAGCCTGGTCCTATATCATTTGTGCTTGGAGTGCCTTGGATAATGTGGATAAAGATAACTAATTTCGCACGCGTCTATTTGCAAGCAAGTAGGCGGAAGCGCGGAGATATTTGAATGTATACAGATAATGTAGAGGTACTCAACGAGGCTCTTCTCACTAGATGCCTAGTTCTTCGGTTCTTCGGTCATCTATTGACTAGCTTGGTACTAGTGATACCGGCGGCATTCGAGTTCCTTCAACGGCACGAATTCATTGTGCTCAGTAATTTCGGTGGAATTTGACTGTCTAATCGCCGTGTATTCAAGGGCGAGTGGCCTCATTTAGGTTCTCATTACTTCAGTACAATCAAACTTGTCGTGTCGTGCCGCGGTGTTGTGCTGTGTCAGTGTTGATGATTCTGAGTGTTTGCGTGTGCAATGAAAAGCTCATCCTTAAGTTTTAATTACTGTACAGGAGTAGTCCAACATCCCTACTTGCAAGTTTATCAAGGGTTTGAATTAATTGAAGGAATCCAAGCACCTAAAGCGTAACAATGCACAGTGCATTTTCATACTTCTTACATATTATTAACCAGCCACTCTTCTCTCGAAATGTGTGCTGTTTTCCCAACGTCACATGTAATTTGATGTAAATTGTGGCACTTGGAAATAATGTACTTATGACTACTTACAAGACGACAATTACACAGCGAATATGATTTCGTAACCACTTTCTAACGTAAATAGAAAGAAGGTTTCCAAGTATTACGCCTAATGCCGGTTACAAAGAGAGAAAAATCTGTCCGGCGTCTTATTTCAGCTCCATTCCACGACCTACATCTCTCTCGGGAAAACATTGAGCCGCAGGATGATGTTGTTCTTAGCAAACGTAAGTTGCATGTAAACTTACCTCGTATCGCACCTGAAAACCAAAAGCACGGCCATTCTCTGTCACGTGCATGTCTTGCAAGGCCCTTGAATCCATGTCAAAATCGCTGGATGTTATTATATGAAAAGCGTTGTAATGAAGCAGCACAGCAACGCAAAGATATGCGCGTCAAAATAGATTTAGAAAGGCGGACTTATGCTCCTCGAACTGTGTGCATCAAAAGCAAATGTGAACACATTCCCATTTTGCGCGTTACTTCTCCTGAACCATGGCAAGAAGTATGGGGACGTAATTATTATTGTGAGCAATGCAAGGAATTAGTGACACCAGGAAGTGGGCGGCTGAAATGCTTCTTGTGCCCCGTGGTCCAGCATTTATGGAGGTGCACACTTCCCCTCGGCCAGTCTTCTCCATCATTAGATGCTCTTGAATGGTGGATCTGCAATGAATGCAACGAGCATCTCGAGGATTCTATGCATCAGCAAGGCCACGGGATTCAAGAACGGCATACGACTTATCGACAACATATAGCAGTCGTACATATTCAACGACTGGTGCGCATGACAAATGCGCGAAAACGATATCAGCATGGCCTAAGGATCCTGATTCGACTCCAGGGGGCTTTGCGAGGTCGCTTAGCCCGTCGTCGATTCGATTTACAGTACTCTCGAGTGTATCGCCCGGTGAATATCACCGTATCGGCTATGATTCTGAAGGACTTTGATCAGCATTCACTTACATCATGCGAGATTTTCATCATTTTAACTGTGGTCGATTCGATGAACAACCAAATCTTCCGTCAAGACATCAGGTATGCAAATGGTCAGGATTATTTGAGCAGTGATGATACCTACTTTTGGCAAGTGGACCCTGCAACGGCGAAGGTGCCAAGCACAAACGCTCGCATGCGAGCATATTTTACCGTGGTCGCCGTGACTGCAGCTCAGAGTGACAGTTCTCTCGTTAGAACGCACGTTGAATTTCTGGCTCAGGCTGAAGCTTATTTGCACGACTGTGTTTTACATTCGCGTTCCTTCTGTAGAGATTTACCTCTTGGTTCGTGCAAATTTGAGCCACTTGATATAATAACTGAAAGCTCAAGTTCGTCAAGCACACTCTCAAGGTGCAAACTCTTCAATGTCTGGCAGCCAAGACGCATATGCGGGTCTATCAACGTTAAAGTTCACGCTTGCAGTCGTCTCACATCTAGGTGTGGGTTTGCTAGTGAACTCACTGGATTGAATGATAAGAAACCATCCAAGAAGGTTTTCATGATCTTGGAAGATGGTTCTCTGCGATTTCAGACGCAACCAAGTGATCTGAGACCAAGATATACGAGGCTGCTAAGCTACGCATTTGTCAAACTTCACAGAAATGGCGTCATCGAAGTAAAAGCTGGAGGAGAGTGGTGCCACTTCTTATGTTTTAAGAGCAAGGATGACACAAAGAAGTGGTATTCCATCATCCAAACTTCCATCTTCAGATCTGTAGCACGGCGTAAAAGCACACTCTCACATAAAACTTTACAGGAAACCTTAAATCGCCGGGCGAGAGTCTGATTAAAGGCCTCGAGCTGCAGACAACACCTTTAATAATGATGGAGATATGGCTAATCTCTCGAGAAGCTTACGAGCCATTCACGCATCTTTTACCTGAAACGTATTGTGTGCTGTCATTAAAATAAATAAAAGGGATAGAGCTAGACTAAGCACCGGGGAGTTCATGAAGTACTTTGACAATAATTTAAAACATAGATCATAGTTGTCCCCTCGCCCCACGAAATATTCGTATTTGAATATATGATTACTCCACCTACTTTGTTAGGCAAATTTAAACGATGAGCTTCTCTGCTTTTTGCACTAGGCATGATGATTTGTTGTAGTATTTATTTATGCATTTGGGGATTATAAATCACTTCTTCGAAATACAGAGGGACTCATGATGATTATATGCAAATACTCGTAAATGTAGGTCTTTCGGTGGCAAGTGCAGTTGAGTTAACTGACAAGAGCCCACTCCTAGCAGTAAAAATTCACCAAGCACAGTTATTCTGAGAGAAAAGCTTTGCAGAACTGTGCTCCTACAACGTTAGCTACTTACTAAGATAAACTGTAAGTACTACTGTAGCTTTACCCAGGGAGGGCGAGGGAGGTTGGGTGTTTACAGGGATGATTCTTCGATCGTGGGCAGTTGGATTCCACCAGACCCCAGCGAGCGCAGCGCGACTAGCTAGCCTACTCCTACTGTAGACGGACGACTGTACAGTTGAGTCCCTGAGTTCCCAGAGGGCTGTGATCGTGACCATGCTTCGAGATGGGCATAGTAGTATGGGCACAAAGAAATAGAGATCATAGTACAGATGGTAACTTCACCTACTTCCTACTCCTTTGTGCTTCTTTCAAGCGACACAAGCTAGGAAATAGTAAGGTACTTAGCTTGAATTCGGAGTATTTTCATTATTCTCAGCATGAAGTGATCTGGCGACAGATATCACACTAGCTAGAAAGTAGCAATTGTGGAGGTTTACATTGAATGCATGGTTTTACTATTTGCATATTCTGCTACTGCTCTACGAAGAAATCTGTGCTTCGGAAATTAGCCACGATGAAGAAATACAAGAAGAAAGATAATCGGCTGAATGCAGCGGCTTATTCTAGTAAAGTGGTGTCTTCAAAAGGATCTACGGTCACTACCTTTGTGCCGTCATCTGGGTCTTATTCAACGCCTTCAACGGTAACCATATGTTTGAGCGCAGGAACCTCTTTAAAAGGTGTCTGCGTAGGAGACGGTGGCTTCATTTTGGAGAATAATTCGCCTCTTTTGGAGCTTAAGGAAGTTAGTGGCTCGTCGCGAATTATTGCTATCAATTCCATTGATATAGATTTGAATGCCCTCCAGTCTTCCGTGGAGGCAGCGCTGGCTGCTGCAGAAGCATCGGGCTGCTCTTTCGAATTGACGTTTGCTCTGGCTCGCTCAGATGCTGTCGTGGAGGAATTGGCGGCAGCAGTTCCACTACCTCCGCCATCATCGGGCGCGCAGCCTACACGGCACACGATCGAATGCAGCGCAGTGGTCAAAGAAGTCTGCCAGCTTGCCGGCAGCGGAGCTAGGATATTGGAACTAGGTATTGGCACAGAGTTCGAAAACATTCCCAGATACGAGCGTGGCGTGCATGTCTGGGGCGTGGATCTTGAGGAGCGCTCGATAGAGGAGGTAGCTGACAGCGCCGCAATGGCAGCAGACGCGCGTGTTTGCCTCCAACTCGTGCGTGGGTCGGCCGAGAGGTTACCATTTGCAGACCAGTCTTTTGACGGTGCAGTGGGCATCTTTGTGCTCTGCTCGGTGACTGATGTGCACTTGGCCCTCGCTGAGTTGAGCCGCGTATTGCGGCCTGGCGCTCCGTACGGCTTCTTAGAGCACGTGCGAGCGCCAGCTGGAAGCCCTTTGCTTCGGATGCAGCAGCAATTTGACCTCGCCCAGCAGAAGAATGCAGACAACTGCCACCTGTGTCGCCCCACCGATTTTACCCTCAAAGAAGCGACGGAGCCTAGGGCTGATGGCAAGCTTCCGCTCTTCAGCAGTTTACACCGAATCAGCAACTTTCGAGTCACGAAAATGTGGCCGGTCGCAGAGCAGGCCAGCGGAATACTTTTGAGATAGCCCTTGGTGAAAGTATTATCTATTGCCATTCCTTGCTGCGAAATTTTCTGTGCAGTTCTGAGGTTCTCGTTGATTCCCCCAAAAAACTAGCAAGTTGCTTTGGATTCTCTGCTTGCCTGTTTGCCTTCTAATTCTGGCCCCTCGGGGCCTGTGTCAAAAAACTAGCAACACGACAACAAGCACGTGGTTCTGATTTCTTTTCGTAGGCAGGTGATATAATATTATAATTTGCGATGTTAAATATGAATCCGAGAGCCTTCGTAAATATTACCAAGATTCTAAAGTGTACCTGTGCGGGATTTAAAGTGTGGTCCTGATGGTTCTTATTGACCCGCCGCAGCTGCAACTCTATCACGCAACACGTAACATACCACATCCCAGTCGAACTCATTTCGGTTTAGGTTTGCTTTGCAGGGTAGGGCTAGGTTTTTTTTAAATCTAATTTCGGCTACATTTGGCTTAAAATAAGTGCTTATTTGAATTTAAGCGCGACTGGGGTGTGCTCTCACACTCACACGTTTCGCTTAGCCTTAACATATACACTTAAAATAACATAAGAACAAGAAATGGTACTATGAATTTTAAAAGGAAAGTGAAATCGACGCCCTTCTGGTAAACTTATGGAAATAATTATGGAGAGGCCACGTGCAGTTCGAGCGGCACAATCGAAATGAACATTTGCTCACACCGCGAAGACGATGGCCATCATTTGTGAAAATTCATCATTTCACCACGCGCAGACGTTAATCAAGCGCATTCGCTGCGCAACAGAAGTCCGGTCAACCTACGCGGTTTGTACATCACTTTCTATCTATCAAGCCGTCTTCTTTACATAAACTGATTTCTTCTCGAGGTATCCAAGCTCACCATCATTAAAAAGATACGGTTTGCTGTCGAGGACTCGTGAAATAGCCCAAGCAAATAAGAGAGCCAAGATTAGGCCCGCAACCAAGAACGGCAATGAAACGGACCTGAAGGAATGTAATAATTAGAGCACTTCTATCGATAATTACGCTCTATGGAGAATGCAGATGGACTACTCACTCGGCTATGGGAAGGCTTTTGTATGAGTCGAAGACAGCGACGAAGGGTGATAAAGTGTTCTTCAGAACTTTGATACTCAATGGCGTCGGCTGCAGGGAAAGAAAAGATGAAAATTAGATGATATCGCACTTAGCATGTAACGATCAAACGCAGTAAAGCCTACGCGCGATGTTTACACTCCCACAACCCTAGAGTCGGCTCGCATATATTGCCACGTACTTGTGGTGCTTTGGTCTTCTTCGCGGCATCTGTAGTAAGCGCACAGATCGCAGCTTAGAATAGGATTACATCTGAATAATCAGCACACAGTCATGCAATGATGTAATGCTAGCTCACCGGCTACGACGGCCCAGAGAGCCACGAAGAAGAAGCGGGGGCATAGATGAGTCATTTTTCTGTCGAGTGTATACACCGCACACCGCACGCACGTGGGGCGCGCACGGGGCGGGCACGGGGCACATAATTTAGGGTGCAAATAACCCTGTACCCCTTTGGAAAGACAGATCGACCCCCTTTGTTGGGGATCGGAGTGCACACTGCACACTATTGTCGTAGAGGCTCAGTGTGTGTAGTGCAGGCAAAATGAACACGGCATCTCTAACCGAGGCGCATGAGAAGAATGTGCGGCCGTGGTTGGATCTCGTGGACACGTTACGAGCGCAAGGTGTGCATGAAGACTTGCCGCTGCCTCAAATTGCCGTGATGGGTGACCAATCGAGCGGGAAGAGCAGCGTGCTGGAGGCCCTCTCAGGCGTCCCTTTCCCGCGCGGCACCGGTCTCGTTACGCGATGTCCCGCGCAGCTGATCATGAAGCGCACACCAAAAGGGACTTCATGGACAGCGACTGCAGCGGTAATGTGGGCTCAACCTAGGAAATCTGTTATCAAATAGCAAGACCAATTGAATAATGTCTCATTCATGCGCGCCTCTTGCTTCTGCCTCCCAGATTTCTAGAATACGGCAGGGTAGCAGCTCTGATCCAGTGACAGTGTCGTCACCAAAAGAGCTCACTGAAGTCATTCAGAGCCTCACAGAGAGGTTGACGAACGGAGACTCGAAGATCTTCAGCCAGGTGCGCTAACATTCAACTCATCCTCATGTGGCACTCGTGAGTGCCGTGTACTCATTATCTCTGTTTGTTTGTTGCATTGTTTTTCTTCTTTGGGGGAGCACAGGACTCGATCGTGATTCACGTAGCTTCTCCCGATGTTCCCGACTTGACGTTGATTGACTTACCGGGCATCGTGCGGACGACCACCGCGGGGCAAGATCGTTCCGTGATTCGGGAAGTCGATGAGCTCATGGACCTGTATTTGCAGAGCGAGCGCACGATGATCCTCGCTGTGATTCCCGCCAACCAGGTGTGTTCTAGGACTGCTTCCTTTACGCGTGTTCACCTTCGTCAAGGGTTCAATTGGTTCTAGCTCTAGCCAGGTCGTGTGCAGGTCCCGTTGCCTCTTGTGACGCGAATTCGGCTTGCGGACCTTTCGCACAGTTGCAAGCCTACGTTAAACTCACAACTCTCGGCTTTGCGGCTCCTTCTTTTCTATTTCAATCTCAGGACATTGCGACGTGCGATATTCTGGAGCGCGCCGCTGAGGTCGACCCGAAAGGCGACCGCACCATTGGCGTGCTGACCAAGCCTGACCTGATATCACCTGGCAGCGAAGCTAACTTGGTGGAAACCGTGAACAACCGCTTGAAGCCGCTCAAGCTGGGCTACGTGGTGGTGAAAAACCGGTCCCCCGACGAGCTCGTGGAAGACACCAGCTTAGCGCAGGCCAGGTCCAACGAACGCCGCTTCTTTGAGCAACACGACGCGCTTTCCAAGCTGCCCAGCCATTTGATGGGCTGCTCCGCGCTCACTGAACGGCTCACCGATCTGCTTGTGAAGCGCATCAAAAGCTCGTTGCCAGTTATGAAGTTTGAGCTCTTGGAAATGCAGCGAGAAACCAACCGCGAAATGAGCTTGCTAGGGCGTGAAGCGCCGTCGACGCGCGGCGAACGCATCAACGCCCTCATGAAAATCATCGCCGAGTACTGCTCCCTGCTCCGTGCCACCGTCAACGGCGACTACCGGAAAGATTTGCTCGCAGTGGAGCCGAACTTGCGGCTTCGCAACTCTGCGGACCAGTCGTTTCGCGTGCTGTCGGAAGCGATCAAGTCCACAGAGCCCAATTTCGACTCAGCCACCTTCCACGCGTCCCTGGAGAAAGAGATTCGCTCTTTGAAAGGCCGTGAGCTCCCCGGGCTGGTCAACAGTTACTTCTTTTTCTCGTTCATGGTCTCGAAGATCGAAGACTGGCGGGCGCCGGTGGCCATTGCGAAGCACGAGCTCTTGGACACCACGTTGGCGGTGGGCAACGCGCTCTTCGTGAACATGTGCCCGCAGTACCCGAAAATGGCGGAGCTGGTCAACGGGATTCTGGAAGAATGGGTGGAGGCCCACGTGCCGGTGCTGGAGAGCCGCGTGGAAGAAGCCTTCAAGCAAGAAGAAGACCCCTTCGTGTCATCCGACGAGCTGGCTGACGAAATCGTCAAGGTGCGCGCCGAGCGCTTCGACCGTGCCCTGGCCCATGTGATGCGCTCCGTGGCGGATCGCGCCGACGAGTCGTCCATGAACAAAATGATGCAAGGGAAGGAGAAAGCCTCCATGCTCAAGCCTCTGGAGGATGAAATCACCGACAAGCTCGGGCAGTGGTACATGGCGAACCACGGGGTCTCGGCTGCGGCCCTCATCGAAGACATGCGCACCGTGCTCACGGCCTATTGGCGGCTGAGCTCCAAGCGGTTGACAGAGAACGTGTGCATGTCGTTTGAGGCCCACGTGTTGGCCAAAGTCTCGGAAGACATCGAGTCGGAGCTCTTGACTGCTGTGCAGCTTCGGCCAGATGTGGATGAGTTATTTTACGAGCCCAGTGAGGTAAACGGTCACAACAAGTACTTGACAAGATTTAGACCATTGTAGTACCTTTTGTTATATTTGCGTCTACTTCTGATCACCATGCTCCTTCTCTCTCACTGTGCACAGATGGTGGCAGCGCGGGCCAACTTGAAAGTGAAGAAAGAGCGCTTCGACGCGGCCATGGCAACTATTCAACGGCTCGCGCCGGACGTGGTGGCGGTGTCCCGGCGGGTGCAGGCCGACCAGAGAGACGCCGCCACCCAGGCGCAGGTGGCCGCTCGGCGCGCGAAGCGTAACGCGGGCCTCAGCAATGGCAACACAGGTGGTGGTGGTGGTGGTGGTGCCGCAGCGGGTGGCGGTGAAGGCGCAAGTACAGACCCGAACCTCCCGATGATGACGTTTGAGTTCACGGGCAAGAACGGGGACAACAACGGGTACATTTATTGGCTGGGCACCGAGGGTAAGACCAAGAAGTTCGAGAACCCCCACACCATGCAGCGCCTCCGCGTCACGTCATCGGGTGAACGAATAGGATAGCTTACTTCCGCTCTTCCTTCTCTCGAGCCTGATGTTCTTTTCGATGCTAATAAATTCTCTAGGCATGTAGCACATCTGTCTTCTTCTAATCCTTGTTTATTCTTTATGCTTGTTTTCATTCTAAATTATTCCCCTACTTTTTTTCGTTTACTCTCACCAAACACCCGTTCTGTGAAGGCATGGCGGCGGGCGTGGAAGAAGCAGTGGTGAGCCGGAAGCGAGGCGAGGTGGTGGTGAAAGCGGGGTCTGACGTGTTTCTGTGCTTGGACCTCGGCCGGAGCCGCACCATGGTGCCCACCCACTACACCCTGTGCCACGGCTCCCCCTCCCCGGGGATGGACCTCTTAAGCTTCACTCTCGAGGGCCACTCCAAAGCGGCCAACAAGTGGGTGGACCTGGCGCCGCCGGGGCAGGAGCGCACCTTGAAGAGCCCGTACGGGGTGGGGACCTGGGCGGTGGACGCCAAAGGAGAGCGGTTCCGGTACTTGCGGGTGAGGTCCACCGGCAACAACCAAAAGGGCGACAACTCGCTGCCCATGTGCGCCTTCGAGTTCTACGGTAGCCTCTTCCGAAGCGGCAACTGAGGTGGCGATGGGTTATGCCAACCTGCATAAATTTAGGCATTTCGCTATTTCTTCTTTCACTTATTCCTATCTCGACCTCGTTTGAAGACTGAGTGCTAATTAGGGAAATTTCGCATCACAGCCCTGTCTCCAGTCTCTGAAGGCTCTAGCACTTATCATTCGGGGATTTTTTTTCTGGAACCGGAACTGGAATAAGAATAAGGAATTCGAATTGAAGTAATTGAAATAAATCTTTGAGCCTTTGAGTTACAACAAGTCAATAGCGGATTGTTCAAGAAAAATGGTTAAATCGCTACTCTTTTGAAAATTCAACGCCCCCTTTGATCGCAGGAATTCCAAGGCGCGTACATCTACATCTGCCCAACCCAACCAAGCAACTGTCTTCTCCGCGGAGTTCACAAGTAAGGATCGTCTTGTTCCTGGAAATGGTTGTCGCTGTGCTGCCTGGATAGTTCTCTAGACCGATCCCTGCCAGGGCTTCTCTTGCCCGAGCGTTCTCCTTTGCTGCTGCTTGACGCCGCGTCCGAAATGGAGTTCTTGCGACTGAAAGACTGGAGGTCGTCTGCATCCCCAGACGCGCGCGGGCTTTTCTTCTTGGAATCCTTCGATTTCGACGAAGACTTTTTGGAAGCATCAGATGGTGCTGCAAGGTCAGATTCGAAAGTGTCTTCAGCACTGCTTGATTTGGTGACGAGCTCGCTCTTTTCCTTCTTCTTCTTTTCTTTCTTCTTCAAATCGCCGCCGTCTAAGATGTCGTCTTCGCTGCCGCTGCGAA
>Ga0307982_1001537_pt1 | contig 18761 bp, 12 predicted proteins | sample OrgLakmetagen989_FD_201847 | JGI IMG/M metagenome (GOLD analysis project Ga0307982, IMG submission 201847) | Saline water microbial communities from Organic Lake, Antarctica - #989 | ecosystem: Environmental > Aquatic > Non-marine Saline and Alkaline > Saline | place: Antarctica: Organic Lake... | reverse complement strand
CAGCACCGCGGTGCCGCTGTGGACGACTGGGTGGAGCTGGGCATGGGCTCACCTGACGCTGCAGTGCCGGAGATGCAGTCGCGCAGCATGCTTCGTCGGCGGGCGCCTGCAATGGGCGTATCCTCCCTTGAGGGCAGTGACAGTCTCAGCTACAAAATGGTCCATGCTGCCCAACCATCATCGGCAAGTGGGGCGAGTCGGCAGCGAGTCGGCAGCGTCTTCGTCAGTGCCAACCCGCTGCAAGCGGCTGCAAGTAATCGGCGGGGTAGCGGCTCCTCCCTCAGCGACGCCGACTCCAAGGGTGGCCCCACCCGCCGCGGCAAGCGAGGCAGTATGACAGACAGTGACGGCAGCGCGCAAGCGGCCTTGCTTGCGGCTGCCGCTGGGGGTGCCTTTGCCGGCACTCCTCGGGGGAAGCAGGCAGCCGTAGCTGCAGCTGCCGCCGCTGCGAGGGGTTCGGGCGCGGATGACGCAGCGCATGCCATCCGATCTGCGGCAGCCATCAAGGCCAAGAGGCCGTCAGGCATCAGCCTAGGCTCCCAGGATATGAGCACGGGGTCCCACGAGGCCACAGGCGGCACAGGCAGCGAGCCCTTTGCCGTGGCCAATCCCCTGGGTGTCCTCTCCAGGACTGCAGCCTCGGGCAGACCTGCGCCCTCAGCAGGCAGTGGCTCTACTTAACACAAAACCAATTCGATGTTTACGTGAATGACGCGTACTTGATGTTTATGAATACATGATTTATCTGTATTGTCAGGCCTAAGGTGCGCGTCTGGCTGTAGCAGCTGACCAAGGCAGCGCCCCTTGTGTGCAAGGGGTGGTGCCCCGAATCAGACCAGCTTGCGACTAGCAGCTGTCCTGCAGATGAATGTAATACTGAATCTGTGGTGCATCATGCAGGAGCCTTGTGCACTGTGCATGCTTCGATTGACAGCTGGCCTCGCTCACCTGGCTTGCATAGTGGGGGGGGCACATCATGCAGCGACGAGCTCAACGTCACGGGTGGGTCAGGCTTTGTAAAACAAGAGCAACTGTTTGATTCATAGCTTTGAACTTGGTAGGCGTGAAATGCAACATGGGCAAGCGGAAAGGGTCAAAAGCTGCCAGGAGGGCTGCTGCCCATGGGCATGGCACAGCACGGCAATCCCAATCGGCGCCAATTACGCCGCCAGTGCCTCCAATCCATACCATTCAGGCACCTGTGGTGGATTATGAGGAGGTAATCACTACAGGTCCCTCAGGGCTGCCTGCACATCTTGTTTGCAGCCGCGCGGAAATTGCTGGGCTATCCAACTTAGTGAGTTACTTTGATTGCCATGGGCTCACTTCTCGCACGGACCTCCTTCGCAGGGAAACACGTGCTTTTTCAATAGGTTAGAAATGCACTTGCCCTACGCAAAATGCTCTAGGAGCTTGAAACAGCACCCGTTGTCACAAATGTTGTTTTGCACAGTGTCATGCAGTGCATAGCATCGCTGGAACTGCTTTGGGCGTACCTGGCGAGGACTGCACGAGAGTCTGATCACGGTACGCTTACCCGAGCCTTCAAGGGTGTCATGGCTGGGATGCGGGCAGGCCAGCGAGTGTCGCCGCGGGGTTTGTTCTCTGAGATTGCCAGGCAAGCGCCGCGTTTCAAAGGCTACCAGCAGCAGGATGCACAGGAGCTCCTTCGATACTTGGTTGATGCCATGGCCGAGGAAGAAATCAAGATTCTGAAGCAGCGTGCTGCAAGTGCTGTGCACGCAGCGGGTGTGCCAAGCCCCGCTGCAGCGGCAGCACCGGTGGCTGAAGGCACGCCCCAGGAGCCAGGCCCCACCTGCCCAGGGGAGCTGAAGGCGCCACAAACCTTCCTGCATGGGGTATTTGGTGGATCGCTAGCATCTTTAGTGACGTGCAGCACGTGTTTGCATGACAGTGTCACCGTAGATCCCTGCTTTGATGTGTCGCTGCCCATTCCGGATGGTGCCCTTTCAGGGCACGGCAAGGTGGGGCACCAAGCTGCCCCTGCACCAAAACGCGGCGCAACCAGTGTGATGAGCAGCGCACCTTCTCAGGTAGGCTCCAACAAGAAGTCCTCCAGCGGTGAAGTCCGTGCAAAGCGTGCATTTGAAGCGCTGCGCAAGATTCTCAAGGACGAACCGGCAGCTGAAGCCATTGTGCAGGCAAAACGAAAGTACAAAACCCTACCGAAAGAAGCGGCTGTCCCAGTGCCTGACAGTGCCTGGTGCCGTGATACTGCCAAGCGGGATTGCATTGTGTGGCTGCTCAGCTTTGCCCGCCCACAGCATGTGGAGCAGTACAAGCTTCTGGGCTGCCCCATGAAGAAACTCACCAAGACCAGAGCCAGAGAAGACCTCATTTCGTACGTGCAGATGGAGTATGAATCCCTGCAGGAGCGCTGGCTGGCTGCAGACAAGTTCGCCCCTCACGGGGAGCTGCACCGATTTGTAGCTGCCGTCTCCGACCCAGTTGTGCAACGCGCCCTGGAAAACGGGGCCCACGCCATGGAAAGGTGGGCCCTCTGCACACAGAAAGCTGCGCACGAGGTCGCGCATTCAGCCACAGTTGCTGCGAAGAACCAGTTGGAGCTGCTGGCATCCGAACAAGCAGGTGGTGCCGATGCAGTTAAGACGAGAGATTCAGCTGGCACCAGCGGCGACGGTGGTGTACAAGACAAAGGTGCGACATTGCAGGAAGATGGCAGTCTCACAGTAGGTGGCTGGCGCTTCCCCCCAGCGTATGCCGTCGGCGGTGTGCCCCCGCACGCCTGGCCCGGCACAGACCCCAGCCTTGTCAAGGAGGCTGCACAGCGCCCAGCAGGCACTCTGCGGGCATGCTTGGCAGCATTTACGCAGCCAGAGCGATTGATGCGCAAGCAAGGCAATGCATACCGCTGTCTGGCTTGTGGGGAGAGGGCAGCCACGGAACTGCTGGACACAGATACGAGCGACGATGCCCAAAAGAAGGCACAGGAGTGGAGGAAGGGGGGCGTGAAGCGTGACGCCTGCAAGCGCATGTGCTTTTTTCATGCCCCTTTGGTGCTAACATTGCACCTGAACCGTTTCAAACAGACAGCCACGGGGCGTTTCGTCAAGAACGGTGCACACGTCTCATTCAAGCGCACCCTACGCATGGACAAGTACTTCGCTACCCATGACAGTGCAGCAGACAATGGGCCCTTCCTGTATGAGCTATCTGGTGTGGTTGTACATGGTGGTGGAATGGGAGGTGGGCATTATATTGCGTACACTCGAGCGACAACTGGCTGGGCATATGCCAGCGACTCGAGCACATCCAGCGCACCAGAGGCAAAAGCGCTGGGCCAGCAAGCATACATCCTGTTCTACACAAGGGTCAATCCTGCTGCAAAAACCAGCATTGCAGCACATGCTACAGCCGTGTAGAGCTCGACTGGCTGTCGTCGCCACCAAACATGTTTAGCGGGAACACCACGACACTTGGTGACTGCGACAGCCCAGTGTCATGAAAGCTGGTGTTCAGCTCTTGAAGTGACGCCTGGGACAGCAAAGAGCGGCTGGAAGTATCAACACCAGACTGTAAACTTTGCTGGCGGGCTATGTGCAGGGGGGCCGGCGCCAACGTCAATGCGCTCTCCTCTTTGTCCAGCAATGGCTGGAAACCTGCAGACTCGCCGCCGAGGTGTTTTCCACCCGAAGCAACTGCTTTTCGTGTTGTACCAAAAATGTATACGCACATAGCCAGTGCTGTACAGGCTAGCGCAACATACTTTTTCCAAGACCCTTCCTCGCCGAAGATCCAAATGGCCAGCACTGCGGTGAGAACCTTTCGTACTGAGTCTGCAACGGCGTAGAAGAAGGCCCCTTGCTGCGTGACGATCGTAAACTTTGAAGCGCGGTCGACCATTTTTGCAATGCCAAGCCCAATGCAACACAGAATGAAGATTGCAAGCGCGTTTTCGTGTCTTACACGTCTGATAGCGTCATCATAGCGCGTGTATTCTTGCGTGGCAAGCATTGGAATCCACAGCACGGAAAATGGCACCATTGAGTTGAACAGCGAAACTTCAGCAACTCCCAGAGCGCTTTTCTTGTCCACACTCAATAGTTTATCAGCCAAAACACTATTGACTGCGCTGCAGAATGCTGAGCCAACGGCCATGAGAATGCCTGGAAGAAAGTCATCAGCGCAAGTGTCGCCGTCACACTTGTAATGTGTAGACTTGGAGTTGTCTGTGGCAACCAGAACAATACCACTCATAGCAATCACTACTGCACTGTAGTGGTACACTGTAAATGTTCTCTTCAACAAGAAGCGCGATAATAAAGTGTTGAACACAAGGTCACTCGTTGCACACACAACATATATTGATGCAGGAAGCGCATTTAAGCCATACGCCCGTGTCCCAGTCACAGCAGCAGCAAGCGAACCGATCAGCAGATACACAAGAATTTGTTTCCTGCGTGCAAATTGTGCTATCGCAAAATGGCAGAGTCACCTCCAGGGCGTCAATTTACCTCGTGAGAACTCTGTCTGGAGTTCGCATGCATAAATAAATGGGCAATTGTACTATCCAGTAGGCATTTAGCAGCAACGCTGTAAGTATCACCAGTGAGACCTGCAGCAACAAAGCTTTGTTTCAGCAGGTGCACTGCAGCTGGGGGCAGGGAACTTTGCCTCGCCAAGCATTTCAGCGTCTGCATTGCATCACGCACATGAAGCTCGTAGTTCATGACTTTGACTACGAGCACTTCTGCACTTGATGAGACCATGTATATCATAACAATGCCAATAAATTTGACCAGGTCCACGGCTGACTTCATGTCTGACTTGTGCTAGGGCGTTGCTCAATTTTTTAGCTGCTGAGTGGGCAACAGTGCATCGATCACACCAAGAAGAATTCAACCTGTGGTTGGCATTCTTGCATAAAATTTCAAGAGAGGTTGATCGGTGGCGGTGGCAGCAGGTCTAAATACGCCAGCCTGGAAAAGGAGTGTGGCAGCATGTGGGGGCAACTTTTCGTCATTTCCAGGGGCGCTGCACACCGCTGCCCAGCACGCCAAGCATTCACTTGACACGAAAAACTCAAACAAGAGCCCATTGATACGCAAATTGTTGGAGCCGAACTGAATGGCGGGCACCTCAGCCGCTGCAAATCCGAAGGGGACCTAGCTCATGAGCGTACCCAACGAAGCACATCGCGGCAGAGACTTCAAGGCGAGTCCAATAATGTCACGGTATTTCCATCTTCATGGCAGCTCTCTGGTCGCACTGCATGAGCCACTGCCGCTGCTTCCCACGGGTTCCTTGGCCGAAACGCACGCACCAACGCACCCGCCGCCACGGCGCCCGTGGCCAGGGAGGCAGAGCCGCAAAGGGGACACGTGTGATTTACGACAGCAAATATACAGCCACATCTTCGGCACATACACGTGTGACTCGCAGGTGCGGCGTGGTGGTGTCGCTGTGTACTTGTGAGCCGACTGGAGCCTGCAGACCCTGTGCTGCCCCCGCGTGAGACTTTAGCAAAAGGCAGCCTGCACTGACCAGCTGCTGAAACAGCAGCAGCACGCTTCTTTCCGCCGGTTTGGCTGCGGGCTGTATTGCTGTTGCGAGGTGCAAGGGGGGCTTGGGCAACAGGCATGCTAGAGACCCGCGCGGCCAACTCCACCTTGCTCTCCTGGGAGAGCAAGTCTTGCGCAAGTGACGCCTGTAGTAACTCTTCTGCTGCATTTTTGTCTCCAGTTCTCAGCAGGAACAGCAACGTGCGCTTGGTTGTGGCGCGTTCCCCCTCAAGCTGCACTTGGCGACGGGCTGCTGTGTACTCTGCCCCGATTGCCCCAGGGGCCGCGTGAGCTGCAGCCGCAGAGCGAGCCGCAGTTTCAGAATTCTCCACTTGCTCCAGTGCTGCCTGGCATGTCCTTACGTCATCTTGCGTGAATTTCCCATGAAGCTGCCGACAGCCATCCTGCAAGTGCTGCTCCATCTCAGAGAGCTCAGCAGCCAAAGGCTCAGCATCCCAATCCAGCCGACCCTTGAGATGTCCAGGAAATGTCATTAAGATGGACTTCCACAGTGGAAGGTTCAAATAGTACTTGAGAGTGGAGCCTTTGCCACGTCCACCTGTGTAGATTCAAGTCGCATGCGTGGCAAATTTGAATGCTGATCGAAACAAGCTCACGTCGTGGCAAGCGCTTATTGCAAAACATGCACATGCAATTTGTTGCATATGTATTGAACCACTGCTCAAAGCAAGCCCTACTGCACAAAGGTAACTTGTGGAAGAGCGATGTGTTGGAGGTTATGGCCGTAACGGCACCTACCACACTCGACAGCCGTCGCTGAGCAGTCGATTGCCCGTTGTTTTCCCGCAATTGCAGTCAAACGCTAATGGTTCAACACAAACTTCAGTGCACACTGGACATGTCGCATACGTGGGAAGTTGAGGCAAAGCGTCGGCATCCTCGTCAAAATGCACGGAGGTCTGTGAATCGCTGATCACTGTGCTATTGTCTGCAGCGCCTTCAGGCAAGCTGCTGCCTGCACATGAACTCATTTACCACCGAACAACAACCACGTGTATTTGTTTTAGTCTCGATGCTTTGCAACACACTTGAGCTTCATTTGTATCCGGAGTCTGCAGCCCGGTAGTAACTAGCCGTACACAGTAGTCGGGCACATTTGTCACGGTCGGGCCCCTTGCACCATGAATTCAGCCAAACCAAAGCAAATGCTCACTGTGATTGAGCCCGAACTCGATCATTTGAACATGTGCGCTCATCACTTGGAGTGTGGTGCAGCTTTTGAGAAGAAGCTGGCGATGCTTCGGGTGCCGGCAGGAGTATGCACTGCACCTCGGCGGGGGGCTTTGGGGCGACGGCCCGCACCAGGAGCAGAAGCGGACGCGCCCAGGCCAGGTACAGCCCTGGACTCATGCGGCGTCCGCTGCCGTTTTGGACCAGGGCTTTCTTTTCGCGCTTCAGGCGAGGGCGAGTCCAGCACCACGACGTCACTGTGCTGTTCGGGGGAGACAGTAGTCGCTGCAGGGGACAAGGCAGAGGGCCGCGTAGAGCGCCCTGCAGGTGAGCTAGGCATATTTGGAGCTCGCTTCTGTGCTGTGGGTGGTGCAGACGCCCCCTTGTAAGCCCCAGCAAGCGATGCCACGCGAGCTGCCCCCCCCGCAGATTCGGCAGCAGGGGGGGTGTCGTCGGCCTGATCGGCTCCTGATTCAAGCAATGCTGCCAACTCAGGTGGCAATGTCGGGGCAGTTGATGGGGGGCTGCCGGGAGCTATCTGTGGGGCCCCAGCCTTTGCCTTGGCTGCGGCCGAGGGCGTGGCCCCTGCCCCCCCCCACAGCGCCCGCAGCACGGGTTTGCTGGTGGGGGCTGCTGCGGCTTGATGGCGCTGCGCAGTCAGCTGAGGGTCGCTCCCTGAGATTGCCGCCACCAGCCCCGCCACAGCCAGTGTGAAGCGGGGGGGGGCTTTCTTGTCAGAGAAAGCCGCTTTGGCGCCTGCACCTGCAAACAATCCCACCAGCGACTGCTGTGACGGGTCACGGGCAGAGGAAGCTGTGGCTCGTTTGCCCCGGCCTCGTCCACCCGGGCTGCTGCGGGCAGCACCTGGTGTGGGGGCAAGCTTGGCAGGGGAGATTGTCGCCAGGGACGTGGGGTGCACCTCGCCTTGCGTAATACGGTGGGCCACAGAGCCCTGCACTTTGCTCCCAAGAAATGCCCACGAGCCATGCTGCAGCCATTCCAGGGATTGTTTGTAGGGGTCTGATTTGGAGGCTGAGGCAGCAGAGGGGGTTGTGCTGGGGGCAGCACCCGAAGATCCGTCGCAAGACTGGGTGCTGTGGATTGAGTCTGAGTCATCATCTGCAGCCCACTGTGAGGCCGGGCTTTGCGCTGGGCCCGCACTGCTGAGCGGGGCACTCAGGCTGGGGAGCACGTGCCCCACGGCATCGTCGTATTGGAAAGTTGCATGTTCCAGGGGTGTGAGCGGCACAACGCGCTGACTGTTCGTGTCCCAAACCAGGTGGTGCTTGAAGCAAGCAATGGCCTGTGCAGCCCGCTTCCTGTAATCTGTGGGGGGTGCACTGCCCTTAGCTCGCAGCTTTTTGCCCACGTGCTCAGCCACAAAACGCACCAGTCGCAAGCCCCTTGCACTGCGGAATTTGAACGCAAGCTTGGCCGCAGTGATGAGGCCAACACCAGGAAGGGATGCCAGATAGTCGCAGCCGGCCATGACTGCAACTGCTGTGTACTGCAGCGAGGAGCTTCGCGACAGCAGTGCCAGCAGGTCAGCCCCCCGACCTGTAGCCTTGGGCGTCCAGTGCGAGCCCAGCAGCCGACGGTGGCGCACAGGTGTCTTCCCTGCCCCGCTGTCCCCAGTAGTATGTGAATTGTCTTGCTGCCCATTTGACGCGTTGCTGCTGGTGCCGCTGTTCAGGGCAGCGCTGGAGGCGCGGGAGAAGCCGCTGTCGTCCAGGCCTGGTGCCGGGCTGGCCCCGCTGGGGCTGGCAGCTGGTGTCCCCTCACTGCCTGCTGCTTGCACAACGGCCAGGCGCAAATCGTCGTGGTGCTCTGCATTGGCCCTGGCCTGGTCTGCCCATGCTTGCGCGCCTCGCTTTGATACTTGTAGCTCCCATGCGTGACCATGCTGCGTCATCTTGAACCACAGTGCGGCCTCCGCGCCAACTGCAACAAGGAAGACGGAGAGGTCTGAGTCTTCCGTGATTATGGCGCCAATTTGCTTGTGCAGAGCAAGCCACACCAGCTGCGCGTCTGCCTCATACGGAGCAACAAGACACTGCACCCCTGCTGCCCGCAGCGCGTGCATTGTGGCCGAGACCATTTTTTGATTCACGCGCACCGCACGCTGGTAGCATTCGTCTGCCCGAGCGCGGTTGAAGCGGTAATCCGGAGAATTCTTCGCGCACTGAGCTGCTTTCCTGTCATACTCCTTGCCTCGGTCTGCCTCGGCTCCACGGGAGTTGTTTCGATGGGCCTCAACCTCAGCCTTCAGGGGGGGCTTTGCACCGTCAAACACCACGATGGGTTGAATGCCTGCTTGCTTCAACAAGAGGATTCGCCGAAGTACATACAGGATGTAGCCATCGGTGGGCTGCTGATTTACAACCTCCCTGGCACAACCATAAGATGCCTTGTGAACCCATGAATTGCCATCTGTGCGCAACGGAATGAAACGGAGGTGAAACTCCAGGCGACGCTTGCCTCACCGACTCCAACGCATATATTACGGTTGGCATACTTCTCTGTCACATCAATTGGCAACATGGCAGGCTGGAGCGCTTTCAGCAATCCCTGAATGCCCATCGGTGGCGACTGCGGGCGAAGGCGAAGTGTTTCAAAATTGCCACTTCTGCCCGAAGTCGTTGACCGTGCGCCGACAAAATAGGCGTGAATACAACCAAACAAGTGTTGATGACAGCAAGATTATCAAGGAGGAGATGTTCCCCGGTTTGACTGACTGTCGCATGCCACACCGCCGCCCTGCACAGCGCCCCTTGTGTGCAAGGGGCGCTCATCTCCGTTTTGGGGGGGAGCACCTGATGCTGGTTTCTGCTACTGCGGACTGGACGTTGACAACGATTGAAAAACGGCGGAACATACAATCACTAAATGCATACAGTTACAATCACTTTCTAACATGATTGTGCCTGGCTGCAGAGTTTAGTCGCAGAAATCTGCTTTCAGGCCAGCAGCGTCTGTCACGAATTGTCTGCATGGCATCAGCCTCACAGCCTCAAGATGCAGCGTTTGACCAACAAGTCACGCAGGTTTTTTGGCAGCAATACTTTTTAACAGACGAGTACATACCTGGTAGTGATAGCGAACACTGCATTATTCTCTTCTCTCGTTTCTTTCGCGGCACGGGAGCTGCGCTGCTGAAGAAGGTGCGCAGCTTTTTCAGCCAGCGCAACGACTTGTGTGGTTCCAGTTTGAACTTTATTGCATGCCTGCAGGTATTGTGGGAGACCGATGAAGTTGTTCTGTTCAATTACGATGACCTCAACTCACGGCTCCCTCGCAGCTGGGAGTTTGCAGAGTGTTTGAAGTGAGGAGATTGCTTCAAAATGCCAGGCCACCTTGTAGCTCACTGCTTGCAGACAAGAACCAATAGAGTACCTCAACTTGATGGGCATTGCACTATGCTGTGTAAGATTTATCAGCTACTTGCTTTTTGTTATGCTGATTTTATTGTGTCCAGGTTCGGGCCAGAGAGCTTGCCTCCCTCAGGCGCAAGCTCACAGTTCGAATTCAGAACGTCATGCCATTGACTCCATTACGAACCATCCGCTCAAGCTCGATTGGAAACTTTGTCTCCATTCAGGGCACAGTTGTGCGCACTACAGCAGTGCGGCCATTGGTGCAAAGCATGATTTTCGTGTGCAGCCGTTGCCACGAGGAGCAAGTTGTGCAGTTCCTGGACGGCATGTACGAGCCCCCAGGGCGCTGCAGCAACACGCAGTGCCGCTCAAAACACTTTGAACCCGACCCCCATTCCGCTGTTGCGGTGGACTGGCAGCGCGTGAAGGTGCAGGAACTGGAGGTGGACATCACAGACCCCGGGCGCATTCCACGCAGCATTGAAGTGGAGCTGGCCGGCGACTTAGTCATGTCTGCGGTGCCTGGCGACGTGGTCATGGTTGCTGGCGTGGTGAAAAGCATTAATACCGAGGTGGCTGCGGGACGCGGAACACGGGGTGCTCGAAACCTGTTCTTGTTGTACATTGACGGTCTCAGTGTGGCCGCTGAGAAGGCAGCCATAGGGAACGGGGCAGGGGGCAGCAGCAGCTTCTCCCAGCGGGATCTGCGCGCTGTAGCAAAGATCGCATCGCAGCCAAACATCCTTGCGTTGCTCACAGCGTCACTGTGTCCGAGTATCTTCGGTCACGAAATGGTCAAGGTGGGCCTGCTCATGGGGCTGTTCGGGGGTACGGACGCTGCAGGCGGCAACGCCGTGATGGACACAGCTACCATGGTGGATGCCGCCACAGCCATCAAGGCACTTTTGATGGACTCGAGGCGACCCTCCTCGGCCACAGACGGCTCCACACAGCGGGCGCAGAGCTCATCCATGTCAGTGCGAGCTGACGCACACGTGCTTGTGGTGGGCGACCCGGGGTTGGGGAAAAGTCAAATGCTGCGTGCAGCTGCAGCTGTTGCTCCGCGGGGAGTTTATGTCTCAGGCAATACCGCTAGCACCACCGGCTTGACTGTGAGCATTGGCCGTGACCCGGTGTCGGGGGAGTACGGTCTGGAGGCGGGGGCCTTGGTGCTTGCGGACAGCGGCGTGTGCTGCATCGACGAGTTCGACAAAATGAAAGCTGACCATGCGTCGCTGCTGGAGTGCATGGAGCAGCAGCGCATCAGTGTCGCCAAAGCTGGGGTCGTGTGCTCCCTGTCTGCGAGGGCGACTGTGCTGGCTGCAGCCAATCCAGTGGGAGGGCACTACGACCGCGGGAAGACCATCCAGGAGAACCTACGCATGCCCTCTGCACTGCTGTCGCGTTTTGACATTGTGTTTATCATGCTGGACTCCCCCGACAAGGAACGCGACAGAGCGCTGTCAGCACACATCATGGGGCTGCACGCTCGGCGAGCAGGGCAAGCTGCTGATGCAGATGCAAACCGTGAACTCGCACATCGCATTGCAGTCGGTACCAGTGCAGCCTCTCAGTCGTCGCGTGCTGCTGCAGCAGCCAGCGGTGCCCCATGGGCAGGTGACAAGCCTTTCTCGGATCGCTTGAGGCAAGCCGTTTTGGACATCCGAGACCCGCTGCCGCCCCAGCTTCTGCGCAAGTTCATCGCCTACGCCAGAAGGTACTGCCGCCCAGTCCTGTCCATGGGTGCAGCTGGGGTGCTGCAGAAGTTCTACATTTCGCTCAGGCAGCAACATGGAAACGACGAAAGTGTGCCCATCACCACCCGGCAGCTGGAGAGTCTCATTCGCTTGGCCCAGGCACGTGCCAAGCTTGAGCTTCGAGAGCTTGTCACGCAGCGCGACGCTGAGGATGTAGTGCAGCTGATGAAGGACGCAATCTTTGATGCAGCAATGGGCGAGGGCGGGGATTTGGACTTTGCACGAGTGGCCGGCGGAAGCGGCATGTCCATGTCCAAGCAAGTGAAATTGTTTGTGCGCATGACCAGCAATGCAGCAGCGCGCAAGGGCAGCTCCCTGTTCACCCGCGATGAGCTGCGGGAGCTTGCAGATACCGCGCAGCTCAAATTCGCAACTTGCAGCTTTGGCGATTTCATTGAAGTGCTGAACCAGCAAAACTACATTCTCAAGAAGGGAAACCAGCTGTATCAGCTCTTGACTACCTCTGCAGCCCTTAATCGGTCCTTCCGGTGAGTGCGCTCACTTGTCATCACCAGCAGACTGCTCGCGGGATGAGCCCGTCTCCTCTGCTGGTGAGCCAGCTGCAGCGGCTCCTTCCCCAGAATCATCGTCACTGATGACACTGCCGCCTCCAGCTGATGCTGCTGCCGCTGCAGCTTCGTCCTCGCCAATGCGGCCAAGGTTCGTGAAGTAAGTGCCGTGCATCACATCGCTGGTGCGGTCGCTGTAGGATGGGGGCACCTGGAACAAGGCAGGGTCTTGAGGGGTCACCTTGGCCGACATGAACTGCACCTTGGCAGCGACTGTGGGCACAATAGGCAGCTCAAAGGCCACAGGGAAGCCAGGGGGCAGCTTGGTGTGCAGGAAGCGGGAGAAGTTCTCCATGTGGCTGGAGGTGCGGGCCACAGCCTCGGCCACAGGCAGCAGGTACGACACAGGAATGGGGAAGGTCTGCGTCATCTTCACCTTGGCGGAGATGTTCTTGTCGGATGTCTTTGGCGCCCGGGGCACAATCATGGGGCGGTGCGCAGGGATGCTGCCTGCAACGGGTGCCGCTGCACCTGCGCAGCTGCTGGCTACCTGTGCGGCGCTTTGGAGTGCATCCACCACATTGCAGCTCTGCCATGCCGCTGGCAGCTCTGAGCGTGTACCATCGCCCGCTGGCCCTGCGGCCGGCTCAGCCAGCACTGCAGCTGGGTCGGTGCCAAACACATCCCTGAAGGAACGCTTGACCCATTTGCAGCCGGGCGGCACGGCAAAGGGGCCTTCCACTGCTTGCCCTTCGTGGCTGCCAGCCATGCTGCCTCCTTTGCGGCCGGGCGCTCCTGCAGCAGCCCCCCCCTTCAACCACTCGACAGCGGGCTTCAAGGGGCCCTCCTTCGCCAGCGCATCCACCAGGCGCCTGGGAACTGGCAGGTGCATTTCAAAGTGAATGGACGGCTCTTTGTGGTGCCAGTATGCGTGCTTGTTACTCAGCAAGAGTGCAAAGGTGCCGCTGACCACGGATGTGGCGCTGCCGTTGGCCCCTTGCGACTTGATGTGCTCGGTCATGGTGCGGGGGGCCACCAGCTGTGCTGGCACGGCAGCTGCTGTCATAGGTGCCACTGTAGTGCCTTCCTCCACTTGGTCTTCTGCGGCATTCAGGGCAGCAGCCACAGATTCAGCTGCCGGTACAAACAGACTGACCACCGTGATGTCGTGTGCAGGGACGGTCACTGACCACTGCAACGAAGCGCCAGCGGGGAGCGGGACTAACACAGCGGTGTAAGCGCCGGATGGGACCTTATCGCCAGCGTGCTGGTGCCACACCGTGCCCACGCTGCCCGCGCTGCCATCTGCAGCTGCCGATCGCAGCTCCCATTTCTCGGCTGCCAGCTCCCGCACTGTGTGTAGCAGAAAGGCAGTGTCTGCCGCTGCTGCAGAGGCCCCCTGTGAAAGCTCTTCCAAGGCTTTGCTGCTTGAGGCCTGTGACGCGTCGTCGCTGGCTGCTGAGGCAGCTGCAGCCTTGGGTGGCTGAAGCAGCGGCCCATCGGAGCCTTTGCTGTGCTCCGCCAAGTCAGCCACAGATGCGATGGCTGCCTGAGCAATGATGTCTGCGTCTTCTCCGCGTCTGATGCTGCCCAGGGTGGCCTTGAGCTGCTCGTCTAGCGCTGAGGTGCGCTGGGAAAGGCTGCCTTGTGCCCCCCCCCCAAGCCCAAACACCCCCCCCAGTTCCTTCAGGGACTCCTTCAAGCTCTCGCCGTGGCTGGGCGCCCGCCCTCTGGCAGCTTCCGCCTCTGCTAGCCGCGCCTCCAGCGCCTTGAGGCGCTCCGGCCAAATGGCTGGCGACGCGTCTGCCTTCACAATCAGGTCCCGCATGTTGAATACTTCGCACTGGTGCCCAGCAACTGTATCTGACACCGGCTTTTTACCCCACCACGAAACATCGCGCTCAAATGAGACGTCTCGTGACCACCAGTCCACGACTGGCATGGACCGACCTGCAGCACAATCAGTGACACAGTGCGCTAGCTCAAAGCTGCAGACATCACTCACCCAGCCTGCTGTCCACTGTGTCTGCCACGCCCTCCTTTTGTTCCTCGTGTACCTGTTGTAGCACAGCTGCGCGCTCAGACGTGAGACCCAGCATGCCCGCCGCCTCCTGCACAGTGAGGGGCTCCTTGGCCTCCCCGGCGTCGATGGCAGCCTGCCGTTGCTTGCGCAGCGCCTCAAAGCGGCGATAGCTGGCCACAATGAAGTATAAGTCGGCGTGTGTGCGCTTCACATGATCTGTCACATGCAGCGCGCAATCATACTCGTGCTCTGTAAATGGAGGAAGAATTGAGCGGGCTCAAAGTTTGCGACAGGCAGAAGCCAACCCTTACCAGCAGAGCCACGAAAAATAAAGGACACGTTTCCCCGCTGCCATTTCAGGTTCTTGAAACCAACGATTGTTCCATCCACACGCACATTCGAGCCGTGCTTGCGAATCTGCGCAGCATGAGTTGTTTACAGGATGGCTCAAAACAAGAAGTTGCTTCAAGCCGTACAGTAAGCAAATCTGTGGGGAGCATCAAGCCTGCCAGGGGAATCCAGCTTTCAAACTTGAACTGGATTGTGCACTCAAAGTCCGGAACACTGTCCAAGGCAGCTGCACGTGTGAATGTGGTGACGGATTATTGCTCCGCAGCTCACGAAGCAATTTCCGCAAGCAGCCGCACCTGATAGTCGAGGCAACCTGCGCAGTCGCGCATCATCTAGCTGCGAGTCTAGAACTGTGTACGCATCGTGCACAAATTCCATGTCGTGCATCGCTAACGGCAAGATGTAAGCCAAAGTTTTGCGCGTTGCTGCGTCTCGCTGAAGCAAGTTTGCACCCTGCCCGAGCAGGTACTCTGCCACGTCGCAGTCACCAAGAGCAAGTGCAAGCTGCAAGGGTGAGCCAAAGCTTTTAAGTCTATCATCAATGCATGCTGGGGCAGCTTGCAGGGTGTGCTTCACGAGGGCAAGGTCTCCAATCCACACGGCCAGATGAAGCGGGGACAAGCGTGTTGGCACGTCGCTGCTGCTGCGCACAGCTTTGGCTGATTGAGTCGAGCTGGAAGCCATACCGGCATGTTATAATTCAACCAAGGCAGGTTAGATATGCTAAGCATGTGTGACTTTGTTTTGCTTGAGCTGATGTGCTGCGGTGGCATCTTTTTGAGCGCATGCCTGGCGTTGCCTGATTAGATCAAGTTAGGGCCCCCACTTTCTGGTCCACTCAGAAGCGCAGCTAACGTCAGCATCCAGATCTGATCAAACACTACCGTCTTGCTCTTACTTGACGACCAAGCACATAGCAGAAGGTATCACGCAGCTTTGAGACCCACAGCTGCAGCAGTACGAGGTTTCGCCTGCAGAGCGGTTGGTACACGACAGGTTTTCTCTTCATTTGTTTCTGTCGCCATGAGTCTCCCTGCAAAATCGCATGCTAAGACCAGTATGCTGGCAGCTCTCGGTGCCTTCTTGCTGCTTGACAGCTCAGTAGCCGTGGATATCTTCAGGTGAGTCCCACTGCGGCATTTGATCGTTACCCCACCTGACAAACCTGTGCACCGTGCTCAGTGACATTTTGGCTGCCCCTGGACCAAACGGCGCAAATTCACAGTACTATGCCAATCTCACTTCATGGCGCTCGCGTGTGCTAGCGGACACAGATTACAATGCCAGTGCAGCCACGGGCTACACGAGTGAGGGCTGGACTTCATCTGCAACTGGAATTCTTTACGTTGATGGTACAGATTCGTCTTTTGTGACTGCTGATGGGAGTTTTAATCTGACTTCCTATTTGGCCAGCTTTCCATGCAGCTCCAGCATTACGGCACTGGTTTTGAATCCGTGGGGCGCTTTTTTGGGGCTGGACGAGCGCAACCAATTTCAGCTTCTGGAGGAGCAGTATGGCTCGAACCTGCAGAGCCAAGCCAGCGCGCTGGCAAGCAGTGGTGTACAGCTGCTACTTGCTGTGGCGATGCACGACAACGCCACAGCCCCCCTCACAGACCTGCTGCTTGAGACGCAGGCCATTGCCACAGTGATCGAGCTGGGCATGAACGGGACGTGGGCCGGGGACGATGCCCCTGGGTGGCTCCCCCAGTCCTGGACGGGGGACGCATTCACGCCCCCGCTGCGTGGTGTAGGCTTTGATCCCTCTGTGCCCCTTGTGCTGGCTGTCTCCGCTCCCGTGCTGGCCGGCACCCCTCTTGCCCCCCTTGCTTGGACGCCCTTCAGCCGCCTCCTGCCTGCAAAGTTGCAAGGCGACGTGTGGCCTGCTTCAGCTTGGCAGGCATTGGAGCTGCGGCACACGCCTGTGTTTGACGCGTTTGTCCAGAATAACCGCACAGCAGCGCTGCTGCAGTCGTTTGTGGCCGGAGGCGTGCCCGCCCTGGCGCAAATGGTGGCAGGCTGGTCCAACCGTATCACGCCCAGGGAGTCGGAGCTGTTGCGGCGCACGGGTCTCATGCGAGGTTTTGTGCACCCCTTGATCGCCGCAGCCCCCTCGCCGTCGCTGCCCCCCCAGCCCTCCGCAACCCCCCGAGGCACCCCCACCTCCACATTCACTGCAGCGGCCACACACAGCAGCACAGCTGTAGCCACTGCAAGCACCACACACACTGCACAACGCACTCCAAGCGAGACACCCACAGCCACTTCGAGCAGCAGTGAGTCAGCAACCGCACTCAGCACGGCTAGCAGCACAGCAACAGCAACAGCACTCAGCACGGCTAGCAGCACAGGAACTGTAACTGTCACCACTACGAATACAGCCAGCAGCAGAGCAACCACAGCTGCTACATCTGCAGCCACAGGTACCCCCCACCCTACAGATACGCCTACCCAGTCCCCGACAAGCCCCGCTCGCTTGCGGCGTTTGGGCCGCGGTCGCCACACGTCCCTGCGTGCCCACAGGCAGGCCCAGCCTGGGCAGCCCGCGCAGTCAATCCAAACACAAGAACAGGAGGAAGCTGTGGGTGCGTCGGCGCTGTCTTTTCGGCAGCTCAGCAGCATTCCGTACTTCCCAGTGCCAGCCACAAATGCAAACAACGAGCTACAGCCGGGAGCTGTGACGGCCAGCCTGCATGTTGCAGCCTGCACAGCAGCATTCGTGGCGAACTTGCCCAGAGTGGCGAGCTTGGGGCAGCGTAGTCTGGCCTCGGATGCTGTGTGTGCTGTGTGGCTGCTGGGGAACCTGGCGCCGGTGTCTGTGAACGCCACTGTGGACATCACAACCCTGCAGCAATTTATGCAAGCTGCCCCTCCATCGTCCGGTGTGTGGGATACATTCGACTTGTACCACGGCAGGGGTCTGTTCGCGCCCACGGGGGTGGTGAATGTGCCCATGGGCCCACTGGATGCCGCCGCCGTACTGGCCATCCCCGCCACAGCGAGCCGCAGTGCGGAGCTGGACGTGTACTTGGCGCAAATGCGCTCTGCAACAAGCACGCCTTTGACGCGCTTTAGCGCTGCCTGGGCGCCCACTTTGCAGGTGTTTACCCCCCCCCTCCCTGCACGGCCGGCTTTGTCCGCCCCCAAGGGCATGAAGTTTGTGCCTGGGGGGGTGGCGTTTCCCTTCTCTGTGCAGGCTGCAGTGCCGCCCATGCTCAGTGACAGCTTCCCTGCGGCTGCAGCGGCGTGGGGGGGGCAACCCCCTCCCGGCTTTGGTGTGCAATTTCCGTGGGAGTCAGCCCCCAGTGCAGCTCACACGCCATACAGTGTGTGGCCTCGGCCGCTGTTTGCTGACTTGGTGCCTGCCACCAATGGGCAGTGGCGCCGCTTTCTGCTAGAGACGGGCTTCACGCCTGCAGACAGCAGGGGGTACCTTGCACATTGGCGGTGGGACGGCTGCACAGACAGCAATGTGAGCAACTGCATGCCGCTCCGCATGAAGCGACAACCGGTGGTGTTTGTGTCCCCACTTGACGCGGGGGCGTACTGCCGGTGGAGGGGGGGGCGCCTCCCCATGGACTGGGAGTGGGCCTTCCTGGCTGCCGCTGCCCCCGCTGCCCCAGGCTCCCCCCACGCCTGGGAGGCGCGCAAGTACCCATGGGGGGACGCCCCCTGCAACAGCACCACATGCCCCCCCGCCATCACCAGCGCACGGGGGCTGCCCCCCGGCACGCATGCCTACGACAAGCTGCCTGACGTGGGGAGCTTCCCAGGGGGGGCGTCTGCGTGGGGCCTGCTTGACATGGCTGGTGTGGTGCGTCAGTGGGTGGGGGGGCAGTACTGCGACGCAGCCACAGCCGCAGCCGCAGCGGTGGCGGCGCCGCCAGGCAGCACCGCGGGGCAGACCTGCCGGGTGCTGTCGCGGGGGGGGTCGGCGTGGCAGCCTGCCTGTGGGGGGGCGGCGTCCAGTGCACCGTGCTACTACCCCGCAGAGCACAGCCGGAATGATGTGC
>Ga0307982_1001535_pt1 | contig 18788 bp, 19 predicted proteins | sample OrgLakmetagen989_FD_201847 | JGI IMG/M metagenome (GOLD analysis project Ga0307982, IMG submission 201847) | Saline water microbial communities from Organic Lake, Antarctica - #989 | ecosystem: Environmental > Aquatic > Non-marine Saline and Alkaline > Saline | place: Antarctica: Organic Lake... | reverse complement strand
AAATGGAAATTTTTCTATTTCAACTTTTAAATTTTCTAACGAGGGAAACTGTTTTTTAAGGGCACTTATTAAGCGAGCGTGAAGTTTTTCTAAGAGTTCAAAATGAGTTTCTATGCACACGCTGTGTAGTAAGGCCTCTATGTGCGAATAATCAACGGTATCCCTTAAATTATCTGTCTGCGCAGAATCTTGGCTCTCAAAATCATAATCTACGGTTATCAGTATTTTTTGGGGCGCTTCTTTTTCGGCGTCGTAAACACCAAGCTTTGCCAGTACTTCGATTCGTTTTAATTGGTAGTGCATTTTATTGTGCTAAATTTCTAGCTTGCCTAGAATCTCATACATTCAGTAATTAGCCAACTCTTCTGACTCTGGGCAAGCCAGAGGTTAACAGAGGTGTTTGACATTATTTATAATAATTGTATTTTTTTTGTATGAAGAAGTTTTTTTCTCTTGCCCTTTTAACATTAACACCCTGGTTGGTACAGGCTCAATCCGCGCCACAGGCGAGTGTTAGTCTAGTGCCTACTACGGGCAGTTTGCAAACAGAATTTGTGTTAGATGCCAGTCAAAGTCGCAACGCAAGTGGGAATAATCAAAATTTAGAATACCAATTTAGAGCGGATTCCAAATTACCCCGCACGCCTTTTACCAGTAATCCAATATTTCGGTTTAGAGCCATTGAAACAGGAAATGCCACCGCCGAAGTCATCGTTCGTGATCGCAACACGGGGCTGATTACTATTTCTGGGCATCGTTACACCGTTCGCCAAACGCAACAAAAATCAGTTCGAATTACCGTTTCTACTTTGAACCCAGCCGTAAACCAAAGCGTGGTTTATGAAGCCACGGTGTTTGGCAATAATTTAAACCGCGATAAATTGCAGTCACGTTGGGATTTCAACTCAGATGGTCGTTGGGATACCAACTACTTAAACAATTTAACCACCAGTTTTACGCCCCAATCGGGAAAATCGTTTCCGACCGTTGAAGTTAAATTTGAGGATGGCAGCGTGATTCGGTCACGCGGCTTAGAAATGAATACCAGTAATACTCAGCGTAGCCAAAACAGCTTAACCGCTTTTGTTTCCGTACCGCGAAACCCACTAAAATCACCGGTGATTGAGGTATCACCCCGATCGGCCATAGTGAAAGAAAATACAAATTTCACTTTAGACGCGAGCAAAACCCAAATCACTAAAGATAGTTATTTAGAATGGGTCATTGAGGGGCGTACTATCCCAGGCAAAGAAAAAATTGACTACATTTTTAAAAGTAGTGGCGAAAAAACCGTCACCCTGCGTCACTGTCAAATTTCAAACCCAGATAATTGTTTAGAAACCAATACTGTCGTAAATGTAACCGCTAAACCGAATGATCAGTTTCTTGACCTTTACTGGCAGAACATGAGTGACCGAGGGCGCCGGACACTCGCTAAAGATTATGCCGTCGCTACCGCCACCGATACGCTGCGATTAACCGTTCGTCCCCAAGGGATAATGACCCGCAATCAGTCCTTTAGCTACCGCTGGGACTTTGAAGGGGATGGTAATTGGGACACTAATTTTACTGAAGAAGCGTTTGTGGAACATACTTATAACCAGCCTGGTACTTACATTATCGAAGTTGAAGCGCTACCACGAATTACCACCAACAATTTTGAAATTCTTCGCTATTCATTGCCCGTTTACATAGAACGCAACCGAGCGCCCATAGGTGATTTTAATTTCACCCAAACTAACAATTACGTAGGCGAAAAAGTAACTTACACGGCGACCGCTAGTGATCCTGAATCTGAAAGCTTGGTTGAAGTACGCTTTGATTCTGACGCTGATGGCGTTTGGGACAGCGAATTTAGAAACCAACGCAGTTGGTGGTGGGTGTACGATGAACCTGGCGAATACAAGGTGCGAATGCAGATACGAGACCCGCAAGGGCGCGTAAAAGAAGTGAGTAAAATGATGACTATTTTGCCGATGCTGCCCCCAAAAACGCAGGTTAAAGTATCACACCGCGCACAGACCGAAAACCTAAATATTATTTTAGATGCTAGTGGCAGCCAAGGCCGAAAATTAACCTATGAATGGACCATTCAAGGTCAGCCCCAAATTAAATACACCAGCGCTCGGGCTAACGTGCGTCTGCCCGCAGGGAACTATCAAGTTCAATTAGTGGTACGAGACCGGTTAGGGGTGAGTGATTCCGTGGTTTTCCCGGTCACCTTTTTACCACAAACGTCGGCCACTTCAGTGGTTGGTACGCCACGACCATTGCTCGCCCCGATTGGCATGAACAGTGCTGTGAATCAAATTTCTAGCATTAACCCGACTAGAAACAACTTTGTCATTCCCCCTGGTGGCGTTGCCCCATCAGTGAGCCCGTTTCAAGTAGAAGCGGGTGACGTGATTAAAAATGATGGTTATGTGAGTAATATGAGAGCGTTACAGTAGTCAAAATCAGCTCCTAATATCCACCAACTGCCACTGCACTTTGGTCTCTCCACGCCAGGTATTTTTAGAAACTCGCACCGCTAGATCGTAACTCGCCCCTGTTTTAAGAAGTGGCAGTAAATCATCCGCAAAAAAAGCGACGACTTCATGCGTGCCATCAAACGTAAGCCGCAAGTGCTGCTTGGTTTTCCCCATTACTTTTAATTCGGTTAACGGTAATTGGTTTATTTGCCAGACGGGCTTGGTGTTCCCAATACCAAAGGGCTCTAACGTGTCTTCCCACGCTTTCCAATCTAAATTTAACCATTGTGATTCGGTTTGTGCGGCAATTATTAGCTCAGGGGGTGGTGTTTCAATGCTGGCAAACCAGGTTTGCATGGCTTCCATAAATTCGATTAATTGGGTCTCTTCCAAACTAAACCCCGCGGCCCCTGCGTGGCCGCCAAAAGCGTTAAGTAACGGCGCTACACTTTCGAGTGCCTCGGCTAAGTTTAAGTTTTTAGGCGCTCTGGCCGAACCATGCAACGCTCCGTGTGGATGGCGCGTGAGCACCATCACCGCTTGCCCCAGACTTTCAACAATGCGACTCGCCACTAACCCCAGTACGCCCACGGGGCAGGTTTCTAAAAATATTATTTGCACCGCTTTATCTGGCTGCACCATTTTTTTGGCTTGTTCGGCGTAAGTTTGGCTGAGTTCCCGTCGTTCTAAATTTAAATGCTTTAAATATTCGACTCGGTCGCTCATGCCGCTGTTGCTGCCTAAAAACAACTGCACCGCGTGTTGTACTTGCCCTAAACGTGAAGCCGCATTTAAGCAGGGCGCTAACTGAAAACCAATCGTTTCTGCTGTAATTAATTCGTCACTTTCGAGTAACGCGAGCACTCCTGGCCAGTGATTTTTATTAAGCTCAATCAGTCCCAGTTGCACCAAACGACGACTTTCGCCCGTTAAAGCCACACAGTCAGCCACCGAGCCAATTGCGACTAACGCACTGTAAGGTTTTAACCAGTCAATATCTGGCTTTAAAGCCTGTAGCAATTTAAACACTACCCCGACACCCGCTAAATTATTATGCGGAAATTTGCAGTCTGGGCGCATTGGGTTTACCACCGCCAAGGCCGTTTGGGCCCAGCGGTCTGGGTCTACTTTATGATGATCAGTAATAATCGTTTCGATACCTAAAGAATTAGCAAATTCCACTTCAGGTAGGTCATTAACTCCACAATCAACCGTAATCAAAAGCGTCGTTCCCGTCGTTGCAATTTCTTCAATTAGTTCGATCTTAAGCCCGTGCGAATCATTAACCCGGTCTGGTATTCGGTACGACACCAACGCTCCTAAACTTTTTAACGCGTGTACCAAAGCGGCCGTTGAAGTAATACCATCGGCATCAAAGTCACCGTACACCATTATTTTCTCTTCTTCCGCTATCGCTTTTTGTATTCTGTCTACGGCTTTATCCATATCTTTTAAAAGCCGTGGATCAGACAAATCTCCCCACGAAGGCTGCCGCCAAACCGATTCTTCATCTTCGCCCAAACGTTCTAAAAAAAAACGCTCTTGCACCGCTTTAGGTTCGTCTAAAAAAGCGTCTGACTGCCAAACTTTTCCGCGTAAAGACCGTTGCTCTTTCATGGTTTCTATGCTAATAAATAGGCAACCTTTTAAAAGAAAAAAGGGCGCTTAAGTTTCATTTAAACTTTAGCTTCCCACTATTTACCATGCACGTACTACTTTACGACTTTAGATGGAACTCTGCTGAGGAAGTAGAATTTCAAGCCAGCAACGGCGCGCGATTTGGACGCAAACAGCTGCGTTTAGGCGATGCTTTAACCGTCGAAGTGTGCCATACGGTTAAGTGTGCTGGCTCAACCGGTGATGGAGAATGGCAGCCGTGCCCACAAAATGTAGTGGGCAAAAAGAAATGCGAAACCTGCCGAAACCGCGACGGGAATTTTATTTACACCTCGTTTGATGGTTTTAACACCGACATGTTTACGCCCGATGATTTAGCGCGTTTGCAGTGTCCGCATTTAGTATATTTAGCTTTGTTTAATAAAGGCGTTACCAAAGTGGGGGTTTGTAAGAAAGACCGGAATGTTCTGCGACAGGTAGAACAAGGATCGCACCAAACGTTGTACATAGCCGAAACGCCTGACGGCGTTTTAGCCCGGCAAATAGAAACCTGCTACCGCCAATCGGGTATGGCCGACAAAGTGCAAGCCAGCACCAAAAAAAATTATGTCTGTCCCGATATTACTAAGGCCGAAGGTGAAGCCGAGCTGAAACAAATTTTAGCCGAGCACCAAGACGCTTTAAAAAATCATCCAGAGCTACAGAAGTACCTTTTATCCACTCCCGATTTTAAAGATTGGAGCGATACTTTTGGTTTACCAAGTATCACCCGTAGCGCTAAACCGTTACACGAAGTTAAACTCGAGCGTGATGAATCGGTTTCGGGTACTATTGTCGCTTTAAAAGGCCCCTTTATTATGCTCGAAACTGACGATGAAATTGTAAGCCTTTGCGCCAAAGACCTGCAAGGCTTAACCTTAGATTTCACTCCAAAATCAACGGGCTTAAAACTAAACGTCGCGCTCCAAAACGCTCTCTTTTAAAACTTAGAATATGAAAACCGTAGAAATTGATGCTTTTGGAAAAAAAAACACGCACGACGTGGCGCGCAAAACACTGGTTGAAGCGCTTGAAATTCCTTTTCGTGATTTGCGTCCGATTTTTTCTATCAGCCAAGTGGCTACTATTTTTGCCCGTAAAAAAGTGGTCATTATGAATTTGGGAGTGATTAAAATGCTCATTAGTTTTGATCGCGTCTGGCTTTTTAACACCGATAACGAAGAAGTAACCGATATCGTAGCTCCAGGCTTAGCCAAGGCCCTGAAAGCGGATAATCAAAGTTTGGATTTTGAACTTCGCGTGATCGAGTTCGCCTTTAATCACAAGCTGAAAAAATTAAAAGACACGGCCGACGATTTAGAAAAATCTACTAACCGTCTGCTTAAACAAGTCGAGCAAGATTATGATGATCGCAAACTTGAAGGCTTATTACGACTGAAGAAAAAACTGTCTCGGTTTGAAATTATTTTAAAAGAAAATGAAGCCGCCGCCTTAGAAGTACTAGAGGATGACGATGATTTAAGAGATTTGTGTATTACTCACAAAATGAGAGCTCCAGAGGAAGAAGCGATTGATATTGAAGAAATTGAGTCCATCTTTGAGTCTTTCACCGACCAAATTGAGCGCCTGAGCTATCATCTAGGCGATTTAAAAGAAAATATCGATGACACCCAAGAAATCATTGCGCTAAAGCTGCAAAATCGACGTAACAGCATTATCCGCTATGACTTGTTAGCGACGCTTATTACGGCTTTGTTCTCACTGCTAGCGGTAGTCACAGGACTGTATGGCATGAATATCCGCAACAACCTTGAACAAAACCAAATGGCTTTTTGGATTATCGCCGGCGTATTTGTGCTGGTGTTTGCTTTGTTTTGTGTGTTAATACTGGGTTACTTGAAACGAAAGAAAATTTTGTAACGTTAAATATGATCTGTTTTTTCGAATAAAAAGCTCGTCACCAAGAAGCTCATCGCCGGCAACGAAAACCATAATTGATAGTAATCAATGAGCATTTGTGCCAACAGTGATTGTTCGTAGATAGAAATATCTTGCGCAAACATCATCCCTTCCACAAAAGAGTTTCCTGATAAATAAATTAACATAGTCGACAGAAACAGTAGTGCTGACATCGCCGAGAACCAACCGTGAATCGCAAAGCGCACCACCGCTTTATCGTGCTTTTTAAGATGAACATCAAACCCACTTTTAACCGCGAAAATAACCACGGCTAAAATAAACAGCCCCATACGCATCCAGGACATTATTTGTAGTTTACGTTCCGCTAATAAAGTCTGAAACCCAGGTGATGGATCAATCACAAATTCTTGCAACACCCCCGCCACGCCATCGGCCGTAAGAATCGCAATATAAATACATAAAATCAGCTTAATGGTGTCATCTTGCCCCAGCATAAAACTGTACGCAAACAGCAGCACAAACACTGATAAGATGACTAAATTCCACGTTAAAGCGACTTCCATGGTTTTGAGTATAGTGATGAATTAAAAAAAAGAAGAAGTTTTTAGTTTTAAAAATCATTCCAAGGCCGAAAGAAGAAATGACATAAAGCCTTTATTTTAAAGCTATTTTCTGCTATAATCGCGTGATGTCACTTCGCTATAAAGTTCCGCAAGACGTGCAAAGAGAAGATAAAATCTTGTTCTTTATCACTATGAAACAACTGGTTATCTTAATGGTAACGGGCGGAATTTCGTACATGCTGTTTGTAAGTTTAAGCGAAACTTACATTCTTTCACAGGTAGCCATCGCCTTTATTATGCTGCCGTTCGTGCTTGGGTGTGCCTTTTGTTTTGTTCGCATTAAGGGCCTCGGGTTAAGCCAATTTTTCTTGCTGAACATTGAACATTTACTGCTGCCAGCCAGACGTTATTGGCAACCAGGAAGTCAAAGCGTGGTTTCGAGCACGGTTGATTTTTCAATGAACGATAAAGACACGGTTAAAATCGTTGAAAACAAAAATATATCTGCCGAAAAAATAAAGAATCTTGCCGATCTCATTGATAGCGGCGGCAAATCGGCGCGCGCTAACGACTAAAATATTATGACCAAAAAAGAAAAAGAATCGGTTCGAACGAAAGCCAAAATGAAATTGCTTTCTACGCAGCGCTACCTTGAATTTGCGGGCGTGCACGATGACACGCTGCTGCTTAAAAACGGTGGTATTCGCGCAGTGCTAGAAGTTTCATCGGTTAATTTTAATCTTAAATCTGAAGAAGAACAAAACGCGATTATTTACAGTTATCAACGGTATTTAAACGCGCTTAATTTTCCGGTGCAAATTCTCATTAAATCACGAAAACTTGATATTGATTTGTACCTCGAAAATCTAAAAGAGAAAATGCGCCATCAACAAAATGAGCTGCTAAAACGACAAATGGCTGAGTACATTGAGTACATTGCCAAGCTAGTGGAATACGCGGACATCATGGAAAAGAAATTTTTTGTGATTGTGCCGCAAAACCCACCTCGGGCAGAGAAAAAAAGTTTCATGAAAAGCTTTTGGGACAAAATTCATCCAGACGATAAAGTCGAAGATATTATCCGCCGCCGTAAAGAATTTAAAACCCTTAAAAATGGTTTAGATGAACGCGTAAACGTGGTCACCACTGGCTTAGAGAATTGTGGCTTAAGCGTAAAAAAACTCGATACGCAAAAAACAATTGAATTGTTTTATCAAAGTTACAATCCGCAGTTAGCCCGCGAAGAAAAACTAGCCCCAATGGATTCGTACGCGATGGATAAAAACCCCGAAGATAATTTAGTGGAGAGTTAGAATTAAATTTTTTATAAAGCGCTTGAAAAAATTAAACGAAGACGACAATGAGAAACTTAATTAAAACGCTCGAACTTAAATCGTTTAAATTTATTTTTTTTGATGAAAATCCTGACGCAAATTTTGAAGGCGAGCCAGAAGATAAAAAACAAGCAGCGTTAAGATATCTAAGCTACGCTAAAGAAAAAAGCATTCTGATGAGTGAAAGAGAAAATGATTTTATTGAAGCCCTTGTACAAGGGGCTGACATGACCGAAAATTTTCATCCAGATAAACTTATTCCTCACCGGGTGGTGGTAGATTTTCTGTGTCAAAATCCACCTTTAATAATTTTAAATCAAGTGATCCACCAAGCAAGAACGGTGAAAGCTATTTCTCCAGATGATCGGTTCGTGGACATCTTTAAAATAGCCGTGGCTGGCTATTTAGGGCTTATTTCTTAAAAATAAACGGTTTCACTTTCTATCCGTCTTTTTAACCTTGGATAAGATTCTAAGGTTAAGTCTTTTTCTAAAATTTTTGTCGCCCAATCGCGCGCCGATTGCATGGCTTCAACGTTCGTAAAATCCGCACATTTTAAATCCGGCAAACCACTTTGTTTTAAACCGTACACTTCCCCCGAACCTCTGAGTTTCAAATCAACCTCTGATAAGTAAAAACCATCATTACTGGCTTCCATCGCTTTCAGTCGTTCTTTTGATTTATCTTTTTTATCCCCCACCATTAAAAAACAATACGACTGGTAGTCATTTCGCCCTATCCGCCCCCGAAACTGATGCAGCTGCGCCAGCCCAAATCGTTCTGAATTTTCAATCACCATAACGGTTGAATTCGGGATATCCACCCCAACCTCAATGACCGACGTTGAGACTAAAATATCAAATTCATGGTTTTTAAAGCGCTGCATAATGGCGTCTTTTTCTTTCGGTTTCATTTTCCCGTGTAAAAACTCAACCCGATGTTGCGGAAATAACTGCTCATTAATACGCACATACTCCGCTAACACATTTTTGGCTTCAATCGCCTCCGATTCATCAACCAGCGGACACACCCAAAAAATCTGTCGGCCTTTCACTATTTGGTCATCAATAAACCGGTAGCAGAGAATTTCAGTTTTGCTGTCAGCGACAATCCGCGTAATAATTTCTTTTCGTCCAGCTGGTTTCTCTCCAATAATCGATAAATCTTGATCGCCGTAAATGGTTAAGGCCAAGCTTCGCGGAATTGGCGTCGCCGTCATGGCAATCACGTGCGCATGGTTTTCGGCCAGTAAAGCCCGCTGTTGCACGCCAAAGCGGTGTTGTTCATCAATAACGGCTAACGCTAAATTATTAAACACGGTGTCTTCGGTTAACACCGCGTGCGTACCTACTAAAAATTTAATTTTTCCGAGCCGCAGGCGTTCTTTGATTATTTTTTTGTTTTTAGCGGTTACCGAACCCGTAAGGAGGGCGCATTGATCGGTACAATCACCCGTTAATAATTCATCCTCGTGTTCTAAACCTGCTGGCAAAGTGCGTTTCACAAAATCTAACATCCCCACGTAGTGCTGTTGCGCTAAAATTTCAGTGGGAGCTAAAATCACCGTTTGAAACCCGTGGCGCACCAAATGTAACGCCGCCAAAAAAGCGACAATCGTTTTTCCACTGCCCACGTCACCTTGCAGTAAACGGTGCATGGATCGATCTTTTTTGAAGTCTTCTAGCATATCGAGTAACGACTTTTTTTGATGATTCGTCAGTTCAAACGGCAGCGTCGCTAAATCTTTCTTAATTTGCTCTGGGTCAAAATCAACTTGGTACGGGTTAATATGGGTTTGCTCTCGGTCAAACTTCGCTTTTAAAACCCGAACCTGAATTTCAAAAATTTCTTGAAACCCTAAACGACGCTTGGCTTCAAACCATTCATCTGTGCTACTCGGAAAATGAATTTTTTTAATCGCGGTCGGTAAATCCATCAATTTTTCAGCTTTTAAAATCTCAGGCGGTAACGGATCTTTAAACTCATTGGCGAGCGTCAACATCCCCGATATTTTTTCACGCAGCCACTTAGCCGTAATCGGCGGCGATTCTGGATACACCGGACGAATCCCACCCACGTGTACATTCGATTCTAAATGCACCTCAGGGTTTAAAATTTTTAGCTTTCCGTAATCTCGTTCCACTTTCCCTATCAAAAACAAACGCCTTGGCAGCGTTATACTTTTAAGACTGTAGGGAATCTGAAACCAAATAACATCAATCGAAGTACCGTCATCGAGCACCATTACCCCTTTCGCAAAATACTTGCCCGACTTGGCGCGTTCTTTTTTAAAAGTCTGCAACGTTCCCTCTAGGGTATTTTTATCACCCAAGCTTATTTCGGCTGAACTACTAGCCGATTCTGCAGATTCTAAAGCTCGCGGAAAGAAATTTAATAAATCTTGCACCGTCACAATGCCCATGGATTCTAATTTAGAAAGATGGTGCTTTGTGGTTCGAATTACGCCTGCAAGAGGACTGCTTAACATGCCTTAAATTTAGCGTAATTGGGGTTTAAATAAAAAAAGATTTTGTAAATACTTGGTTTTACGCCAGAATTAGGGTATAATAGTTAGAAGTTGGTCATAAAAAACCAATTACACATCAATACAAAATTTATTTTTTAAAAAAAACATGAAGAAATACATCGCTCCTGGCTTCGCATTGCTATTCGCATCAGCTCTATTTGTTGATCCGGCTATGGCACAACTTATTAGTCCTATCGATAATCCGGCTGAAATCGGAAACGCGACTCAACAAGAAGCGAGTCTTCGGGCGATGGTACTTAAATTCGTAAATTTCTTCCTCTACTTCCTCGGTTTGATCGCGACAGTGTTCGTAATCTACGGTGGTTTCCTATACATCACTTCTCAAGGTGATGACGGTAACGTTGAGAAAGCGAAGAAAATTCTTACTTTCGCCGCTATCGGTATTTTGATCATTCTTATCTCATTCGCTTTGATCAACACCTTACTAACGGCTGGTATTTCACAACAAGCCCTTACTTAGTAAGAAGCTCAAAACCAAAAAACTTAAAAGCCGCTCTGACTGAGCGGCTTTTTTTATGCTCTGATAGTCCGTGCCCTTTGCCTTACGAATATTTTACAAAGCTTACTAAGTTTAAGCTCTTTGAATTTGTGTCGGTTTAAAGCTCAATCTGCACAGAGTTTTACAAATTGAGAGTTAAAACTTAATGTAAGATTTAAAATATGAGTTAGCAAAAAAGTTTTTCGCTCTTTTTTTAAAAAGAGAAAAGGAATTATTCGCTTAACATAATTTTTTGGCACCACCCAGGTGGCCCTCTCTCGGGAAAAAACCCGATTCACCTTGTACGCAAAAAAGGACAATAGCTACTACTCCATGGCACTCGTCAACGCCTCAACTTCTGGCAATTTCAATTGTCCTGGCTGCGCCCCAAATTTTTGAATTACCGAAGCCGCGTTAAAACTACCCCACGCCATTTGCTGCGCCAAATTTTCACCGTGCAACGCCGCCGCCACAAAACCAACCGCAAATGAATCTCCCGCGCCAAGGGTATCGACCACCGGTACTTGTTGTGGCAGTGACAATAAGTGATCGGTTTTGGTAAACACTTGAGCGCCTCGCCGACCATCAGTTATAATTACATTTTTCACTCCGGCCTTTAAAAACTTGTCTGCTAAGGGCCTCATGTCTGCCAAATGCTGCGGTTCATAAGCCGTGTAAGGCGTTACTTCTCGGCCAAATAAAACAGGATCATAATCGGTAAAACGATGAATCTCCGCTTTTAGGCCGGTAAAGGCTTCCGCTTCTTCTCGATTAATAAATAAACAATCAATTTCTGGAAACACTGATCTATAGTGCTCAAAGCCGAGCTTAAACTGGGTTCCGCCAGGGTTCCAAGCCACAAAAGTGTCTGGATATTGACCTTTAAACTGGGGAATACTTTCTAAAATATTACCCGCACACAAATGCCCAAAATAAAGCGCTTTTGTGGTGGGCGCCTTAAGCAGTGTTTGATCATTAAAGTTCTCACAAACCGTACGACGATGTAACACCGTTCGTTCCCCTTCCCAAGAATTTAGAATAATAGAGAAACTTGAACTTTGGTTTTTAGCGACCGTTAAATAGTCGGTATCAATATTATGTTCGTGCAGTTGATCATAAATAAAGCCTTGATAAGATTGATCCCCTATGACGCCAAAAACGGAGGGCTTTAAACCAAGTTTAGCAAAACCAACCGCCGTATTAGCCGCTCCACCACCCGCTTGCACCAATGAATGCCGTACTTGAATTTTTTCGCCTAACGGCACTTTTAAAAAACTCTCAGGGCCTTCTAAGGCTTGCTCAATGGCTATCGGACCGTCTTCTGATAACGGTATAAAAATATCTAAGGTCAAAGAACCAAAGCACAAGATGTCGAATTTAGGATTTTGCATATCGGTTCATTATAACACAAACACTCGCTTAGATAAAGATCTCACCCTTCTTTTCGTGTGAGCGATTGATAGGCAATAACCACGGCTATAACATGCTTAGCGCCATTCTCTTTTAAGGTTTGTGTAGCCGATTCTAAAGTCGCCCCTGTGGTAAATACATCATCCACTAAAATTACTCGCTCAGGGGGCTTAATCTTGGATTTCCATACAAAGGCTTCTTTAAGGTTTATAGCTCGCTCAGTGGCTGTTAAACGCGCCTGTTGCTGGGTATTTTTAACGCGAATCAGACTCTTGCACTCGGTTTTGAGGCCTAAGCGAGAAGCAAGCCTTTTTGTAATGAGCGTTGCCTGATTAAAACCACGCCAATGTTCACGGCGCCAATGAAGCGGTAACGGTATTAAAGTATAACCAGCTAGATCTTCAGTGTTTAGGTTTTCTACTAAAGCTTCTGTCATTGGCACTAAAGCGGCTTTGTGCCGACTAAATTTAAAACTTCCTATTATTTTTTTAACATTTGCTTTTTCGTAGGCACTCACCGCAAAAGCTTTATCAAGAAGATTATCTGGTTTTAGCGGTATCACTATCAAGCTAGATTTTATTTTATGGTCTTCACACAACACGTCCCCTTCGGTTAAGCAAACCAAGCACTTGCTCGGAAATAACGCCTGCTGCCACCATTTAAAAAAAAGACACACATACTGCATGTCTTTAATATGAAGGCGTGAGGACCAAAATCTAGAAACTAACTTAAGGTTAAACTTAGTTTCGCACTTCAAAATTACTACTTTGATTGTCGGCACTAAACGGTTCTACTAGTCGATTAATATCGTTTTTAATTCGATCGTACGAAAGAAAACCCATAAAATCTAAACCAAAGATTCTCCCCACAATCGCTACAAACGTAAAGCTTAAAATAGTGACAATTAAACCAATAATAGAATAACGAATCGTGTTAATCGCTTGTTTAATTTTTTCATCATTTCCCCCAGAGAGAATGAAAGAAATACCCCCTACAAAAATGAAAATAGCCGACAATGCCGCCGCCCCAATAAAAGCGTAAACCACGAACATTTGCACAATATCCATAAGACTTAAATCACCGAGGAGACCTGCATTTGGTGACATAAGAGATTGAGCGGTAGGCGTAAACCCCGCTTCAGTGGTGCTGACGGTGTTAGCCACCTGTGGCACTTGGTCTGCATACTGAACATTACTCGGTACCGACCCATTATTAATTTGAGTAGTAGTCTCAAATTGAAAATTATCGTCTATCGGAGCTATAACTCGATTATCATCCATGTTTCTATAAAAATTATTCAGCCGGTTCTAAAACCTTTAGATTAATACGTTCATTTTCGCGCGCGCCAATAATTCGAACTAAAGTTCTCAGAGCACTAATAGTTTGGCCGCTTTTACCAATAAGTTTGCCCATGTCCGCTTCTGCCACCGTCACCGAAATCAATACCCCCAAATCATCTACTTTGTGTTCTACTTCAATAGAATCTTTGTGCTCGCAAATTTGTTCGAGCGTATATTTTACAAAATCGGTAGCGGTTTTGATGGCTTCTGACATAAGAAAGCAGTTTTAACAGATAAGCTAAGGGTAATACTTAGGATTAAAAAACGCAATATGGCGCTTAAATTATTCTGCTTTTGCCTCTTCAGCCGGCACTTCTTCAGCTGCAGGAGCTGCCTCTGCTGCAGGAGCTTCCTCAACAACTGGGGCTTCTGTTGGCGCTGGTGTTTTTTGTGGTTTAGAAGCACGCTGTTCTACAAATTTACCAGCCAGCTCACAGCCGTTTTTAGCGAGTAAACGAGCGGCACTTTGTGAAACTTGCGCTCCGTTACCGATATATTTTTCAACTTGATCTTTATCAAACACAAACTCACCTTTTCCGCCTTCTGTGCGCGGGTTAAAGTAACCTAATTTGCTAATAAACTTTTTCTGTACTGGCTTAGACTTTTCAGCGACTACTAAGTCAAAGAAAGCTTGACCTTTACGACCACGACGAGCGAAACGAATAATTAACATGTACGTTTGGGTTTAAATAATAAGAGGCGGGATAATAACGTATAATTCTCCCTAACTTCGAGCGCGAATATAGTGACTGACACACGGCTGTCAAATTAGGAACCTTACTAACTTTACTGTTTGTAAAAATTATGCTAAAATGATCTATAAATAAAAATCAATTACTCATGTCTAAATCACACGCTTGCCCTCATTGCCAACATCAAATGAAAACCTTTACCCAGGGCGACACTCAGTTTGAAGCCTGCCCCGAGTGCCAAGGCATGTGGTTTGATTTCGGTGAACTAAAAGAAGCTATCTCGTGGGAGAAAAACCATCACTTTGACGTCAAAAATATTCACCGAGGCGATGATAAATCCGATCACGCTCACGGTTACATTTGTCCGCAGTGTGAGATTATTATGGAAGAACGAGAATACGCTTACGACTCTGGCGTTCATATTGATGGCTGTCCTTGTTGTCGTGGTATTTTCACATCAGCTGATGATTTAGCCGCTATTTGCAAATTCATTCACAGCACTAAACACAGTGACGAAGCCAGAGAGGTTCGAGAAAAAGCCAAGGTCGCGGTTAACAATTTTAAAGTTGATTACTTTGTGAAACAACAAGCCTTAGCCGATGAAATCGATGACATGTTCAAATTCGACGATCTAAAATCGATCAACAAAGTTACCGAGTGGATGATTGGAGAGCTGGTTGATGTAGATTCATTCGCTTTTGCAAACCGTTAAACCCTTCGTTGATTAATAATCTCAATTCAGCATAATTCCACCATGTGTGGAATTTTTGCGGTTACAGGCTCAAGCAGCGATGCGGGAAGCCAAGTTTTAAAAGGTCTCAAAACACTCGAATACCGAGGTTATGATTCTTGGGGCGTAGCCGTACGTGAAACCGGTTCTAACCAAGTGAAAATCACCAAAGATGTTGGAAAAATATCTGATGTAAATGTACCGTTTCCAGCTGGAAATCAAGCCGTTGGGCACACAAGGTGGGCGACTCACGGTGGGGTTACGAAAGAGAATTCTCACCCCCATCAAGTCGGGCAAGTCACCTTAGTACACAACGGTATATTTGAAAATTATGCCGAACATAAAAAACGATTTTTAGCTGCTGGAGCCGAGTTTAGTTCCGACACGGATACGGAAGTCATTGCTCATATTATTAGTGAACTTATAGAAGACGGTCTGTCTCCGGCGGAAGCTATTAGAAAGGCCTGCGACAAAATTGATGGACGTTTTTCAATCTTGGTTATGTTTGATGGCGTGTCGGGCATTTTTGCGGCCAGGCGTGGTTCACCGCTTATTATTGGACGCAGCGAGAACGAAACTTTTATTGCGTCAGACATTCCAGCCTTTTTAGAAAAAACCAGAATCGTTAATTACTTGGATGACGATGAGATGGTATTTATTGAGAACGGCACCGTTCAATTTTTCGATTTGAACTCTGGCGAAAGCATCGAAAAACGAGATATTGAAGTACCGTGGAAGCTAGAACATGCAGAAAAAGGCGCCTACAAACACTTTATGATCAAAGAAATTTTTGATCAAAAGGATAGTATCGCTCGGGCGATTAACCACGAAGATGACGTACTGAACAAAGCGGTTGAGCTACTTAAAAGCAGCAACGGAACCTATTTGGTAGCCTGTGGAACGGCCCACAAAGTTTGTTTAGCGGCGGAATATTTTTTCAGCCAAATTTGTGGCCGAAAAATAAATGTCGTCGCGGCCAGTGAAGTACCCTACTTCGAACGCTTTATTAACCAACGCACCGCTATTGTGGCGGTTTCACAATCCGGTGAAACGGCTGACATTTTAGAAGTTTTTGAACGCGCTAAAAAGCGTGGCGCCAAATTATTATCACTCACAAACGTTGAAAGTTCGTCTGTCGCCAGAATGAGTGACGTACACTTACCAATCAACGCGGGACCAGAAAAAGCAGTGGCTTCTACTAAAGCCACTACTTCGCAAATGGCTTTGCTTTTATTATTGGCTTATGCCGACGCCGGTAAAATCAACCAAGGCCGAGAGCTGCTGAGTATTACGTCTTCGGCGATTAATGATTTACTTAATCCTCGGTACGAAGACCACATTCGTTCAGTGGCGGCCGAATACGTAAACCATCCTAACTTGTTTATTATCGGGCGCGGACCGCTGTATCCAATTGCCTTAGAAGCCGCCATTAAAATTCAAGAAGTGTCTTATATACACGCCCAAGGTTTTGCCGCTGGCGAAATTAAACACGGCCCACTCGCGTTGATTGAAGAAGGCGTGCCTTGTTTAGTACTTGGGGATGAACTTGAAACTATCTCTAACGCCATTGAACTTAAAACCAGAGGCGCCAAAATTATTGGAGTTTCAAGCGAGAACGCTGATATTTTTGATCATTGGATCAAAGTACCAGAAGCGGGGGAAGCGCAAGCCATTGCGACCTTGATACCCGTACAAATTTTAAGCTACCATTTAGCGCTACTACGAAATTTAGACCCTGACATGCCCCGGAATTTAGCAAAGAGTGTGACCGTGAAGTAATATCCACAAGTCATGCCAGTTAGCACTCCACTAAAAAGAGTGCTAAAAGTGTCTTGATTTCTGATATTATTCGTTATATATTTTGAGATGATCTTTATCGCTTTGGCTCAGCCAAAAATTAAAGATATAATCACCGTAATTTATCCCCATTAAACATGGCCTTTATGAAACGAATTTTCTTATTTCTTATTACCAATATAGCCGTGGTAGCCGTATTTATGACGGTGGTGTCGGTTTTCGGAATCGATACCGCGTACCTAACGCCTAACGGCTTAAATCTACAAGCGCTAGCGGTCGTAGCCTTGTTCTTTGGAATGATTTCCTCGATTGTGTCGCTGCTACTTTCTAAAACTATGGCCAAATGGATGATGAAAGTAAAAATCATCAAAAACCCACAAGGAAACCAAGAAGTTGAACTGGTACAAATGGTGAAACATTTGGCCGATCAAGCCAACATTGGGATGCCAGATGTTGGTATTTACCCTTCAAATGAAATCAACGCTTTTGCCACGGGATGGCGAAAGAACAACGCCTTAGTGGCTGTGAGCAGCGGTTTGTTACAAGCCATGAATAAAGATGAACTTGAAGGCGTTTTAGCCCACGAAATGGCACACGTTAAGAATGGTGACATGGTCACTATGACACTGATTCAAGGGGTTATTAATGCTTTCATTATCTTTGGAGCGAGAGTCGCGGCTTATGCGGTTATGAAAACGATTGCTAAAGATAACGAAGCGGTTGGAGGGTTAGCCTACTGGGGAATTTCTATCTTGTTTGAAATCTTCTTTGGAATTATTGCCAGTACGATTGTTATGGCATTCTCTCGATGGAGAGAATTTGGCGCCGATTACGGTGGCGCGCAACTCAGTAGTAAAAAGAAAATGGTCGCCGCTTTGAAATTTTTACAAAGTCATCACCAAGTTTCGAACGAAAATAAATCTTTTGCGACCATGAAAATGAACGGCAACAGCGCCTTTATGAAACTGTTTTCAAGCCACCCACCACTTGAAAAACGAATTCAAACCCTGCAAGCCGCACCGTTACACTAGAACTTTCAATCTAACTTGTCATTGCGAGGCTTACTCATTTTTGTGCTTATCACGAAGCACCCTATTTTTTAAAACTAATTAACATGACTTTTCTTTCCCAACTTAACTGGCGCCACGCCACTAAATCGTTTGATCCAAATAAAAAGGTATCCGATGAAGATTTAGAAAAAATTAAAGATGCCATTCAAATGGCACCAACCTCCTTCGGGCTGCAGCCGTTTCACGTAAAAATTATTACTGCCCCTGCTATTCGTGACCAAATTCGTCCGGTCTCATGGGATCAAGCCCAGATCACCGACAGTTCACATTTACTCGTTTTTTGTGCTCGTACCGATGCTATGAGTCGTATTGACGGGTACATGGAAATTGCCAGTGGCGGCAACCCAGAGGCTCGAGGAAAATTAGAAATGTATGAAAATTTAATGAAAGGCGCACTTGAGCCTCGTTCTCCAGAAGAACTTAAACACTGGGCTGATAAACAAACTTATATTGCCCATGGTTTTGCTTTAGCGGCCTGCGCGGAACTTAAAATTGATAGTTGCCCGATTGAAGGTTTTGACCCAGAGGCAGTTGATAAAATTTTAGGTCTACCAGAAAATACGAAATCGGTTTTACTGATGCCAATCGGCTATCGCGCCGAAGAACCAAAGCATGGCAAAGTACGTTTTCCAGAAAGTGACTTATTTAGTTAAAATTAAACTCCTCACCAAAAAAGCCCAAGACACAAATCTTGGGCTTTTTTAATACCTTAAAACTATTTTCCAGGACAGTATTTCGCCAAGTCAGCGCCAATCGTGCTAAAGTCTTTATCAAACTTTGTAGCAAACTGTGCGGCCAAATCATCCGCTCTTTTATCA
>Ga0307982_1001534_pt1 | contig 18799 bp, 14 predicted proteins | sample OrgLakmetagen989_FD_201847 | JGI IMG/M metagenome (GOLD analysis project Ga0307982, IMG submission 201847) | Saline water microbial communities from Organic Lake, Antarctica - #989 | ecosystem: Environmental > Aquatic > Non-marine Saline and Alkaline > Saline | place: Antarctica: Organic Lake... | reverse complement strand
AGTCGTGGTCGTCCTCCAGCGTTTTTCGAAACCCTCGCAAGGCCCTCCACCTTGAGAGCAAGTTGACTGCGTATACCCCGAAGAGTGCAGGTTCCGCGCTAGTGATCGGCAAGATCGTGCTGACAATTACGGACAATTAAATCTTGTAGAGTCCTCCTACGGAGCTGAAGCTCCTAGAGGATATAAAGATGTACTCCTCTAGGAGTATTTGGGTCATTTGAGTGCCGTATTTCGAATGAGGAAGATGGGAAGATGACTCGGAGCTGGAAATGCGTGCAGCAGAAGAATTCTGAGTTCTCCAAAAATGGCCAGCCACGATTGACTCCACCGAAACTCCGGAGATGGAGAGGCAATATCAGACGCGCCTGATGCATAACTAAAGTCGTAGTGAAGTCGTGTGTGAACTGCTCACCATGAAACCGTGAAGAGTATTTAGAGTTGAAAGCTTCGCAGAGTTCGTGTAGCTTACGAAGAGTTCGAAAAGAAGAACTCTTCTTGAGAGCACCGTAGACGTTGTGAATCACTAAGTAGAAATGCAATTTGGCATTAAAGTTGAGAGCTTCGCAAACTTGGCGTAGGCCTCGGAGCGTTTGAGACGAAAGCTTCGCAACCACGAACTTCGGACTCATCCGAGTTGAGAGCTTCGCAAACTTGGCGTAGGCCTCGGAGCGTTTGAGACGAAAGCTCCGCAACCACGAACTTCATACTTGTGAAATTTAGAGCTGAGAACTTTGCATTGAGCACGTACACTCGAAGCGTTTCGGATTGCACACTGTGAAATTTCTTATTAGAGTTTATCGTCCCGTATCTGGACGGCGACAGCCTCGGAGCGTTTGAGACGAATGCTTCGCAACCACGAATTTCACACTCATTAGAGTTGAGAGCCTCGCAAAGTTCGCGTAGACCTCGAAGCGTTCGAGTCGAAAGCTTCGTAACCTTCTCTTTAGCTCCGCAAAGTTAGCGTAGACCTCGAAGCGTTTGAGACGACCTTCGGACAAACTCTCTATGGAAAAAAATTTAAACTAGACGACTGGTTTTGAAAGACGGAATTCCGTTTTTTCAATGGTATGGTCCACGTACGGACGTACGGACGGACAATTAAATCTTGTAGAGTCCTCCTACGGAGCTGAAGCTCCTAGAGGATATAAATTTCGAGAGCTTGTATCAAATATACGTCTGGAACATACGGGCATGTCCAAGCCAACAACACATCGTCCCCGACTTATTCTTCTTCACGCGACGTGTGCCTACTTTTTCGCTTTCGGGATTTTGTTTTGAGGAGCAAAGCGTACAACCTTGCCTCAGCCTCTAGCTTGCTCAGTCCCTCCTTTCTTCATCGAAAGGTGCGTGTGTAACCATCTGCAGAGCATATCAATACCTCCTTGCTTTCCTGCTGTGTCAGAAGCTAAGTAGAGACTAGTCAAGGGGTCATGATGCAACACATGATACTTGAGCGGTCGAACAACTTTCAAAATGCCTTGCCAATCCCGGCAATTACAGTAAGACTGGTAGGCCTCTCAATTTTCTACTACCTTTCAAATTCAATCTCTCAGGATGCCTCCTAAGAAAAAGGCTGAGAAGGCAGAGCCGAAGAAGACTCCGGCGCTGAAGAAAAAGCCCTCCAGTTCTACACCAGCCAAAAAAGGTGCAGCGACTAAGAAAGACGCACCCAAGACCGACGAAAAAAAGGCCGGAGTGAAATCAAGTGGCTCCAAAACAAGCGGATCAAAAAGTTTCTCTAAAGAATCCTCCAAGAAAGACAAAGCCGCAGCTGATTCTTCGGCCGATCAAAAAAAGGCCGCCCCTGATGCATCGGCTGAAGGACAGCCACCTAGTGAGTCAACTCCTGCCCCTGTATCGGATGCTGCAGCCGTCGCAACGCCATCGCCTGCGGAAGGCGGTGACTCATCTCCTGGAGAGAGCGGCGCTGGGGTGGCTATGGTGCTAACGGTGGAAGAGACTGCGTCAGCTGCAGGCAGCACCAACGGCGAAGCATCTCAGTCGAAAGACCAACAACTCGCAGCGGGTGCTGAGGCAACACCTCAAGAACCACCTGCGCCACCTCCGCCACCTCCACCGCCGCCTCTAACTCCAATGGAAGAAGCAGAGTTGCGCGCCGCGAAAGCAGAAGCACGCGCCTATGCCGCAGAAATGGGCGTGTTAGCAGCGCTCATGGGTCCGAAATCCTACCATACATGGTCGGCCCAGAACAGCACGTTGAGCAACCCACCAACCGCCCCACCCCCTCTGTACGCCGCTGCCGAATGCGGCGCCGCACATGTAGTGGCCGCGCTGCTTGCGGCAGGCGTAGAAGTCAATGAATTGGCGTCGATTTCAAGCTCAAGTGGTGCAGCAGCTACAGGTGGAGGAGGCGCGGGAGGAAAAACCCCGTTGTCGCCGGGACCAGTGTTGGGCAGCCGCTTAGATGGGCCAGTGTCTACGCCAGCAAAACAGACTGCTCCTCCAGCAGCTACCGCAGCAGCAACCCCGAGCAGTGCTGGTCGGCGAAGCAGCCTGGATCCGATGAGCTCGGCCCAGAAGAGAACTGCTTCTTCAAATGGGTCGAGGAATGGTGGTAGCGCCCCTGCCGCCACTGCGCTCTATGTAGCCTGTGCCAGGGGCCACTTAGCGGTGGTGGAGCTGCTTTTGGCGCACCCAGGCATCGAGGTAAAGGCATATGTAGTTTTTTTTTTGGGGGGGGGCTGGGGTTAGTGTGCGTCCGTGCGTGCGTCTAGTTGTAGCCAGCATACGGAGTTAAATGGAGAGATGAAGAAGGAGACGCAAGTTTGTGTATGCATCAAGGTTGCACGACGTTCATAATTTCATAACATGGTGATCCTGTGTGCAATATTTTGGACCTGTATGCAGGTCAACAAAGCGATGACTCCTCAAGGCGCTACGCCCCTTTACGTGGCCTGCTTGCACGGCCATTTGAAGATCGTGCACGCCCTCTTAGCTCCTTCCAAAGGCAGTAACATGACTACCAAAGATTGCGCACTTTCTCCACCCACTGCTGCTGCTGCTCCTGCTGTTTTAGCCGCTGGTACGGCTGCAACTGGTGGTGCTGATGGAACTGCTGCCAATGCTGCTGCCAATGCTGCTGCCAATGCTGCCACTCCAACAGCAGCACCGACGCCATCACCACTGGCTGATGTTGAAGTCCGTGTGGCAGACACTGGCGCGACGGCGCTAGGGGTGGCCGCGTCTTTGGGGCATTACGAATGCGCGCAAGCTCTCTTGAAAGCCGGAGCCAATGTGAATGCCGCTCGTCACAACGGTGCTACACCTCTGCTTATGGCGGCCGAAACCGGCCAGGTGAGAGCGATTGCTTGCGTGCACTCCGCTTATGCCTTTCTCTCTGCAAACTTTGAGTCTACGAGAGGTTACATTATGATTGCCCCCAGCCGGCGCCTCCTCAACTCGTGTCCCTAGCGTTTTCTTCTAACAGCTTGCGTGAATATCCTTCATATGTCTCCCATTGCGACCATTGTCGTTGTCGCAGGTGGAAATCGTGCACTTGTTGCTCACTGCGTCCGCTGGCATTGATGCCCCCACCAACAATGGCACCACTCCCCTGCTTGCGGCATCGCGCAACGGCCACCTCGATGTGGTGCTAGCGCTGCTGGCTCAGGTATTGCAAAAGCAATGCTACCGCTTCACTTCTTGTACTTCATCGTTTACCATGGGTTTTGTTGCGGGTTACGGCGGGAAAAGATGTAAACATCTTGATGTTCCGTTTTTTTTTGGCTTTCCTCGCTAGGGAAATTGAATTTTCCAATTAACCTCAACCCACCATCCCTTTTCTAGGGAGCAAGTGTGTCCATGTCCCGGCAGGACAACGGCTTAACGCCACTGTTAGCAGCATGCGCAGGGGGGCATCTGGCAGTAGTGGATGCTCTGTTAGCGGGTGGGGCCCCAGTGAACCAAGCGAGCTCGAAGGGTGCAACTCCGCTGGTAAATACAGAGAAAATAAATAATGCAGCATATCAGGATTGTTTGAAGATGGGCGTACTTACTATACAGACATTGAAAGATACGTTTTTATAGTTTACATATTACTTCATAGAACGAGAGAGATAATTTCCGAATATATCTTGTCGTATCTTGGTTTTCTGTTGTTTTGCTCATTTGCCCTTTCATCCCTGCCTATTCACTCTCTCTGCTATCTGTATGCATAGATTGTGGCGGCTCAGCTAGGGCACAAGGAGGTGGCTGTAGCTTTACTGAAAGCGGGCGCGGATTTGCGCGTAGGGCAAGAAAACGGCGGGGTGTGCTGGACTCCGCTCATGATGGTATGCGAGAGCGTGAGACGGAGTATCTGAGAGATGGGTCAATTGAGACAAAAGAAATAGCGTTCAGAAGTTCTTCCTCGTGAACTTGAAAATGTTGACAATATTTTAAATACATTTTCTTCATTACCGTATGTTACCCTGAGCTCACACTCCGATATAATCCTCATACTTTTTTTCCTCCTTGGTGTGTGCGTCATATTTATATTACAGGCCGAGGCAACCGGAAACACTTCAGTGGCTTCCCTGCTGCACAAAGCTGTTGCAGATTTGGAAGTTGTCGAAAAGGCCGAAGCGGAAAAGAAGGCAGCTGAAGAAGCAAAGAAGGCCGCAGAAGCCGAAGCAGAAGCCAAGAAAAAGGCCGAAGCCGAAGCCAAAGCAGAAGCCAAGAAAAAGGCCGAAGCAGAAGCTGAAGCCAAGAAAAAGGCCGAAGCTGAAGCCAAGATAAAGGCCGAAGCAGAAGCGGAAGCCAAGAAAGAGGCCGAAGCTGAGGCGAAGGCGGCGGCTGAGGCAGTAACCGTCACAGGAGAAAAGGCTGAATCAAACGGAGATGGTGCTACAACAGAAAAGGTTGGCACTACTGCGACACCTACAGAACCGGCGGCAGCAGAGACAGAGGCCGCGGCACACAAGGAAGGAACGGCCGAGGTTGCGGCGGCAGCAGCACCAGCAGCAACAGCTTTAGCAAATACCGATGCAGGAGCTCCACCGGCAGGAGCAGCAGATGAATTCGAAGAATCGAAGGGAGCTGGCGCCTCCACTACCAAGGCTGAAGACCAAACTTCAACTACTGGTGCTTTAGCTGGAGGAAGACCTCCACTGCCAGTTGATGAGCAGGGAGGCACAGCAGCTGATGCAGCACCAGCACCTGCAGCTGATGCAGCACTAGCGCCGGCACCGGCCCCTGCGCCTGTAGATGCATTCAAAGATACACCAGCACCAGCACCAGATGTACAACCACTTGAAGTAGGAGCAGCAGCCCCAGCAGATACACCAGCAGATACACCGTCGCCACCAGCCGATGCACCCGCAGCACCAGCAAATGGAGCAGCGACAACACCAGATGCATCAGCGCCACCACCTCCGGTGGGTACTGGCGAGGTCAACGAGAAAACCGCTGATAGTACACCATCAGCAGCGCCCCCACCATCATCTTCAGAAGCGGCGCCACTCTCATCGGAGTCGGCAACTCCACGCCGAGGTCGGCCTCTTCCGCCGACGTCGCCGCCGCCGCGCCCACGAGCCAAAAATGACGCAGAAGAAAAAGGAGGTGATCCAAACAACGAAAAGGCCTCAGCAGGACCTGTTGCTGAGCCTCAAGCCGAAGTTATTTCTACTGTTCCTTCTTCCGTGCCAGAGGGCCCTGCCATGAAGAAGGAAGTGGCGACGGCACCACCAGCACCAGCGGCAGTGGAACCACCACCCGCAACGGCAGCAGAAGCAGAAACATCAAACGGCAGTGCCTAGGAGTGTAACCCGTGGCCCGTGTTACTTTAAAAATAGAAGAATAACTTCCACAGCAAGGGAATGCGATCGCTTACAGAACGGCGGAGAACTGGTATCTCAGTTTACGAGGGTGGCGGGGATGCGGGGATAGATATAAGTACATCTAAACAGGGACCTTGACCTTGGCCTCATGCCCTTGTACCTCAATCTTTGCAGACCCAATAATTGCCGACATTTTGCGTCAAAACCTTCCCTGTGGCGTGGGGTTTCGTCGTTTCGTTATTTTTCTCAACAGCTTCGTTGACTTCGCAGTGCTTGGAGTCTAGCGGCTACTAGCCCTAGGAAGTCGTTAGCGCATTCTTTGCAGACACAGGATAAACGCGCGGCATGGCAACCGCGAGTCCGCTAGAGGTTGCCCCATCAGCCTACTTCGTGAAATGCGCAGGCCTCGGTACTTGCGCGTTTGAACTTCCACAACAGAACCGAACCGTAGGAGGATTAGTGGCCGCGGTAGCTGCTCGTCAGGGCCTTGACACATCTACACATGGCAATGGTGCCGACAGAAGCGAACCTCCGCTTCGACTAGCATGGAATGGGAAAACTCTCTGGGCGGATGGGGTCAACAGCAACGGCGGCGGTGATGTGTCGCCTGGCGGCGAGCAACCCCTTGAAGACTTGGGTGTGCATCCTGGCGCGACTCTCGAGGTTTGGATTTCGAGAGCATCATAGAGCTTGTGTAATAAGGAGTTATAAATGATGCTTGGATATGATTTTGTGTGTAGCCGTGCGCACAAGTGCGAGTGCGTGTAATGTCCGTGACAAATCTACGACCGAGGTGCCAGCGTGGGATGCCATTTCAGGATTGCTTTGATCAAAGAGGCAATTTTGAGGCTGCGCGCACGCGCACTGTACATGTTAGCCCGCCAAACGCTTCATTTTACTGTTACCATTAGTTTTATTCTTCTCTTCTTTAATGTTGCCTCCTTATAGGTGGTGCACGTGTTGAAAGGCGGCGCGCAGTGCGGCAAAATGGTGAAAGGCCGCTCGAAAGAAAAGGCTGACGGTGCGGGAGATTTGGCGGCCAAAATGCGATGGCTCCAAGAACAAGCGGCCAAGCGCCTAGCAGGTTCGCGTGGAAGAGAGGGTAATTTCCTCGGAGAGAGAGAGAGAGAGAGCGAGGAAGAGAGACGCTTGCGATTCACAAAGGGTGCATAATGCGAGTTCATCCCGCTTTCTGGCGCGTTCTTTTACTTCTGCAATCAATTACATCTATGCTACTGCCCAGCTCTACAACTCTCAATTGCCTATTTTTTGACCCATGTATTGTATCTATCTTTTCACGAAAATCAATCGAACTGAACAATTCAACTGAACCCAAACCCAACACCACCAGCGCGTGATGCCCTGAAGGCGATGCGCGACAAAGCGGACTACGAGCACAACATGTCCAAGAAGAACCAGCTCAAGCTGATGGCGGCGCTGCGGGACATGATGCGGGAGGACAAGTTGGCGGAGCTGAAGCGCGACCTAGAGGGCTTGGCGGCGACCCATGCGGCGGCGGTGGAGCGGAAGGACGCCCTCATTCAGCGGCTGCTCGACAATTTGGCCTTCGCATACGACCAGCACTCGGCTGCAGGTGTGAGGCACATGTATATATATATATGCATATACATATTAGAGCAGCACGTTTGAGCAACGTTGATTCACAATATATATTTGTTGAAGAGTCGGGATGCTCAGAATCCGAATGGGAGAGGGAGGATGCATGAAGTGCCGGCAGTATGTAAAAATATGTATTTATTGTTATTCGAGTAGTTTTAATCTTTCGTGCCTGGCTTCATTCATTTATATTTTTGGGCTCATTTCTTAATATATTAGCGCACGCCCACTTGGAGCATTTGGAGCAGTTGATTCGGCTCCAGGACCAGAGGCTCTTGTTGGCGGAGAGGCAGTTCGAAGCTGATCTGAAGGTCCTGGTAGACGAATTTGATGACGAGCGAGACGAGGTAAATGCTTTACATGTGCGCGCGCGCATGCGTGTGCATGCAAAGCGATACGTTTGATAACTACGAGAGATTACTTTTGATGAATTAAAGCCATCATGATGATTAATTTTAAAGAAGGAAATCACGTGCTTTGTCGTGGCGTTTACACTTATGATTCGCCCCATCACTTGTTTTTGGTAATCGTCACCCCAAAATATTATCATCACCAACAATCCTAAGGTGGTGGCGAAGCACGCGGAAGAAAATGCCGAGCTGGAAGCCATTTACAACGCCATTGAAGCGTCGGAAAGGTATATATATATACATGTAAACTTAGTACTGTGGAGCGTAGGACATGTCCCTTGCCTGTGAAGTTCTGATAAACGTATGTTCTCAACGCTTTTGCTAACAACGCCCATCAACTTTTAACGCATTATCAAAAGCTGCGATCCTGATATAACATGCCACACAATGTCACGCATGCCATCACACCAACAGGAGCGACGAAGATGAAGCTTTAGCGGAACTGCAAACTTTGAAGCAAGAATGCCGCGAGAAGCGCGAAGACGCCATTGACGACTTGAGATCGGTCCTTGATGGACGATTGGAGACCATTCAGGTGTGGGAGAGGGGAGAGAAAGATAAGAGGATAAGAAATAGCGAGGCCTAAAATATGAAAAACACGTAGTGTTCATCCTTTTGAACACCTCTTCCTTACCTCCTTTCTCGTATCCCTTGACATCACTACATCCCTTTAACCCTTTTTTTTTTTCGCTCACCCCCTTGAAAGGACGCGTTTGAGACAGCCCACTTGGAGTACTTGGAGCGCACCGACAAGCGAGTGAGCGACTTCAAGCACTACACACGGGTCAACCGCGAGCGCGAGAAAGACATCGAAAGGTGAGAAAAAATAATAAAATGAAAATGAGAAACGTGTACTCTTGAGGCAGATCACTAGTCTAGTTGACGAATGAGACGGTAAACAGCGTTCATGTGGTAGAGAGATTGAAGAATAATTTAATTAGTGAAAACAAGAAGCAAGAGCACTGATTCTATTTGATCATCGAAAATGTTCACCAAAAAAAAATCTTTGCTAACATCCTTTTTTTGGTGTGCTTATTTGCCCACATGTAGATGCGTGCGGACCATTGAGCGGCTTCAGCTCTCGATGCTGGAAGTGCGCAACAACATGCAGCTGAGCAACACCAAGTTCGAAGAGCAGCGCTTGCAATTGGTCCAAGAAAAGGCCGCCGTGCAGGAGCAGGTGCGCGTGTGTTTCAAAATGATATATTCCAAATGATATGATTGTGTGCAGGCGTGTGGGTCTTAAAATTCTCGCTTGAAATTGATAACTTCGTACTCCTCTGCGATAGTCGAAGATTATTGTTCCCTCTACCAAAAAGAGGACAACGTTTATTATGATACGTGTAAATTGTCGTTCATCGCGTTTCCTATTTTGCCTTGATGACACCCCTTTCTTTTTCATTTTTTCATTTACCCTTACCCATTTATTTCTTTTCGTGTTCAAACACCGCGCAGGTCACGGCGCTCCGCGAGAAAATGCGCAAGTTTCAGAGCGGCCAAAAGTCCCGGCGCGCAGCGCTTGCCTCTTCGGCGGACAAAGCCAAGAACACGTTGGCCGAGCACGTGGCGCTAGCAGAGCGGGTGCTGGCTCTGGGGGCTATGGCGAGAAAGAAGGAAAACGAGCGGGAGCTGGTGCTGCCGTTTGCGACCTCGAGTTCGGAAGCCGATCAACTCGACGCCGAGGTTGGATACACATCACATGTAGTTTGCTTCTTTTGCTTTCTTGGCGGCTTGCTTGGTTTGTTCCTTTTATAATTCTTCTTGCCAAACTATAAAGCAAAACAAATAATATGGCCAAAACGACCAATCAATCAGTATTTCTGCCTCTTTTGACTTCCTCCCTTCTTTTTTTCACGAACGTGCCTTCACTTCGCTTCTCTTCTTTGCAACTTCACAGGTCGCAGAAGGCGGTGAGGTCGATCCATCGCTCACGGTCACGGAAGCCACGCATGCGCTAAGCAATTTCCACAAGAAGTACAACGCAGCCCTGGCCGAGAAACTGACGGTGGAAAACGAACGACGGCGGTTGCGCGACGAAAACGAGCAGCTCATGGGCCTCCTCAAACAGGTGCACTTTGCCTGCGCACACATTCAATCAAACAATGACTTCGTGAAATAAGCAATGCCCCCCCTCTCTCTCCAAAGAAAGAAAAGCCATTTGGTTTCAGAATGATTTCGTCGTGTTGCCTGTAATTGGTGTTCCCTGAATTTTTCTACCTGTATCAGATTATCTGTATCTCTCTCATTCTCCTAAACCGCCAACCCCTCCCAATGTAGGTCCAAGACGGCCTCATTGTGAACGACGAAGTGCTCGCCAGCGACAACCCTCTGTTCGTGGTGAATGGCCGCAGCAACGTTGGGGGCATGGCGTCGACTCAGGTATTATTAGCGCACACGTACATGGGCACGGCTGTTTCATGCGCAGTTGGTTTTTGTTCTCTTTACATGTGGGCTTTCACGGACGTTTGGGCATCTGTGTGCTCTGGCTCATTCTCATTGGTGGCACTGCATGCACATGTGCCTTAGTATGTGCCTTAGTAGTAATCGCGTGTTGCCGCAGTGCATTTGCCCGGACAACTCCTTTGATTCCAACTGCCGTGCGCGCACCAACTCGTCACAACAATTTGCTTGCGTTGTCTTTGTGTTGTGTTGACATGTGTGCGCTGTCATACGCCTCAGGCGGTGGAGCCTCTGCCAGTGGAACGCAAAGCAGCCAAGACCTTGAACGCTTCGTCGACTTTCGCGCAAAGCGGCCCCGGCGAGCAGATACAGCAAGTAATGTGATAGTCGGCATTATATACAAAAAAGAATCAGATAGACGAAGAGGAAAGTTACGCACTAAAAATAATTGGCAACGTAACGTGGAGCTAGGGAAGTGTTGAATCTACTCCGCCCTAATAATATTATTTGAAATTAATATAATCTGCCCTTATAATTTGAATCGCAGTGGAGTATTCGTGCTACTGGCAGTTCTTAGTTCATGGCAACGAAACACCTCTGAGTCTGAGGGTTTACACTTTATGCCCTTGTCTTTCTTTGCACTGGTGGGGTATAATCTAATCCAACTAGTTCAGTTGCGCCCGCGCGATGCGCTATTCAGGGGCACAACGACTTTGCTGCGGCAAGCGGCAAACATTAGTGGGTGTGCGTTATCAGCGCCTTGACGCGCGTCGTTCGTGTGGTGCTCGTGGCCCATGCCTTTGCCTGTGGTCCTCCTTACCCCGTCGGTGTGCGACAGCGACAGCACGAGCAGAACCGGCCTATATATGCGGGTCCGTCCAAAAATATACGCCGGACACGAACAAAAATTAATAGAGAGGACCTGATCTAATTTATGTTATTTCCGGCGGGCTAGGTTAGTTTGTACCAACCAGGCGTGATTTTCGTACGGAATTCTGTTGACAGTGCAGTGACGTCATCAAAGAAACGCACTTGAAATTTTCGAGTGAACTCGGGTGAAATCAGGGCGAATTAGCTAAGTTCTGAGTGCTTGTAGCCACCTGAACAGCGCCCATGGCGGCAAATACGGCCATTATGAAGCCAGTATCAAAAGAAGGTATAGTTTGCGCTGCTTTGCCTTTCCTTTCTACCTATTAGCATTCTAATTCCGGCCCTTCGGGGCCTGTCTCAAAAGAAGGGCAAATTCTTCACACAGTTAATTGGTGAAATGCCTTTATTGTAAGTTAGAGGTATGGAACAGAAATCCATCGCGACTAGCTCTTCATCCCTCTGGCGATGGTGGTCTCCATGATGCTAGCAACAGCTTCAGTGGCATCTCGATATGTGCTGGTGTTCCCTCGGGCGTTACCGACCGCGCCAAGGAGGAGATGGCGGCCAAAGTAGCCAAGATGGCACGCAAATTAAGCCTAGCACAGCTGGCCAAGACAGCCAAGAAGGCGCGCAATCGCCTAACTCCGAAAAAGGTAAATTGATAAGTACGGGGATCCGGAAGACTTGGTTGACCCAGGCGTCCAGACCATCACGCCTATCACGTGCACTATGGACTATGGTGAATGGCGCCCAGAAGAATTTCTTCCACGAACACATAGAGGACTGGGAGGTGGTGCTGCTGAATACTAACGAGACCACTGATTCCACTGCCCACTTCAGACTTGCCACCAAATACATGGGGATTGTCATATTGTCATGTTTGATGCCGAACTGGTCGAGTGGCGCATCGTGGATGATCACGAATGGACTAGCACTAGGGGCTACGGCAACGAGAGAGGCTGGCGTTTGTTGTGCGAGCTTATTTCAGCCCCCCACGATGACGGAATTGCAGACGCAAAAGACAAGGAGGCCACTCGTGAACCATTCTACATCAACGATGCCACTTACGTTGACATCAATACCGCGACTAGTGCTCAAACGCGCCCCATGATAAAAGAAGGCTTCCGACGATGGACTTGGTTGCGAGTAAAGAGCGAAGTCCCAAAGAGATATACGCACACCCCTGGCGACGAGTGCTGCAGCTGAATTGAGGTGCACTCGAAAGGGGAGAGCCAAAAGAGGGAAAGAAACGCGCAACGACACAACACAGCACGCACACAGCACCTAAACCCCCGCATACCCCATATATTTGAGGATACTACCGTATATATACGGCGCGTGATCATCACTCACACATGCGTAAATCATGCAGAAAGGAAATTTACTGCATCCGCACGTGAATCACGCGTGGACGTGAAACGCAACCTTGCCGGCGGGCGATGAAAAAAAATGGTACCCCCCTGTAGATTTGGAATTGCAGAAGTAAGCTGTTGTTTGAGGCTGCTCGACTGCGACCTGAAGTGAAGTAAGTTGTTGCTTTTAGCTCGAGTTGACAAGGTAAGATGTCTGCGCGCTCTGTGGCGCAGGGGTGTATGGATGAAGGGTGGTAATGGCATTTATACTTCACAATTATATACTTTCAATACTTACACTGAGACTTCACAATTATATACATTGCATGTGATTTCGACTTGCGTGCGATCGGAAAACAGAGCATAGACCAAAATCATGTCCGACTCAGGTGACGTGAAGCCTGATGTAAAGCCAGCAGCAAACGTTGCCCCAGCCATAACAATTTGCGTTAAAGATCAGGTAAATTATTCAAGTGTATCTATGTCAAGCGCTAAAGGCGGTTATTGAGGCTACCACAGCTTATTTATGACGCTCGCGTCTTTTTGTGCGTGTTCGCAGACTGGCGAGAAGACCTTTTTCAAGATCAAACGAACCACCCTAATGGGAAAGGTGTGGTTGTAGTGTACGAACAGTCTGCTATATTTTCTATAAACTTCCTGTCTCCGTTTTTACATTGCATTACACTATGGCTTTTAATCGTTTGGCCATCTCTCGCCTGAAGCACCCCCGTATCCCCGCTCTTCTTTTTTTTAATCGTTGTCTCCTAGGTCCTCGACACGTATGCCCAACGCAAAGGCGTCACGGTGTGTTTATACACTATTGTACTACAAATCTTAGGCTAGATTCGTGAAAGCCCATTGTTCGGCTTATGATCACTACTTCTCAGACACGCCCTTCTCCGATTATCTATCATGGCGTATTTCTTTAAACATGAATAAAGGTGGCCGCGCTCCGATTTCTACACGACGGCCAAAGAATCGGCCCCAGCGTTACTCCTGATGACGTACGAAGGAATATGCTTTAACCTTTTTGCTTTGTCAGCACCCTATTTCCAACTCCTCTCGAACACTCACGGGAGGTTGCCTCAGAATACCTTGCTGATGTCCTTGTCTCATAACAAAATGCATGCCATTTCGAAGCACATTGATGTTCATTTATTCATATTCCGGGAATTTTTTGTTGTTAATTTTGTTACTGCTCTTCTTTGCCTCGTATGGGCTGATTTGTATTGTTGGCATGCAACTCATTCGCTCTGCGTTAGCTGGACATGGAAGACGAGGACTTGATTGAAGTCTTTCTGGAGCAGCAAGGCGGCGCAAGCCGGGTAGCAACGGAGCTTGAAGACATGGAATTGCATCGGGCAGCAGCGCTCTCAAGAGTTTACGATAAGCTATGAGCTATAGGCGTGCGGAATAATGTCCCGCTGCGAAGCCGTGGCAAAGGACAGCGAATCAAGAGAAGTGGGGTGAGATAAGCGCGAGGTGGATTTGAGATTGAAGCAACACCACAATCCACTGCGCCGTAGCGAAATCGCGTTGTTGTATTCATATCAAACGCTTTCTTGTTTACACGAATTCTATCCGTATAAAAGTTCCGTGCCGTGTAAAAAATGTATGATTGAAGTGGCGAGTGGGCGGTTCCTCTGTTGTGCGCTTCATGCCAATTGCCTGCTTTAGTTTGAAGTGGCCCTTCTTCAGACCCCGCCGAAGAGAGAGGGAGAGAGAGAAAAACAGAAAATACGGGCGTGGAAATCCCGCTGCTCAAGAGCAGAAAAAAATATAGCTCTTACTTGTCAGTCAAAGGGGCCGACCGAGAAATATTCCGCTAAGATGGACCGGGCCACAGCCACCACGATTTTCCTTACATCAGAGGTCCCTGGGGAGGCTGTCTATGTGGACATAGCCATTGATTTGGGCCTATAAGAGCATAAATTCAGGCCGTGAGGGGATGCACAAGTTCAACGTTTCTAGCCCTCATTTATTTCAGGATAATGGACAGAGGCGCACCCTGCCCCCCGCAACAATATTGCTAATCTTAATGTTACCTGAAGCGCTATCGATGCACAATCTGATGAAAGCTTGGCTTAGGGCTCGTTTAGAACGCCCTTCAAACCTACGCAAAACGATTAAAATCGTGGTGTGGATTCAGAACTTTCGTAAAATCCGTCTTAAGAAAGAATGCTACGGAGCTCACTGGAGTGTAGCCATTCACACGAGACCAAGTTTCTAGGCGCGCACGTCAACAGTGGCTAACATGAGACGAAGTCTTGTCCCCTAACATTCCTAGTGCCATGAGGTGAAAAATTATTTTGCCTGGGAGGCTAAAAATTGCCTTTCTAGTTGTCAGGAGTATATCCGAAGTAATCTTGGTACGTAGGTTTACGAATGATGAGGAGTGGGAACTGCACTAACGAAAGACCACTGGTATTTCTGGTTTTCGAATTCCTTGGCGCCAAAATTTCTCGTAGGAACGCGTAAAATCTTGTAAAGCATTGCTTGTGGTGTTTTAGTCGACAGAAACCTTTCTGCGCAAGACCAAGGTCGGTGTGTGCGCGCGCAGTGTAGCAGAGGTTGCGAGTTTGTGCTCTGCGTAGAACCCTAATTGGGCCATACTTACGCATTTCCAGTCTTTTCTCATTTTATTTTCTCTTTAATGTGCATGTGCCGTGCTTCTGGAATGCTATCTGCAAGCAGAGCACTACACACATTCAGTTTTTGAAATCATGTCTGACGCCGCTGACGTAAAGCCTGATGTAAAGCCTGCTGCTGACGGCGCCGAAGGCAACACTATCACAATCCGCGTCCGAGACCAGGTGACCCACGTGAACTGATGTGGCATCTCGTGGCCGAGCATTGGTTGTTTTTGACGACTGTGGACCTATGGAGTGTTTCTGACTCTGTTGTCCTTTTTGCGCGTGTATGTAGACTGGCGAAGAGACATTTTTCAAAGTCAAACGTAGCACACGAATGGAGAAGGTGAGCATCGGATTCAACATAGCTACTTTCGTGTCCGGGGTGTTACAGTAGTACATTACGGCCAACTCGCACTCGTTGCCTCTTCATTTCTCTTCTAATGCAACTCTATCCATTGTCTGGCAGGTCTTCAACGCGTACGCTCAACGCAAAGGCGTAGCGGTATGTTCGTGCAAGAGGTTTGAACTGTACAATTTGGACTTCTCTTGTCAATAGCGCGGAAGAGAGGCGTGGCAGTACGCACGTCACAGTCCTCATTCCTCGTCGTCTGTCGCGATCTAACCCTCGGCTAGCCACATTCTCATTACCTATTTTCTCTTTTTTTTCCCGTTTTTTTTTTAAACTATTACAGCTGGCTTCGCTCCGATTTCTCATCGACGGCGACCGGATCAACCCTGGCCAAAGCCCGGAGGACGTAAGCAACCGAACTGAAGCGACACCCCTTTTTCATGAACATACGTTACTTGTCCTCCTCCTTCACACAAATCTACACTCCCACCTCATCCCTCAAAGAGTTTCCAGATTTATTTGGGAAATAATTATCTGTTGTGCTTAACTCTTAGTGCGCGTATTTACCTCTAGAAGGATTTGTATACTCACTAGTAACGTCACCACTTTTCTTATGCTCCATCTTCGTTTCATCTCTCCTGTGGGGTTTTGAATTCAATGCAACAGCTGGACCTCGAAGACCAGGACCAAATCGACTGCATGCTCGAGCAGCAAGGTGGTTTTTAAATCGTGTCGCTGAGGGGAGGGGCTGAGTGATCCCTTTTGGTGTTGTGATAAATGGATACATGTACAGCTGGTACCTTATTCCCACGTGCCCGTGATGGCTGAGATGGGCGGCAATGGCAGAACGGCAGGGCGGCGGTGTAAAACCGAAATGAGAGCGACTGGCGGGTGATTAATTGGCCTGTTCTTACCTTGACAGCGATGGCGCTATGGCCATAGGCATCTTTTGATAATTCTTTAGTCATATCGGTGCCTCTAGCAAAGAGAGGCGGCTAAATGGCTAACACTAACACTAGCACCGAGAGAATCGGATTTCCACCATGAGTGAACTCCCTCGGAAGAAGTCAGGTTTGCCACTGCTAAAGCTAAATAGTTTTGCTTAGAGAATAAGGAATCAGATTTAGAAGACGGCGATTTGCGATTTCGGACATCCGGACTGGGTTTGATGCAAACAAAAAAATCCCATGTTGCGCATATTTCCCATTGGGCATCAACCTTCACTGCGCTGGACTTAATTTTGTAGCCACTCATTTCTGAAGTGTACGATAAAAATGCGTCATTTACGGCAAGTAGGCAGTGTCGTAGTTGAAGGAGCAGCCTGGTACTTCTTGAGGAGCTACCCACAGAGAGCCTACCTAAATGACGCCAAGAATAAATATTTTACCAAGAAAAAGATAGCAGAACAGAAATATTTAGAACACAATAACAGCAATAATAAAAGAGGTATGCACTGCGGCGGTCAAAGTCAGTTGATTCCTTCGTGTTTCTATTACCATTTGTATGATGGCGCAAGGGCTGCAAAAGAAGGAATGCAGGCAGTCGCCGCCTGCTGTGCCAGGAATGCCTAACATAGCGCGCACAATGCCCCTCATCTGCAAGAAGAAGAAGACGAAGTTGATGACGAAGAAGGGAAAAAAAAGGGCAAAAGAGGAAAGAGAAGAAAGGCGTCACAGGCTGCAGCATTTCAACATCAAGCATCAAATACAATTGAGCAAAAGGGAATTCTGTACTGAGCTCGAACACACTTCAATGAAATTGTCAGACCGATTGTTGTTGAACAAATACACTCCAATCGACGCTAGCTTTTTTTTTTTAAATGGTGTCACATCACCTGGCAGCATAAAATGGCCAGCAGAATCCAAAGTGTGCCTGATGCGCTGCCAGTAATCAACGCTAATATAATGTCCATCACCATCCATAACACCACCATCTACTTATCACGAACACACACAGACAACAGTTTTTCAGCATTACTTTGACTTGTGCGCAATGAGCTTAAAGTATTCCTAAAACTACTACTTTCATCTCTTTTGACCTTTTGACAGTGCGTGTGATGAGTAGATGTGCGAAGTAGTTAAGTAAAAGGTTATGAAGACAGCACGCAAAAGGCATAAATTCATCGTTATGCGTGATCCACCACACGCGCACCACAATAAACATCAAGCCCACGCACCAATAGCACGTTGCTGAAACTTAAGTTGTAAACGCCCATGTATTTCAACCGCTCCGCGATTTGGGCGATTGGGAATATCTGGACGCAAACGAATTTAAGAAGAGCTCAGAAGGTCAGGAAACAAGTACACGAGGAAATCATAGGCCTGTACTACAATAGTGATATGCAAAAAGTAAATGCACCATAGCTGTGGCAACGAGTTGTAATTGACGTCGACCACTGCTAGGAAAGAATCGTCGAGGGCGTTTTTGTGACAGCAAATATTTTCTCACCGGGCAAAACCAAGCCATCAAACAGTCGCCACCGCAAGCGAAAGCACGCTCGCATATTTCGTGGTGCCAATGGCCTTCGTCTTTGTACCTATGTTTTTAAAACACCAAAAAATATTCGAATAAGTATAGCCGCCACAGCGGAAGAAGATGCAGAAGCGTGTGATTAAGAATGAAATGAGCACAATAATAAGTTTCTGCACGTACTCGAATTATGCACAGTTACACAATCATATTCTCGTCCGTGGGTAGCAGAACACAAAGATTGATTGATTGAAGCTACTGGAGGCAGCCGCAGTAGACTAGAGACTCAGCTCACTCTAGCAATCTTGCTAACTAATTATCCTTGTACTCCATTTATCAAGCACTGTCAAAGGAATGTCATTTAAATTAATACTTTTAAGGTACGTACGGGATAAGGCTGCTGTTTTGAATTTCCATTGTGCCACCGACAGACGCTGGCTGTTCCTTCGTGGCAGTTACAGCAACCACCTAAGAATACCATTTGAAAAGGAATTCACACCTTAATGAATCTGCAGCATCTCGAGAATAGCCGAATAGAACGACAGGTAGTTAGAGTGCACTTTCCGGCCACCGTTGTTCCATTCCTAGCTAGTCAGACCGATGCAAGAAATATTCGACGGAAGCAACCTGGTAGCCCGGAGCACAGGGGATGTCCGTGCCATTTTCTTCGTCGCTTAAGTCAGCGACAGCATTGTCGCGCTGCGAAGGCATCGATGATGGTAGAGCACCGTTTGAGCAAAGAGGTCGAGCAATGCAATGCTTCATTCGGCCTTTTCCAAACAAACAGTAGTATGTACTAGGGCCAGAGTTGAAACAGGAAAATCGTGGAGAAACGAAACACCAACTTTTTGGGGGCTGTTTCGCATGGCACTCAAAAGTAGAAACGAAACAGGAAACTAGCTCCGAATTTATGTTTCGTTTC
>Ga0307982_1001533_pt1 | contig 18800 bp, 18 predicted proteins | sample OrgLakmetagen989_FD_201847 | JGI IMG/M metagenome (GOLD analysis project Ga0307982, IMG submission 201847) | Saline water microbial communities from Organic Lake, Antarctica - #989 | ecosystem: Environmental > Aquatic > Non-marine Saline and Alkaline > Saline | place: Antarctica: Organic Lake... | reverse complement strand
TTGTAATAATAATCAATTAACCCAATTACCTGAATTACCAAATAATATATTTAGATTATATTGTAATAATAATAATAATAAAAACTTAAATAAATATATTATACATTGTAAAAGTTTATACAAACATAAAAAATATAATAAATATATAAATATAAATACATTAAATGGTTTATTAAATTATAATATTGAAAATTATTATTACATTTATATTATTAAATATTATGATAAACATAATAATTATAATAATGTGTAATTTATAATCTAGACGTTTTAAATATCTTCTAGTTGTTTATTTTTATTTTACAAAATTTTTTTTATTTTACAAAATTGGTTTTTATCTAGAAGTTATTTTATAAAAATATAATTATGTATTATAAATTATTTAATAATAGTAATAAATATTATTTTAATAATATTGATATTCTTGGAACTTTAAATGATAAACATAATGTTACAGAAATTCATTGTGTAAATAATAAGTTAACTGAATTACCTAATTTAGATAAATTTATGAATTTAAAAGTATTAAATTGTGCTAATAATATATTAATACAATTACCGATTTTACCATTTAATTTAGTTGAATTAAATTGTACAAATAATCAATTAACTCAATTACCTAAATTACCAATTAATTTAAAATATTTATATTGTTATAATAATAAATTATCAAAATTACCAAAAAATATAATACATTGTAAATTATTATGTAATAAAACATATAATAAATATAAATATATAAATTCATTAAATGAATTATTAAATTATACAATTGATTATTATTATTATTATTGTATTATGAAATATTGTTATAAAATATATCATTAAAATTGTTATATCTTCAGACGATTTAAATATCCTATAAATTAATTTTTATTTATAAAATTATTTATTATATTTAATAGAAAATATTATAAACAAATACAAATACAAATACAAATACAAATACAAATACAAATACAAATGTAAATAAATAATATATAATTTATTAATATTTTAATTTAAAATTGTTATTTTTTTATAATATTGACTATAAAAGTATAAAAATGTATTATGAATTATTTAATGATAAAAAAAAATATTATTTTACAACTATTAATTATTTAAATAGTTTAACTAATAAAAATCTTATAAAAGCAATTAACTTTTCAAATTCTCAATTATATCAACTACCTAATTTAGATGATTTTATAAACATTAAAAAAATAAATTGTGAAAATAATTTATTATTTAAATTACCAAATTTACCTTCTAGTTTAACATTTTTAGATTGTGAATATTGTAAATTATCTGAATTACCTGAATTACCCGTTAATTTAACTAAATTATATTGTAATAATAATAAATTATCTGAATTACCAGAATTACCTATTAATTTAATTAAATTATATTGTTTTAATAATAAATTAATTAAATTACCTAAACTATCATATAATTTAAAAGAATTATATTGTTATAATAATAAATTAACACAATTACCTAATTTAAATAATTTATATAAATTATATACTACAAATAATCAATTATCTAAATTATCACATTTACCAGATAATTTATCTATATTATATTGTGATAATAATAAATTAACTCATTTACCTAATTTACCTAATAATTTATCTACATTATCTTGTAGTGATAATAAATTAACACAAATACCTAAATTACCAATTAAATTAAAAATTATATATTGTAATGATAATTTATTAACTAAATTACCTAATTTATATAAATTAAATAAACTTGAATTTATAAAATTTAATAATAATAAACTATTAAAAAAATATATAATCTATAGATTACACAATTTACAAGATAAAAAAAAATATAAATATAATTATATAAAACAAATAACTAATTTATTAAATTATAATATTGAAAAATATTATTACTCAAATATTATTTTATTATATTTATAATTTATTAATTATATTTACCTATATTATATAAATGTTTAAACTATCTTCTAGATTTATTTTTAATTTTACAAAATTGTTTTTATTTTTATTTTTTATTTTTATTTTTATTATAAATATCTTATTATAAAATTTGAAGAATTATGTATTATCAATTATTTAATGATAATGAAGACTATTCTTTAAAAAATATTAATAGTTTAGAAACTTTAAATAATAAAAAAAATGTTAAATTAATTGCTATTAGTGATTGTAAATTAACTTTTATACCTAATTTAACTGATTTTATTAATTTAGAAACATTAAATTGTTGTTATAATGAATTGTCTACATTACCTAATTTTCCATGTAATTTAAAAACATTATATTGTGGTAATAATAAATTAACCGAATTACTACAATTACCTAATAAATTAATTACATTAAGTTGTTGTAATAATAATTTAATTAAATTACCTAAATTATCAAGTAATTTAATTTATTTAGACTGTTGTAATAATAATTTAATACAATTACCTGATTTACCTGTTAATTTTAAATTTTTATATTGTTTTAATAATCAATTTATACAATTACCTAAATTACTAATTAATTTTAGTTATATACAATTTTATAATAATATGCAAAATATTAAAACAATTATAAATTGTAAAAGTTTAACTTATCATAAAAAATATAATAACTATATGTATTTAAAAAAAATAAATTATTTATTAAATGACACTATTGAAAAATATTATTATTTTAGACTTATACAATATTACAATAACAAATATTATATATAAATTATATGTATATTTTTTATCTAGAAGTTTAAACTATCTTCTAGATTTATTTTTAATTTTACAAAATTGTTTTTTATATTTAGAAGTAATTTTATAAAACTTGAATTATGTATTATCAATTAAATAATAATATGTATTATCATTTAACTGATATTAATAAATTAAACACTTTATCAAATAAACATATGGTTAAAGGTATTCATTGTATAAATGAGAATTTAACAGAATTACCTAATTTAGATAAATTTATTAATTTAAAAGTATTAAATTGTGCTAATAATATATTAATACAATTACCTAATTTACCAAATAATTTATCATATTTATATTGTGAAAATAATAAATTAACTCAATTATCAAAGTTACCAAATAATTTAATTGAATTATATTGTTCTAGTAATAAATTAACAAAATTAGTTGATTTACCATATAATTTAATATATTTATCATGTTATAATAATTTATTAAATCTATTACCAGAATTACCAAATAAGTTATCAATTTTATATTGTGAATGTAATTATTTAAGTCAATTACCTAAATTACCAGATAAATTAGAAGTTTTATATTGTGTTAATAATAAATTAATACAATTACCTATTTTACCATTTAATTTAGTTGAATTAAATTGTTGTAATAATCAACTAACTCAATTACCTAAATTACCAATTAATTTAAAATATTTATATTGTTATAATAATAAATTATCAAAATTACCAAAAAATATAATACATTGTATATTATTATTATATCATAAAACATATAATAAATATAAATATATAAATTCATTAAATGAATTATTAAATTATACAATTGATTATTATTATTATTATAGTATTATTAAATATTATTATAAAATATATTATAATAAATAAAAAATATTAGAAAATATGTTAAACTATATTCTAATTGTGTAATATATGTTCTAGATGTGTAATATATGTTCTAGATGTGTAATATATGTTCTAGATGTGTAATGTATCTTCTAGATGTGTAATTTATCTTCTAGATGTGTAATATATTTTCTAGATGTGTAATTTATATTCTAGTTGTGTAATTTATCTTATAGATATTTTATTTGTATTTTAATTATAAAATTGTTTTTTTGTTATTTAAAAATATAATACAAATATAGAACAAATATAGAACAAATATAATACAAATATAATATAAATATAGTACATAATGTTTTATCGTCTATTTGATGATAAAACGTATTATCATTTTGAAAATATTAATTATTTAAATAATTTAACTAATAAAAATAAAATACAAGAACTTAGTGTTTTTAATTCTAAATTAAATAAATTATCTAATTTAGACAAATTTATTAATTTAGAAATTTTAGATTGTAATAATAATGAATTAACACAATTACCTGAATTACCAGATAGTTTAATAGATTTATTTTGTGAAAATAATGTTTTATTTGAATTACCTAAATTACCTTCTAATTTAATTATTTTAGATATTACAAATAATAAAATTACACAATTACCTACTTTACCATCTAAATTAATACATTTATATTGTGAATATAATAATTTAAATGAATTAATAAATTTACCAGATAATTTACGAACTTTATATTGTTCTAATAATAATATATTAACATTACCTAATTTACCAATTAATTTATCAGAATTTAACATATAATAATAATTTATTTTTAGATTTTGGTTTTTATTACAAAAATTATTATTAAATGTTTGTAAATACTTTCATTTTTTTAACTTATTTCTAGATTTAAATTTTTATTATAAAATTGATTTTTTATTTACAAAATTGTTTTTAATTGAAAATATATCAAAAAAGAATGTTTTATTATAATTTATTTAATGATAATGAATACTATGAAAATAATATTTTAGAAAATATAAATAATAAACATAATGTTATAAATATTTTAATTTTGCATTCATACTTAACTAATTTACCTAATTTAGAAGAATTTATTAACCTAGAAAAATTAGAATGTAAAAGTAATCAATTAAAACAATTACCTAAATTACCTAATAATTTAAAAAAATTATATATTATTAATAATAATTTAACAGAATTACCACAATTACCTAATAATTTAGAAATTTTATATTGTAAAAATAATCAATTAAAAGAATTACCAATTTTACCAATTAATTTATTAAAATTAAATTGTGAAAATAATCAATTAACTCAATTACCTGATTTACCAAATAATTTAAATTATTTATATTGTAATTATAATAAATTAACTGAATTACCTAAATTACCAATTAATTTATTAGAAATACATTGTTATTATAATAAATTAACTGAATTACCAATATTACCAAATAGTTTAAATTTTCTAAATTGTAATAATAATCAATTAACACAATTACCTGATTTAACAATAAATTTAAATTATTTATATTGTAAATATAATAAATTAACTAAATTACCAGAATTATCATATAATTTAATTAATTCAATTAATTTAAAAACGATAAATTGTTATAATAATAGTAAAAACTTACATAAATATATAATACAATATAAATCTTTATATTATTATAAAAAATATAATAAATATAGATATATAGATACATTAAATGAGTTATTAAATTACACTATTGAAAATTATTATTATTTAAAAATTATTAAATATTATGATAAAATATATTGTAAATTTTAATTTTTATTTATGTTTTAACTTATTTTTTTATATTTTTAATTATAAAATTGTTTTATAATTAAAAATTTAAAAAATGAATTTAAATATGATATTAAAAATATTTATATTAAAAATATTTATATTTGTAATTCGCTATTAACACATTTACCTAATTTAAATGAATTTATTAATCTAAAAATATTACATTGTTCCTATAATAAATTAACTCAATTACAATATTAAAAATTATTATTATTTTAAAAATATTAAATATTATGATAAATTAATTTGTAATTCTTAATTTACACATCTAGATATTGTTTTTATTACAAAATTGATTTTTTTATTTACAAATTGTTTTTAATTGTAAATATATTAAAATTATATAAATTGTAGATATGTTTAATAGAGCACTTTATAATAAAAACAATTTTTTATATAGTATTACTAATATAGATATTTTAAGTTGCAAAAATAAAATTAAAATAATTAATATTCCTTATAGCAATTTGAGTCAATTACCTAATTTAGATGAATTTATTAATCTAGAAATATTATATTGTAATAATAATAAATTAACACAATTACCTAAATTACCTATTAATTTAAAGTATTTATATTGTGAAAATAATAAATTAATACAATTATCTAAATTACCAAATAGTTTAATTAAATTAAATTGTGATAACAATAAATTAACACAATTACCTAAATTACCAATTAATTTATCAATTTTATGTTGTGATAACAATAAATTAACACAATTACCTAAATTATCTATTAATTTATTAACTTTATCTTGTGAAAATAATGAATTAACACAATTACCTAAATTATCTATTAATTTAAAGAATTTATATTGTAATAATAATAAATTAAAGCAAATACCTGATTTACCAGATAGTTTAATTGAATTAAATTGTAATGATAATTTATTAATAGAATTACCTGAATTACCTAGTAATTTAACTTATTTATATTGTGAAAGTAATAAATTAACACAATTACCTGAATTACCTATTAATTTAAATCATTTATATTGTCATTACAATAATATATATAAATTTCCTAATTTACATAAATTACAAAAATTAAATATTTTATATAGTTTTAATAATAAATTAAATACATTGCCTAAAAGTATTTTATATTGTAAAAATCTTTTAACTTATAAAAAATATAAACTATACACCTACATAAATAAATTAAATTATTTATTAAATTATCACATAAAAAATTATTATTATTATAATATTATGAAATACTATAATTGTAAACATTTAAAATAATTATTTAATTACTTAATTTTTTTTACTTATTATTTATTTTTAAAATTATGTAAAAATTGTTTTAACATTGTTTTATATTGTATTATAAATTATTTAATGCGTTTTTATAAAATATTTAATAATGAAACTAGATATTATTTTAATAATGAAAACGAATTAAATGCAATTAATGATAAATATAATGTTAAATTATTATATATAAATGGTGATAATTTGTGTTATTGTCCTAATTTCTTACAATTTAATAATCTAGAAATATTTGAATTTTCATATAATAATTTATTTGATTTTTATAGAAATCAAATAAATGAAATATCAAATTTACCAATTACTTTAAAAAATATAACTTGTAATTATAATAAACTTATAAAATTACCAGAATTAAATCATTTAATTAATTTAGAAGAAATTAATTTTAAACATAATTGGTTAAAAACAGTACCAGAGTTAAAAAATTGTATTAATTTAAAATTAATAAACTTTAATTTTAATCGTATAAAATTATTACCAGAATTTCCTATTAATGTAAAAAAATTACATTTAAACTATAATTTTCTATCTGAATTACCTGATTTATCAATGTTAATAAATTTAACATATTTAGATTGTAGTAGTAATAAATTAACTAAATTACCTGATTTATCAATGTTAATAAATTTAACATATTTAGATTGTAATAGTAATAAATTAGATATCATAAATAATTTACCAATTACTTTATCATTTTTAGATTGTTCACAAAATAATTTAACACAATTTAATCTTTTATTTAAATTAAAAAAATGTAAAGAAGTATATTTTTATAATAATAAAATATCATATGTTCCAAAAAATATTATAAAATGTAAACACTTACAAACTTATATTAAATTTAATACATATAAATTAATATATAAATTAAATTATTTATTAAATACATGTATTGCAAAATATTATAACTTTACTATTTATAATTATTATAATACAGAATATGGTTATTATAATGTTCCTATTAATACAAACTATTTTTAAATTACAATCTAGAACTTTATATAAACGTCTAGATTAAAAAAATATTTTATTAAGTTTAATATTATAAAACTTGGTTAAGTTTTAAAGTTTAGGTAATTATAAATAAATTAAATATAATAATCTAATCTATTTTTATAATATTTAGAAATAGATAAATAATAATAATATTTTAAATTCCAATTTAATAAATCATTTAATGTATTTATACATCTATATTTATTATATTTCTTACGTTGATATATACTTTTACAATGTATAATATATGTAGATAAGTTTTTTTTATTATTAATACAATATAATGATTTTAAATTAATTGGTAATTTAGGTAATTGTGTTAATTTATTACTTTCACAATCTAAAATAAGTAAATTAATTGGTAATTTAGGTAATTGATATAATTTATTATTATTACAATCTAAAATAACTAAATTAATTGGTAATTTAGGTAATGTATTTAATAAATTATTACTACAACTTAATTCTTCTAAATCATTTGTTAATTCTGGTAATTCAGTTAAATTATTATAATCACAATATAAAACATTTAACTTTTCTGGTAATTTTGGTAATTTAGATAATTTATTATAATCACAATATAAATAATTTAAATTATTAGGTAAATCAGGTAAGACAGTTAATTCATTATTATCACAAGATAAATGTATTAAACTTTCTGGTAATTTTGGTAATTGTGTTAATTTATTATTACAACAAGATAAATGTTTTAATTTTTCTGGTAATTTAGGTAATTGTGTTAAATTATTATTCATACAAAATAAGTGTTCTAGATTAATAAATTCATTTAAATTAGGTAAAATAAATAATAGAGATTTATTATTATTTAAACTAATAGTAATAATATTTTGTTTATTAATTAAATTATCTAGATAATTAATATTATTAAAATAATATCTTTCTCCTTTATTATTTTCACAATACATTATTAAATTTTATATATACATATATACATATATAAAAATAAAACAATTTTAATATTTAAAATCTAATCTAGAAGATAAATTACACATCTAGAAGATAAATTACACATCTAGAAGATACATTACACATCTAGAACATATATTACACATCTAGAACATATATTACACATCTAGAAGATAAATTACACATCTAGAAGATAAATAATTTATAAATATGAAAATGAAAAAACTAATAAAAAAATAATTTATAAATATGAAAATGAAAAACTAATAAAAAATATATTAGTGTTTAATAAAATGTTATTTTATAATAAATCATATTAAATCATATTAGTTTTTCATTTTCATATTTATAAATATTTACTTTTTAACTATATTTTAACTATTAATGAATTTATAATTATATTATACCATTTTAATGTTAAAAAAACTAAATTGTATCTACAAACATATAAATTATTAAAATTGTTTTAAGTAAATATTTTGAATAATTATAAAAATATAATTACAATTAATAACTAATTTGCTACATTAAAAAAAATTAAAAATAAAATAAAGTTATAATGAGTAGTTTTACTTTATTTAACAATGATAAAAAATATTGGTTTACAGATAAAAATATAAATTTAAGTAATATACAATCATTAAATTTATGTATGATAAATATGAGTGAAAATAAACCATTATTAGAATTAGACAAATGTATTAATCTAGAATATTTATGTATTGAAAATAACAATTTAAAAGAATTATTTGATTTATCAAAATTTATTAATTTAAAAGAACTAAATTGTTGTTTTAATGAATTAACTAAATTACCTGATTTATCAAAAAATATAAAATTAGAAAACTTAAATTGTTCTAATAATAAATTAACTGAATTACCTGATTTATCAAAAAATATACAATTAGAAAACTTAAATTGTCAAAATAATCAATTAACTGAATTACCTAATTTATCAAATTTAAAAAAGATGGATTCTATAGATTGTTCTATTAATCAATTAACTGAATTATCTAATTTACCTATTAATTTATCATCATTTGAATGTTATAATAATAAAATAAAAAATATAAATTTTTCATATTGTGACAATTTACGTTTTATAAATTTTGGAGATAATCAAATTTAAACATTTCCTGATTTACCAAAACTAAATAGATTAATAAATTTAATGTGCGGTAATAATAAATTTAAAAATGTATCTTTTGATTTAATTGAAAAACAAAATAAAATATATTCAGATACATATATTAAATACACACCTAATAATCAATTAACTTATTTACTAAATACATATATTAAAAAATATTATTATTTAAATGTTATTAAAAAATATAATACTTATTATTTAAATGAGTATGAATATTATTTCTGTATGTACTATTATTCATAATTTATATTATCTTCTAGATGTGTAATTTATCTTCTAGATGTGTAATTTATCTTCTAGATGTGTAATTTATCTTCTAGTTGTGTAATTTATCTTCTAGTTGTGTAATTAATACAAAAAAATATATACATATATTTACTAAATAACTTTAATAAAATGTTTTTTATCATAAATATAAGTTATTTAATATAACTTATACATGTTATATTTTTTTATTTTCACCTTTTTTAAACATATTTTGTTAAATGTTATAATTATGATTGTAATGATATAGTTTAAAATTGTTTTTATTTCATTCTAATAACATTGATATAAATATGTATTATAAATTATATGGTAATGAATATGAAAATATATATATAGATGATAATATAAATCTAAATACTATTGATAATAAAAACAATATTGAAGTTATAAATTATTCATTTACAGATTTAATTGAAATACCTGATTTATCTAGTTTTAGTAATTTAAAAAAATTATATGCTTCTTATTCTAATATATCTAAAATACCTAAATTACCTATATCTATAAAACAAATATTTATTAGTGATTCTAAATTTAGAAAAATAAATAATTTAGATAAATATATTAATTTAGAATGTTTAGACTTATCTAATAATAATATTAATATATTATTAGATTTATCATATATTATTAACTTAAAATATTTATCTTGTTATTGTTGTAATATTAGAAAATTAATTATTCCAAGTAATCTAGAATATTTAATGTGTGTAAATAATAATATTAAAAATTCTAATTTTCACAGTATTACACAATGTAAAAAATTGGATATTTATAAAAAATATAATAAATATACAAAAATATATAAATTAAATATATTTTTAAATCTTTATATTGAAACATATTATTATATTAGTATTATGAAACAATATGCATCACATTATAAACAAAATAAAATAAATAAAATTAATCTAGAAGAAATAAAATAACTCAATCTAGAAGAAATAAAATAACTCAATCTAGAAGAAATAAAAAAACTCAATCTAGAAGAAATAAAATAACTCAATCTAGAAGAAATAAAATAACTCAATCTAGAAGAAATAAAATAACTCAATCTAGAAGAAATAAATAAAATTAATCTAGAAGAAATAAAATAACTCAATCTAGAAGAAATAAAAAACTTAATCTAGATATTTAAATAAAAATATTAGAAAATTGTTTTTTTTAGTATAATTAAATATTTAATTAATTATTTAAATACTTCAAACATTTATTCTATTATACAATTATAATTATTTATATTTTTACAATGTATTATACTATAAATAATAATAATAACAAGTTTAAACCATCATATTTATTTATCGATATAAAAGAAATTAAAAATAAACATAATGTTATACACTTATGCTTTCAAAATAGCAATTTAAAAGAAATACCTAATATTACTGAATTTATTAATCTTAAATCATTAAATATTTCACATAATAATTTAACTAAATTACCACATTTATCACAGTTTAAAAAGTTAAATGATATTAATTTATCATATAATAAATTAGTAGAATTACCTGATTTATCAAATTGTATTAATTTAGATATTATTAATATTCATGATAATAAAATAACTGATTTATTTGATTTATCTAAATTAGTTAATTTAAAAAAAATTATATGTAGTTCAAATTTATTAACAAAATTACCTAATTTATCTAATTGTATTAATTTAGAATATATTAATTTTTCAAATAATAATATATATATATTTCCTAATTTAATTAATTTAAATAAGCTACAAATGATATATAGCTATTGTAATTCATTTACTAAAGCACATAAAAGTATTATACAATGTAAAAAGTTAAATTATTATAAAAAATATAACATATATAAAAATATAAATATATTATCTGATTTATTAAATTGGAATATTAATAAATATTATTATTTACATATTATGAAATATTATAAAAACAAATTAATTACTTTAATAAATATTTTAGATTATAGATAATTTAAAATAAAATATATTATTTACAAAAATAATTAAAAATTATTATTAAAATTGTTTTTTTTTACATAATTATCATTATATTTTACTTTAAATATATTTAAATTCAATTATATCTAATCTAATATAATAATATGTATTATACATTATTTTATAGTGATATTATACATACATTTAATAATTTTACAGATTTTAATAATATTAAAAATAAAAATAATATAGAATTATTAAGTTTTACAAATTACAATTTAACTGAATTACCTGATTTATCAGATTGTATTAATTTACATATATTAAACTGTAGTCATAATAAAATAACTAACCTACCTGATTTATCAATGTTAGGTAAATTAAAAGCTTTATATTGTCATAATAACTTATTAACTGAATTACCTGATTTGTCTACTTTACTTAATTTAGAAACTTTAATTGTAGCATTTAATAAATTAATTGAATTACCTCAATTATTAAACTGTCATAAATTAAAAAATTTATATTGTAGTAATAACTTACTTAAAGATTTACCCGATTTTAAAAATTGTTGCAATTTAAATTCTATGGTATTTTCTGATAATAAATTAACTAAATTTCCTAATTTATATTTAAATAAATTAATCTATTTAAACTGTTATAATAACTTATTTACTGTATTACCTAGAAATATTTTATATTCTATCAAATTAATTAAATATAAAAAATATAAATCTATAAATAAAATAACTCAATTAGTTAATTATTCTATTGAATATTATTATTATATTTCTATTATGAAATCACTAAATCATAAATATATACTACATTTTTAACTTCTATTTTAAACTTCTATTTTAACTTACATTTTTAACTTGTATTTTTAACTTGTATTTTTAACTTGTATTGTTTAACTTGTATTTTTAACTTGTATTTTTAACTTGTATTTTTTAACTTGTATTTTTAACTTGTATTTTTTATTTATAATTTAAAAAATAATTTAATATTAAGTATAAATTAAACTATTATAATATGTATTATCAATTATATACTAATAAATATTTTGATTATTTTTATAATATTAATAAAATTAATAATTTAGATATTAAATTTAAAAATATGATAATTGATTTAAATATAGAATCTTCACATTTAGAAAAAATTGAAAATTTAAATGAATTTATTAATTTATATAAATTTTCAATTTCTCATAATAATTTAACAGAATTGCCTAGTTTATCAAACTTAGAAAAACTAGAAGAATTAAATTGTTCTCATAATAATTTAACAGAATTACCTAGTTTATCAAACTTAGAAAAACTAGAAGAATTAAATTGTTCTCATAATAATTTAACAGAATTACCTAGTTTATCAAAATTATATGAATTAAAAAAAATATTATGCTTTGAAAATAAATTAACCGAATTACCTAAATTATTAGAATTAGATAACCTAGAATATTTAAATTGTTGTCATAATGAATTAACTGAATTACAACATATAAAAAATTGTATTAAACTATATAATTTAAATTGTTCATACAATAAATTAACAGAATTACCTAGTTTATCCACATTAATTAATTTATATCATTTAGACTTATCATATAATGAATTAACTGAATTACCTAAATTATCACATTTAATTAATTTACATCATTTAAATTTATCATATAATGAATTAACTGAATTACCTACTTTATCCACATTAATTAATTTACAACATTTAAATATATCATATAATGAATTAACTGAATTACCTACTTTATCCACATTAAGTAATTTACAATATTTAGACTTATCATATAATAAATTAACTGAATTACCTACTTTATCCACATTAATTAATTTACAATATTTAGACTTATCAAATAATGAATTAACTAAATTATTTAATTTATCTAGTTTAATTAATTTAACTAATTTAAATTGTTCTAGTAATCAATTAACTAAATTACCTAAATTATCAAATTGTATTTATTTAGAAATATTAAATTGTTATCATAATAAATTAAAAGAAATACCTGAATTAATTAAATTAACAAAATTAACAGAAATAAATTGTAGAAATAATCAATTGTCAAACAAACCTGATTTAACATATTGTATTAATTTACAATATTATAATTGGAATAATAACAACTTAATTTAATTATAAAATTATTAAAAAAATAAATTAATCTAGATGAAATTAAATTAATCTAGATGAAATTAAATTAATCTAAATAATAATTAGTAAAAATAATTTTAATTATATTTATAAATATAATTATTTTTATAAATATAATTATTTTTATAGTATGTTAAAATAGTAAAATTATAATAATATTTAATTAAATCATCTATAGTTATAATAAAAGCAAAATTATGTTTTTTATTGTCATTAATTAATTTATAATACATAATTTGTAATTTTGTAATTAATTTGTAATTTTGTAATTAATTTGTAATTTTGTAATTAATTTGTAATTATTATATAATATGTAAAAAAATAAAAAACAATTTTTAAAATAAATATATTTTATTGTAATATTGTATAATATATTTATAATAATAAGTAGAAATTATATAATTTAATATTCCATGAATTTTATAACTTTTTTTATATTTATTATATTTTTTATAATAATGTAATTTTTTGCATTGTGTAATACTGTAATTTAATTTAGTAAAATTATTATGATTAACATCTATAAATTTTAAATTAATTGGTAAATTACATAATCTATTAAATTTATTATGATGACAATATAATTTTGTTAATTTAATTAATTTAGATAAATCTTCTAATTTATTTAATTGATTATAAGAACAATTTAAAAAACTTAATTTATTAAATATATTTAATTCTGGTAATTCAGTTAAATTATTACCATTACATATTAAATTAGTTAAATTTACACATTTTGATAAATCGGGTAATTGTATTAATTTATTATTTGAACAACTTAATGATTTAAATTTTGTTAAATTTATATCTAGTAATTTAATTATTTCATTAGTATCATAATCTATTTCAAATATTGAAATTAAATATGTAAAATTTGTTAATTCTATTAATTTATTATTTGAACAATCTATTTGAGTTAAATTAAAACATTTAGATACATCAGGTAATTTTATTAATTCATTATTATCACAAATTAAATATTTTAAATTAATTAATGAAGATAAATTAGGTAATGTAGTTAATTTATTATTACTACATATTAAAAATACTAAACTAATTAAATTATACAAATTAGGCAATTTAGTTAAATTATTATCATGACAATATAAAGTATGTAAATATTTAAGATTTGATAATGATGATATTTTGTATAAATTATTATTATCACAATGGATTTTTTCTAATTTAACACATTTATTCAATTTATTTAATTCTACTAATTTATTATTATCACATCTTAATTCTACTAATTTAACACATAAAGATAAATCAGGTAATTTAGTTAATAGATTATTTGAACAATATAAATATTCAAGATTTATTAAATGTGATAAATCAGGTAATTCTGTTATTTTATTATTACTACAATTTATTACAATTAATTTATTATAATAAGACAAATTAGGTAATTCTGTTATTTTATTATTATTATAAAAATGTAAACATTTTAAATTTATAAATTTTGATAAATCAGGTAATTTTTTTAATTCTAATACATTATAAAAACATAATAAATCAATATTTTGCTTATTATCTATATCATCTATTTTATCATTATTTATATAATTTAATGAAACATCATTACTAATACAATAATACGTATATTTAACATCTTCCATAATATATTATATATTATTATTTATTAATTATTTTGATATTAATAAATATAAATTAGTATAAATTAGTATAAATTATATTTACGTTTATTATAGTTAAAACTATTATAATTCAAAAATCAATTTTAAATATAATTTACAATATAATTAAAAATATAATTAAAAATATTTGTTTAAGATTTACAAATCTTAGTATCTAGATGATTTATATAACTCTAGATTTAAAACAAAAATTATTTAGTTAAAATATATTTTTGTATAAATATTTGTTGTTTGTAATATTTTTTGAATACTTATCAAATAATACATATTCATATTCAAAAACAGAATAATCATAATTAAATATTTCTAATTAAATATTTTTTGATAAATCAGGTATTTTTTGTAAATTATTATATCTACAAAGTAAATATTTTAAATTAATACATTTTGATAAATCAGGTAATTATGATAAATTATTATATCTACAAAGTAAATATTTTAAATTAATAAGTAAACAAATAAAGCGTTATATAGACTATGTGAATATAAATATTCACATAATAAATATTTAAATTCTCATATTTTAACATATTTAACCTATTGTTGAAAATATAATTATAAAAACTCTATTTAACGCTTTATTTGTTTACTTCTAATTAAAAACATAAAATTGTTATTATAATAATTTGTAATTTATTAAATAAAATGTATTATATATTATTTAATGATAAAAAATATGAATTAAATAGTATAAATCATTTAAATGATATTAAAAAAAAAGATAATGTAAAACAACTAAATTTAGATTATATGCATTTAATTAATTTACCTAATTTATCAGAATTTATTAATTTAGAAGTTTTATCTTGTTCTTATAACTATAAAAACATAAAAATTTATGATATATCTTACTTATATAATTTAATTAATTTTAAATGTAGATATAATAATTTAACTGAATTACCTAAATTACCATCTAATTTAAAAGAATTAGAATGTATTGGAAATAATTTAAAAGAATTAACAGGATTACCAATTAATTTAGAAACATTAAGTTGTCAAAATAATCAATTAATTCAATTACCTGATTTACCTATTAATTTAAAAGAATTAGATTGTAGTAATAATAAATTAAATCAATTACATGATTTACCTATTAATTTAGAAAAATTAAATTGTAATAATACTAAATTAACTCAATTACCTAATTTACCATCTAATTTAAAAGAATTATATTGTAATTATAATAAATTAACTCAATTACCTAATTTACCATCTAATTTAAAAATATTATATTGTAGTAATAATAAATTAATTAAATTACCTGATTTATCAAAATGTATTAATTTAAAAGAATTATTATGTTTTTGTAATAAATTAACTCAATTACCTTTATTACCATCTAATTTAGAAATATTAAGATGTAATGATAATAATTTAACTCAATTACCTTTATTACCATCTAATTTAAAAATATTATATTGTGGAAATAATAAATTAACTCTATTATCAAAATTACCAATTAATTTAGAAAACTTATATTGTAATCGTAATAAATTAACCCAATTACCTGATTTACCACCTAATTTAAATGAATTAATTTGTTATTGTAATCAATTAAATCAATTACCTAATTTACCTATTAATTTAAAAATATTAATTTGTTATTATAATAAATTAATTAAATTACCACAATTACCATCTAATTTAAAAACATTAGATTGTATTTATAATAAATTAATTAAATTACCTGATTTATCAAAATGTATTAATTTAAAAGAATTATCATGTTTTTGTAATAAATTAAATCAATTACCTTTATTACCATCTAATTTAGAAATATTAAAATGTCATGATAATAATTTAACTCAATTACCTTTATTACCATCTAATTTAAAAATATTATATTGTGGAAATAATAAATTAACTCAATTATCAAAATTACCAATTAATTTAGAAAACTTATATTGTAGTAATAATAATTTAACATTATTACCTGAATTACCTAATAATTTAATTGAATTAAATTGTATAAATAATAATTTAATTGAATTACCTAATTTACCTATTAATTTAAAAATATTAATTTGTTATTATAATAAATTAATTAAATTACCACAATTACCATCTAATTTAAAAACATTAGATTGTAGTTATAATAAATTAACATATTTACCTATAAGTATTATAAAATGTAATACACTTGATAACTTTTATAATATTAATGATTATTATATATATAATTATAAATATAAAAAATACAATACATATATTTATATTAATACATTAAACTATTTATTAAATTGTAAAATAAAAAATTATTATTATCTTAAAATTATGAATTATTATAACAAATTATATTTAAAATAACATAATTATTAATCATATTATTTATATTATTTTTGTAATCTAGAAGTTAAATAAAATCTTATAAAAATTAAAAAATTGTTTTTTATTTTATTGTTTTTTATTTTTATTTTATTTTAATATGTAAATAAATTAGTACTTTTAATTTAATATGTTATATCAATTATTTAATAATAATAAATATATTTTGAATAATATTGAAGAACTAGATAATATTATAAATAAACATCATGTTAAAATTTTATCTTTTACTTATGGAAAACTTACTTCATTACCTAATTTATCAAAATTTATAAATTTAAAAGAATTAGACTGTTCAAATAATCAATTAACTGAATTAACTGATTTATCTAACTTAATTAAACTAGAAAAATTATATTGTGAATATAATAAATTAACTGATTTATCTAATTTATATAATACAAAATTACAATATTTATATTGTTTTAATAATAATTTATTAAAATTACCAGATTTTAATATATTAACAAATTTAAAACTATTATACTGTTTTAATAATAAAAATTTAACTACATTACCTAAAAATATTATACATTGTAAAACATTATATAGTTATCATAAATATAATAAATACAAATACATATATTTATTAAACGATTTAATTAATTATTATATTGAAAATTATTATTATTATTATATTATAAATTATTATAATAAAAAATATTTAAAATTATTTTAACTTCTAAATTATTATTTTAACTTCTATATTAATTATTTTAACTTCTATATTAA
>Ga0307982_1001532_pt1 | contig 18801 bp, 15 predicted proteins | sample OrgLakmetagen989_FD_201847 | JGI IMG/M metagenome (GOLD analysis project Ga0307982, IMG submission 201847) | Saline water microbial communities from Organic Lake, Antarctica - #989 | ecosystem: Environmental > Aquatic > Non-marine Saline and Alkaline > Saline | place: Antarctica: Organic Lake... | reverse complement strand
GTTTCGTTTCTCGAAACATGAAACGCCCAGGGAAATACGCTGGTCTGTTTCGAGAAACGAAACGCCGGCGAAAAGCGTGTTTCGTTTCTGTTGTTTCATTACCGACATGTTTCAACTCTGGCCCTAGTTGTCGTTGTTGTCGTTGTTCTTGTCTCCGCCGAGGCTATTATCTCAATCACATCATCGACTGGTACGCCGACGTCCTACGAAAAAGAGGCTGCGAAAGCCCTACTAGCTTCTAGAATTAAGCAATCTTCGACTTGAATATCTAGAATACTCTGAGTAATTTTACCAAACAATAGACTCTTGTAGCGTCATACCGACCCGACCCCACGCCTCACGCCCGATATTTTAACGGACCACCGGCAGTAACAATGAATGTGCGCGCCCTCGCTGCGTCGGGGCAAATAGGGACGAGCAAGTCGAGCTCAACACAAGCAGATGCCGGCCGAGCGCGGGCTTCGTGGTCTTCGAAGAAAACAACCGTCAGTTTTTCGACTACCCGCCAAGAACTCGAGCCTTTACCGGTCGAAGCTGCTGCGACCCCCAAGGTCTCCACAGATTTGCTTCAGGGTAAGCCAGAGTCAGTGAAAAGTATCATAGGAGTCAAGGTGACCAGCCCTAACGTTCATGGCGGCTCTGCTGGCAACTTGATTGGTAGCAGCACAGGCCCTGCGTTTGACGAAACGGATGCAATCGATCAAACCTTACTAGAAGAGAGGCTTCAGAGTGGTGCGTGGGAGAAGCTGCCGCATTGGAAGTGTGCTCTTGTAGAGCTCTATAAGAAGTTGGGTGGGCCTGGTTGGCGAGAGCGCGGCGGCTGGCCTTCTGCTGAGCATGTGCCTACAGGAAGCGTCCCGATAGACGAAGAATTGTTCGGGGTGTCTCGGCCTTTTAACAAACGGCATGAAGTGTCGAGCCTCGACCTTGCCTGGAACAACCTCGCCGGTGACCTCTCCACTGTAGTAAGCTTGTGGGGCATGTCTGGGCTCGAAGTCTTAAGTCTAGGGGCCAATAAGCTCACTGGCGTTTTGCCAGGCCTCGAGCTGAAAAAGTTGCCGCGCCTACGTGAATTGCACCTGTACCGAAACAGCCTCCGAGGCCACATACCACCGGAACTCGGGTCGCTGCGGCATTTGACATCCCTGTGGCTCTTCGAGAACCATTTAACGGGGCCTTTGCCAGACGAGCTAGGTCAACTCGGCGAACTCGTTGACCTGAAGCTCAACTCGAATCGCCTCACTGGTATGAGTCCCAACGCTTTCCTTGCATGTAGACATATGCAAAGAATGCCTGCTCTCCATTGCCTTTTCATCACAATGACCACAAAGAAAATGACATACATCACTACTGCGGCTACTTGAGTACGTCAAATTTGTATTTGTTTTGCTTTGTCCTCTCTCTCTCTTCTCAGGTCCCATTCCGCCCGCCATCGCGTACTGTACCAACCTGAAAACCCTCAACTTGCAAAAGAATTGCTTCACCGGCGTGCTGCCCGATGCGCTCTTCACGAGCTGTGGTCGCCTACGGGACCTTCGCTTATGGGGAAACAGCTTCACCGGCCCACTTTCGCCGGAGGTTTGGAAGGGAATCAAGAATCATTGCCGTGCATTCCCAGCACCTTCCCTGCCCGAGAGTATTCAGTTTTTCTTTTTGTATGGGGGTGGATGAATGCGGTTTGGCAAGCGACATTACTCTTGTTTCTGTTACTGTAGTCTCACAGCGACCCAGTGCCAGTGTCTTTGTGTCTTCTCTTCCCAGTAGTTTTGATGGTTCCTCTCGGTCTTTTTATCCCCCAGGTGGGTTGCCTGCACCATTTAGAAGTGCTCATGGCGCAGCACAACCAGTTCTCGTGGGTGGTGCCTCCCGCGATTGGGAGGTGCGAAAAGCTGACCACCCTCGACCTCAGCAACAACGACTTTCGGGGGGACCTGCCGTTGCACGCGTTTGGCACTTTGAGCTCCCTGACGTCACTGAGCGTGAGCAACAACGTTCGCATCTGCGGAGAGGTGTGTGCCGCTACTCTCTACTTTCGCATTTGAGTGCTGCATTGTCACGTTGAGATTCCACGAGAAAAACATCAATTTAGAATTGAGTTCACAGTTACACCTTGAGGTCACTTTATATTTTCAATTGCGACCACTTCCCAGATTCCTCGGGAATTGCGCCAGCTGAAGCACCTCAAAACGATTGACCTCAGTGGAAGCTCCTTAGAGAAGATGGACGAGTTCGCTGCCGATGTCGCCAACGGCACAACTGCAGCCCCGCCTGGCACACGCGTCATCATTGAAGGCTACAACACCCAACATGTCTGAATATCGCGCAAATTCACTGCTTTGCGCTACTCCGGGTGGCGTTGCATGCGTTTTTCCTTTTCCTTCGCCTTAATGGGCGAGCCCGCGAGCCCAATGGAAATTAGAAATTGATTTCCCTGCCTCCTGCCTCCTAATCATTATTTGGTTGCACATCAGTACAACTTATGAGTTATTATCCACCAGGAGTACTATTGTCTATTGTTAGCGATATAATTGTTAAGTAGCCCTTTAGTGCGCCATCGGGGTCACTTAGGTGGGGGGCGGGGGGAGTGTTCAGGTGTGCATGTAATTTCTAACAGGTACCAAATTTAGATGAGGTGATTGTAGTAGTATTAGAGGCACAGAGCGGAGCTCCTGAGCTGTAATGTTAAATGTTCTTGAATTGTGGGTTTTTGGCTCGTAGTATACAACCGATACCGATACCTTCATTTTCACCACAAAAACTAATTCTAGGTGTCCAAACAAGTCGAGTTAAATAACCTTCTTCTAGAACCACGCTTTGTTTTAAAGGGCGTGTTCCGTAGATTTCTTTGGAGAAACCTTCACCTCGGAGCTGGCCTTCAAAATCACAGGGCCGTCCGCATCGTTGCTTTCTGGCCGTGCCTCTTTGCTGGCACGCCTCTTCTTCGTGGTCTCCTTCTTGCTCGACGCCGCGGCTTCATCCCTTTCGTCCCTTCCGTCTTTCGCGCTCTTGTGCGCAGCCATGCCCAGTTCAAACACGCCGAGGCGGAGCCGGCGCTGGTCTTCTGGGTCCATTCTCGACGCTTCCACGGTAGGATCAATGGGATCGTCGTTGGGGAGGGCCGTGAGGTTCGCCTCCCGCGACAGGCACGAGAGCAACACTCCTAGGGAAGCGTCGATTTGGGCCCCCGCCAAGCGCAGTGAGGCTTTCTCACGCGAGTCCAAAATGGCCACCTTTCGCACCAAATCTTGCACTTCACGGGCCATGTTCAGGGCCATGTAGTCGTCGATCTTGCCCTTCACGTGCAAATCTTGTACATTCGTCAAGAGGCCTTGCGCGCATGACACCAGAGGCGCGTACTGCTCCGATAGCTTCTCTTCTTGTGATAACTCAGCCATTGAGCTTACTGCACCAGCAGTAACCCTGCTTTTGCTGTTGTTGGCATCACTAGCAGTAGTGGCGGCACCAGGCAAACGGCTTTTCTGCAATTTTTCTCCGGCATCAGCAGCACTGCCAAAGAGGGAGGCCGTGGGAGAAGCCGCCAGTTTTGGCAGACTGAAGAAGGACAGACCCCCTTTCATGGGCTGAAAGACTTTGGCCAGCAGCCAATTGCGACGATCGACTGTGATCACACCCGAGGGCGCATCAGGCAAGGTAGCGGTGTAGATGGCGCCGAGAGCGTCGTAGAGGAAGGAAGGGGTCACCCGCGCTGCTAACCGCAACCCGGCGAGGGACTGGTGCTCGTCGGACTCCTTGGGTGCATGCTGGGGCTCTGCACTGGACTCCGAACTAGGCGAGCTCTGCGCCCCTGTGGCCTCACCGTTGCTACCTGCTTTCAATTGAGTGGACGGGTGCTTGGCAGCCATTTTCTTGACCCACCGACTTTCTGACGCCAGTTTAATCGCTTTGGCCTCCTCAAACTTCCGCCCTGCTTCTTGCAACTCGTGCTCTTCGTGGGCTTCATGAAGTCGCCTCGCTGCGTCGGCGACCATTTCCGTCTTGCGCCGTTTCTTGGCTTCCAGTTTCTTGTAGCACTCTAAGAAGTTCGACCCCACTATGCCGATCGGTAACGCTAGCACCAGAATCCCGAGGAGAGTAGTGAAGGTGCCCACAACTTTGCCCATAGGCGTCGTCGGAAACAAGTCACCGTAACCCACGGTTGTGGCCGTGACCATGACCCACCAAAAGCAGCGGGGAATGCTTGAAAAGCCAGTCTGTTCCATGCCGATTCCAAACATGTCCATTCTCAGGTATTCTCCATTGCCGCACACACCGTCATCGTCCCCGTAAGCGTCACGGCAATCCGAAGGAGGGTGCCAATCGCCGGACTCGGCAAAATAAATGAGGGACCCAAACAAAATCACACCAATGCACCCAAAGAAGAGCAGCAAACAAAGCGAATACTCGGACAGTTGAATGGTTTCCGCTAACATGTCGATACCTTCGTTGTTCTTCGCAAGTTTGAAGATGCGCAGCACTCGTGTCAGGCGCAAGATGCGAAACACACTCAGCGTGCCTCCAGCGCTCTGCAGCACGAGCCCCAGGTAGTACGGCAAAATCGCCAAGAGGTCAATGAGGTTCATGCCTTCGCTCACGTAGCGCCACGTTCGCCCCCACCCGCTGCGCCCCCGCCCCTCCGCCCACGCCTTCTGTGCGGCTGCCTGCGGACTCGGCGCAAAGCACTCTAGCACTGGTATATCAATAGTAGATGCACGGAGCTCTTGCCGCACGGCCCACACAATCAGGACGCGGCAAAGGTATTCTACGGTGAAGAGGTAAATGCACACCGCTTCGATGGTGTTAAAGACCGGTATGCTCTGGGGCGGCAGCGCGGGATCGTCGTTTGCTTCCTGGAAACTCGGGTCAGTAGCAAGCACAAAACCCGCTGACGAAATGCCAATGAGAAGCATGACAAAAGCGGCCACTAGAAGCGAGCAGGTCGACGAAGAGGGCTCTTCGAACACAAGAAATAACTGTTCGAAAAAGTTTAACTTGCGGCTCGCGCATTCTTCGTCCAGGACTGCCCTGAACTGCTCGAGAGAGACGCTCCCTTTGTTAGCTTTGTCGAACATTGCAAAGAAGTCATCTATTCGCTGGTCGACTGCTTTAGATTCGCAGAGAAACATGGCCACTCGTCGGACGTCAGAATGTACTAACAAAGGCCGCCCATACTTGTCCTTCAGGAAAGGCTTTTCTTTGTCTAGATAAGAGGAAACCACAAATAGTACATCGACATTCCGTGACCAGTCAGTGAAGGCTCAGTGCAAATGCCGACAGCAAAGATGTTTGATGAGATGAAAAAATAGCACATAGATTAAGACTGGTGAAAAGAGTCTTTAGTGGAAGGAGTTTATTACCTGGTTTCGCCCATCTTTGCGCTTCGTACTGCACTCGAACGCCCAAAAAGGAGTTGAACACGGCTTCGACCTCTTCGGGATCGTACGAGTACCTACTGTGCACGAAATATCCCGTCTCGGGCCTACTTATTTTAACTGAGAGCATTTCTCCGGCAATCAAGGGCCCCGTGTACCCGTTCGTCCAGTGTGGGCCGGAGTGTTCCCGTTGGCTCAACGCCATCGTGCCAAAAAAATGACCAGTGGCGTGGGTCCACTACATAAACAAGAGAAGCGCTCCTCCTAATTTTTCAGCACTTGTTCACGTAAAGTAAGCTTTATATATACGCAGCCACTAACACACTGTGACAACAAAGGTGTCTACAAACCCCTTAGGTCACGGCGCGTTATCGCAAACACCAAAGAAGACGAGGGCAGCAAGCAAGCACCAACGCGGTAAAAATTTAGTTGAGTTAATTAAAACCGAGGTACGTATTTGCAATGAACAAAAACGCCTCTTCTGGGGGAGGCACGAAAATTACGGCACTGGAGGCAGCCAGTTTTGCACCAATCGAATCACCGCGTAGGTTTGCGTTCGCAATCTCATAAATTAGTAGTAAGCCTCTTTGAGGCGTGGGCAGCGGGCCGGACGAAGCAGAGGAGAGCGCCGGAAAGAAGGCCTTGGCTTGTATCGAACCATGCGTTATAATCGTACAAAGGCGTCACGCTTGTAAGTGTCGCCATGCTCTGTATTGAAAACCCACGCCTGTTGGATTAAGATTGCAGTTGGATATGGCCTGATTGTAGCCTTGGCTTTCTGTGCTTGGTTGTTCTCTCTGCAGGGTCTATGCCTTATCTATGTTTCTATACGTGGTGGGCTGGCCTCTCTGGCTCAAGTTCATGACCCTCGCACCCATTGAGAAGTAAGTAGTTATGTCGTTAACGCTCCCTTCAGTATATTACACAGGATCTACTTTTCTTTGCCTTGAATATCTTTTCGGCTCACATCCTTAATTTGCCTGTCACGTGCACCACTACACGCGTACGCGCCCTTCCATGATTATTACCTAGTTTGAAAGTTCTTTGGTCCTCTTTTCATATCCTATGAACAAACTCCTTGTGCTCCATGAACCACTGTTAGGTACTCCACTGAGACTCCGTGGTCTTCTCGCCCGGGGCTCTCATTTGTGCACGACGCCCTATCGCCTTTTGGATCGCACGACTATTGCGACCAATGCGACGGCACAGACATTGCAGTCCGTTACCCTGTAAGCGTAGACGTGGGCAACTTTTCGGACTTGGACCAGGCAGCTTACGTGGTGCTGTACTCGGCGCCGACTTGGGACGGCCAATGGGTGCAAAGCTCGTATCCCAGCATCATAAACGCGGTGCACGCTGAAAACCAAACCCTGGACCTGTGCAAAGTGCCGCAGCAAGAGTCTCTGGCGCCGTCGCTGAAGCCTACCGACAAGCCCACCGTTTTTGTCTCGAAGGAACCCACGCCCGCCCCTCATGCCTCCGCCCGGCGCTCGCTCCTCAACGAAGACGACCACGATGAAGAAGAAGAAGGTCGGCGGCTCGCCACAGGCAACTTGCCCCCGAAGACTGCATCGGGTGCATTGGAGGACGACTATCAAAACGACGACTACTCAGCGGCCGAGCTCAGTTGTTGCTTCGGGTCCCCGGGGCAAACTTACATAGTGGCGTGCTTAACCACCGATTGGAGCTTCGTAGCCAACAGCGGCAACGGGCAAGCACGAATTGGGCAACATGACAAAGGTCCACCTTTCGACGATCGTTGCCTGGCGGTCGCAGGCGTGTGTGGGAACAGCTGTGGCACTTCCCTGCGGTCCCCACACGTGCATTGCGAAAGCGGCATCATTCCACAGCGGTTTCTGGTGTCGGACTACTGCGGTGACTCCCGCGGCGGCAGCGGGGCCGCGAGGAACAGCGAGTGCAGCAAAGTGGCAAGCTCGGACGTGGCGGACGACGATTATGGCGCGAAAATGGCCACGCGCGCTGAAGACCAGGCCAAGTACTTTCACATGCCGTGGAACGACGGCAACGACGACGCGCAGTGGTACATGGTGGCGGGGATCATCGAGAACGAGCCGGTATGGCACTGGTCGTTTATGGTGATGATGTTCATGGCGTTCACCAGCACGGTGCTAGCGTACACCCCGGGGATCGGGCGCTGCGGGTCCTCGAGAGCGCGGCTCCCCATTTTGCACACTCTGAACTCCCAAGGCGCTATCAAAGACGGAGCAGAGTGCGTGTCGTTTTCCATTTCCGCGTCAGAGCACAAACTTTGGGTGCTTCGCAACATGGTGTGTTCTCAAACTCAGAAGATTTTGTACTTCGAAACTCTCTGCGTCTATCTTGCACTGAATGTAACATACTCGTGTCATTTAGAGCGCAGACTCTCTTTGTCCACTCTTTTTTTTAAAATAGCACAACCTTCGCTCTATCGTGCTTGCAAGTTGACCTCTTTAAATCGATCTTGTCCTTCAGGTGGGGAAAGCGGCGTCCTCGTTCTACCATCCCCAAGCCCTCCTCGTAGACGTGTTCATGGATGAAACCAGCCGCGCCGGCTGTTACGCGACCTGGGACGCCTTGAGTCGCTTCCTGGACAAGGACGAGTCGTGCGGGGTAGACATGGTGGGCTTCCTCAAGGTATAAGAAACGAGCTTTGTAAATAGGAGACCCTTTTAAAAGGCAGGGAAGTACACTGGAAAGTAGACGGGCATATTATGTTTATGGTTGGCATCTCACAGTAGCGATACCAATAGATACAATTATATCTTCTCAAAATCTTTATCCCTTTGTCATTCTTCCTCTCTTTCTCCCTCCTAGGCTTGGGCTGCCCGCTTGCGCGACCCCGCTGAACTCTTGCAAGAATCCGAAGACCGGTTCCAGACCCGAAGCAGCGCCAAGAAGCTCTTGAGCCAAATCGAGGTGGTGGTCGACCCATTCCACAACATCGGCAGCTTGGCGATGAAGTATGGCCTGGTTGAAGACGATCTGGCAGAGCTCAGATACGCTTACGAGCTGTAAGTTTGAGGTGTTTTTGTTGAGGTTGAGATGATGAGAGACATGTGAGCCTCATATGTGAAAGTGCCAAAAGCTGAATTTTAAATTCAACGTGGGCAAACTCAAGCCTGCAATAAAAGCTCCACATGCGTATGACTCCTTTTCTTACTCCCTGGTGGTGCGTCCGTCTACTTCTTTAAGGTACGAGTTGATGAACGCCCTCGAAGACAAGCGCGTGTGGACGGGCTGGGACGTCGAGCATTTAGACGAGGAGCGACCGTCGTCCGTGCAGCCCGGTTTGAGGCTCTTTGCCTGGGAAGAAGACGCGCAGCGCGAAGAAGAAGTTGATGCATCTGCCCACGCCAAGGACCACCACCAGCAACACCATGAATCGCAACTGAACGAACCGCTCTTGGACACATCCTCTCGTCCCAGCTTCGATTCTGGCGGCCTGTCTCCCGGAGAGGAGGAAACCAAGGACGGTTACGTTCAAATGCGCCCTCCTTCTTGGAATGGGTCCGACTCGAGCCGTTACAATTCCCTCACGCACAACAAGTCGACGGGTGGGTCAGTTGACCGCGCTTTCGGTGGCGGCTCATCTTTCCGAGGCACCAGCGTCAAGAACAGCACGCGCGGGACATCGGGTTTGCGCAAGGAGTTGCCTCTGACCTCGACCCATTTGAGCGGGTTTCGGGACTGGCACGGGCAAGGCCCGCTTGCTGTGTTTGTGGTGCAGTGGGCGCAGTCGCTGCGGGAGCACGGCGTGAAGAGCAACCCGTTTGACCCCAAAATCCTGAGCTTTTGCAACGACGATCTCGCGAGCAACCAGGTGCGTTATCATAAGCGCAATGAAATGCACAGTTGCCTGCTTCTTTCTGTCTCAAAAGATAAGTTCAGTATGTTATTTATTTGTTTGGCGCATTCACATTACATCTCATTTCCTTCTCTTTCTTTCTCATTTTTTTTTTTAAATTTATCAAGGTGGCCGAAGAGTTGGAACTGTTTCAAAATGGCAAAGTGAATTCGGATGGAGGGCGCTTCAAGAAAGCTTACGAGAAGGCCAAGAAGACCAAATCCGCCAAGCTGCACGATTTCGTGGACATCAAGGTGAGTGCGTGCAGGCGAACATGCTAGAGAAAAGAGGGGCACGAAGTACTAGTTAGAGTCACTGAGGTTCAGAAGGAAAAAAATTGAAGTATGAAAGCATGTACCTAAAAGAAAATAGATATAATAAAAAGACGAAGACAGTTCAAATCATAATCCCACCGCGCTCGCACTGTTCTTTTTCTAACTGCCTTCTTGTGTTGTATTTCCCAGGACGGCCGCATCAGTTTTTTCTTCGGAACCTTTGTGAGCCGCCCGATGCGCATGATCTTCGCCAACCGTGCCAAGCCCGAATTGACCGAGAAAGTGCAAGTGAAATGCCGCAAAGTAGTCCCCGGGGTATACGCGTGCTTGAACGGCGGGCCCGCATTACCGCCTCTTGACCCGGAATCTTACTACGACCACTCCTCGCCGAGCCCTTACCCCCCTCCATACAGCGGGCGGATCTCGCACTGGGAAGCCTACCGCCGTTGCTACGGGCTGGTGAGCCGAAGTCTGGGGACGAGGTTCTTCAATGGGGAGCACACTCAAGTAGTGGAGCTCATCAAGCTCTCGGAAGACATGTAAGACGACAGAGAGTGCGCGTGCTTGATCTTCGGAGTCTTGTTTGAGATGGAGAGAGGTATACGGAACGGTTATGCTCCAATATTTTCATTAACATTCGCACTTCTCTTGTTATCGTCCGCAAATTGTATCAAATCTCGAAAACACGTCTCACCAGCCTTTAAACTTTCATATGAAATAACCGCACAGGCAAAAGATTGCCCCGCTGCTGATGTCTAAATTCCCGCAGCGGAACAAGACCCTCGACTCGGAAGACCGTTTGGAGCTGCCGTCTTGCTGGCTGGACCCGCAACAGCGGTGCCGGGGCAAAGCAGGCGGCATGAATTTCTCGGTGCGCCTTTTGGAAGACCGGGAGAACTTGGAGCTGTCCATTGGCTACAAGGTCGCGCCCCCCAATCTCAAGCTCTTTGCCATTTTTGACTGCCGGCACATGGTGACTCCTGGGTTCTGGGAGCAAACCATTTTGCACTTCTTCCGCAACACCAACGGCGCCGTGAAGCGGTTGGAGTCAGTCATGTACTGCCAAGTGCCTCAAAACTTCGTGGGCATCGAGCTAGCCACCGACTATTTGGACATGCAAAACGAATACCTCTTCCGGTAACAAAAAAGGCTGCTTTGCATTTCGTGCCTTATATAATGTTTGTGGCGTTGCGGCTACAGTTCATTTTCTTCACGCGATATTGGGTGTGCTCTTGTCGTTGTTTGTTCTTACTATTTACGTGTGCAGGTACGTGAATTGCATTCGAGATGGCGTGGGCGCTGTGACCTCATGCGGCACGAACTGTGTGTGGGCGTTGGAGAAAGGCTTCGAGTACGAAGAGCGCACGATGATCGAAGATACTGCCACCAGTCACAAAGTTCTCCTTTCGGGCTATGAGGGCACATACCACTACGAGAAATTGATCTTCGGTACCCCAAAAGAAAACAAGGATTTCCTGGCAGCTGTGTTCCGGTGGTCCCGCGGCGCGGTGCAGTTGTTTTGGCTGTCGTTTTTTGGTGGGAGCCAGGGGAAAAGTGGGCCTTGGACTTTCTGGCTGGTGCTGCTGTGCACTATAGGGTACTTAGGGGCTTTTGTTTTTGGGATGCAGCTGGCTGGCAACAACATGTGGCTGGTCTTTGGCTTGTTTGCCGTCTTCTTCGTGACCTGTTCCACCGCGTTTTGGTTCTTGACCACGGGCGAGTTTGGCCGCCTGCTGCGCTACCTCGTGCTCCTCGACAATACCACGTATTTTTACGGCACCATTCCCGCTTACTACTGGGCCATTGTGCTCCCCACTTACATGTGCATGACCGGCAGCATCCCGTTCGACTACTATTACTTCATCTTGGTGCCCGGCGCGTTCTTTTGGGAGCTCCTCACCTGGCTCCTGATTCAAGAAGTCAAGTACTGGTCGATCGTCGAAGGAAAGCGCCCACGAGAAATTTCCATCTTGCGGTCGCAGCAAATGTACTTCGTGACCACGCCCCTTCACTCCATGTCGACTTACAGCGGCACCCGCAGCGGGTACCGCATTTTAGTCAAGTCGCACGATGCCTCCAGTTGGTCTTCTTTCGGCCACGGTGGGCCTGGAGACTGGGTGGTGTACTGGCTGGTGTTCCTGGTGGCGATTGAAGGGTGCAACATTCTGGCGGCTGTGATTGGCATCGGCCTTCAAGGGGTGTCTGACTCAACCAAGTTCGTCCCCTACCTAGTGGGGGCTTTCACCGCGGCCCTCTTTGTGGCCTTGGTCTTTGACCCGTTCTGTATCCTGTACTTCGGCACCACCAAAACTATCACCATGAAGCACGCGTACTTCGTGTTCTGGGTGGTTTTGCTCGCGATGGGTGCTCTCCTCATGTGCGGCCTTGGGAACGACCTGTCCCACTCCTTCTCAACAGTGGAGACCGACGTCAAGGACATCACGTAAAAGGTAATAATAATCGGCTGCTCGGGGGCTACGGCACCCGTTTGCTAATTTTTATCGAGCCGAAATGTCTGTTGGTTTAGTAGGAAATTCTAACTCGAGCTCAAAGCAAAGAAGGGCCCGTTCAGATCACAGGACCTCGGCAGTCGGCTTCTTTTCTAACACCAATAGCGAATAGAGTAAATTTTACCATATTGGACTTGATTAAATCCCGCTAAATATTCACTTTTATTAACTAATTATCTGGTTACGGCCCTTTTGCAAAAATTTGCTGAAATCGCTGAATGCTCACAAGGAATTTGGGAGATTGAGAGCAGGAGTGCTAGAGACGGAACACGGACCCGAAGCACCTAGTACACCTAGGTTCCTATCGCTCTAATTGCTAATTGGGATTTACAGCAGCCCTCCTTCTAACTCGCGCTGGCGTCGTCGCTGTCTCGGTGTCGCGTATTGCTGCGATTGCACTCCGCCGGGAAAATGGCCTTGACACAAACGCAAGGCGCCTTCTAGCACGGATGCATGCCGCAGCGATTCGTTGCGGCGGAGCTTTACTGCTTCCTGCAAGCAAGCTAAATCAGCAGCCGGAGAAGGGGCTGCGACGGGTGCTGGAGGCGGGCGCGGCGATCCTAATTGCGCAGCTGTGGGGCCGCCATTTTTCTCGAGGTATTCGGTAAAAGGAGCAAGGCTATCGTCGATTTCACGCCGAGTTTCACTCAACAGGTGGCGCAGATCGGACGAAGCTTGAGAAGCAGCGCGAGCACTCATACCTGGCAGATGTTCCCTTGAAGGCGATTGTTGTGGTGGAAGCTGAAGCACTGCAGCAAGCTTGGGCAACTCTTTCGCGGCTCGCCATTGAGCATTGAGAGACGAGGCCACGGGCCGCCGGAGCTGCAACTCCGCGAGAAGCAAATGTTGTGCTCGTGCAGCCTTCGCAAGCACAGCGCCGAGGTCCTCGCCTTGATCTGCACCACTAGGCTCTTCACTGAACTCCCTACTCCTGACATTACGTTCATAGTCATCCTGGACTATTTTAGCGAGCCATCTCCAGAAGGGCGCCTCTAACTGCGCTGAGAGTAAAAGTCGTTCGGCCAGATCGCAACTGCGCTCTAAAGCTTCTCCGTGAGCACGCAGCCGCGTCGGTGATGCCGCTACATGTAACTCGTAGCTGCTCAACGGCCGCACGGAAGCTGGGTCACGGCATGAAGCAGTCAACTGCTTCTTCTGCTCAAGGTCAATTTTGCTGAGCTGCTTGGCTCTCATGACCTGAAGTTCGTGCAGTTCGTTCCACCCTTGCCGTAGCCGACCGTGCCGATGCAATAGCGCCTTGCACGCCTCGCGCACTGATACTGGCGCCGATGGTGTTTGTGTTACTCCGTCATTTGCACTACCTAATTCAGCTGCAGTCTGACTTCTAGTAGCATCGGAGGAGGCTCCAGCATTATTATTGAAGCTACTACCTGAAGGGTCAGCTGGCCATAGTGGCAGGAGCTCCACAGACCGTGACGAAAGCCAAGCAATCTCGCGCGCGACACCTAAAGCGTTGCAACATCCACATGCCCACGCTAAACCTAGAAACAACTCTTTTGCCTCTTGTGCCACGGAGCCATCAGTCCACTGATAAAATGCGGCCCGTGCATAACCTAAAGCCCGCATCTGAGCACGGCACGTGTTTGCAGTAGGCAGCGCATGAAGGGGCTGCAAATCACTCCAAGGCACGCCAATTGCTAATCGGTCGTGCCAATTTTCAAGCCATACGTGGAGCACCACCGCAAGAGTAGCCCCTAAGCCTTGCAACACCGATGGCTCTGTCTCGAGCCCACGTGCAGCACGGAACAAGCTGTCTGCAGGTGGAACCGTTGCAAGGCCCGGTGCAGCCACTGATACAAGAGCATGTAGCGAAGCTCGAGCTGTAGAAATAAATCGTGGAGGGGATTGCTGCAGCGCCATAATGTTTTACGAGAACTAAAGAAATGCAGTAACGAAGCAATGAAAACCTTGGTGCAGCTAGAAAGCTTTCTTCGCTTAACTTACAAGATAGCAGGAAGCCTCGTGGCGAAGCATATCTATCTTATAATTCCAATAGAATTTTTCCCCATGAACAGTTTTGAATAAAGTGAAATGATAAGCTAAGGTTCAGCTTCTAGCTGGCTTTCTTCCGCTGAGTAGCTGCCGTGTCCTTTTTTTTTTCAAAAAAGTTAGCCACTTCATACGTTTTTCCTTTTGCACCAATCATGACGTGTTGCAGGTCCGCCGCTTCAGAAAAAGGCCAGAAACAAAAGAGAAGCCATAAGTACGTGCAGCGCGATAGCGTGTCACCTGGAGAGTGCGGTAGCACTGGTGATCATAAGAGAGGCTCATTCTTCGACATGTTTACTCAATCTCTAGTTCTAGCTGTTCTCTGCACCTCTGTGACCGGCAAACATGCGCCCAAGAAAAGTCACAACCGGGATGCCGTAGACTTTTATGGTGGAGCTGACAACATCCCCACGCGGGGAGAAGGCGCGCCTAAGGTACGCGAAACGATCACCAAAGACACCCCTTACGGACATTTTCCTTTTAAATTGCAATACGCTATAGATTCTATCGAACGCATATCTTTGTTCCACGTACAACGAAGGACCTGTACGATTTATCATTTGCTTCATCACTTCGTACGCTTCACGCATGTCTTGTCGTTGTGAAAAGAACTCCCCCCGGGATTTTAGCAGCTCGCCATTTAAACATTTATTCTTTTTAGATGCACACGGCGGACCTCCCAGCGGCGTGGGACTGGCGGAACGTGGATGGGGTGAGGTACGCTACTGGCAGCAAGACCCAACAAGTGCCTCGGATTTGCGGCGCATGCTGGGCGTTTGCTGCCACTGGAAGCTTGTCTGACAGGGTGCGGATTGCGGCAGGAGCGTCGGGCGCTTTCCTTGAGCTGGACCTGTCGCCGCAAACCTTGCTGGACTGCCACACGGACGCAGGCACCTGCAACGGCGGGAACTCCCTCGCGGCCTACGATTCCATCTTCACGAGCGGTACGGGGTTGACGGATGAAACGTGCTCGCCTTACGAAGGCGTCGATTACTCGAATTGGGGCGAGACGGACTGCGGCGACCGCATGTGCAAGACGCACGACCTGTAAGCCAATTTTCATTGCTATTCCTGGAGTTCCCAGATTCGAATTCGATTATTTGCATGAAGAGTGCACAGTCTGAAGTTGTCGTGTTTGTTTGCGTCGTGCCCAGGTACGGTGAATCCTCGTGGGTTAATGGCACAAAAGTTGATATCGACACTTACGGCACCACAGACGCCACCGATCTTACGGCACTTATGAGTGAAGTCTATCAGAACGGCCCAATTGCTTGCTACAGTAAGTGTCGACAGTAAGTCATGAGCTAGCTCGAAAACATTCTCGCGCTTGCATCACGAACTTGCTCATACTTCTTTTCTGTTCAATGCGTGATTGTTTTTTTGCACAGTGTACGCGCACTCCGACAGCTTCGAAGACTACACGGGCGGCGTTATCACCGACGCCACAGTGTACCCAGGCATCACTCACGTGGTCTCCTTGGTGGGCTGGGGCACCGATGCCGACGCCGGTTTGGACTACTGGGCGGTGCGCAACAGCTTCGGAACCTACTGGGGCGAGCAAGGCTTCTATCGCGTGCAGCGCGGCATCAACGCCTTCAACATGGAAACCGGGGTCTGCGAGTGGGCGACGCCAACTGCGGAAAGCGTTCAAACTCTTGTGGACAACGCAGCGCTGCCTCAAAGTAGGCAAATGCGTGGCCGTGGCAAGCAGTAATCGAACTCCGATGCGCCCATTGGGAGACTGCCACAATGCGCGATGCCTCTGAATAGCCCAATGCGCGCTGGCTTGTCCCACCAAGAGCAGGTTTAATTAGTAAGAAATCCCAGCAGCTTCTTTCGCCTGCGAACTGGAACTCGAACTTATTCTAAGGCCTAAAATGAAACAGAAACTGAGGCTAATTATACGGGCATTATATCACGCGCACGCCCTTATATAGTTACGATTCCTGATTCCGCGAAATCCCCGCGCGATTGCTAAAAAAATCACTTCAAGAGGGATTTCCGCGGTAATTCCGCGGGTTTACTGCGGGTTTCCCGTGCCGTGGTCATAAAGGCACTTCTATATTCCCGTCGTGGGAATCACGTCTCATTGGTAAAACTCTCTCTTTCCGCGGGAATTCCGCGGAATTTCCCGCGGGAATCTTATCCTATATATATGCGCAGAATCCACCGCACACCGCACGGGCTTGTAGCCGCGCCTCCTTGAAGTGTAACGCGGCGTGCCTTTTCGCTAACACGTTTGAATTAAATCCGTACATATGAGCCCTTGTCATAACTTTGTCTGTGAGTGGTTGTCCAGGTTAAATTCGAGGTGCGTGCGGGCTGTGAACTGCACACTCCAAACTCCGACGGAATTCTGAACTCTGACACTGACACCGGTGCTCATGGCTGTGAATCCAGTATAGTGGCGTAGGACATCAAAAGTGGCGATGATACCCCACGGTCCGTCTGTGAGACACAGTCATGCACGGTCGGCATCGGGGGATAATGAGCCCTTCCGTTATGAAATCACAGCACCGCTCGGTACTCGAATTATCCGTGGAATTCTCGTTTGATCAAAGGCAAGCAGCATTGTCAGCACTATCTTGCCGATCACTGGCGCGGAACCTGCACTCTTCGGGGTATACGCAGACGACTTCTTGCTCTCTAGGTGTAGGGCCTGCTAGGGTTTCGAAAATACCGGTTGGACACGAGTAGCGACCGTGGCGTTTGATGGAAGATATACGGGTTTAGCTCTATGATAGGGAGGGACCGCAAGGCCACGAGCGGCCCGCTTGCATGTTTTTGTTTGTTTGTATTTGTTTTTTTTTGGGGGGGGAGGCTTTTCTATACACTGCCACTCTCCGCGGATGTGAAAGGAGTTCCTGTCCCGTTAAAGCCACTTATGGCTCAGGGGCAGAACAATAGTCGCCCTCTTTTTCTCTCATTAAGCAAAAATCGCTAGTGGGTCGACATCTGGTAAGGCACCTTCTGTGCGGCGCGGTCTCTGGCTTTCTGTTACAACTTTTTTCTTTTTCGCTCTTCGGGTGGAGCGAGACTTTGAACGAGTCTCTACAGCGACGATTTGCCCCCTTATACCCAAACTAAAGTAGTAGGTAGTAGGTAGTTAGATAGGTAGTAGAGTATGGATGCATCTAATAAAGATATCTGGTGTGTTATCGTTTCCGAAGTGGCCAACATACTTATAAACTCAGGGAAAGAAGTGGCCCAAGATGCTCTTGGTCGTGGCTCCATTTGCGTATCCGGGTGTTCGCGTGTTTCTCGTCACTAGTTGTAGTAAGTACTAGGAGTTCCGAGGGTTTTCAGTCTTCAGTCACCAGGATCCCCAATCCCCAGTCCCCGTCCTGCAAAAATTCGAAGCATTATTACAACTGATTCAAGCTAGTCGGAAATCCGAAATTCATTGGAGTTGTCGTCCCGTCCGTATGCATTTGCAGGCCGCCTTCGACATCTGCGGGGATTCATCACCAAAAGATCTCACGGCCGTGTTTGCGAAGTAAGAAGAGGAGCTCTTCAAGCGCATCTACAACACGAGCTTGGTGCTTGGTGCTTGGAGAGAACAGTGTGACGTGCGACGTGCGACGTGCGACGTGACACGGGCGACTCGGGGTGTCATGAAGCTCATTGCCGGATTTCGTGTTCTTACTGCCTTATGTATAACTTATGTGACACGGCAGACCATAAATTATAACCAGTTATCATACCATTAGTCCAGTCTAGTCCAGTCCAGTCTAAAGTCTAGTCTAAAGTCTAGTCTAGTCTAGTCCAGTTTAGTCTAGCCTACTTATCTTCCTGAATACCTTCCTATATGATTTATTGGAGGTAAGATAGGAGTTGTGGGTGGTGTGGTTGGTTGTATGGGTTGACAGTGGTCAATAGTGCCGCCGTGACACTCGACTTGCCTCTGCAGTGGGGTGCAAACGGAGGTCCATGTGGTTTACACCCGATTGTCAGTGCCAGACACACTAAGGCTTCGGGGTGCCCCCTTCGAGCATATTGCAGCTAGCCCGAGAGCCAAAAAGACACCGCAAATCTAGAAGAAAGCAACAATAATAGCCTTCATTACATTCACGCCGTAGAGGACGTACGATGAAATTGTGACATCAACGGCACAAAAAAACATCGTTGAAAGCAAGCACAATGTTGGCAGCGGAAAAAAGTGCACGTTATCGATGGCCCAGGCGCGGAAACGATCCTTTATTTGGCCAGAAGAATAAAAAAAGAAACAAGATGGGTGAGGTAACAAGAAAAAGCACAACAACTACATTCGCACTCAAAATTGATCAAAATATAAAGTAAAAGTTGGAGAAATAGAAGACAAACCCAGTTGGTCAACTGATCAAAGTGTCTCATAACTCAATAGTAGAAGACGTATGCAATATAAATTACAGCACCTTGGGGATAGCATTGAGCATACTCATGATAATGGCAGAGTAGACTGCTGTTAAAAGCCCGCAAGCTGCCGAAAGAAACCGAGCAAAGACAATGATTTGATCAATTATGTTCATATCATTCACATCAACGACATTCGCCGCCATGAAGGAAGACAGATTTGTTCCACCAAAGAGGGCGCCGATGATTGCCACCGTGCTAAGATTTGCTTTCATATTCTCTTTGAGTTCTCCTGGATCCACGACGTTTTTAATCATCTTAAGCTCTAGAGGAACCCAGACTTGAATGATGCACCATTTCTTGTCCACGAGTTCATTAATGATGTCGGCCTCATGTTTTGAATTGCTTACTAGATTTGCCGCCAGATCCGTGTTACTGTGTTCTTTCCAGGGGCTCTCGAC
>Ga0307982_1001530_pt1 | contig 18811 bp, 19 predicted proteins | sample OrgLakmetagen989_FD_201847 | JGI IMG/M metagenome (GOLD analysis project Ga0307982, IMG submission 201847) | Saline water microbial communities from Organic Lake, Antarctica - #989 | ecosystem: Environmental > Aquatic > Non-marine Saline and Alkaline > Saline | place: Antarctica: Organic Lake... | reverse complement strand
ATCGTCAGAACGTTAGAACACGACCCCTCAACTCCTCTCCTATACACCCATCATCCCACCAGATGATTTCAAAACGACACAATAACCGCCCGCTCTTTGCCCTTGGATGAGAAGCTAGCCTGCAGCATTTAGACGCATGGACGCCTTCGTCGACCCAATAACGAAACTGAAAATCAAAAATCCACTCGTGTCATCGATTCTCTTGGAACGTACGATCAAAGGCCGCAATGTCAAGACACTCGCTCGTGTCACTGCTGCGGCGCCAAACTCAGAGACAACAGAAGTAGACACGTGAGTGAATGGAAAGCGTTTGTTAGCGTGTTCGCTTGCAACTATTAAGCCAATTATCTAATAAAAACTAGAATCATGGAAGTTCTCCTTCAGGTTTAGCGGTGAGCTAGCTATGCCCGAAGTTTCTTATTTCCGAGTGCTTTTCGAATTCACTCTCCTTTCATTTTTCTCCCACCACCTTGCTCTTATCGAAACGTCAACTAGGTGTGGGGTGCTCGTCTCAAAGTCATGTGAGCGCAAGACCTCACGCGGCGACCCTTTCTGCGTGTGGCGCCTCTCCGACTTGGCGTGTGCCTCGCAGTGCACCATCACCCTGATGCTATTTGGTGACGCTCAGCAGACCCACGCTGACGTGCGACTCGGCAACGTCCTCCTTTTGCTCGGGGCGAGCCCCATGGAAGAGCGCGAGCCCAGCAGCAGTGGTAGCAATGGCAGAAACAGCGGCAGCACTAGTGGCGATGGACCAAAAATGTCCGTGCGTTGTGCGGAGCCGTGGCAAGTGGTTCGGTTGGGGGAAGCATTGGATTTCGGGATCTGCAAGGGCACTCGCAAGGACGGCTTGAGCTGCAGTATTCCTGTCAATAAGTCTCTCTGTGGCGGGTACGGATGTGTGTTATTTCATATCTCTCACGTCATGCTAGTCCCTCGGGTCAACTTATCCGCTTTTTCCGTGTTGAGATGAAACTTCAAATGAACACCATTCCGAGTACACACTGAGAACTAAAGTGGCACTTTTCCCGTGCCATGTGCGCCTCTGATTTGCACACACTTGACATGTATTTTTTGCGCCCGACTTTGCTGTGCCACCAACTAGGTATTGCCGCTATCATTTGCCACGAGGCCATTCCGCAGTTCCTCCTCCAGCGCCTGGCCTTTCCAACAAGACTAAATTAGGGGCCCTCATGCAAGCCCGCACCACCTCCCGCGCCAACGACAGCAGCAGTGGGAGCAAGAGTACTTCTCTTGGCGGGAAAGGTACTGGCAAAGGCGGCAAGGGTAGCGTACCGGGTTTGATGGGGCAAATCGGAGGTGCGGCGCGAGGAGGTGCCGCCGGCGGAGGGTCACAGGGGGACTTACTCGCTAACCTCATGGCACAGGCACAGCAAGGGAACAGCGGTGCTTTCAGCACTATGGGATGTGGCAGCAGCAGCAGTAGTAGCTTCACCAGTGGTTATTCTGGTAGCAGCAGCGGCCTTCGCACTGGTAATACAGCCGTGGCATCCTCTCGTTTTGGGGGCGCACCAGCAGCGCTTAGTGGCCGTGCCACGACTGCAACTACAAGTACAACTTCAGGGGCTATGCGCAACGCTCGCGCTGGTGCGTATTCTAGTAGTAGTAGTAGTAGTTGTAGTGGTGGCGGGGGTGGTCAGGGCACTGCGGTGTCGCTTCGGCAACAGCAGCTTGAAAACATGGAAGTGCCAGCAGGTAGCAATAGCATACATCGTCAGCCGCACCGGCAGCCACAAGCACAGGCACAGCAATCACAGATGCAGAAAAAGCGACCATTCGGATCAAATGGAGATCCAAATGCCAATGCTGCTGGAGCTGAGTCTAGAGGAAGCGAGAGTGCAGCGGCGAAGCGAGCCCGAACTTTAACCGCAGCAGCAGCTTCTGCATCAGTAGCTACAAAAGGGCCTAGCACCAAAAAGACGAATGCTAAGGACAGTGCAGTTGCGAACGATGATATGGACCCCCTTGGAGCGCTACTGTCGACAGACCAAGAAGATACACGTGCAAAAGCCCCGAAAACTTTGCGTGCGTTTTCTTCTACTACAACTTCTTCATCGGCAATTAGTTCTCGAGATCGTGTAGCAAACAAGCAGCCAATTAGTAGCCAGCGCCCTGCTTTTTCGTCCACCTCATCTGCCTCACTCTCCTCCACACCGAATGCAGACGGATCTTGCCTTGCAGCTGCTCTCGAAGCATCTGAGCCTCCTCGTGTGGTCAACGACGGGAGCTACAGGAACGGGCGGGTGGCGGTGCCCTCTGCGTCGAGTGTGTTTGAGGTCGCTGCCGCCAAGCGTGTAGAAAAACTCAACGAGCGGCTCGCTACTCGTGTAGGACCTGCGCCACCACATTCTGCTTTTGGATCCTCTTCGATGCCTCACTCTTCCAACACCTCATCGACTTCGTCGTCTTCGTCGTCGTCGCACTTCAACGCGGCGGCCATGCGTGCACACCAGCAACAGGAAGCCGCTGCGGCGGTGCAGCTTCAGGCGCGGCGGGCTCTCGAGCAGTCCAATGATCCGTTCAAAAAACACCGAGATGAGTGCCCGGTAGCGGCACTGGCCGCTGTTTCGGGCCAATATCCTACCCTTGGGCTCACCCCACAGGTACCGACTTTGTTTACTCTGTCATTATTTGATGACGACAACATTGAAGGAAGTATACAAGGCCGAGAGATAATTCCTTCTTCTTCTCCTTCCTCGTAATTTTTCCTTCTGTTCTTCTCCTCATCTTAACAGTTTCTCGAGCGCGAACGGTTAGCTATGGCCTCCAGCCACGCACAAGCTGCTGCACTCATGCGCCGAGAGCAAGCTACAACAGCTTCTGGCAGCACATCAGGTGGTGAAGTACGAGGAGTTGCAGGACGAATAGGCAGTAGAAACGACAAAGAAGCCACGGTAGATGGCGGAACGTTGCGTAAACTTCTCGCCGACCGCAAGCAGCAGCAGGCGATGCAAGCAGCACAGGCCAACGGTGCTGGTGCTTCTCTTGCCTTGGCGCTGCGCAACACCAAAACAAGTACATCTACACTGGGTCAACCTCGTATGCAGGGTCAAGCCGCAGCAGCAGCAGCAAGGGCGAGCACAGGAAGACCTGGCCATGGCCCTGCCGTTTCTGGTAGTGTGGGTGGTAATGGCGGAAGGGCGAATGCCAGCAGTAATGGCAGTAATGGCAGCAGCAGCAGCAGCAACGCATTGTCTGGCCTGAACCTCCCCCCTGCGCTCGAAAGTCTGATCAATGTAAAATCCAAGTACGCTAGTGGTGCACAACAAGAGGCTGCAGAGAACTGTGCTGCCTCGTTAGAGTGGCTGGAGGCCAAAGATAACGCTGCCGCCGAGCGCGACAAAATTACCGAAGAAAAATGCCGAGCTTATACCTGCCATACGGTGAGACGATGCTCATAACTGTTCTTTGCGAATTCTTACGTAGCTGCACTCATCTCTTTTCCTTGATCAGCACACCCTTTCTTTTGTAATGACTTTCTTTCCGTGTGTTTCCTTCTCATCTTCACTCCGCTCTGACTATAATTCGCTTCCCCTATTTATATCTCTATTTCCGTGCAGTGTTCTTCCACGACTGCTCATGTCGTGGGGGCGTGCACGCTCGCTGGCCATTCAGTGACTGCCGTGGCAGCGGTGCGGCGCTTTTGGGCGTGTGGGGGGTGCACCACCCGCAAATCCACGGTTTCCCCCCTCCAAGGGGGCCAAGGCTCGGCCATGCGCCCCCCAAAAGCCTGCCGCAAGTGCGCAGAGAAAGGCACGGCCAACGCAGTGTGGAAGCGCTGTGGCGCCGGGAAGGCCACGGGAGGAGCACTCGGCAGTGGGTCTGGCAATACGGGCCTCGTGCTGTCGGTGGCAGAAAGCACGAGCTATCGGGACGTGTGGGGGAGTGGGCTCGATGCGATTTCAGACAAGCACTAAAGATGATTTTCCGATGCCGCATAGAACCAGATTTGAGCTAAGCGCTAAGTACCTTCCCTTGTTTTTGGTTGCTTGTTCGTAGTGATTTTTTTTAAATGTGGCTACAGAAATTCCGAGGAAAGTAGTTACGATTGTGTTGCGGTTACGGTTACGTACTTGCGGCTTAAACACCAGACATCAGAGTGAAATGTTCCACCTATTTGGCCTTCGATAATCTCAATCAATGAGAATAAGGCGCCGTAGAAATGGGGTTGTGTTGTTCCCCATAACCATACCGTTAAGTAATTTGCTAATTGCTATGTAGATATTAAATAGTAACTTGGTTGCGTTTTTGAGACAGGCCCCGAAGGGCCGGAATTAGGGGATTTACAGGTAAAGAAGAAAAGCAAAGCAATAGACTTCTCAACGGGCAATGTACGGCATATACAGGGGATCAAAGCCCCCCTGTAACATCTTCCGGTGAACAACAAATGATGAACGACAAACGGCCAAATAGCGATCTTTGTTGTACTCTCTTTCCTCGTCCTTCCCCTCGGGAATGTGAGAGACCCACGCATAACGGCGCTAGACTAAATCTCTCGGGCGGTCCTTGTAGACCGCCCCTCAAACTGATACTTAATACTCATAGATAGAATTCTATCACTGGGAGCTCGATGCTGAGATCGGCTGGCGCCCGACGCCTGAGAAAAACATTGAGGCGATGCCCTGCTGGGGAAAAAAATTGCCCAGAAAATTGCCTCGTGGACCTGAAACGTGACACACGAACGAGCACTCAGTCCCGCCGACTTGTTCGGAGGAAAGGCGCCAGTTGGAGCCTTAATTTTAATTGGCCTTCTGGACTTCTGGAGCGAATTTGCTAGCGCATGTGCAGCTCAAGTGAATTCTTTATGTGCCTCTGTGACTGCTGTGTACTTGCCTTTCCTTGTTATTGGGGAGAGTATTAACTAGACTAGACTAGACTAGACTAGAGCTCAAACCAGCTTTTAGGAGCGCGTTTCGCAAACATATGGATTCTATGCAACAAATCAAGCAAAAAGGGCACACGCAGTCTAAAAAGGCGCTGGTTCTCATCTTAGGTCTAAGCCAACTGCAGCGCCCATACCAGGTCCCAATTCAACATGTCCGTGTGGGTAGCGCGGAGGCGCAAAGTCATCATCGATATCACCAACGTTGCTGTCATGACCGTCACTTGCACTGCGGAGAGCCTTCAGGGTAGATCCTGTCCGCTGTTGGGCCTGTGGACCGCTACTGCTCACATGGTCATCACGAATTGGTGCGTTGCGCATGAATTTTAAAAGGATTGGCCGTGAGCGAGCCAAACGATCTCGCCACTTCATTGGGTCTGAAATAGGACCGATGTCTTGGTTGTTGCATGCCACTAGAATGTCGCCAGCGCGAAGCAGCGGCCCTGTAACCTGTGGTTTCAACACAGCGGCCACCACTAAGGATCCACCGTTCGCAGCTACGAACTTCATCGTAAAACCGAGATTGACTTGATCGAAAATACGCTCGTGGGTGTAGCGAGCAATTCTTGAGACCTTCGAAGAAACTGCCAATGCAAGCTCTACTTCCTCGGGTGCAATTTCGGTGTTCCACTCAAACATAACTTTGTTTGTAGATGGCGTCGCGGCCATTGGTGAAATCACTGCAGCCGAGCTAATATTGTGGCCCAGTGGTCGCTGCAAGGTGAGACGCAGCGGGCGAAGTGCTGCCATGAGCGAATCTTGGAAAGTTCCCGGGGCACTCACCCAGCCCAGTGAATTTCCATTGCATGCAAGGAGCAAGTCGCCAGCCTGTGGCAAAGTTGAATCCACATCTTGCTCCTGCTGCTGCAGGGGCGCCCCTTCTGTAGTGGAGGTGAACTGCTGCTCTTGTAAATCTGAGGCTTGGCTTTCGGTGGAATCGGCAGCTACTTCAATAATGCCGAGTTCTGCAACGAATCGGAACCGCAAGCCCAGATTCACAGTTGAGAAAATGCAGTCATAAACAGTTCCTCCGCCGTCGTTATAATTGCCTTCGTTGGATGGTTCAGGTGAATGGCCCCAGACATTGTCCAAGAAGCTCGCTAATTGACTGAATTCCAACAAAAGCACAGGTTGATATTCGTCTACCGATGCGGATGCTTCAGCGAGTAAACCGTGAGCAGCTGCAGCACCAGGACTAAGGGCAGAAGAGTCAAGTGACGCATTCTCCTCAGTTCCCGCAGCAGTCTCATTTATCTTTGCAGCAGACTTTCCATCTAAATGTTCATTCTCGATGATTGCTTTGAAGCGTGCCTTCAACTCAAATTCTTCACAATCTTTTAGTGCTTCATTTGACTCACCTCGTGCCACCAAAGCAGCGCGCAAGATTTCTTTGTTCATGGTATCCACTGCAGACACGTGAGCAGTTTTTGCTCGAAAAGAACGTAACTGAGATAACAAGTTATTTTCAGCCGGGCGCCGTCCACGCAATGTAGTCAACGCTACAAGCAATTGAGAAGGCACAGGTAACGTGGCATTACTACCGCGACAACCACCAGCAACGAAAGCTGCAGTTACTTCTGAAGCTACGCCAGCTTCACTGCCGCTTGCATCTACAAGTGTGTCAACACTTTTGCTCTCTACAAGCCCATCGTCCCCATTTTCTTTGCCATCAGTAGGAGTTCCCGTTGCTTCTCCTCCCTTACACGAGCTTTTGGCACCCTCACCCACTGAGACCGATGCCGTAGATGTCGTTGCTGCTCCTGTAGAATCAGTGTGGAGCTGGCCACTTCGTTCATCGGATGACGGTGGAAGATCAGGCAATTCTAAACTCAAGGGCACGCCGAAGTGGTATGCTTGGTGCCTCTCTTCTGCACTCAGCGATTGCGCAGGTAGCCAAGGCTCAGCACGACTCGAGTTGACATTCAGAAAATCCTTAGGCTGGTACTCAGGCGGAGCTTGCTCAAAACCATGACCACCTGCTGCTGACCGCTGAAACCACTGCTGTGTATCTTCAACTTGCTTCTTCTTTTTACGCTTCTTTGACGACGGAGACACTTTTGAGTCCTGTGCACCTTGGAGACTGCTTGCATCAACAATAGCCCCTAGGCTTCCATCGTTTGCTTTTTGAGATGGTGACGCATCCAAAGGTAGTTGTGGCTTGGGACCTCCCGCCGCTAGAGCAGGCACTGCTTCGGTGCCACTACTCCTTTCAGTACCGGATCTGTGGCCCACACCAGAGGTAATACGACCTGAGCTGCTGGTATGTGCAATTGGCAAGCTAACAACGGAGCTGCCACGAGATGCAAGCGCGCGGCGTCCTTCGAAGAGTGGAGACGGCGAGGCAGCTTTGGCATCAGTCGCAGCTGGTATGGGTCCACCAAAGCGGCGGTGAGTCACACTCCTTGCAGCATTGCCTCGGGTATCACCGGCAATCGTGCTTGTAAGGCCACGGCTTTCGACTTCCTCTAATGCCACGTCAGCAGTGGTGCCTGCGCGCAGGTTTCCACTGTGGCTCAGAGGACTTGCGGCACAGGCAATTGCCTTGCCTTTCTCACCGCTGCTACCTTCAGCTTCAGCTTCAGCCGCGCCCAGGAGTGGCAATAAATCAGGACCACGCGTTGGCAGGCTGGTAATCTTGTCGTCGCCTTGAAGCGCCCCTGCGTTGCCAAAATCGACCCAAGCGTCGGAACCTTCAGCCCAAATACTGGTATCTACGGCGCCGCCCTCTAGAACTTTACCAATGCTATTCTGGTTGGACACCAGCCCCATATCGTCCATGCCAGGTCTCAAGGTGAGTGCATTGCTACTGCTTCTCGATTCAAACGCCAATCTAGAAGCAGGAGGCAGTAGTGCTGGAGCAGGATTGTAGTTCTCGGCAAATGCTGCTAAGCGAGCCACGAAAGCATCTCGCTGCTTTCGAAACATGGCCAACAGCGCAGCTTGTTCGTGTGCCCCACTCGCCTCGAGGGCGGCTGCTTCGGCTGCTCGGCTTCGTGAAGCGTCTTGTTCGGACTTGGACGCTTGCTTCACCAGGGTAGCTGCTTGCTTAAAGACTGCAGCTGCGCGGGCGTCCGCGTCCGCTTGAAGTTTGGCTTCAGTAGCCAAGAAGGATGGTTCAGCTGCTGCTACAACTACTGGTGCATCGCTGGAAGGCTTCAAACTATCCTGGCCTTCATGTTCTGCATCACTGTCTACTGCTGCCACTATTGCTGTACTCGTCTTCTTTGCCTTCGCCTTAGTTTTCACCTTCCTCCCTGTAGGGTTAACCAAGAGCGACAGAGGTGGAGGCTCATTCTTGACGCGGCGGCTCTGTCGCGAATACAGCTCATTGGCGGCGTCTTGACACGACTGAATCTCACTCTGCGCGGCAGCCGCTGCCTTCGCGTGCTTGGCTCTCAGATCTTGCAGAGCCCTTGCATGCCGTTGCAAAGCATCTTCAAAGACAGCGGCACGGTTGGCTTCGGCCTTCTCTTCTTCGTGCACCAGAGTGGCAATTTGAGTAGCTTTCGCCGCCCCTAACCCACTGGCCGCTAGTGCTGCCACCCACTCTGAAGGACTGCTTCGAGCGTCGGCGCGGCGCGGCGGCAGCGGCGGCGCCACAAAGGATTTGCCACCCCCCACGGTGAGGCTTCGAGCTTGTGCTGGCGTGGCGCTGCGAGGCCCTTGCGATCGGCCGTTCGCGTACGTAGCTACCATCAGCTGGTGCGTTGCAGGTCGAGGTTTCGCGCGCTCCAGCTCCAGGGGCCGCGCCACGGACCGAATCGACTGCGCCGCCACCAGGCGCCCGCGCGCGCCTCGGGTGACGGAAGCACGAGACGAAGTAGTGGCGGCCGTGCCCACGCGGCTTGGTTGAAGTGGCCAATCGTTGCCGCTGCCTGCACCACAATCACCACCACCATCTCCACTGGTAGGATTATGTGTGGTGGTATTGTTTGTGTTGTGAAAGTCGCTTGTGCTCATTTGGTTCGGGGTGTGAGATTGTTGACGCTGTTCCTCCCGTTGCATGGCGGCTTGAGCAAACGCCAGCAGAGATGGCCCTAGAGGGTTGTCCCCTCTGCTCGTATTGTTGCGAAGCCCGGCTGTGCGCGCTCGTGCCGTTGCCAACGATAAGCGAGTAGCAAGCGGCAAAGGCTGTGGCACATCAACAGCAGCAGGAGTAGAAACACTACCAGCAACACCATCAATATCAGCAGCAGCAGTTCCACGTGGAGCATCTTCAACTCCTGAAAGCGCCCTTGAAGTTTGGATCTCAGCTGACTCCCCACCATTGTTGTCGTTGTTGTCGTCGTTATAGTCAGGCACTGCCAAGATCGCTCCATCCGAAGCCCACAGTGCGCTGCCGGCTGTTGTATTACCATCAAAGAAGTCACTTCCTCCTTCTCGAGTGGTGCTCAAAGGGTTTATGCTTCTGAAATTCGGGCCACTATCGAAATTGCGGCTATTTGAATTGCGTTTGGGCGAGTGTGCAGTAGCCTGGAAGTCTAGAACAGCACTGGCAGCGGCAGAAAAGGCCGACGACGAGGGCAAACCACCACTGGCACCCTTCACGGCAGCTGCCTTGACGCTCGGAGCCAAGCCCATTTCGTCCACACTTTTCAGCCGCTGCGCACTCGTTAATTTGTCCAAGCCACTCCACATGCGGCGGCGCTCGAGGGCGTATTCGCGCGCTACCGCTTGGCGTTGCTTAGCGCCCGACATGAACCACATGTCCACTAACTGCGTTGACGCGAGTAGAGAGTGAGAACAGAAGAGCATGAACGCAAGATAAAGAATTAAAATAGATGCGTGATCTGTAAGGAGATCCTTTAAGAGAGTAAACAAGACTGGTAAAAATAACACTATCTAAACCTTAAATCTTATGCGCAAACTGAGCACAATCCAAACAATCTAACATGCAGCTAGCTCCGTACCTCATCTAAGTCGAGGTAGCCATTGCCGTCGCCATCAAAGTACCGCACCATTTGATTATAACGCTGCCGCTCTGCCACCGCCTGCGTGCGAGCGTAGCCAATCAAATCCTGTTCCCACGCAGACTTGTCTAAATCGGGCTGTTCAAATTGAAGCAGCCGCTCGTCCTTCAGAGGTGCAGCGCGCGCCATCCACGGCGGCCGTTCAGCGCCCAATGGCCATTCTTCCCGCTTAGGAAAACGGCTCGCTCCAGCACCGAAGCGGCCTCGCAGCTCGTTGAGCTTTGTTTCAGTTTTGGCTGAAGGCATCCTAGGTGGCTCGCCCCCCCAGCGGAAAAAGGTATATTGGTATCTCGAGCTACGGAAAAGAAATGGGCGTGGCGTAGATACTTCTATCGAGCAAGCATCGCAGCAGCCCGCTCCGTGCTACTTTGCTTAAAAATGTGTACAGACGCAGCTTCCTTTACGCAGTCTAATTGATGCTCATTAGCAATGGCGCGTTGCGTTACATTTTTCATGCTATACGCTACACTACTGTACTACTGTACTACTGTAAGTATCAAGCCAAGCTATCAAGAGAAAGTGAAAACCCAATCCTTCTAGGACGCGTGGCTTTTTTTCCTTCTTGATTTTGGAAACATACATGTGGAAGCGAAGCCATCATCCATTTCAGCATCATCCTCGAAAACCATGTGGGCCCGCGGCGTGGTATCTGCCCTTCTGGCCCTTACGTTGACTAGTGTAGTAGCTCAAATGGGCTTAGGCTCTGGCAGACGCCAACGGGTATTTTGTTCCTGCGCTATGCTGTTGTTTCTCCAGTGTCTGTCTCGTAAAGTATCTTGTTGCTAACTATTGGCGACTTGCTGCATGCTCAGGACAAAGAACCCGTGCCCGTTATTGAGGACGTCAAGCTCATCAAATGGTGAGAGAACGATTTTTTTGCAATAGTTGTGTCAAGTGCAGTTGTGCTAGAGTTCTGTTAGCTGTACGAATAGCTAGGCTTTTGTAATGACTCGGTAATTGAAACCAACATGGGTTTGATTGATAAAAAACTTTTGCGTCACTGCCCGAACACTAATGACGCCTCTCTACACATCTAACATGGGTATGAAATAGCGACGTGTGCGAAATTGCGATGGACAAGATTTTCTGGGCCGCGGAGGCGAAGCGAAGCGAGGCCGTAAGCGTGTCTGTGTCTCGCACGCCAGGCAGCCCCAAGAAAAAGAAGAGCTCGTTCAGCGAAGAAGACGTCAATGAAGTGGTCAACGAGGTAAAGCTAATTGATCGATAACTGAGGTGCTGCACTGGTACTTTTTTAGGAAGGTTGATTTGAATGGCTAGACCTATCAGTACTTTCTTTCGTGTCCTATATTTGTACTCCGTGTTTTGATTGGTTGCGGCGCCACCCTAACCCTCTCCAGGTGTGCCACCGGCGCAAGAAAGGCGGCGAATGGATCTGGCACACCGACCTTGTTGAGAGCGGCGGTGGCGTGAAGGAGCAAAGGGGCGCCAACTTCCACAAGCCTCTCACGAAAGTGCGGATAGTGCACCTGTTTTGGTTTGGGTGTGTTTGAGGTCTGTGTTTTTGTGAGAAGGCAGTGGCGCAAGAAGGAGGAGGTTCGATGGAGAAATGAGCGTTGCTAGCAGGACTCATAAGAGCACCTCTCGGTTGCGTGCACGTCTCAATCTTTATTTCATGGCTTTTGCGCACGCTTTCCACTACAGGCGGAGAAGAAGTCGGGGCAGCGTTTCTTGCTGGTGGCCAACACCGAAGAGCCGGGGAAGTGGGACCACGAAGCGGTGTCGCTCAAGCGCGCGTGCGAAGAAGTCTTCGACGACATTGACTTGGAAGAGCTCGTGGTGCGTGTGTGTGCGTGTGTGCACGTGTGCGTGCATGCGTGGGGGGAGGGGGTACTCGTTGTTGCTGTATGGTTGTCTGCTTCTTATGCTTCTTCCTTCTGAATTAACTCCGAAGAAATGAAGAGAAGGAATGCTCCAGGAATGACCCCGGAAGCAGGACCTAAAAGAGAACAATTCATTACCTGAAGGTTGAATAAAACAGCGTACGAGCTGAAATTGTTATTCATTTACTTTGATGTCGGTTGAAAAGAAAATATTGTTTTGCCCACCGCCATATATTTTTTAAACAATTTTTCAAATATCTTGTTTGGTGCCGGTGCCCACAAACAGGTGCAAGTGTGGAAAGGCGAGATCACCAGCGCTAAGGCATTGGCGGCGCTGGGGTGCAAGGAGTTGAGCAGCAGTTGCAAGGGGAGCACGCGCAAGGCCATGGCGAAAGCGCGGAAACGCGACGACGCTATCTTTGAGCCCATCGAACGACAACTCTTGGATGTATGATAAACCTTTCTTCTTTTTTTGATATTCATTCTCATTTTGCCAGAATGAAAACGCGCAGGGAATGTTGCCAATTGGCTAGTGGACCGAGGAAGATCAACAAGAGAGAGAAAGAGTCAAACTGTGTGATTCGACCTCTGCATCTGGCTGCTGACTTTATGCGTGGCTGGTTTATCTTCCTTCTTGGCCTGTTTTCGAATGAATATTTCCTTGCTTGAATATTTCCTTGCTTTATTTTGCGTACTCCGATGGCATGGTTGATATGATATTTCTTTACCGCCCAGACGGAGCAAATGATGCAGAACATGGAAGAAGCCGGATCGCCCATGGTGATGCAGTCCCGGGAAGACATCGAGGAAGAAATGAAGGAAATGGCCGACGAGATGGGCATGACCAAGGAAGAGATGGAGGCGATGATGGCCATGGGCGGTGGCGGCGGCGAAGGCATGGACGGCATGGGCGAGCTCTAGTTGCACTGGCGTATTGGAGCAATTATACAAAGGGAACATAAAACAACGATATGTTGCCTTAACGCCGAGATGATATTACTTCTTTAATGTGGGAAATGGAAATGGAAATGGGAAATGGGCGGGTCTACCTGTATACCTCGCAGTGCGCTAGTGCGCAGTGCAAGAAGCCCATCTATTTACTATTCGGGACTTGGGACAACAACTCCGTTGTTAGTGCTAAGTCAATTGCTCCCAACCCGATTGAAAATATAGCAGGAATAATCTGCCCTCCCCAAATGCAATAATCAGAATCCAAAGTGCTATCACTTTTCAGTTTCAGTTACCAAGCTGCATGAGGTCTTTGTTGACGTATTTGGGACATGTCAGTGTCGTATTTGCTATTTTTCTGCCCACGCTTAAGGGAAAGAGAGGTTTTTCCCTGTACCGGTTATCGATGTGTGATGTACGCACCGCACACCGCACAGTCAATTATTGAACACCATGGGTCGAATATTAAGCGCAAACCGTCGATCCACGCCGAGAGGTTAGAGGTTATAGCTTAAGCTAAAACATGCGCGCAGGGATTATATTTAGGACATAAAGTCTTTGATTAGCTTTTTATTTTTAGAGTCCACCGATGCAGAATCGAGTGAACACAGGAAACTTCACTCATTATGAGCAATTGATCAAAAGTAGTGGCTCCATGGGCACTCTAGGCTAATTCAAATTGTGCAAAATGCTTGGCGTCGTGCGCGTCTCCCGGGAGGTGGCCGCACTGCCAAGCAGCAAACTCATTAGTAAGTGCACGCCAGCATCCTCGACCACCGCCAAAATCTCGCACATAGAACTGTAGTCATAAACAAAGGCTGCAGAATTGTCTGCAGTGCCATTTTCAAGCAGAAACAGTGCAGTCTTGGACCTGGCAGCCAAATAGTAAAAAGGTGCCGCAGCTTCATCAGGACAGGGATGTTGGGCTCGCAGCGCCTAAACTCCATTTGAACACGGTTGCGGGCGTCGAATCGAATGACTAAATCGTATTGATGCTTTTAATTACCACTATAGGCCACCTGGGCGACCTTGGGGGCTCACTTGGCTAGCTGAGGCGTTTTCGTCTGAAAGGTGGCAAAAAAGTAGGAATCAAATGATCGTAAAAATAACAATGAAGACTTCTAAACAGGCGCGCACGAGACAGCAAGGCATTTTGCAAACATACCTCAGAGTCATTGGGGCGATAGACTGCAGTGCAGGTTGCGAACAGGGAGAGCACTGGGGCAGAGAAGCACGCCAATCGCCGGTCTTGGCACCATTCTTTTCAGGCACCTCGCAGAGAATTCTTTCCGCAACCGACTTAAAAAATAGGCTGCTTAGCAAAACTGCTACATCCTAAATATAATATCTGCGCAGTATCGGCTTCGGGCTATCAGTTTAAGGCGGGTGGCGGCAATTCGCGCAACAAGCTTGAAGCCATTTCGTAAAAATATCACCAAAAGTGGTCTGTTCGGGAGAACCCTACAAGAACTGTTTATTTTCCCCCTCTTTCCCTTAACTTCTGCAGTCGTCGTCGTCTGCAACTGCAGGTGCCGAAGAAGTCTTCTTTCTGAGTCTTCAGCCGCAGCATACTATGTCGGGCTTCGAGAACGAAAAGCGGGTTGGGCGCTTTCGAAGCAAATGCCCGAGCTCACTTCTAACGAGGCTTGAACGAGCTTTAACCCAGCGTATGTACCTCGTGGATCGATCCGGGCACCAGTTCGATGCTGACGGTCGCGTGTCAGAAACCTTCAAGGCAAGAACATTGGAGGAGACAAGCGTCTTGGCGGAACTTCCAGCTTTAGTAAATGGGCTCATAGTACCAATCACTAACACTCAACTGACTATATATATAATTTCTTGATTATCTACTAGGTGCTTGGCTCTACTGGCAATATCTACACTGTCCTTATAGGCCGTGTCCCATCTTGCGATTGCCCGGACCACTTGAGGAAATCTGACGTCTGCAAGCACCTCTTCTTCGTGTACCGTAGAGTCTTGCGACTGCCGGCTTCAAGTGCCCTGATCTTTCAGCGGGCCTTTCTGCTGTCTGAGCTTGTCGAGATGCTGCAGGACCCTAGAGTTGCGGCTGAAGCCGATCCAGCAGTGCTCGCCAACCAAAGCGTACGCGACCATTACCTCGCCTTGTCAGGGAAAGCTAAGAGTGGCGATGGCGTCATCGACGTAGATACAGTTGACGGTAATATCGCAGCAAGTGCTGAAGAGACCAGGGCAGCAGAGGACGCGTCCTTGGCGAAGCAGCGGCGCCGCATTGAAGAAGGCGACGAGTGTCCGATTTGCTTTGAAGGGATGCATGGCGCCCCCGAGAGCGACCTCTTGTGGTGCGACGCTTCAAGGGAGAAGACAAGTAGCCACAGCAGTAGCAGTAGCAGTAGCGGTGGGCGCGCCGCAGGGTGTGGCAAAGCACTACATGCAGACTGTGCGAGGAGATGGGCCGCGGCAGTGGGCTTCCTAGCGACCTGCCCCTGTTGCCGGGCTCCCTGGGACACGAGACCTACCAATCTAAGAGACAGCCCATCGAGTAGCGCAGGGCCTCAAAGTGGTGACGTCAGAAGCTCAGGAATGTATGTGAATCTCGGGAGTCTCCAGAACTTACCCTCCCCATCATCATCGTCGACTTTCTCACCGTACGGGGGATACGGATACGGAGGCGGAGGGTACTCTCGGTATGTTCGAAGGCGCTTCTATTAAGACCTACCAAGTAACCTAAACAAGCACACTAGGCCTCAGCATAATACAGGTCTCTAAGTTTATCCCCATAGGGTAATTGGGGCTGGGGCTACATAGTACATAAAACGGGAAATTTTGTAGTTCGTATTATGGCATTATGGTAATAAAACTCCCAAACCCCAGACGCGCCGATACATGTATCGAAAATGTTACTTCAAATGCCAGAGCGGAATGTCAAATGCTATCGAATTCGCATGTCTGATGACAGCATAGCGACCAACAAAACAAAGAACCGAATCCGGAGGGCTGTTCTTGCAATGAGCAATGCCAATGAGTGTGCGCTTGAAACAGTGAAGGCTTCCGTGTGGTTTCCTCTTTCAAAAGGCCTTAATTGTCTAATACTTCGCGCACACTAGAGGAGCACGGCACGATTCCCGTGGCAGCGTATGCTTCTGCACGAGAAGGCACCTGAAATGAAATACATGGAACGAAAGTAACACCAAAAAATATATAGCACCAAATAAAAGGTTCATTGGCAAAAACAATATGTATGAGCATCTGCCCTGATAGCGCCCTCGTGAGCATCTGCCAACTTCGTATCATGGATTGTGCTCGTTTTCTTCACACACGGGGTCGCATTCCACGAAAACTACGTATAAGTACCTGCGGGAGCTCGTACAAGTAGTTGGCCATGCAAGTGGCGCTGTCCTGCAGGCCCTTGGCCGAAGCATCCCCCGCAAAGTTCACGCCATGCAGCAGAGCGCCGTTCCGCAAGTGGAAATTCGCCACTGGGTCCTAGTTGGCGATGGTTAAGGGAGTGGAGTGGGTGGAAAGAAAGTCAATGAGACCCTCGAGAGACCTTACAAACAGCGCGCTAGGTTAGGCACAAATTCGAAATGAGCGCCATCTCGTATGCGACCATTACAAATCCTTGTGCATCCTCTACACTTGTATCCGTACCAGAGCAAATGGAGGCTTTTGGTTGCTGTTTCCTCTCCTTGGCGATTGTTTCTCTGCCACTAAGTAGCGCGCCGCCAGCTGGGTCAACAAGGGGCGTAAATTCTCACGGGTTAACGGATCATGGAACCACCCTTCCCCGGGTGCTAACAGCTGCTGCAAGGCCGCGTACCCCGCCACCTGTGAACTTCTGCTCGTGCTCTCTGCTGAGCTTGCATCCTCTACGCTGCTGCTGCTGCTGCTGCTGCAATCGTCTATCAAAACGGCAGTATGAGACAAATCACTACTATTGCGGCCATCATCAACATTGTCGTCGCAGTGGTGGTTGTCGTCGTAGCGATGCTGGCGCCGCAAATGTTCGGTTCGGATTCGTACTACCATTGCCAAGTCTTCTGAGGACAAGAGAGGAGGCTCAGCGTCGCCACCAACCGCCACTGAAGAAGAAGCAGGAGAAGAAACACTATGCGGTTGTGTCTCTGCCGAAGTCTCAGAAGGAGGAGGAGATGGAGGAGTGCTGGCTTTTGCCATTTGAGTGGTCAACGCTCGGTTCAGCCATTTGGTGAAGCCAGGCATGGGGCTCAGGGTGCAGAAATGCTCGAGGTGGGCCAAGTCTCCCCGTAAGGCCGCAGCTACCTACATACGGATTTGCACACCAGTACTTAGGCAATTAGACGGGAGCAAGAAGCGATAGGAAGAAAGGAAGGAAAATGAAAAAAAAAAAAAGTACCAAACAAAGGGAGCAAAACTAGCAGAATGATGTACGAAGTCGAGAGTGCGCGATCTTCCTCAACAGCGGTACCCGTTTGATGAGGCTGTTTCCGAGCTCAATGCCACGAAGACCGGGCTGGGTCGAATTGATGGAGTAAAAAATGGCCGCTCGAGCAACACGTTCTCGTTCTTCATCTTCGTCAAGGCTGCTGCCACTACGAGCACCACCGCTACTGCCCGTCTTTCCGCCACTACTGTCGTCCAAGCCGCCCCAAGAAGAGTCACGAATGGCGTTGCTGCTGCTGCTCCTGCTATCGTGCTCGTGGGAGTCCTCGAGGCCCTCGTACCCGCTGTGCTGGTGAATGTAATGCATGCACGTTGCAATCTAGTAGTACAGGAATTATGGCGTTGTGCAGAATGCAGCCAGAGTTTTCACAAGCACGTGCACAGAGAGAATAACGCAATTCGTTAGAGGTAAGTGGATCGTAAAGTTGGCTCGGAAATGCATTCATTGCAAAGAGAAGTGACACGTTGGTGTCAGGCGCAACGATATGAGAAATATTCGTTCAACCGTACGAGCAACGGCAAAGAAAGCAAAAGATGACACTGGTTGAGCGTAAAAAAACAGCGGGAGACTCTCTCAATATATATTACTTTGGGCAAGAGTGCTACGTGCACAAACACCAGCGGTTCATTGGGAGCTCGTGGGTGGAAAAGCGCGTAGCACCGGCGGCCGCGGCCAAGCCTTGCTTTCAGGTCACTTAAACCCCGCACCTTGAAATGATCATAAGGGGGGGGGGAGCAGAGGACGCATTTCAGATGAATGGTGGTTTCAGAAGTGAGCCGTGCAAGAGAAAGGAAAGAGCAACCACAAGGTTGCATGCGCATACACATCTAAGAAAAAGTAAGGATCGTAGTTACCCGTTCAAAGAGAGTGGCGTCAACGCAGCTTGCTCAAGTACCCCATTTAAACAATCATTACCTTGTGCACTGCTTCGTAACGGGCAATCTTCTCCAAAACACCTCCGCCCGAATTCTCATACGTGATGCGCCGAAGCTCCAATTGGCCCGGTGCAAATTGTGCTAACAGCAGTTGTTTCAGGGACCCGTCCATCGCGGAGAGTGAAGCTGAGGACACACTTGAGGAAGGCATTAGTGCTTGGACTTCACTGGTCATTCCTGTAGCTGACGCAGTGGATGGCGGTTTCTCAAGTGGCAAATTCGCCATGAAGTTCAGCAAGTCGCAGCGCAATTGCAGCAACAGACTCAAACCGTCCTGCAAGAATAAAGGAAAAGAGCATGCCACGAACACAAGATAAAAGAAATGAATGACTCCGAATACACCATGATTGCATGCTTTGAAAAAGCTAATGTGTGACTAATATTATGCGCAGCCTCCAAGTACACCAACCTCTCGGGCTACGGCTGCGAAGAGTGTTTCATGCTTCGGAGCAAGGGCTGCCCGCAGCTGCATCACCGCTGTTGCTGAAACGGGAGCATTGGTGCTCGGAGAATCAGACTCTGCAGCAATAGTGGCAGCTTTGTCTGCCTCGGTGAAATTTCGCACGGCAGCCCGCGCAGCATTACTGTCTGGGCCGAGTGTAGTTGCACAATGAAGTAAGAGACCGCGGCGCTGCGCTAGTCCCAGTTTAGGATACGCGTGCCGCAAATTGGCTGTTAATTTCGAATGGTCGGTGCTGCGCTGGTTGTCGGCCAGATCGACTAGGAGCTGCGCTACTGCTGGCGTAGGCGCCTGCATTCAGCGGGAGCGTATGCAACAATAAAAAATAAGTGCCACATTAACCCCCAAGCAC
>Ga0307982_1001528_pt1 | contig 18820 bp, 4 predicted proteins | sample OrgLakmetagen989_FD_201847 | JGI IMG/M metagenome (GOLD analysis project Ga0307982, IMG submission 201847) | Saline water microbial communities from Organic Lake, Antarctica - #989 | ecosystem: Environmental > Aquatic > Non-marine Saline and Alkaline > Saline | place: Antarctica: Organic Lake... | reverse complement strand
AAATATTCAGCCGGATTGCTGGAGAAACGGCGCGCGGAACCCTAATGTTTCGTTTCTCGAAACCAGAAACGCCCAGGGCGGCGCTTTTTGTGTTTCTTAGAAACGAAACACACGCAAAATCCGGGTTCGTTTCATATGTTTCCATTTCCCTGTGTTTCGACTTCGACCCTAGCTGTGTAGCGCTTGGCTCGCTGGCGTGGGTCCGAATTAGGCAGGCCTGTGAACAAGGGAAGCAGAAGCCGCAGAGCTTCGGCGACTGTTCACGACCGCCATGTCGCAGACGCGAGCGCCGAAGTGGGGTCGAGTAGCCGTTGCTCGTAGCACTACGCCCTCGCCGACGCCCGGGATAGGTAGGAGTTCGGCTTCGTCTTTAAACAGTTCCCACGGCAGCGACACCGCTCCAGCAGCCAATTCGGGGGACGACCGAACGTCCGCGTTCTCACAGGCGACGCTATCGACGGTAGCTGCAGCCAAAGCAATGTTTAGCCGAAGCGCGAAAGTGCCTCATGCTTTCGCTCACGCAAGCCGCCCAGCCCCGAGTAAACGACGCCAGCCGTGGGCCAATGCGTCAACTGCCTACCCTACGACGCACGTCGGTAATTACGACCAGCCTGGGGCACCTGCACGCGCGCGCACTGCTGCTCGCATTATTAATACCTCTACAGGTGAGCTTGACCATTCACCCTCGGCTGCCTCGCGCGACTCGTCGGCTCCTAGAACTGGCGGCGGCGGCCTCTACAACCATTCGGGCCTCTGCGATAACGACGATCTTAGCCGAGGAGCCAACGACACGCCAGCAGCAAATGCTACAGCAGCAGCAGCAGCAGCTGGGCAGAGCGACAACTACCGCCCTTCTTCTGGAAGGCCAGCGTCACCGGCGCCACCTTCAGACGAAGAGCACTACGTAGGCACGAGTGCGGGAAGCGTAGGGGGCACATCCTTGGGATCCAACGGTTCCATAGAGCGAGAGCTGGCTTTGAACTACGCGCTACGGCCACAGAGCCCCGTCAACCACCATAAGAACACGTATGTTTGCCCTCCTAAATGTTCCGAAAAGATAGCTATGCCTACCCCAGCAGACGTCTTTCGTAGCGTGCTCTCCAGGCTGGTGTTCAGATGATTTCACCTGCTTGGGGAATATGTGAGGCGTAACCCGGGAATCTTTGACTGTCACTCTGTCTCACGCACACACACACTTCACCACGTTCACCTTTTCTCTCCATGTTTAGGCCTAGCCCGCCCAAGACTGCTCGCGGCACCCGCCCCTTGACCTGGCAAGAAGAACAGGCTTTGGCTCAGAAGAAGCGGGTCAACTCGGGCAAGCTCGCAGCGTGGCAGTTCAAAAACAGCGGCGGCGTTGGCGATGCAAAAGGGCGCACGGAGCCGCTAGTCTTCGATGGCAAGGTGTGCGTAGTGCATGATGAGGGACTGCTTTTCTAACGGATTTTGTGCATGATTGCTCTTCGTAAAATTGCATGTTTCCATCTCTGGCATACTATCATATCATACGAGATTCCTTGCTTTTTCTCACTTCCCTATTGTCTTATTCCTGACACCGCACGTAAACAGGGTGAATTTGTGAAGCCCTCGCCTTCAAAGCGCATCGGTTTTCGAGACGATTACGGCGAGCCTTTATTGGATGAAGATGCACTCGCGAAAGTCATTGAAAAGCACACCAGCAAGGAGCAGCAGCAACCGCCACCAGGAAGAGACAACCGATTCGAGCGCTTAATGCCGAACAGCCACAGCAGCAATAGCAGCAGTGGGAATAACAGCAGTAGTAATACAGGCAGGCTAGGCAGCCAACGGTCGTCGTTCGGCAGTGGGAGCAGTGGCGGTTACTTTCGTGGCAAAGCTCTGCAGCGCCGTCGCCAATCGGAAGGACTGCTGAGCAGTGCGGCGCCATCCCGCGCCACGGGCCGTTTCACCGAAGACCGAGCAGCAGCACGACCTTCAGCGCACGGTGCTGCCAACGGCAGTGGCCATGTCGGCAACGATGACTCTTTGATGCTGTCGCCATTGACCCGAGGTGCTGACTCGCCTTCCCAACACCACGAGACGCTGGGCTTAGACCAGAGTTGGCTCTCGGTCGCCACTGCGCCAGCAACAGCTCCTCCAGGGCAGGTGCTTCGGGCTACGGGCACTGGATTATCACCACAAAAACAGCAGCAACAGCAGCAGCAGCCTCACGCTCCTAATTATCGCAGCCGAACGTCCTCGTCTGCGCATCGTGTTCCAGTTGACGCGGTAACCAATGCTGCTGCTGCTTCTAAACCGCTGCAGACTGCTGGGTCCCCACCCAAGAAATCTCCCCTGTATACCCACGAAGATCTCGCCAATACATCAACCACTGCTAAAGCTATTGGCACCAAGAAGTCTCCACAGCCGCCACCACAGCAGCAGCCTCGCGTGCCGTCGCCTGCGTTTCGAGTGCTCACCACTGCCGGCCTTTCTTCGTCGTCTTCTTCCTCGAATGTGGCTCGCCGGCCTCGCGCTACTACCTCTCTGGATTCCGTGCTTCCAGACAAGCTCCCTAACAAGCCCAAGGTGGCACCGTCTACGAGAGTGTCGGGAGTCGCGCCGCGCCCTCCGCCATGGATGAAAGTGTCTCAGGCGTCTGCTGTGAGCACCGTGCCGTATGCGGTTCGCGTTGGAGCTGCTCTCTCTGAGCAATCTCGCATGGGAGTGGGGTTCACGCAACGCCCCAAGTCGACTTCGCCCGCGCCGGCGCCTTTCTTCGACGCAGGGCCAGTTTCAAACACAATTGCGCCAGCAGCGGCAGGAAGAACAGGGAGCACCGAGGCACAGGTCAAACCATCTTACGTCGGCCCTGTGGGTCATTCTGGAAGCAAGAAGCCTCACAAAGACGCTTTTTCTTCTTCTTCGGAGCCCACTTCGTTTGCTCCGCGCCGCCCTTTGTTTGGAAGCCCGCAGCAGCCTCACCCGCCATCGTCTTCTTCGTCGCACGCAGCTACTGCAGCAGCAGAAGTTGCGCGGCCATCGGCTTCTCGACTGAATGTCGGTACAGGGCTGAGGCCAAATGTATCCTTCACGTCCCCTCGGAACACTTCGTCACGCTACGACCACCAATCGCCCGAGTCTGCTGAAAAGCAGCACACTCAACCGCAGCAGCATCAGCAGCCGCCTAGCAGCCAGCTGTACCAACACCATCCTTCCTCATCAGCGGCGGACTTGTCTCCACTTTCCCCTGGAACGCACGGTGGCAGTATGGAGGATGTCATTGCAGCTGCGGTAGCCTCTGCGCTAGAAGCGGCCTCGGCCAAAGCTCAAAGAGAGCGAGAAGAAGCTGCCGCTGCTGCCGCTGCTGCTGCCGCCAATGCTAGCAAAGCCCTTGCTGAAGCTGCCCGAGCCGCGGCCGAAGACAAGGAACGAGCGGTGTTTGATGCTGTCAGCCGAGCGGAAATCGCGGCAGCCAATAAGGCCCGCCGAGAGCGAGAACACAACAGCAGCAGTGCTTCGTCACTAACAGGGCAGCCTTACCCACCCCCGTCACCGGAGGCTGCAGCAACAGCAACCACTACAAGTGAAGAGTTGACGGCACTTCAAGCTGCCCAAGAGCGAGCTGCCGCAGCGGAAGCACGCGCAGCTGAAGTGGAAGCTGAAAATCAGCGCTTAGCCGCTGCCGCTGCCGCACGAACAGCAGATACCCACCCTCAGGACGAGACAGGAGTGTCAGCCTCATCAGCAACTTCAGCAGCAGCAGTGCCTACGAAAGAGTCCGCACTAGAGATTGACGACGTCCGAGCAGCTGTAGCAGCTGCGCGTGATGATGCCCTCGCTGCCACTCAACGACAAGCTGCTGCGGCCGCCGAAGCGCAGCGTCAAGAGGCTGCAGCACAGGCGGCTACGGTGCAACGCTTGGCCGACGAGCTCAAAGAAGCTACGGAGATTGCTGCCGACGCGAGAAAGGCTGCCGCGGAAGAGAAGGCTAACGTGATGGCGATGGAGGAGCGGGTGGCGAATTTGAAAGCGCAGAACGATGCGGCGGAAGCGGAACGACAGGCGCAACGAGAAGAAATGCGCGAATTGCGCGCGTCACTGTCCGAAATGCGAGCCACTATGCACGACCTCCGGGAGTCTACGACCAACATGCTGATGCGTGCATCCGGGTCACAGCTGGACTTGCTAGGCGGTGGCTTGAGCGGGCGTTACTTGCGAGACAGCCATTTTGACCGAGCGTCGACCGACGACCTCGGCCCCAGCGGCGTTACCATTCGTGGGTTTACGGGTCTTGGCGGGTCCCGGGGGGCCTCCTTGCTGTTGGCCGGCAACAGCGGCCGCCTCGGAGACAGCCGTGACGCGATCGACGAAGATGCCGATGATAACGTTGACGACGACGATGTTGACGACGACGACGACGGGCATTCGTCCCTGGGTAGGCTTACCATGTCGCGGCGGCTCTCGGTAGGTGGCGACGACGACGAAGCTCGCACGGCCTTTGACGTCGATACCACTACCGACGGTGGCCGCGCCTCGACTGTAGGTGGTGACGCTCCTGGGTCCACGGGCGGCCGTCCTGCGAGTGGCCGCAGCAATGGCCTGCCGACCAGCACTCCCGAGTTTGTGGGCCCTGCCGACGACGACTACAGCGATGGGTCCATGGGTCTACGAGAAGATGACTCGTCGCACTTCCACGTAGATTTGGACGAAACCTCCGAGCACGGCTTTGACTCCGAGGGAGGTCCTGACGACGGCAACAATCGCGGCACCTCAGGAGCTTTGCCTCCGAGTGGACCTTTGGGAGCCAAAGAAGCACGCCGATCGCTGCAGGCTGCGCGCAGTGCTTACCGAGGAGTAACCCTGGACGACGTGAGTGGAGGCAATGGCGTCCTCGGGAAGGGTGGCAGCAGCGCCGGCGACATTGTTAGCAACGGCGGTGCGAATGCTGCTGGCGTGACCTGGGGTGACGTAGGCAGCGGAGTCGGGAGCGTGCGCAGCGGCAGTGGCGACTTCAACTCTGTGATGGGCGGCACAAACGTGGGCAGCGAGATCGACGACGCCTTGGAGTTGGTTCCAGCTGCCAGAGGCGCTCGGCCTCGCTCGCCACCTGGAGCGGGTTCCCCAGACCACCGTATTCCAGAAATGGGCTTTGATTTCTTGCGCAACCAATCGGCCATGTTCTTGCATGGGTCGCGGGGCACGGACCCGAGTGGTGGGAGTCGGCACGGAGAAGATGCCGAAGGAGGTGGCGGTAGCGGCGAAGGCCTCGATCTCGATGCTGAAGACGACGAAGAAGGCGGCGTGGATTTGGGACCGACACCGCCAACTCTGGGCGGCGGCGGAGACTCTGGACGCTTCGCGACGCAATACACCGTGTCCGAGCGCTCGGTGGGCACTACTGCACCCTCGGAGCCTTACACGAGCGACGACCGCTTTTCACAGCGTGGGCCTGGGTCAATTAGGGGGGGATCCGAGCACGACTACTACGACAGCGGTGCTCCTGTGCAAATGCCGCCGCGCTTGGTGGCCACATTAGAGCATGCTCAGCTTGAGGACGGAGTGGATTTAGGTGGACTTCGGCGCGCCAATTTATCGGGAGATGATGTCAACGGTGGTCAAGGTAATAATAACCATGACGACGATGATGGCATGTTGCGACCGGCCACTCCAAGTGGATCAGAGAACAGCGAAGACCTAGAGGACGTGGCCAGCGGTGGCAGGCAGCCCATGAAATCAGAGGGGCAGTTGGCGGCAGAAGATGCCTTGAGAGCCATGGGCGTGTTTCTCAACCCCTCAGAGCATTCGCCGAGCGTTAGCAGCACGGTGAAGCGCCAAGGCGCTGCAACGGTTGACAACCACAGCGAAATTGTAGGCAGCAGTAGTGGAGGAGGCAGCAAGTGGCGCAGCTCGGGGAGGAAGAGCCCCTCTGTAGAGTCATTCACTCCTACGGACGGCATCATGTCTGACGTCGACGGCTCCGTCAAGAGTCGATCCACAGAGATCGATGCCGAGCAAGAATCCTTGGAAGTAGACGAAGCTCACAGAGACTTTGAGGCTGAATACGGACCCATGGAAGACTACGAATGGCCAGAAGAGTTTGGAGAAGTAGTGACCATCAGTTTCTTGCCAGGCAGCATTGGCATGACCTTTCAAGCAACGGCGGATGGGATCATAGTGACGGAGGTGAACGGCGCCGCGGCATGGGTCGGCGTTGAAGTCAACGACTTCATCGTAGAAGTGAACGGTCGAGTGCTTCCTGCGGACTTTGAAGATGGAGAGCTTTATGAAATGCTGCTCGAGCTACCAAGACCCGTCCAGGTTTGAGTTGCTACTATTTTCGTTCTATTCTATGATCATGTGCACAACAGGAGTGTTCAAACAAGGTCTCTATTCTTTACGATATTTTACGCCTTGATCCTAATTTTACTGTCATTGCTGTGAATTTAGGTGGGCTTCATGCGATTTGACATGGCAGAATTTAACATGGGCGCTGAAGACTTTATCCAAGGTAGAGATAATGAGGTTGAAGAGCCACCAGATATGGAAGCATCAGTGAACTTAGACGATGACAATGATGTAGAAGATGGCGATGACGAACAGGCACGAGGATTTGGCAGCGCGCTATTAGAGCTAAAGAAAATAGGGCGACAACTGGAGCACACCAAAGCACCCAGCTTATCGCCCGAAAAGAACGGTGGAGGTGACAATTTCGTGGGTGCAAGCAGTAGTACAAGTGACCACGAAAAGGAAGGCAGTGAAAATGATGTAGACATGTCACGCGAAGAACGGCGCAAGTCAGGCCGGTACTCGAGCAGCGAAGAAGCTAGCAAACAGCGCGACTTGGTTGGTGATGGCGACGAGGACACGTCAACACTGGGCGAAGATCGCGACTTCGAAGATCGGGGCTTGACTGGCCGTCGGAGCATGCGAGACGAACTAAACTTAGACGGCGCATCTGACGTGATGTCCGCAGTAAGGGATCTGAGCCCGAGTCCCGCAACTGATCTCAATGAGGATGATTTTGGACCCCTTGATGTATCTTCTGTCAATGACGATGACGAACTTATTGCACGTAATTGGCGTGATGAAGATGAGGCTCTCAACGCACTCCAAGATAGCGAAGAAGATGAAGATGAAAGTTCCGAGAAAGATGGAGGTTCTCACTCGAATAGGAATTCAAATCAATCAAGGTCTCGAGAAGACGAGGAATCTGGAGATGCAAGTAAGAAAGACGATGAAGAATCAAGTGAGTATGAACCCTCAGACGAAAGCATCGCGAAAAATGCAAGCGGTAGCGTTGACGAGGAAGAGGAAACGAGCGAGTATGAACCTTCCGACAGAAGTTCGCCTGCTAGGATGAAGGTTGAAGGAAATGATGCGGAGGAGGACGACGACGAAGAAGAGGGCGATGAAGATGAAGAAGACGAAGACGAAGACGATGCAACGGCCGTAACAACTGAAGGTGAGACTTCAGAAGGCGAAGATGAATTAGAAGGCGAGGATGGATCAGAAGACGAGGATGAATCAGAAGACGAAGACGATGAGGGGGCTTCCGAAGTTTTGTCTGAATTGGCCATGTCATCATCTTTAGACCTGGAAGCAGCACAAGCGGCAGCATCATATGATGCTCAAACGGAAGCAGAATCAGCCGCGCGAATTCAAGCAATGCATCGCGGAAGGCAAGGCCGGCAAGCTGCTTTGACAGTTAAGCACGAACTCGAAGAAAAGAAGGCAGCCGAAGAGAAGGCAGCTGCTGAAAGAAGGTTTGCTGAGGAAAAGGCAGCTGCTGAGAAGAAAGCGGCTGAAGAGAAGGCAGCAGCTGAGAAGAAGGCAGCGGCTGAGGCAAAGGCTGCTGCTGAGAAGAAAGCGGCTGAAGAGAAGGCAGCAGCTGAGAAGAAGGCAGCGGCTGAGGCAAAGGCTGCTGCTGAGAAGAAAGCGGCTGAAGAGAAGGCAGCGGCTGAAAAGAAAAAGGCAGAAGAGAAAGCAGCTGCTGAGGCAAAAGCTGCAGCTGAGAAAGCAGCAGCTGATGAGAAGGCAGCAGCTGAGAAGAAGGCCGCAGAAGACAAGGCTGCTGCAGAAAAGATGGCAAAGGAAGATGAAGAAGCGGCTAAAGCTGCAGAAGTGAAAAGCAAGCCTTCTCTTGGCGATTTCCTAGCAGCAGTGCCGTCTGGCGGTGCTGCAGCTAGCAATGGACCAACACCTGCTGCGGGAAAGGCAGCTGCACCTGCGCAAAAACTGTCGGCCTTCATGGCGAGTCACCCCAATCCTTCGCGAACACCATCACCCATAGTTGCTTCAGAGACGAACGACAAGAGAAATAACGCGAACAAAGCACCGCAGGAGAAGGAGCACGAGCAGACGGAACCGCTCAACGCGTCGTCGGCTCCAGAGCAAGCACCCAACAAATTGGGCGCATTTCTGAAAGTGGTTCCAGCTGCCGGTGCAGGCGCTGCATCAGTGGTGGCGGCCAAGGACGGCAGTGGCACCGAAGACGAAGACGAAAGCGACATCGCTGCTGCAGCTGCTGCGTCATCGCCAGCGCCGCTGAAAGCGCTGCCTGTCGGTGGCACGGATAATGACGACGAAATCCGTAGAGCCAGGAATGGAGCTTTGCGTAGGGACACCGTTGATAATGACGATGGCAATGACGACGACGAAGCTTCCCAAGGAGAAAGCGATACTTCTGACACCGACGCAATCCCCATCTCTGACCTGAAGAGGCTTCCACTTGTGCCTTTGCGGCGCATCGATTCATCCGCAGACGACGACACCAAGCGTCAAGACTTGCTGAACCGGGCGTTCAAAGCCATCAATCCTGAATATTCCGACGGTGGGATAAGCCCTGCTGTGGACTTAACGCGCGTCGACTCGCGGGAACTCTTGCGGCTGGCCGTGGGCGATGACGACGACCTTGCAATACGGGAGGACAGCCCAGAGAAAGGGCCAGGCAGCAGTAGCAGCAGTAGCAACAGTGCGAGCAGCAACCAAGACAACAGCGACGGTTTTGCGGTTTCGTTTACATTAGATTTGTGGGATCTAACACCTGAGGACCTTGTCGAGGACTTGAGCCACGCGCTCCGAGACGATGTTGCCTTTGCTTGCAAGGTCCCTGGCCTCACTTCAGGAAATGTATCTATCGAACACACGGAAGCTGAGGACGGTGCCTGCACCTGCACGGTGTGGGTGCAGCACGCCAAGTGGATTACTCAGAAAGAGGCAGGCATGGCGGCAAAAGCACTCGTTGCAGCTGCTGAAGCCGAATTCTTAGATGTCAACACCTTTGGCGAGTGCTCGGCGACAGCCATCACGGTTGTACCGTCAATTTCGTCGTCTACTGGTGCCACACCAGCTGTCAACGACAACAAGGATGACTCGTCACCCATGACGGTTGCGTTTGCGGTCACACTGGCCGACTATTCCGTGTCCACTTTCGACGCCGAAGCGCAGGCGATGTACCGTGCTGCGGCTGTCCGGAGCCTGGACATACCTAGTGTTCAACTGGTAGTAGCCAGCGTGCGCGCGGGCAGCGTAATTGCAGACACTCAAGTGACTGGTTTGGCCAATGAGCAAGCTGCACATGCAATGGCGGCCAAGATCACCAATCCAAGTGGCTTGTCCGCTGGTTTATCAGAGAGTGGCCTCGGTGAATGTGTCGTCTCTTCGAAACCTGTAGTGATGAATTCCACTGAAAGGGCATTGGCTGAGGATGCTCGGAGATCGTCCTCCTCGCCATCACTCGAAGCAGCTGCTGCAGCAGCATCAGCGCCCTCTTCGCAGCCAGTGTTAAGACGACGCAAGTCCGTTGGTCAAATGGCTGCGGAGGAAGCCATTGTATTAGCGCAAGAAGTGATCAAACCAAAATTAAGGGACTTTCATTGGCCCAGTGCGGATCTTGGCATGTTTGAACACCCGCCATCGTCTTTATCCTCGGAGACGCCATCGCCACCCCGCAACTTGTTAATCAAGCCATCAGGTGGTTTAGCAGCTGCGCCTGGGTTAAGTGCACTACCCTCTGCATGGAAGCTTCACGACAAGAACCTTGGCACTTGTTCCAGCAGTGGCTGTCGTGTGCGGCAGTGGCGCATGAAACAGGGAGCACCAGTAGGTGTTCCCTTGGCACAAATGGGCGAATTTTACGATTACAATACCTATGTGGTACTGTCATCTCGCCCCACTACCCTAGGGGAAGATGCTTACGAAGTGTTTGTTTGGTGTGGGCGTGACGCTACGGTGGACGACTATTCTGCAGCGGTCTATCGAGCTGGGGAGCTAGCCCGAGGCGTGAGTACAGTACCGTCCACGAGTAATAGCGCTTCCTTTTCTACACCTACGCCTCCGCTGCACCGAGAGTGCGCCTGCCACGAGTCATCCCGTTTCTTGCAACTTTGGCGCAGCCATAGCCAACCACAAAAGAAGACGAAGTTGACGAGGAAGCCGATGGTAGTGCTTCACGGGAAAGCAGGTGCCACGTCGCCGAGTGCCACCAAAGGCCTTGCGCCTGGCCTCTTTTCTGCGGACGCAGTTGGAGACACGCAAGGAAGCAACTCCTCATCAGAGCATTACCGCCTGTTGCGGGTATGTGGGCGCCGTCGAGCCGTGCAATTGCAAGAAGTCCCAGCTACGCGAGAATCCCTCACGGGTGCTGGCGCGTACATCTTGTTAGACCTTTCTGCCGCGAACGACGGTCATTTAGGCAGCAGCAGCACAGGTGCAGGATCTACGAGTAGAACAGTAGTGTACACGTGGACTGGGCCACAGACTCCATTATGGGAAAAACGGCAAGCAGTGCAGTGTGCGGAGCTGCTAGGACAAGCGCACCATTTGTCAAATGCTGGTGATAACAACAGTAGCAGTAACACAAACTGGGGTAATGTAATCGCCATCGAACAAAGCGCACCTTACGTCAATTATGCTGAACAGCCGAACTTCTGGGCCTTGCTGGAAGGCGAATCTGTTGATTTAGATGGAAGTATTGAGCGCGATCAGCAAGACCATGACGAGGCCCAAGCGTTGCTGGCAATTTCAGGAACTGATTCCACCGGCGCAGCATCTTCCTCTGCGGATGGTAGTGATTCGGCGTCATCAACAGGAGGTGTATCAGAAGTCTTAATACGAGCAGGTGCACAAGCAGCACGAGCAGTGTACGGCGCCAGCCCAGCTGACCTTCGAGGTGCTTGGGATGATGGTCACGAAGGTTTTGACGAAGAGGAAGATGACGAAGATGAGGTGCATGACAACGATGATGATGATGAATTGTCTCCCGTGTCACGGCTGCCAGAAGTGCCAGGAAGCGCTGCTGAACCAATGCTTTGGGCTCTGCGCCCCACTCCAGCCTCCATTCAACAATCGGAGGCCATTGCCAAGCGATTAGGGGCTGCCAAAGGCAAGAAGTCGTTTGGGAAGGCAGCAGCTCGAAAAGCTGAAGAAGAGGCCGCTGCCGCTGCCGCCGACGCCCTGGTGTACGAGTGGATGTTCCTTGGTGCTGCCCCTGCTGTTGGCGCACCTGGCAGCAGCACCTTTGCGGATGAGGTTCTCTTGGTAGATGCTCGGCATCGCGTCTTCGTTTGGGTAGGGAACCAAGTAGCTCATCCCGGCAGTAGCACGCCTGTGGTCGGGCCGTGGTTGCGATTGCAAGCTGTTGTTCAAGCTGAGCGCTTTTTGAGAGTACAGGGGCGGCCTGGTGGACTGCCTATTAATCGTATTGAAGCTGGCACCGAACCTGAAGCCTTTTGGCGATGCTTTCGTGAACCATCGTTACCTGTCGTGGCCGAAAAGACAGGCGCTTCAAGTGCTGCTGCCCCGTCATCATCATCCGTGCTGTCACCGCGAAGCGCGACGGAAGAATTAGTGCGAGCCCTGCAGAAGCCTCCTTCTGATCCCACTCCTGCTGTAGCAACGGTCCAATCAGAGGGTGGTGCAGAAGCTCCCGCTGGTGCTAGTGCTACTACTTCTACACCTCAAGCGCTTTTTACCGTATCTTTCCGATTGTCTTTATTCGACCTGGCAGCAGATGACATGGATCAAGAACACGAAGATCTCTTGATGTTCAATATTGCCGAATGCGTTACTTTGCCTAAAGAGAATGTCATGATTGAAATTGAAGAAGAGACAGAAGAAGCTGACGACGACGACAAAGAAGAAGGTTTAATAGTCCATGTGCGCCTTGAAAACATTGCAACAGAAGACGAAGCTGAAGAGATTGCAGATCACGTTGGTTCTGCATCGGTAGCCGGTGATCTAGTCGACCTCGATGAATTTGGAGAAAGCGAAGTCAACGACATTGAGGTTTTGGAGGAACTGCAGCCTCCTCCAGAGAGTGTGAGCGCTACGCCAGGGAAAGTAAGCGGTGCGAGTGGTGCTGAAAAGACACTCCTTGAGCCCGAGGTATCAGAGGAAGAAGAAGAAGAAGAGGAAGTTGAAGACGAGGAAGGAGATGACAAAGATGATGAAGACGCACTTAAGTCTTCAGAGAAGACAACTTATGAAGTCACTTTTCGAGTATCACTTCTGGATTTCACTGCTGAAGATTTCGAGGACGAGCAACAAAGTGTGTTTTGCGACAATATCAGCGCCTGCGTGGGTGTGAGCCACGAGAACGTGTTGTTTGAGATTGAAAACGATCCTGATGATGCTGATGGAGCAGGATTATTTGTGTATACTAGATTAGTGGGCTTTGCGACCTCACAATCTGCAGGGCAAACGGCCAATCAAGTGGGAGCTGCAGCAGACGCGGGCGACTTGTTGGATGTGGAAGAGTTGGGCGAGAGCCATGTCGACGACATTCATGTGCAGGAGACACCGGAGGAGGAAGAAGAAGTCAAAGAGAAAGAGGACGAAGCTGTAAAAGACGAGGTCAAAGCTGAAAGTGGTACGTCATCTACACCGCAAGATGCATTTGAATCAGAAGATGCAACTGCCACCACCACTTCTGAGGCTCAGCCACACGGAGAACAGGCTAAGACTTCCGCGGCAATAGACTTTGACGTCACAGCACATGTGGAAGCAGCAACTGCAGAGCCAAAAGTAGCATCGAAAGCAGACATGAGCATCGATGTGAATGTCAAGAATGATATAGAGGACGCATCGCCCCTAGTTGCAACTGAAGAAACACTTAAGAGTGAGAAGTTTGAAGTGTCGTTCCGCGCCCATTTCTTAGATTTAGCCGTTGAAGATGTTGACGCTGCGCTTGAGGATTCTTTTCTCCTTGCTGTGACCGACTGCGCAGAAATGGATGAGCAGAATGTCGAATTAAGCGTTGAAGAAGGTCCCTCGGGCCACGGAGTGATCTTGGCTGCGGTATTGGATGGTATTGATTCAGAATCAAAAGCTCAAGGCATCGCTAAAAAATTGAAGACCACAGAAGATGCTGGTGAATTGTTCGATGTAGACGAATTTGGGGAATGTGACGTGCCTGAGATTGAGGTGTATGGAATGGACGCAGATGGTGACGATGATGTGAAGCCTCAAGAAGCACCTAAGGATGCCGGTGACGCAGCAGTGCCTGCGCCTTCACTTGAATCGATACCAAGTGATGTTGCCAAAGAGGTGCCCGAAGCTGCTGGCGTCGATATTCCTAGCAAGGAAACGCTTGAACCAAACCCCAAAAGCTCTTCGCATCTAGTTTCTTTCCGTGTCGCTCTGTTCGATTTGGCTCTAGACGATTTTGATGAAGAACTCGAGGACATGTTTCGTTCGAACGTCGCTACATGTGCCGATGTCGAGGGCGCACAAGTGGACTTCATTGCAGACGACGCTCCTGATGGTGAAGATGGCTTAACCGTGCTGGCACGCGTCGTGAAGCTCGATTCAGAGGAAGCCGCGGACAAAATCGCTGATGCTCTTGACGCCGCAGCCGGCAAAGCCACCCTCTTGAGCGTCGATGACTTTGGTGAAAGCGATGTCACTGAGATCGTGGTTGATTTTGGCACTTCTGGCCCACCGTCTGAGGCCGGATCAGAGTCCTCAGCGCATTCGGCTTTGAAGGGAGAGAAAGCAAAAGATCTTGAAGAGCTTGCAGCTGCTGCTGCTCCTGGTCCTGGTCCTGGTCCTGCTGCTGCATCTGAACCTACTGAGAATGCTACAGACGATGAGGTTGCTGCTTCAGAGCCACCCGTTGTTGCTCCTGGTAGCGTCGCTGAGAATACCGTCGTCGAAGAAGTCAAAGAAACCGGCAGTTGTGCCACAACCAACAAAGGGGCCTTTGCCAGACTGAGCACTGATGCCAGGAAGGACGCTCTGGCAGACCCAAATCGGTTACTGTCACGCTTCATTGTAACCCCTACGCTAGGCCTTACTTCAATCAACCCCACGATCACATCACCCGGTGAACCTGGTGCCTGGAGTGAAGCGGCATCTTTGGTGCACCTCGACCTCTGCGACTGTGTAGTGCAACTGCTGCCTTCTGACAGCGACATTGCCACATGCTTGAGCCAACTACCTGTGGACAAGGCGTGCCAAGTCATGCTTGAACTTCGCTTGCGAGGCCACTTCGGCGATTGGCTGTCTCGCATGGGCCATGGGGCGACCGCGCTGCGTGCGGTTGCTGTCAGCAAGGCTACTGCTGCTGAAAAGACGAAACCCAAGAAAGACGAAAACCACGGCATCAGCAACCATGAGAGGCTGTTGCATGTGCATGCGGAAGCCTTTTTGAACGCTACTAGCATAGAAAAGATGGTGTCTTTGTTCAAAACGCTGCCCACCTCAGACGCGGCGGTTCTTCTCGGAGAAATGGCCCGACGCCGCGACGTGCACAACAACCACAGGGGCAGCACATTCACGAGTGGAGATAGTATTCACGCTGGAGTCGGTGCAGTGGTGGAGCACCTCTCCGAAGGTGCCGTGGCATGCATGCTGGCGGATGCATCTGCGCCCTACCAAGCAGCCATTTTTGCAGCTTTTCCACACGACACGTTACGCGCAGGAGCTTTCCGGCATTTGAGCTCGGAAGTGCAAGTGTCGCTCATTGTTGGGATGCCGCTCTCCGATCGTCCTGCTGCGATTGCCTGGGCTGATAATGACGACCAGGCGGAGCTTGAAGAAGCAGTGGACAAAGCATTGCCTGGCCATGGTCATTATAATAGCAACAAGAAGAAGGCTTCGAATACTTCAACGAAGAAAACAACGAGTCCTGAAGACGAACTTGCATCTCTAATGGCGAAAGGCATGTCAATGACGCCAGAGGATAAAGTACGTATTCAAACCCTCATGCAGGAATTGAAACAAAAACCTACAGCAGAAGAGCACTCAGCATTAAGCCCTGAAAAACCTACAGCAGAAGAGCACTCAGCATTAAGCCCTGAAGACGAACTTGCATCTCTAATGGCAAAAGGTATTGCAATGACGCCAGAGGACAAAGTACGCATTCAGACCCTCATGCAGGAGTTGAAAGGAGGGACCAAGGACAAGGACACTTCTTCTTCCTCCTCTACCGTCATACCAACTGAATCAGCCAACGATGACGCAGCGAAGAGCCCCCTAACAGTGGAAGCAGAATCTCCAACTTTCGAGGTGGTCTTTCGCGTTGCTCTCTTCGACCTCGCTCTTGATGACTTCGACGAAGAGATGGAAGAGTCCTTTCGAACCAACATCATCAATTGCGTGGGCGTTGAAGACAGCCAGGTCGAATTCACGGTTGAAGAAAGTAGTGCCTCGGAAGGTGGAGATGACGCAGAAGGAGGTTTGGTGGTCGATTGCACTTTAACTGGCCTCACCTCTGAAGCAGAAGCTGAACGGTTGGCCGATCAGATTGACGCCGCTGCTCAAGCGCACGACTTGCTGGATCTGGAAGAGTTCGGCGAGTGTGACGTCACCAGCATTGAAGTTGTAGCCGTTCCCAGCACTCCAAACTCAGTGGCAGGCCATGTGCAGGATCCCGTGGAAACGAACAACGACGCTTCCGGTGACAATGCTGCTGTACCCAAAGAGCAAGAGAAGGAAGCTCGTGCTACCATCGACAGTGACGAGAGGAAAGCAGAAGGCCAAGCCAGCAACGAGGCGTCATCTTCGCTACTCGAAGCTTCTTTGCCGCATGAAACGTCCCATGAAGTGTCCTTCAGCGTGCACTTGATGGATTTAGCGGAAGAAGACTTCGGCAAAGATTTGGAAGCAAGTTTCAAGGCGAGCATTGGCGCCGCAGCCGGAGTGGCCCCGGAGCAAGTGGAATGCGCAATTGAGTCGAACACCGGCAATGACGGTGAGGACGAAGGCTTAATTGTGCGAACGAGCTTGGTTGGAATCACCGGCAATGATGCAGCCGAAGAAATGGCCGACCAATTGGAAGCAGCCGCGGAGACGGGTGGTTTATTGGATCTAGACGCATTCGGTGAGAGCGAAGTCAAAGACATTGATGTGCAAGAAATGCCGCTGGTGGTAGCTTCCCCAGCGCCGCCAACTCCTACTGCTGCCACGAGTGCTAATGCAAGCAATGACAACAGTGATGGCGGCTACAGCAGTAAGAGCAACAGTAGTAGTACTATGGCTGATGCATTAGCGCCAGTGGCACAGGTCACGGAGAACATAGTCGACGACAAAGAATCCAAGAAGCCAAGTGCTGAGAGCACGGCTGCTCCTGCTCTAGCTAGTAGCACTTTGTTTGCGCGCCCTCCTCCCGGAGGTAAAGGGGGGAAAGGCGGCAAAGGGGGGAAAGGTGGGAAGGGGGGCAAGGGTGCTGCTGCACCAGCAGTGAAGCCTGAAGGCGCTGTGAAGCACACCGCGGCTAGTCGCAAAGCAGCTGCGAAAGCGGCGATTACTCGAGCGAAGAACAAAGCAGCAGGCATCAAAGATCCCGATGAGAATGCAGCAGCCACCAAGCAAGCAGAAGAGGAAGAAGAAGAAGAGGAGCACGTCGATTTGTTTTCCGCCCTTGGGAACGCTGCAGTCGAAGACGAGGAATATGGCAATCCAGCAGCAGCTGGGAGTAGCGGTGGTTCTGGCGCAGACGAAAACGACAACGACGACGACGATGAGGACAAGGATGACGTAGCCGGTTTGCGCGCGGCTTTGTGGGCACACGGGCACCTCGACCTTCTCGACAAGTTAGTGCGCGCGGGCGTGAAGTCCAAACGCGCGTTGGAAGAGGCCCCTGACTCGCTGTTTTACGGAATTGGCATGAAAAAAGCACCCATACTGAAGCTGAGGCGTGAGCTCGCGACTCCACTAGCGCCAGCCCGGGCCGCACAATACCCACTGACGCCCGACCGTGCGGGGGCTAAGGAAGCGAAAACAGGCGACAATGACGAGGGCCATTCACAGCCACCGCCGCCTTTTCGCTTGAGCGAAATGATGAGTTCTGAAGCCGGTGAAGAAGAAATCGAGGGAGGCCGCGGAAGAGATGAAGCGTCGGCGAACACGAAGAAGACTGCTTCCCACAAAGGTGCTGCCACTGCTGCTGCTCCGGGTGCAACCTCCCGGTACGGTGCCGGTGGCGCCGACGGTTACATTCCGTCGGAAGAAGTGCTGGTAAACAAGGGGAGCATCCAGGTGGTGGTGACCATTCTGCAGCGGTCGCGGACGGTGGTGATTGGGGCAGAGCCCTCCGACCCCGCCTACGAGTTCAAGAAAGTGCTGTTGCAAGCCCTAAAGCTCCCTTCGACCGCCCCCTGTAAATTGGTGTACGCCGGCAAGGGAGTGACTTTAACCGGCCGCAAAAGCTTGGAGCATTTTGGGGTGCGCCACCGCACCGGCATCTCATTAGAGCTGCTCGACAACAGCTTACTGCGGGACACTCACGCAGACCAGCATTACGATGACGATGCTAAGGGCCACGATAGTGACGGTAGCGATGATGACGAGGCGCATGCAGGTGGTTTCTGGGGGAACGTGGATAAGCGAGGTGGTGGCGGCAGTGATAGCGACGATAGCGACGATAGAGCCAAGCCGCAATCAGCAGGACGCAGCAAGCACGAGAATCGGCGCAAGACGAGCTTTGACGAAGGAGTTGGAGGAAGAGCGGGCATGCTGGAATACGCGCGGTCCAGCGACGAAGACACGCCTTCGGATGAGCGCTCCGAGAGCCCAGTTTCATCGGATCAGGTAATGCCTGGAAAAGACAGCAAAAACTCGAAAGGCAGTGGATCGAAGGACAAAAATGACCGAGGAGTGGGCTCGCAGTCCGCGCCTCGTCCTGTGAGCAGCAGCAGTGAACCTGGAGGGTTTGATGACGCCGACTTGCGGAAAGGGCGAGGCAAGCCACAAGCGCAGTCGATGCCGCGGCCCGACGGCAACAAGGCCAAGATTGGCTACGCGCGAGGCGAGTCCTTAGTCGACGAAGTTTATGCCGAAGAGGCTGCGGCTGAAGCAGAAGAGGAAAGCCATGCTACCGTGGCCGCAAAGAAAAAAGGCATGTTTTCGAAGATGCCAGCAGTGAGCATGTTCGGGAAGAAGAAAAAGAAGTAGCTGCTCTGAATGGTCTTCTTCCTTTATTTGAAGCCCGTGGCTTTAAAATATCTGCCTTTTCTGTTTATGCATTAAGTATTGCGATGGCAAATAAGGAGACGCAGCTCGCGGTACTCGGTTACATCTGGTATTTATTCACCTCTCGACTAGAATTGCTTATGTACTACTTGGTATTACTAACGCTGCCTTATTGCCAATTCGCAAATATTACATATCGTATTACATGATTTAAATGAGATGGACAGACTTGCGTAGTGTAATGGATGCGAAATCGGTAGCTTGGGGTGTCGATAGCGACCATCGCGCTATTGTGATGCGCATGCGTATTCGTCGCACTATTTGGCGGCCTCCGGTTTCGGTGAAAATTGACCTCGGAAAGCTACAAAACAAAGATGTGGCCAGGGAGTTCAGGCAGTGTACCTTGGAAAGCTTAGCGAGCATTGTCAGTGACTTTGATGGTGTCTTG
>Ga0307982_1001527_pt1 | contig 18824 bp, 15 predicted proteins | sample OrgLakmetagen989_FD_201847 | JGI IMG/M metagenome (GOLD analysis project Ga0307982, IMG submission 201847) | Saline water microbial communities from Organic Lake, Antarctica - #989 | ecosystem: Environmental > Aquatic > Non-marine Saline and Alkaline > Saline | place: Antarctica: Organic Lake... | reverse complement strand
GGTCGAGAGTGGGGCTGTGTGCGGCACGGGGCCAGGCACATCTTTAACGACCCGGAAGTCGGGCGCCACAAGCGACTGCCTCTCGGAGCGGGGCACTGAGTGCCACTCACACTCCGGCATAATGAGCTCCGCGGGCCGCAGCCAACGTCAGGCAGCGTGAGCCGCCGTTAGTGCTGGGCTCTCAGCTCCTCGTGGCATCAAAAGCCACGCCATAAAGTATTATATCTCGCACCAGACACCAAGGCCACTGCGCCGATCTGCTGACAGGCTCAGGGTGTGTGCTGAAGCGGGGGGGCTGCTCTGCACGGGAGGTGCCAGACGTCTTCAAAAGCCTGCACAGGTTACGTCTCGGCAATGTTGGACTCTTCATCCTGCAAGACTGCATCCACGGAGTCGATGAAGGCATCCTTGATGGGGGTACGAGCCTCAGCCTGCGGGGTGTCAGCCCACCCCTCCACTGGCACCAACTGATGCTGGACGGGCTTATCTCTCACCATGTAGGGCTGCAACTTTGAGGGTGATTGCTGTGCATGCAGCATAGCCAGCCCTCGTTCCAGGGGCGATGCAGTATCGGGGAAGGCAGACGGGGGGGGGGCGGTCACACTCATCTTGGAGGCAGCAGCAGCTATCACGCGCCGCCGGGCATACGTAGAGAAGTAGCTGCGGTTGTACACATTGGTGCCTGCTCCCAGCTCTCCAGCTGATGATGCGCCCCCAGGCACTGGCATGTCCAGCAGACTCATGGCGATATCTTGCTTGTCAGTGGCGTTCAAGGGGCAGTGGTAGCCTGCACCAGGCTGCACTTCCCCCCACGCATTCACCTCCCCAGAGGCCGATATGTCCTCACACTGTGGGTGCATCTTGGTTTGTGTCAGCTCAGCTGTGTGCTTGTCGAAGTCGTGCATGGGGGCGCGCAGGCTGCTGGCTTGGGCCCACGCCTGGCTGGACATCTGGGAGGGGTGCAGGTGGGCACCCACGCGTGGGGCAGCTGCAGGGGAGAAGGAACTCCCTAAAGGTGGAAGATCCGTGAATACAGGGGCAGTTTTCCTGTTCTTTGTTGCACTTGGGGCAGAGTGGTGCAGTACGGGCAGCTGATCAATGCTGCGGCTGGCTCTCAGAGCTGAAGGCGAAGAGAACGTCCCGGCAGGGGCCAGCGCTGGTGCAGCACTTTTGGTGGGTGAAAGCTTCTGGCCCCTACTGCGCAAGGGACTCCCTGCAGGCGGGACTGTGCCCCTCCCCGACTCCGTCGACGAGTGCTTCCTGGCAACATACGACACCATGCTGCGGAGGACTTGCTGGGGGGAAGGCGATGGCAGCGGCGATGAGGCTCTGGGGGCCACTTCATCGCCTGCTGGTGTGTGCACGGACGCACTGTCGCAGGTGGCTACACTAGCTCGAGAGCTGCGGCGGGCAGTCTTGCGTGCAGCCTCCTCTGGGGTGCGGCTGGGGCTGTCGGGCCGCTGTCCCTGCCGCCTGAAGTCCAGCAGGTGCAAGCGCTGGGGGGGAGCTGCTCGGTGCCGTGCCAGTCGCTCCGTGTGCTGCTGCATGGCCTGCGCCTCCCGCTTGTGCAGTGGCAGCGTGATGTCCCCAGGCATGTGGCTGTGGGCTGCACTACCGCTTTTCACAGTGGGAGCCAGCCCTGCTTCGCTGAATGCGTGCTCGCTCGCAAGGAATACATCTCCTCCCCCCGCCTTCGCTAGCAAGGCCATGCTGTCGCTGGGGCAGCCAGCTTCAGTGTCGTCTCCCAGGAAGCTGCGGGAAGATTCCCTGGATGCCTCGCTGGCAGTGTCAGCGACAGCGTCTGTACCAGTGACGGTGTTGTGCTCTTCAGGATCGCCTGCGCGGTGTGCTGGGGAGGCTATGCGTGCCACCTCCGCCTCCACCTGCGCCGCCAAAAGGGCATGAGCGGCGCCAACCGCCCCCCCGCCCGTAGGCGCAGACATGACGCGCACGAACCCATCCCGGCTCAGCTCCAGCTCAATGGAGGCGGCATCATCATCGTCCATCCCAGGGCCGTCTTCTGCTTGCCCTGTGGGGGACTCTCCTCCCAGTTGCAGGCTGGCCTCGGGCACATTCACAGCGGATCCGCCGCCCACCTGGCTGAGCACCTTCTCGGAGCCACCCTTGTCACCAGCATCATCCGACCCATAAGACAGTGCTCGATGCGGTTGCCTGGCACGCAGGCTCTCCTCCAGATGGCGCATGGAGAGCTGCAGCTGTGGGGAGGAGGCCCCAGAGCCGCAGCTGCTCACAGATGCGGAGGACACGGAGCTGCTGCGGCCCCTTGCACGGAGTGGGGTGGTACGATCCATGTGACTGCCGTCCAAATGGGCCACTTGTGTATCGCTGGGGATGATGGGGGGGGTGGACGCTGCCGCCGAGGGGGGGGCTTGCAGGCGGGTGGGGAGGCGTGCTGCTGGAGCAGGGGGCGTGGTGGTGCCCTTGGTAACTAAATGTGTTGGGCTCTCTGCCTTGGGTGAATGCATGCGTTGTAGCAGGGCATCCACTCTGGAAGTGACCTCATGTGCAGACTGTGGGTACCGTACACTGTCCTCCGCTTGTGCAGTGCCCGCACCACTACGGGCAGCAGACACCGGTACCGACGGCGGTGCATGCATAGCGGGCTGGTGCACAGTTGGTTGCTGCTTGAATGACGTAGCGGCACTCTGCCCCATGACGTGGCCCATGGCAGCTTCCGACATTGACAGGGGCTGCCGGGCTGCTGCAGGGTGCACCTGATGCACTGCAGCACGAGACCCATACACTCGTATGGCTGCACCGAGTGCAGGACCAGATGAAGATGGCGCTGAAGTTGGAGCTGGGATGGCTCCACTTGAATTACGCTCCTGTCCCCTGCTGTGCTCGCCTTGCCGAGCTGGCGGCTGTGGAGCACTGGGGCGAGGGGCAGGCTTCATAGGCACTGGTGAGTCTGACAGGCCAAAACGCGACCCACTGTACATTTGTGTTATGACTGGTTGGGTGCTTTCATGCGGCTCGATAGCCGTGTGCTCATGCCATCTAGGTTCACTGAAAGAGACTTGAGCTGAACTTTCGTCAGCGCAGCTTGACGCCAGTTTTGGAGTAGCGGTGTGCTTCGGAGCTTCAGCCCTAGTGTTATGACTATTGTCAAAATCACCACCCCGTGGATAACCTGTGCTGACCTGCACACCACTCAAATCAATTGTGCGTGCAACATCGTTTGCTTGGTGCAGGCCGGAGGGAGTCGCAATGCGACTCGGCTCAACAGAATCGCGAGAAAATTGAGCAGATGGAGCCGAGTTGGACGCTTGCGACCTGTGCGAGGACAGTGGTGATTTGTAGGATGAATCATCACGTGCCAGCTCTTCCTCTTGGCGTTGTCTGAGGAACTCCCGTGCTCGAGAGAATGCCACTTCAGTGGGCGATGGCACCCGTTCTTTGGGTTGCCAACCACGGCGCATGTTGACAATTGAGCACCAAAATGTTGTATGTAAGCTTTTAATAGTGTGGATAACATATAACTTTGCATAACGGCACCTTGGGTGCAGGCCGAGCCAGCATTGTTTCGGCCTGCCGGCCGACTAAAAAATGGGGGGGGTTCCCTTTCAAATGGGGCTAAAAGCTGCCGATTTTCGGCAAAATGAAGCATTTATCTGTCATATGCAGACACTTCCTGGGGAAGCCCGACTTTTTCGTCGCATGGGAAAACCGGTGTTGGCCAAGCCTGAGGTCAGCCTGCTAGTTGCTGTGCAGCAGCTTGCAGCTGTGGAGGCCCCTGCCTGCCCGATGCCAACCGAACGCCATGCCGCAGTCAAACACCGTCATCCATATGCTGTGCCTCTTGTCTGATCCTGTGAGCTGCTGCATGGTCTCCCTCCTTTTGCAGGATGTCGGCCAGCAGCAATTGCTTCTCGTGTCGGCTCATGCCTTTCAGCAGTGCGTCAGTGTCCTTGGGGGAGACTCCGCGCCGACGGCTTGAGTCAATGCTGCTGCGACGACTGCTTTTGTGGCGATACGCGTCGCCGTCGTGCCGGTGCTCACTGCGGTGCGTTCGTTGCTGTGCGCTGCTGGGCCTGTCTGTGCTGCTCCCCTGCCGCCGGCGCTTACTGTGGTGGCGCTCGTGCCGCTCTTTGTGTGTGCGGTGCTTACGCTGCGCTGTGGCAACTTGCGCTGCTTGAAACACGGCGTCTCCTTCGGTAATGTATGTGTTGGGGTCGGTCATGCTGGTGGAGGTATCTCTGGTCGATCGCACAGCCGAAACCCCATATGCAAGCTGCTTGGCGTACACCAAATCATCCCCTGCACTGGCTGCAGCTGCGCCGTGTGCATTTCCATACACCGGTTCGTCCCTGGGCATGTGGGTCATGGGGTCGTCGCGCCTGATATTCTCCATATCCCGATTGGTGAGCTCATGCCGCAAGCTGCACTCGCGGTCTCCCACTTGGTGGCCCCACTGCTTGCAGCGCGAACAACGCACATTGCGTAGGGTGACTCCCACTGGGTTAAACGACAGCTTCATTTTGTCTGTGGCGCTGCCGTTCGCCTCCACAGGGGCGTGCTTCAGAATGGCAAAGCGCTGCTTCATGTCGCCTGCAGTGACAGATTTACGGGCTCGAACACCAGTAGCTCGTTCCAAAGTGAATAGCTGCTCTGCCATTTTATCCCTTTCTCGCCTTTCTTGCCGCCTGTGCGCATGCTCTTCGTCCTCCTCACCTCGGGACAATTCGTCACCATCTTTTGACCCCTCTGGTAGTCTAGGGGCGATCGAACTGGCCCTGTCAATCGCCTTGAAGCGTTCTTGCTGCTTGACCCTGTCAAACATTTGGTCTGCTGTCAATGCAGCTGGGATTGCACTGCGGGCAGTGAAATCCATGTTTGGGCGGGCAGGCGACGAAGAAGGAATAGGTCTGCAGCAGTGACAACGATCGAAGCGGTGGGTAATTTTTGCTGGAAAGTTACAGCAGGAGCGCATTGCACCTAAGCTATATAATACACCATAATTGTGTTATTGGCACAGCTTGTGGCTGTGCAGGCATCCAGCGCTAAAACCGCGGCCCCAAGGCATTTTCACGGGCCGTGCGGCTCGCCCAATTCAAGAAGGGGGCCTGCCAGTCAGGTGACAGGCGGAAGGCCCTCCAGCCCTCGGCTGGATCAGCCTGCAAAATCCACGGTTTCAAATGATTTTCGTGCAGTACACTTGGGTTCTTCAGTTGCTTGCTTCAGTTCGCTGCTCTGCTGTGCCGAAGCCGCCAAATCGATTCGAGGTACAATCCGAGCAGCGTTTGAAAGCCAGCCAGGCAGCAGAAGGACAGAACATTCCCCATGCCACAGGGTACTAGACGCACTCGTGCGCAGTCAGGTGTAGAGCAAGATGCCCCAGCTCCCAAGCAGGCTCGAGCAAGCCAACCTCAGGTAAGGTTGTTTGAATTCTTGTCAGAAATGTCTTACACAGACGCGCTTTCTCACAGCTTCTGCCTGCGGGCAAAACAGTTCTGAGTGATGAGCCTTTCTTTACGAATAGAATGTCTGTTCCAACAAATTTTAGTGAGCTTTCGCTTTCCGACACTGCCTTGGAAGCAGCCTCTGAGGATAGCAGCTCCTTCAATTCGTTGCTGGCAGCTTTGAAAGCAGCCAGCACGGCTGAGCAGAAGCAGGCAGTATGCCAGCTGGTGAAATCATTCTGCATCTCAGGATTGTCACAAGTTAAAGTCGATGTGCCACCTGTGCCAGCGGAGTTGCTCCATTGGCTTTGGCACACAGCTTCGTTTGATGCAGGCAGCTGCCACGCAGCCGCCGAGGCATTCGGCCAAATCTGCACCGTGGTGCTAAGAGCCCAACAAGAAGCAGCACACGCAGCATCGCAGCCCCCCCCTGAATCCACCCCAATGGGGGCTCGTTGGAGCTCCCCCTCAGCCCTCATGCGGCACATGGAGCGCTTGATGGTGGCCACCATGGATGCTGCCGCCGAGGGGGGCAGCGGGGGCGCCGCAGGGGGGGTCTACGACCAGATCCCCCCTGTGGAAGCAGCGCTGCAAGTGGCTGCAGGCTGCGGTATCCTGCGCTGGGTTCCGTCCGGTGGTGACTTGCTTTTCGTGCTTGGCTGCTGGGGGGGACGCCGCTACTGGCTAGCCCCCGTGGACTCCTGCTTGCGGGCTGCTGGCCTCATGAAACTGCACGAGCACGCAGACACGCCCCTTGCAGCGCTGCGTCAAGATGCGCCCCCTTCCTACAATGGGCTGGAGCCTTCGCCACAGGAGCGAGAGGCGTGTGTGAGCTGCTCCCTGCACTGCTTTGCTGTTGCCCTGTCAGTGTCCCCTGCCCACAAGTCGCGGCAGATGCGCGACCTGCAGAAATGCCTTGCAGCTTGCTTGCGGTTGTCATTGGACCCGGTGTTTGGGGGTGCTCTCATGCACTCGGCTGCCGCCCTGTCCAGTGCAGACCACGTGGCGGCAGGCACGGCGGCAGAGGCGGCACTGCTGGACGCCACTGTCATGCTGGAGGGGGCGTCAGCCTTCAGTCACAGCCTTGAAGCAGCTATGCTGCTTGGATCGCAACACAGCAGTGCACTGCGTGCATGCATTGTTTGCCTTGCCACCGCCTGCGACCTGCTGGAGGAATCCACTGCCCAGGGTGTGCTGCACCCTGGCTTAAACATGGAGGATGGGAGGGCTTACTGGCACGGATATGACACGCGATTTGGCAGTGTACATATGCCTAGTCAGGCAGATCAGCTCACTGCTCACCTGTCGGCCAGAGCGTCCTCAAGAGATTCAGAAAGCGCATTGCGCCGAGTGCAGCAGCTGCTGGAGTCATCCAAGCATAAAAATGCGGGTGATAAAATTCGCGAAACGGCGGCAGCTGCCGCTGCAGCTGCTGCTGCGGCAGCTTCTGGTAGCAACGAAGCAGCGGAGGAGGACGACGCCTGGGTGCTGCAGCGTTTGAGGCTGCTTCGTAGGCTGCTCTTCTCGGACAACACCGCCACAGAGACCATCGGGCAAATGGCCAAGGACCCCGGCCCAACAGAGCACTCCTGGGTCCATGGCATTACACAAGCAGTTGTGAATATGCTGTGTCTCTCGGTGCAAGCTGTTCGGGCTGATTTGCTGCGATATTTGCCTCAGTCAACAGCGATGTACGCTGGTGACATGTTCTTGAGTGCCGACCCATCAGAGATCGCAGGTATGTCACTGCAAGACTTTGCAGAGTACATGCTTCGGAAGGGACCTGACTTCCAAGAGCAGTTTGTGGACATTTGGGACGAGGAGGATGCGGCTTGGCACACTCATGAGCTGCAGAAGTTCTCCCCCCCCGGGTCATATGTCAGAGCCGATTCAGCATCTAGCAAGGTCACTTCGTACAAGACAGTGGTATCCCAATTTGATGCCATCAACTGTGCCACTGGTGCCTTGATCGATTTGGACCCAAGAGCCAAGCCTGTCCGTCCAAGCTCCTTCCCGCCAGCCATTGTGCGACACCCACTTGAAGTCCCGAAGGCATATACCCTGGATTGCAACGCGACGTTTTTGCCAGTGCAGCTACGCAACTTGGAGCTGCGCCCGTTATCGTTTGCCCAGCTTCGGGAGCGCTTGGACAAGTCCACAGTCCCCCTATCGCATTCCGGCTGTGACTTGGGCACTCCAGCATTCTCCAGTGCGGACACAGTACAAACACACCCAGGGGCTCACTTGATGCACCCACTGTTGAGCAGCATTCCCAATGCGATGCCATGCTGTGGTGCTGTAGACAGCCTTAGACGCCGAGTGCTTCTGTGCAGCACGCTTGCCTTGCTGGAAGGCGGTGACCACACAGGCTACCGCCAAGCATACTTGGTCGCTGCAAAGTGCGGCAGCACAGCCATGGAGGTGCTCACGCACAAAATGGCACAAAAAGCAGCCATTTTCTCGAATGCGGCGAAGAATAAGCAGTCAGTGCTGGGCTATGCTTCCTCCAGGCGGGAGGATGTTGATGACACCGCACAGTTCCTGAACTCCTCTGGGTACGAAAAGCAGCTGCAGGCTGCCACAAATTGGGCTGTGCAGCAACTTGTGCCCCTGCGAGCTGCATTGAAGGCCAACATCGCTGACTTCCCTGTGGTGCTGCGCATGCCTTTCAAGTTCAAAGCCAAGTCCCTGCGGCGGCTGGCTGACCTCATAGCGGTGAAGGAGCCCCCCAAGCCACCTGGCGCGGCCAAGCTACCCGCAGGGGTGTATGGCATGTTTTATGCTCGCCTAGGAGTCATCCTTGACTTGATGTATCAGCTCATCATGCACTTGTGGACGCGCAAGAACACACAAGACGAGGATGGCACCGCTCAACACAGCTCTCTATCCCTGCGTGGTTACGCCTTTGCGGACGAGCACTGTGAGATGTCCGGGCCCAGTGAACACATGATTGCAGAATTCAAGGCGGTGTTTGAAAGCTGGGTGAGGCCGCTGAAGACCACGGCCAAGGCAGCTCAGGCGGTGGAGCAGCAAGTGCAAGGGTATGCACACCGACTGCACATGCTGGGGTCCAGCCAGTCTGGCAGCGGCAGCGGCTTCTCACAATAGATTGAACACCAATCACAACACATGCGCTGGACAGTTGTCCTATGCAAAGTCCTCCACGGGGTTCTTGGTGACCCGCCGCGCGCTGGAGGAGCTCTCCCGTGCAGCAGTTGCAGCTGGCGCAGGGGAGCCGCCTAGGCGATACACGGAAATGATCACAACCAAGGCGCACACAAAAGCAGCAAAGCTCGCAGCAAAACCGATGATCATGAGCCACCACCCAGCGTCGAATGAGAAGTCCTCTGGCTCGATATTGTACACCTTGAGGGTGCCAGACGCTTGGTTGTTCGCGGCTGTAGCCAAGCTCATGGCAATCAAAGAACACAGGAAACCGACTCCAGTGATACCTGCTAAAATCCGGAACGCAACAGCCTTGATGGTTGCACCAGAGTATGTCAGGACTCCTGCTTCAATGGACGCGGCGATGGACAGCAGCGCTGACGTGATCACAAAGCCCCACGCAGCACGCATATGACCCTTGACGAATTTTTGGTCGTCATTTAGCGGGTCAGTTGGCTCTTCCCCTGCATACGGGCAGCAATGTTCACGCATCGCGCGCCGCCCGCTGTGCACGAATACCCACAATCAAAGCATGTAAGCTCGTTTTTTACAGCAGCGACTTGACTGCCTGTGACCTTCTTGCAAAAAGTCTGGGGCCCAAAGAAGAACTGCACCTGCCCCGCCTGCAAAGAGGAAAATAGCTGTTCATAGGTTCCAAGGTTCGAGCAGATTGTTGCACAACATACATCTGCAATGCGGTTGTTGGTTTCAACAAATGACCAGCGATTGTTGATGGCCAGAGAGATCCCAGAGAAGAATATTGCAATTAAAGAGGAGATAAACACTGCGAAATATGTGGTACAAGCAGCCTTCGAGCACTGGATATGTACCACGTACCTCCTGTCAAGAGTTTGTGAACGCTAGCTCCCGACATTTCTCCTTGTGTGTTTGTGGATGCTAGTCAGTACTTGCGATAGCGTGCGGCTCAGCTGAGCAACCTTTCCAGGAAGTATCCTCACGCTGAGGTCATAACGTTTTCCCGGCTATGCAAATGTGTGATCCAGCCGGCAAGCGTGAATTGTGTCTGAGCGCGGACATGTCAAACCTTGGGGTCACTGCACCCCCGCACAAGTAGCCAGCACCTCTACTCTGCTTCACAGCAAGGCTTGCAGCTAGGTATGCGCACACAATACTAAATTTAAACCAAAAATGTTTGCTTCAATCCCTTGCATCATCGCCCTCGACAGCGACGGCATCATCGCCCTCGACAGCGACGGCATCATCGCCCTCAGCAGCGACGGCACCATCGCCCTCAGCAGCGACGGCATCATCGCCCTCAGCGGGGGCTGCTGTATCTGGCTGAGGAGCAGCAGGCGCATCTCTGAAGACGTTCCCCGCCAGAGACGTAAACAGCCGCCAGGAGCGTTGCGTGACTTGTTTGCGCAGCTTCATGTTGTCCTCAAACAAGCAGTCCCGCAGGTCCATGCGCTCCTCGGCGTACAGGGGCAGCGCGGCGTCCTTCTCGGCGGCGCGGTGCTCCGCCTCCATTGCCTTGAACAGCTCCTCTTGGTTGCATGTGGTGAATTGCTGCTGGGCGACAAACAGGCGCTTGCAGCCGGCGCCTTCCGGGAGCGGCGTGCTGGTCCATCGGCCGGCCCCCACGCGCCGTGGTGCCTCGTCACTGCCCTGCAGCGGCTGGGGCGCACCGATATGCAAAGAGGTCAGTTCACATGCCATGGTGCTATCCAGGCGAACTTCACTGGGGGGCTCCTGGTTGGCAGGGAGCACCTTGGGGGGGAGGGCATCCTTGGGGGGCTGGGGGGCAAGCTGCATCACTGCGTCAAGCAAGGAACCCTGCAAGCTAGCGGGATGTTCCCGCGTGTTGGCCACAAACACAAACGTGTGCCTCTCGGCACTGCGTGCCTGTGGCCCAAGATCCGTGGCTTCGTCGGCCTTGCCTGCGCCGAAGCAGGCTCCCCAAGCTTCCTGCAAGTCCTCTTCCAGGTCTTCCAGGGCACTCACGCTGGCATCTGCCAGCTGTCCGATGCCCAAGTTGTGCAGGTTGATTTGCATGGGTTCGTTTGGACACACAATGCGCTCTTTGATGTGTTTGTCGCCCCCGCCTGCCGTCACCTGCACGAAGGCAAGGCTCTCCAGGGCGGCGTTGTCTGGACGCACCCCCAAGTCCCAAAGCACATCCATGACGATCCTGCACCATGAGTATGTGTGCATGGTACAAGTGTGTGCGACCTGCTCAGGGTTGCTTACTTTGTCTCCTGGCGGTGGTGGGACCCCCCGTAGCACATGCCGCGGGGGTCGCTGTACTGTCCATGCCTGCACACACAACACAATGCTATGCTGCCGATGCCAGCTCGTGCAGCGCACATCGCTCACAAATATGCTTGCTTCGTCAAATTGAGCCGATCGGGTTTTTGTGATCGATTGAGCATTCCACAGCAGACCTTGTAGCTTGTTGCAGCTTCTTCCTGGTACTCCCCGTTGTGCCGTGCTTTCAGCTCTTCAAATTTCGCGGTGTCCTCCATCGTGCTTCCAGGTATGGCAACAAAGTTCCGCGAGAGATCCACCCCTCGGCGAGTGCGGTTGCTCAAACGAGCCCAAGAAAAGCCGAATGGGTTCACTGCAAAGCACGAAGCAAGGTCAAATTCCGAAATTCCATGGGGCAACGGGGTTATGCAACCCACCGGCATGAATGAACACAATGCAGTCGTCTGGCTGCATTTGGCTGCGCTGTGAATCCTTGTCAGAGGCCAGGCTGTGCAGTAGAGCCACTTGAGCCCCTGAGCCAACGAAGCCATCCACACCCTGCACGCCACAGCAGTGCACAATCATGTGCCGAGGAGCCACGGGTGGCGAGTCACTTGGAGATTCTTCATTTATGCCTCGAACTACGGCAAAGTCGACGAAGAGGTTTTCAGCGTCTACACCTCTGCAAATCAGAACGACAGTGTGAAAGGCATGGAGAAGTGTCGCTATGCAACATACAGCGTGTGCTTTACTGTTGCACCCCCAGTCCGGAAACTGTGCAGCGTGCAGCCAGGAACTTCTAATGCAGCATCCATGAATTTCATCCGTGCAGAAGCATAGGTTGCTGCAAAGTTGTCACCATCGCCTGCCACAGGCGATGCTGGCAAGCTGTCAGAGTCAGCATGTGTTGCCATGACTGCCAACTTCAGGAAGCACGTCAGAGTTTGAACAATACAAATTAAGGTGGTTCATGTTTGCACTCGAGTCTATAGCGTGAATTATCACTAAACGCACATGGGTGGCCTGAGAGGCCCCTGCAAGAAATATCTGCTCCGGCTGCTGTGCTTCAGGCTTGACAGTGCTGCACTCAAGTGTTCAATCCCACTCAATTAAGAACACTGATGAGGAATGTGCAAGCTTGGGCAGTATTAACAGAGTCTGCGCTGGCTCTCTTAATGGGATACGATGAAAAGGCCCGTTTGGGCTTCATAGATTACGTGACAGTGGTTTGGTTTCTAATTGATTCAATCACCCATCTGACAATTGAACTGGTAAGAATTGCCAAGATGAGAAAAATGCAACCCGTATACATGCACTCTCAGGGTTACGTGATCTTGACATACTACGGCGGTGCACGTGAGCAGACTGGTGCAATGGCTGATGTGTGGAAACTGTACGCAGTTGCGGTGAGCAGACTTCGCTGTGCACATGCTTGCCCCAGCTTGCTAAGACAAGCTCTGCTTTGCAGGATCGGCGGTGGGAGGTTGTGGATGGTGGAGTGTGGGCCCTCGAGATTCTGACGGCGCTGGTGATCGGCCCCTTGTGCGTCCTGGCGGTGTGGGGGATCCTTGCACGCAAGCCCTGGCGACACGTGCTGCAGCTCATCATTTGTGTGTGTGAATTGGTATGTACTGGTGCGCGTGCTGGGCGTGTACTTGCCGACACCATGCCCTACTGTGCAGTATGGCGGCTGGATGACTTTTGCTCCAGAGTGGCTCACTGGCAATGAGAACCTCAGCGGCAAGCCTACAGGCTCCGTGCGGGACATGGTGCTGTTTTGGATCTATCTGTTGTTCATGAACGGCTTGTGGGTGCTGGTGCCTGCAGTGCTGGCTGCAGACAGTGCATCCAAGCTGACACATGCAGCTGGCGTGGCCAAGCTTGAAGGCCACCCGGCCCGCCATAGCACGTCTGGCATTTCCAGTGCCTGGTATGGACTGACTGCAGTGGCGCTCGTGGCGTATGTCGTCCTCATCCCAGCGGTGCTGTCCTTCCCAGGGCTGGTCCGCTGAAGCCGCCTGGCACTGGTGGGCAGGAGGCGCCGGTGCTTTGAATACTACACCAAGGGTTTCACAAAAACATAGATCGCAGTTCTGGGGCGGTGCTGTTTGGGTGCATGTGGTGCACACCGCAGGGTGTGTGTGAAAGGGTGTGGGCTCTGGTATCATAAAGTGAGCAACTTGCAAGCAAGGACCAACAGAAATCAAAGAAATGCAGGAATTCTGAACCCCTTGAAAGGTCCAAGTTGTATGCGCCCTGATTGTTTTTGCTGTGGATTTGCTTGTAGCGGCTGTGGTGAGCGGTAGACAATCCATCTCTCTCTAGGCCGGTGCATACCGTCCGTGCTGAGTACTTCGCTCTGCAAAAGTCGGTTCGGCTATCACAATTTGGAGTTTCCAGACATCTAGCCTGGCCCGTTTGAAGTATGGAGAACTATGAGTATTTGGGAACAATCGGTGAAGGGTAAGGGAGCACACACCCTCTGGAAAACAAAGCTTCGACACGCCTCGTTTCACAGGGCCTATGGTGTGGTTGTCAAAGCCCGTCACAAGGCTTCAGGCCAGATTGTAGCAATAAAGAAGTTCAAGGAAAGTGATGACGACGAACGAGTGCGCAAGACAGCTCTACGAGAGGTCAGGATCCTGAAGGTGAGTTGCGGATTTAGCGAAAGGGGCGACTTCGTTTGCTCAATACACTTCAGCAGAACCTCGGGCACACCTGTTCAACTGAATGCAGCAATTGAAACACGATAATATTGTGGAGTTGTTAGAGGTCTTCAGGCGGAAGGGCAAGCTTTACTTGGTGAGTCAACATTGTTGGACCTTGTTTGCACACGAGATATCTTGGATTTGATCGCAGGTTTTTGAGTTTGTCCAGCGAACACTTTTGGAGGATTTGGAGGGAGCTCCAGATGGTCTGCCTCCCAAAGCCGTGAAAAATCTCATGTGGCAGCTGCTCCGAGCTCTAGAATTTTGCCACACACATAATGTTGTCCACCGCGACATCAAGCCTGAGAATCTGCTCATTTCAGCAAACGGTGTGCTGAAGCTGTGTGATTTCGGTTTTGCAAGGACACTAGCAGGCCCAGCTGGAAGATACACAGACTATGTTTCCACTCGCTGGTACCGTGCCCCGGAGCTGCTGGTGGGTGACCAGGGCTACGGCAAAGCTGTGGACATCTGGGCTGTGGGCTGCCTCATGGCGGAGATCGCGCACGGACTGCCGCTGTTCCCTGGCGAGTCAGACCTGGACCAATTGTCACACATCATTTGGTGCTTTGGCAAGCTCACACCGCGGCTGCAGGACCTCGCCCGCAGCAACCCACAGTTCAGCGGGGCACAGCTGCCCCAGTTCGCCAAGCTGGACTCCCTGCAGCAAAAACTCGAGGGGGTGAGCAGCGAGCAGCTAGACGTCATTCAGCAGTGCCTTGCTTATGAACCCATGCAGCGGCCCACCTGCTCAGACCTCCTTCGCCACACGTACTTCAAAGTCAGTGCAGAGCTTTTCAAGACTGAGCTGCAAGCAGCCTGCGCAGCGGATACAGAGAGCAAGTTGAACCCCCAGCAGCCCCGCCGCGCCAAATGCAGTGTTCGAGTGTCGGAGGTGCCTATACCATCCAATGGTGGGGAGGCAGTGTCGCTGGGGGCTGCAGCGGCTGCCCACACCCACGGTGGCACGACTGCCCTCGGGGCAATGCCTGCAGGGGGGGGCAGCGCAGGCTCGGGGGGCACGCGGGGGCACGATGATACGCACGCCCGTGAAAACTCTGCACATACCATTGCATCTGACTACACCTCCCCCCGGTCTGAGCACGGGACACCGGCAGACGCAGAAGTGGGGGGCGGGGTGGCGGACCTTCCCGGCCATCGGCCAGGGGAGGAGGCGGCACTGGAGGCGGCTGCAGAGGAGCGCCTGCGCAGGCAACTTGCCCAGCAGGGGCGACACGATACTGACAGCAGCACCAGCTTGGGCTGCGTGCAAACAGTGGAGGGCTTCGGGGATCTGGGGGGGTTGGCGCAAGCCTCCCTCTCCAGCGTCAACAGCGACGCGGAAGATACCACCCCAGGTATGGGCAGGTATGAAGGAGATGTCCGCAGGCAAATTGTAAGTCGCAGTGGTATGCGGTCGCAGCAGCGCGACCGCGAGCAGGCGTCAGCTGCGGCAGAGGGGCGGGCCCTGGACAAGGACTGGCACGCCACTGCCGCAGGCATCAGGGCGTCCCTGAATGAGACGCTGCAGCATGAGCAAAGGCTGCGCAAGCTGGAGGCGGATCGGCTGCGTTTGCGATCACAGGGCGGCTTGGCGCGCACTCGATCCCGCGGTGGCATGTTTGAGTCTGGCGCGGGGGAGGGCAAGCAATCTGAGGAGCGACACGGCCTGGATGCCTCTGGCAGCGTGGGCAACCTGACTGCAATGTTTGGGGAACGCACCCAATCACGAGGCCAGCGTGCTGCTGGTGGCCTGCGCAGCATAGTGGCTGCCACTGGAGCAAGCGGCTCCAGCGACGACGGCAGCAAGTGGGCCCATGGAGCAGCTGGGCGGAAGGTGCCCCCCCGTACGCTCCCCAGCATGAGCAGTGGAGAGGGCAGTGCAGGCGATGGGGAGGCCAGTGGCGACGAGCGCATGAGAGGCGGTGCAGCTGCTGTCAGCGGCATGGCGCCTCGCATTGTGGCCATGCCCCCCCCGGGGCTGGACCACATTGAACACGGGTCCAGCGACAGCAAGTCCTCAGGACATTATGGGGGGGGCAAAGTTGGAGACCCTGAGACCTCCGGCGCAATAGCACTGCTGGGCGGGCGGTTCCGTCAAGGGCTCGGTGCACTGCAAGGTCTGCGCCCGCTGCCTTCGCTGAACGAAATCGACGACGACGGTGCAGGCTCCTTCGGCCTGGGGGGCTCTCGCTCAAGAAATACTGCTGGGGGCAATGCGCCAGTGCGCAGCACCAACAGCAGTGCCGGGCTGTATTTGGGGGGTGTGGCCCTGCAGTCCAGCAGCGGTGGCGGCAGTGGAGCCGCAGCAACTGGGGCCCTTCGAGCGCTTGGGGTGGGTGGGCTGCAGCCCCAACGCACACAGGGCCAGACTTCAGTGAGGGGGGGGTGGCAACCTGTGCCACCTTCATCTGGGCTGGGGGCACAACCTCAAGGACTGCGAGCCCAGCCGCCGCCAGGAAGCTCTGCGTCGCGCTGGGGCGGCCTGGCGGGTGCTTCCAGGGGGGGGAGTGGTATGGGGGTGCCTGGTGTAGCAGGTGGGCAGCTGCGTTCACACCGCCCCATGGCCCTGTCAGGTATGGGGCTTGGTTTGAGCCAGCGCTCGCATGGCGGGGGGGCGCCAACGAGCAGCTCTCACCGCTTCGGGGGGAGTAGTGCAGGCTTCGGCTCATCTGTTGCTGCTGCTCGCCGGGTCAACCCACGTGGCGCACAGCAATCATACAGCCAGCGCGGGCGTATGGCGCTCAGGGGTGGAACTGGGCTTTCGAATCTGCGAATGGCCTGATAGTTCAGCAGCTGTGTGTTGGCCATGAGTTTGTAGCCCAGTTACTGCATGGCACACACATTCTTCAATCACAATTCTTTAACTGGCACTCCTTTGCATCATTGCAGACGTCTGCAGAGGCCGTCTGCAGATGTGTGTCATGCCTGAAGTTGCGAGCCAAATGCCAAATCAACCTTCAACTTGCAGCGGTTTTCATTTCAACGCGCACCAGACGGTACAAATGGGTCGCTTCTGTAAAGACATGAGTCCTATGGCTTCTTTGACGATCAAGCAGAAAAGACCCATTTGGGGCGCGCATCGTGTCCTTTACGGTTCCTAGCCCTAACCCTGACCCGTAACCCTAGTTGCACCGGGGGCCCCTTCGTCCCGCGATGCAGCGCGAGCCTTTTGTGATTCAGAATGTCAACACAGCAGGCCTGTAAAGCTGACGACACTCAAGACACTACAATTTTCTTGTAGCCGTACGATCTTTTCACACCTTGCGCTGTGAGCTCAATGCTTCTCGGCAAGCGAGGGCCCGTGCGAAAAATCTTCGCGACAGAAAGCTATGGCAGTCCCGTTTTCTGCCGGGCTTTGGCAGAAGTTTCGCAACGCTGTCTGTAAGGATAATATTGGCGTTATGGAAACCCTTTTTGAGGACAGCACGCAGCCACAGCGCTACATCACAAATCGGCACCGTGATGCTGACTGGAATATGGGCGACACTGCACTTGGCCTTGCTGCCGAACGAGGAAGCCCAAAAGCCACACAATGGCTCCTCAACCATGGGGCAGACATTGAAACAGTGAATAACCATGGGGCTACACCCCTCAGTTGGGCCTGCTGCGTCGGGAATATGGAGGTAGTGAAGCTGCTGGTGCAGGCAGGGGCTGGCGTGAACCGGGAAACTGCGGGGCGAGACCAGGGCATAATCGGGTACATAACACAGCCCATTATCAATGCGCTTCCAGAGGCGATCGTATATCTAATACAGCACGGAGCTATGCCTCTGGCTAGCGGCTGTGTCGCTCGAACTGCTCTAGACCCAGTGCAGATGCTGGCTCGCTGCAGCACTCACCCGACCAACGCCCTTGCGCCAGCACCAGTGACGCCCACAGCGTGTGTGCAGAAACTGCGCGTTCAGTTCATCGGCGGTCGGCCACTACCTGTTGCCTTGCCAGTGGGTCCTGTTGCCCCTGCCGTCCCAGGGGTACGGCCAGTGCTGGTAGGACACCCAGAGTCCGTTCTTGCCGCCATGCCCGTCCAGCTGGATACCAGGGGGCCCATGGAGCAAAGCATAGCAATCGCTGTAGCCATGCGTTGTCGTGCCGTTACTCGCTTTCTGCTCCTCCTGGGCGTCCCTCTGCATCCGGCTGTGCACTCGTATGTCATGGCGGGGCAGTCGATGCCTGGAGGCCTGGTGGCAGAGTACTCTGAGGAGGAGCACCCCAAAGGAGTGCATAGTGAGATTGCTGCGGTGAATCCACTTGTGGAGGCAGGTGCAGAGCTGCCCTGGCACTGCCTAGATAGCTGGCATGGGCTGGCTCCCCTCCAAGCCCGAGCAGCAGAGCTGGCGCAGCGCAACGCGGCAGCAGGAGACCAGCACGCGAATGATCCCCAGCATGGAGACATTGTACAACTGTGGCAGCTGTCTGGCGAGGAGATGTGTGCAGCCCTTATCGACGGCTTGACGCACATCCATGGTGTGCAAGGCAGCAAGCGGGTGGCCAAAGATGCAGCTGCAGCTCACAAGCAGGCAAAGGCAGATGGTGCAGAGCATGCCATCGTATATGGTGCCATGTTCAAGGCCAGAAATGCCAAGCAAGCGGTCGAAAGAGCCACACAGCGTAGTGCAGCCGTACGGGCTTTGACTGGGCAGGACGTGGACGACGTGGGGCTGCTGTGTGTGCAGGCTGTGCTGGCAGTTCTGCTACGCAAATACGGCGAGAGAGTGCGTGCCATGGTGCAGCAGCGCGGCAAGGGTGAGTTTCTTGCTCGGGTACTGGAGGACAGTCGCTTGGGCTGGATGGACAGGCGCGGTGCAGTGCTCGCACGAGCTGCGCTTCGTGCAGGGGGCAGCTTGGCAGCACTGCAGCAGGCTGCTGTTGTAGATGCTGTGCAGCCTGGGTCGAGTGCAGCTGGTGAAGCTGCTGCCCAAGCCGCTGCAGCGCCTGGGCGCGGCGTGAAGCGTAGGCGGGAGTCGTCGGCTCCCGCCCAGGGTCGCACACGGTCAACGCGATCACGTCGAAAGTGAGCGCGGTCGAACAATGCTATTCCATTGAGTGTGGGTATTTCTTGGAGGGGGGCTGTTTGGACACCTGCTGCTTGACCAGGGCCGGACCACTGCCAGCGCGTTGCCCCCCCTCACCTCGGTATCGCGCTAGAGTACTAGTTGCCATTGAGAAGAGGTCCCAGCCTGTCTGCGGTGCACTAATGGTGCAGCAGCCGAAGCTGGCGCTGCTTTGTAAGCAGACAACCCAATAGCCTGGTGGCGGCTTCATAGCCCCCAACTGCTGCCGACCGCAGCATCCGAAAGGAACAGTTCACCACTTTTGACGCTTT
>Ga0307982_1001526_pt1 | contig 18825 bp, 12 predicted proteins | sample OrgLakmetagen989_FD_201847 | JGI IMG/M metagenome (GOLD analysis project Ga0307982, IMG submission 201847) | Saline water microbial communities from Organic Lake, Antarctica - #989 | ecosystem: Environmental > Aquatic > Non-marine Saline and Alkaline > Saline | place: Antarctica: Organic Lake... | reverse complement strand
GCAGCACACGGCTTGTGGACGCAAACTGGTCGCAGCGACCTGCACGCCGCTCACAGCGATGGCGGTGCGGTGGATCGCAAAACTCACAAGTTCTTCCTTTTGTGATTCGGCTTCCGCTTTTGTGCTGTTGTTTTGGTCGGTCACTGCTTTCTGCATTCAAAGCAGTCGCGGTGCAACGTGCAGTATTGAAGACATTTCGGCAAACCGAGTAACTCCCACCTGGCACTGCAAGCAACTCACCAACGAAGTGTTTTTCTGGGCAATCTTCGCGTTTGCATCTGCAAGCTGTTTTTCAAGGGTTTGTACTTTCTGTGCATCCTGGGTCCGCGACGCAGCAGCACCAAATCCGCCTCCGAAAGACACAGCGCCACCCGTCTTGGCTGGCATGGCTGGCAGGCTAGGCGTGCTGCTCGAGTTGCCCAAACCAGCGGCTGCCAAACGAGCTTGCATCTCAGCGTTCATTGCTGGAGATTGCGCCCCAAAGCTGAACGCGAATGCCATGTCTGTCGCGCTTGAGTCTCTGCAAACCTAACAACAATGTCTCGCAGTGGGCGAGCCTCTGAGCTGCTCAAAATCCGCTGAACCAGGTGCTGTGTACAATCGACGAGGTCGCTGCAAGGAGGGAGCTGGAGACAGCAAAACCTCAATGGGCTAAGGATGATTGCAGTGGACTCGTTTCCTCCACGCGCGCAGTTCAGCTGCCGCATTGTGCGACACCCCCCTCCCACACCAGAAATGGCGACGGTGCACCTGGGCATCCGCTGCTGAGGGCTAGACAAGTACTAGGCCACATGCAACCAATGAACAACGCACTGAAAGAAAGTAAATTTGAACAAAACACTCACCAAACATACAGGGCAGCCCCGACAAGCTGCCCTAGAGCAGTAGCCAGTCATGACTTGGCGCCCAGCTGAGCTTGCAGCTGCAGAATGCGGGCGCTGCGGGCAGATTTGCCCCCAGCTGAGGCACTGGGCGGTCCCATGGACAGTGGGTTCACCATGTGCTGCCCAGGAATGGCCGAAAAGCTCGCTTTTCGCTGCGGGGTGGCACACTTCTCGCCAACGGCCGTGGCCCTTGTTGCGCTGGCTCCCTGCTGCCGACGGTGCACAAACAGTGCCACTGCAGCTATGACAGCCACTGCAGCCACCACAGCTGCAATCACAATGATTGTAGAGGAACCCATTCCAGCATCGCCGCCGTCACCCCCCTCAATTGGTGCCGGGGGGGGGCCTGCAGCAGCTGAGGACACAGCGCCTACCTCAGCCTCATCCACGTCCGAGCTCAAGCCGGTGACGGGCAGACCTGGGACTGAGTTGATGATGCCGCTCAGTGCACCACCGTCTTGTACCGCATTGCGAGTTGCCAGAGTCAGGTCAGCCTCGCTGAGGCCAGACACCCCCTGCACCAGCACATGCACCTCCACGCCACTGCTGCCAGACGAGGCCTGCAATGCACGGCCACCAGCACTGCCACTGCTGCGCGACGCCGCAGACACACGCAGCACACTGATCAAGTCGCCCCACGACACGCCGTTGCCCAGGCTTGCGGCGCTACCCTTGGCCGCCAGCCAAGCGTCAGCCACAGCCCTGCCCAGAGCCTGTGCGACCACACGGGACATACCGGCCGACGCAAAGTCCTCCTTTGTGATGCCCCACAGCCACAGACGCAAGACAAGACCGCGCATGCCCTCGCTAAGTACGCCTGCCCGCACACACGTCCCCGGCGCAGCGGCCCCCCACATATCGGCGCGCCCAGCGGAGGCAACGCGCTCGAAAGACAAGCTGCCCTGGGCCAGCTCATCGCCAGATGCGGGCAGCACGCGGCACACAGTGGCCCCGTTGCTGCTGCTGGCGCAGTCAGCATCTCCGAAGCACCCCATGCCCACGTCGCAGGCCAGGTCGCAGGTGCTGAGAGACACTCCAGCGGCAGCGGCTGCCGCCACAGCGGCACTGCCGCAGTCCACATCAGACTCCACATGCATAGTGATACCATCCGTAGTCATCACTGCTTGCATGGATCGCTTTCCGTCGGCACAGAGCTTCGCCACGGCGGCTGCCAGCGGCACCTCGCGGTCAGACGGCACGTCTGCCTCCACAGGGCGATCGCAGAACAGGCCTGTCCACTCAGGCTTGCACACGCAGTACACGGTGGTTTGTGTGGGAGCGGTCCATACGCCTCCCTGCTGTGTCCCCGCGCCAGGCTGCTGGCCCAAGGAGCCGGCAGGCCGCGTGACGCATTGGCCCCCGTTTGAGCAAAGGTCGGGACGGTCAGCACAAATGTCAACAGGCGACGGGGAGGCGCTCGCTGCAGGCTTGTCAGACGGACTTGCAGCGGGCTTGTCAGATGGGCTTGCAGCAGGCTTGTCAGACGGGCTTGCAGCGGGCTTGTCAGACGGGCTTGCAGCGGGCTTGTCAGACGGGCTTGCAGCAGGCTTGTCAGATGGGCTTGCAGCGGGCTTGTCAGATGGGCTTGCAGCGGGCTTGTCAGATGGGCTTGCAGCGGGCTTGTCAGACGGGCTTGCAGCGGGCTTGTCAGACGGGCTTGGTTGAGGGTCGCGTGTTGGGTCAGAGCTGGGCTGAGCAGTGCGCGGAGTGCCGCTAGCAGATGCTGCCACTGACGCAGGGGTGCCGCTAGCCGATGCTGCCACTGGCGCAGGGGTGCCGCTAGCCGATGCTGCCACTGGCGCAGGGGTGCCGCTAGCAGATGCTGCCACTGGCGCAGGGGTGCCGCTAGCCGATGCTGCCACTGGCGCAGGGGTGCCGCTGGCCGATGGCTTCACCCAAATCGCATCGTCATCGCTCGTGTCCACATCTCCTGGCATGGGCTGCCCTGCCAACGGGATGGAATCTGCCACTTCGCAGAAATCCCCCCCGTGACGCAGCGTGCCGGCAGGGCACGTCGCTCGGATCTCGTACTTGAAACCGCCCTCCAAATCCTGGATCGTCATTCCTTCCCGCGTCCACCATGGCTGCCGCTTGTAGGAACGGTCAAGGTAGTACGTGGGCTGCACCACTCGAAGCCACAGGAAGCTGCCGTCAAAGATCCATAGCGGACCATCAGCGCCCATGGATGCCTTATCACACAAGGTGCCAGCCACTCCAGGCTTGCCACTGCCGGTGCATGTGGCTGGCAGCTCGTCTTGACTCTTGAGGCCTACACCTGCTGGCTGGAAAATGTCAGCGAGACTGTTCGCCTGGGGCACATCGAAGCGCTGGTTCTGCGGCCACACGTACCACTTGGTCAGTAGCTGCACCGTGAACGTGGTGCCTGCCGGGTACTTCACAGCCAGAGGCACGTAGTGGCCACGCTTCACAGTGATCAGCTCGGTATCCAGCTGTGTGGGGGCGCCCTTGTGCAGGCGAAGGTACCAGCCAGATGGCCCGGCAATGCCAGTCAGGCCTGGATTCTGGGTGAACGGAATGCTGTGGTTAGCGCGCAGCAGAGAAGAGTACCCAAGGACGTTGAAAGGGGGCTCTGCGTTGTTCTGCATATAACCCGGAATAACCAGCGTTACGTGGGCGATGGAGCGTTCTGGCTTCGCCTTGCACATCCAAATGCTCCAATCCAAATCCCACTCGCAGGTTGCATCGTCCAGGTGCCACCAGTCTGTGTGGCTGCCCACAATCCATGGCCCATGGCGGTCCACAAGTGTGCCGTCTGGACTCCACCAGCTGTACATGCGGGCACTGCCGGTGCTGTAGGGGGGGCGAGGCTCGTGGAAGTAGTATGCGGCGCGGTCCACATTCTCCCACTTGATGTCTCGGGCCGCGTTGATGAACTGCGGCTTGAACTCGGGGGAATGCGTCATGGCAAACACGCAGTAGTCACCCCTGCTGCTGTCAAAATTGCGGAAAGTGACGTCCACAAGCATAGTCTTCACCCAAGTGTCGTACGCCTGGAATCCAGTGCGGCTCATTGTGGCAGCTGGGTTGTTGGAGCGTCCAGTGATCACGGCTCCCTTCACCAACGCCTCCCCAAACAGCACAGCGGCACGGGTGGAGTCGGTCACTTCGTAGTTATGCAGCTCGATTTGGTTCCCCCAGTGATTCAATCCGCGCTGGCACAGCCACACCCGCGTGTCTTCAAATCGCATCCATGTCTCACTACCGTCGGGCAGCTTCGTGTCGCGATTCTCGCGGCCTGAGATGTACTTGAGCAGACCACCTTCGTCTTCGTCGTGCCACAGCCGCCCACCAACGTAGATGCAGCTGCCGCGGCTCCATTGGTAGCCACTGCTGTGGGCCGTATTGCCAATCCAGACCTTTGTGGGTCTGTTCTCAGGCCGCATGTTGTCAGCTGGTGCTTGGTTCTGAAACACGCCAATGAACTCCTGCAGATTGGGATGGCTAAATCCCGTCCACCCCCCAGATGCAGCGTTGCCCTTGATGGTGTTCCAAGCATTGGTGATGTAATACCCGGCAGCGGCAGCATCAGCAGGGTTCGTCAGCTGGTCCGACTGGAGGAAGGTTTGACCCCCCTGCCCCCCCCCTGCGGCAGCCTGCCCGATCACATGCACATACGCCGCGAGGTTGTACGTGATGTCGTTATCTTCTTCATTCCCGTCTTCGCTCATGTAGATGGCGTGTCCAATCACGTCAAAGCACACATTCTCATTCACAGTGGCCTGGTTAGTGCCGTGCACCACAATGCATCGGTAGAAAGATGACTCCACAGATGAGTCACTCACGTATGAGCTGGCGCCACCGTTGCCCAGCAAGTGCATGTGCACTGCGTAGCGCGCAAGTTGGTTGGTTTGCCCCATTCTGTAGAAGCGGGTGCCAGACACTCGGCCCACAGCTGAGCCCGTCCACATGACGTGCCCTCCGAAGCCCCCAGTGGCCACACTGGAGTCAGCCTCCGCGCCCTCCAGTGTCAGTACGCGGTCCAGCAGGGCAACCTCCGTTTGGTACTCCTCACCAGCCCAGTGCATGTGCGTCACAGGTGCGTCCAGCAGCAGGGTGCGCCTATCCTGGGACACAGCTGTGATACGGCGCACCTCGTTTTGATTGTCCTCCTCGTCTCGCCAAATGGATGTCACAAGCAGGATTCGCTGGCCGACCTCCCAGTTCACGGCATCCTGCAGCTCCAGGCGACTTTCAGTGGGCCACACAGCTGCCCGCAGACGAGTCCACGTGGGGAAGAATCGGCGCCCGTGCAGGTCCAGCGTGCCACTGCCTGACACCACAAGTCCCTTTGTGTTTCCAGTGGAGGCGCTGGCCCCGGACGCCAGCACAGCCTGCTTCTCGCCGTGGAACGTCACATTCATGGGCCAGTTGTGCCGGCACGTGGGCGCACCGGCCCGCAGCGAGCCTTGCACCGTGATGCCGCCCACGTGCAGCGCTATGGGCGCGTCGTCAAAGATCAGTTCAGAGGTTGACGGCACATGGATGTGGCCGAATGGCAGCCTCGCCTGGGTAACGGCACTGGGTAGGGAGCAACGACACACGAGCACCTTGCTGTTAGCTGGCACATCCACGCGGGCCGCTCCAGCTGCAGGCACGTCACCTTGTCCCCAAGTGGACGCCTGATGCCACAGCTGCAGGCCCCCCTGGGCTCCGGGGCAAGCCGTCTGGCTCGCCCCTAAGTCGGAGGGGGTGGGGGGGCGGTGCCAGTTCGCGACGCGGAACTTGCCGCCCTCAAACATGGACACTGCTGGCAGCTGCACAGCTGCGCGGGACAGCTGCATACCTCCCAGGAAGAAATCATTTCCCCCCAAGTGCCCAGGGGTCCAAGTGCTCTGCTGCACATGCAGGAAAAGAGTGCAGCCCAAACAAGAGGAAGAGGGTCGGAAGGTAGCAGTGAGGGTCTGCCACTCTGTGGCTTGGTTCTGCTCATTTGCCATGGAATCGAAGGAAATCGCGTGGGCTTGCGTTTCGCTGCCAGCCTGGTCGCGAATGTCGAGCTGTTGGAAGTTGTTGTCACTTTGCCATGCAATTGAGTTTTGATTGTCGGCACGATGAGAAGGTTTCGCAAGTCTTAATGAAAATGTTCTGAAAGTGGGAGGGGCACCTGTTGAGCCAGCCTGCAAGAAGGTATGTTTGAATTGTGCTGCTGGCAAGTGAAACGCGATGTACTCACGCGGTTGCTATCGCTTTGCCGGAACTGGAAGGACACAGTGTACCACAGATCAGCACCACTGATCACAGGGCTAATGCTGGGCAGCACTTCGCGGCTCCACAAGTAAAAATGCGAGTCAAAGGTCTTTGCGGACTTGACTGCCGAGAGCGGCCCGCTACTTCCAGCAGGCGAGCTTGCATCAAGCATGCCCTCTTTTGGATTTCCATACGGGAAAAAAGACCAAGAGCTGGCACTCATGTCACTTGTATGGCTCCATGCAGCCACAGATGTCGCACGTGCAGGCACTGTGCCGTCACTGGGCCGGCTCCAAGCAGCTTGGCTGCCTGAGCATGATGCTGCACATTGCAGGCTTTCAGCAAAGGCAGCTGTAGGGGCGCACGCCGCCCACACAGCTGCCAGTGCAAACACACTACGCATGACAGACTTCATAGTTGATTTGCGGGTAGTTAAATTTTGGTACTGGGTCGTCACAGGCAGTAGGGCTGATGGCTGAAGTCTGACACTGCGGTGGGGGCCCCGGGGCCTTCTGTCTGAGCAGGCCTGCTGCGCTTCACGAACAAGCCTGCTCGCTTCCAAAGCATAACAAAGAGTTAAGTGGCTGTTGTGATCTTCTAGAAAGCCTTAAACTGCCGTGTCATAAACTGCCGTGTCACGATGCAGCCATTCAGGCTGCTGCCGGCTGCGAGCCAAGATGACGATGCTCCCACTTCGGCATGCGGCAGGACGACTGCGTGTGGCAACAGCGGACAAGCAAGTGGAACTCCGTTTGCAAGCGTCCCAAGCGCGTTTGATGATGCAAGCTCTGAGGATGACGACGGTGATATCTCCCTGCCATCCGGCACTTCGGCTCAGCAGCCGGCCTCAGATGCACAGATTCGGGCAGAAGCTTTGCAAAGTGCCCAGACCGGCCAGCTTGGAAAAGCCATCACGCAATTCAAGCAATTCCTGAAATATAATTCCGGTGATTCTGCTGCCTGGGAAATGCTTGCACAGTTACAAATGGAAACTGAGCAGATGTTTGACTCTGTGAAGGTAAGTGCTCAGCATTTGAAACGTGGCCGAAACGACACCACTTTGTGTGCCTTTACAGTCTGCTGCCAAGGCTCTAGAGCAAAAGCCATTGTGGCCCATCGCAGCGCAAACACTGGGCCGGGCCCAGCTGAACTTTGGCGAAGTTCTTCTCGCGACTGACTCTCTGCGCCACGCCCTCCATCTACACAACAGCGCACAGCTTGCGGCTGGGGACCCACGAGCAATACCTGCGCAGCAAGCGACCGACTTTGCACAGCGCCAGTGTGTGCTGGCGTTCTCTCACAAGCCCACGGAGGCAGCTGTGGGGGGGGCACCTTCCTGTGCAGGGGGGGGGGCTGGTGGCGACAGCATCTCCAACGACGCGGCATACTTCGACCCCCCCTCACCAGCCCCTACCACCGACAGTGGCACAATAGATGGCGCCTGCAGTGGTGCTGCCGTGTACCCCTCCAGTCTCCCCAGCCCAGCCCGCCCAGGGGCAGAGGACGCGCTCGGGCAAGAGCTGTTTGGGGACTGGATGGCGGCCCAGGCGCTTGCTTACAAATGGCGCAAGGAAGTCCTGCCCAATGTGCATGTGGCCCTGTCTGTGCAGCTCAGCGGCCTTGCCCAGCTGCGCAGTGAGCGCGCCACAGTCACTGGCACCAGGCCTGACATGGAGCCTAGCGCTGCGGCAAGCGACTACCCGGAGGGCTTGCTGTACAAGCGAGCCACAGTGCGCTGACCAATGCAGTGTCCTCATGTTGGCGCTTCGCTGCTTTTTTTTGGCACCCTGTTGAGCCCCCCTCGCACTGGTCTGCGAAGGGACGGAGGGCTAAAAGCTGCACTGCACGCACCAAACGAGCACCCGAAGCCTTCACGGCGCTACAGAAAAGGGAATGGAGTGGGCAGGGGGGACATCTATGTGCTGATTCATGTCGTGCTTTAGATTTGCCCAAAGCAAGGTCCCCGCATTCCCCAAGCTTGGGTGGTTTGCCTGACCGAGGGGACCTACCGTGGTGACTCGAAATGTGCATGCCCCCCCCACAGCGATGTTGCGAATATACGCATTGCACTTTGCAGTGGGGCCTTGTAGAGCATTTCTGCTGGGCCTTGCCCCAGAGCGCCCTTGTCTGGCTCTGCATGGGGGGGCGGCTGCAAGTGGGCAGGCCATTGGCCAAAGGTAAGCAAGGGTTGGCACCAGACGAAGTCGTGCGTCACCCCCCCTCGAAAAAAAGCCAAAATACAGGGCAGCTTTTTTAAAAAATCGGGGGAAATCATTGTCATTTCCCATCTGCCGAAGTTATTCGTAACGATTTTGGGCACAAAATTGGCCCCCCCAAAACTGGAAGTTGTGCGTAACCTTGGCTACCCCTGCCATCTTTTGAAACCACACCTCAATTAATTCCCCGAAAAGCATGAATACAGGGGGCAATACTGCATCTTGTCCATTTCGGATTTCATTGCAACTGCACTGTCTGCAACGCCGAAATCACGACAAAAATGGATCAGATTCTCCTTGCCTTACATGAGGTGGCCACGGAGATGGAAGAGCTGAAAATGAACCTGACCAAAACGCAAGAGCTACAAGCTACTATGCACAAAGTTGCTGGGACTTTTGATTCCTTGCACACAGCGCTGGCAATCCAACGATCATGTTTTGCGGCCGAGACAATTTTTCGAGCTTCAGCTCCTTCGAGTAAGCTCTGCCCCGTCAAACGAAACGATTTCTTGCAAAAGGCTACTGAGCGCAGACTCACCAGCTACAAATACAAGCAGTGAACCTTCTGCTGAGAGTTCCGACAAACAAGTTTCCGGGAAAGGCTCAAAAAACAAGGTATGGTCATGCCGTGCTGACTTGCTGCCGTTAACGGATAATCTCTTGACTGATTCACTGCAGATGTCGCTGCAAGATGCCCTGCGTGCACTCACCCCTATCAAATTTCACAAAGATTCTACAATTGAGCGGCTTGCAAGCATTGTGCGGGCTGCCAAGACAGCCCGTGATGCAGCAGGCAAGGGTGCCAACCCTAGCGAGAGCGGGATTTCCTTACGCCAGGTGCACGAGCTGGTACAGAAGCCCATGATGCAGTGCAATACATTGCTATCAGCACTGACAGCAGCTCGTTTCCTGGAGCGCCATGCCGACACTGGCCGCAAGGGTGCTGGTATTGTGTACACGTGGCTGCCATCCCGGGCCCGGGCTGCCCTGCTCAGGCGATGAAGCAGGCAGAAGCTACCTACACGGTGTCGCAGCCAGCCCGGTCATGCAACAGCGGAGCACTCAAATGGACGGTGGTTTTGCTCAGGCTGTGAAGCCCCAACGCTCCACAGCCTCCAGGCCGCGACTCCCTCAGCATTTGGAGCCGCGGTCAGCTACCGGTAGTCTAGCTGCTTGCACCCCTGCCTTGCCCCTTTCCCCTGCTGACGGGCACGAAGCACGCCACACCGCCGCCCATGCAAATGCATAGATGCAGCCACCATAACTGACTCCCAATTCACCCAAATGCCATGCGCTTGCGCCCCCGAGCTCGCACTGCCTCGAAGCGGTCTCGAATGGAGTCGCTGTTGTCCACGCTGGCCAGGTATGAGTGCAGCACAACCTCCCACACGTCCAGCTGCTGGGGATGGCTGCTGGCAATCGCGCGCTCCAGGACATACAGGTCCACCCCGATGTCCTCCAGGTTTTGATTGCTGCCCTTGCTGGTCAGCCCAAAGTCAATCAAGCACATGCCCTCAGCAGGCGAGGCCAGGGCAAGCATATTGCTGGTGGTCAAGTCCCCATGCGTCATGAAGACGTTGTGCAGCTGTGCAATGGCGCTGCCGATGCTGTGTGCGAGCTGCCGCAGGGTGTGCTGGCCAGGCTGAGGCCCTGGCGTTGGGCTCGGGGACGCCTGGGAGCCGCTGCTGGCTGCGGCGAAGGCATCCACGTGGATGGCCCCGGAGTCACCAACAGTGAATGCTGTGTCCATGTAGCCTTTCCCAGCAGCTACTGCACGCATGCAAGCAGCTATGGTTGTTCCTTTCACTTTTTCCATCACAATGAGCCCTTGGGCGGGGTCGGACAGGTACAGGGCAGGAACTCGAAGCCCAGCCTCAGCGCATCGCTGCAGACTACGAGCCTCTGCTTTGCAACGGCCACTGGTCAAAGCTTTGTCCAAGTCTGGATGCCGATATGTTTTAGGGAAGCGCCACTTCACGATGCATTCTGTGCCTTGATAAGTGCCGGTAAACACTCGCTGCGGAAATTGTGCTCTTTGCTGCAGCTGCTGTTTTGCATTGTGCCGCAACCACTCACGCCTTCTGCGCCTTGAGAGACTAAAACTGACTCATTAAGTAGGCTTTTGTATTGCTCGGGCATCCGCTCTTCGAGCGTGCTTTGAGAAGCACCTGTCGATGGAGCTCCGCTGCCGCTTGCTGCAGCCATGCTTTGCTGGAAGAAACTTCCCAGTCAATGCTGGGCCTTTCCAGCCTCCGGAGCAAAGTAACACCGCCAAGTGGCAGCTGAGCTGAATTAAATGTGTGAGAAGATAAGTTTGCCCAGAAGTTGTGACCAAGGCTACGATATGCTCGTCAAAACAATGATATGGGGGGGGGGGTCCCCGTTACGCAGGGGCCCGGGCCCAGCGTCGAGAGGCCCCAACACAACTGGAAGAGTGCCGAGAGCCCTGTGCTCGAGGCATCGTCATGAGGCAGTACTTTCCATATCGTCATGAGGCAGTACTTTCCATTGGGAGTGCCTCGTGGCCCACTCCTTCCTATCGCCATGTATTAGTTCAGCAATTACAGGACCTGGCATTGAGAGACAGTACAGTGTATCTGACTCTTGGCCTTTGCTCAACAATCGTTAACTTGCACATGACGCGTCAAATGGCATAATATTGAGGGTGCACCTGCTGAAAGGTATACTTAAAAAGGACATAATTTCACACCATATGCTCAAATCATGTGGAACCCTGCCGACACACATGCAGGTCTAAGAGGTGGTGAGACAGGCCTGGAGCGCAATCCGCAAGGACATCTCAGGAGGTCAGGGCACTTGGCAGGCTGAAGTGTAGAGCACCTGCGCAGATGAAGACCATTCATTGTGCAGCATCGAGGGAGCTTTCGCCGAATTGGCGAGCGAGCCAGTGTTCGATGCAGTTCAGCCCAAGGGAAGGACTGGTCAAATCAGTCATGGACGATGCTGATCAGGTCAGGGGGGGGTGCTAAAATTTACCTGGCTCTCTTGCTTGAAATCGCATGCAGGCAACAAACTTGCAACAACGAAATCTACCCCCCAGTTGATATGATCTCAGTTCGGTGTAGCTCCACGTGTGTCTTTTTTCTTATTCTCACAACAATGTAAGTAATTACAGCCGCCAGCATAATGCTTGTCTGGTTTTGAAAGGCAGATCTGTTGAGATGCGTTCGTCTCCGCACCACCGAAGCTTGAGCATAATGACAATCGTCTAACATTTTGTCTTATAAGCGCACTTATCACATTTACCTTTTTTTTGGCAGCTTCGCTATGGCTGCTCAAGGCGGACTGTCTGTAAGTGCTCCGTGCCGCCGGAGCAGGCTGAAACGAACGCAATCATCATTTGCAGGCAGGTACCCAGTTTCCTGACGTCACTGTGCACCAGGTTGGAAAGGAGATGAAGAGTGGAGAGCTCGTGAAAGGGTGTGTTGCAGAAGCTGTTTGTTGTGTTGCTGACACACAGCACGTCATCTAACACGGCAGCGTTTCATGTTACGCGTGTGCAGCAAGAAGGTCGTTTTCGTGGGTGTCCCTGGGGCTTTTACTCCAACCTGCCATCTCAAACACCTTCCCAGCTATGTGGATGACGCTGCAAAGTTTCAGGAGGCTGGAGTCGAGGTTGTCTTTGTGTCAGGTATGCGCGCTCCGCTTGCGTTTCGTTTTGCCACAGCTCACCACGCCAAGTACACAGTCAACGACGCATTTGTCATGAAGGCCTGGTCTGAGTCCACTGGAGCTGATAAGGCTGGTATTACTGTCGTGGCAGATCCCCAGGCTGAGCTTGCCAAGGCCCTGAAGACCGACTTCGACTTAGCTGCCCTTGGCGGGGTTCGCAGCAAACGATTTGCCGCCTTCGTGGATGACGGCATCATCAAGTACATGGTCGTGGACCCCGGGGATGACTCTTCCTTCGCTCCCGCCATGCTCAAGGTGATTGCTGAGCAATAAATTTGTTTGACTTGTCCTTGCACCGTAGTCCTTGCTGCGCCAGCCCACAGGGGTCAGCCGCCTTAGCAGGCCTCCAGCGCCCACCTCTCAACCCTGAAAAGCTTGCAGTGGACAGTACAGGGAAGTATATGCCGTGGTGATTGACCTCATCTGCTGCCCCTGCTGTCGCACGAAGCCCTGCCGTGCAAGGGGGGGCTCACACCCGCTGTGTGCATGGGGAGGATGACTCAGCCCTGCGGTGCACTGCGGCTTGATGAAGAGCTCAGCCCGTATGCCGGCTGTGGGGCCGCACCAGATGGGATGTCCCCAAGTACTTCCAGGTAGCTCTGTCCACCCCCCCCCCACAACTGGTGAAGTGCCAGCAGCAGCAGAGTACACGTAGCGTGCTGAAGTGAATGGCAATTGTCAAACCTTTGCGTTCAGGAACCCGAAGAAGAGTATGTGCCTGCAATACCTGCAAGGCTCACACAGCAGCTCGAGCACGCAGTCGCGGAGCACACTGGCAACAACCCATGGACGCCAGCGCAACCCTGGGGCCCTTTCACAGGGCAATGCAAGATATGTCGCCAAGGTCGTCCTCGAAGACGCCCAATAAATCAAAGTACCGTCTCATTGCCAATGCTGTGGTTGTTATCGCTGTCGTTTTAGGTTTGGCAGTATGGTCAGCGTTGTGCTCGCAGCCTGCGGAGGATAGCAGTGCAGTCGACCGCGCATCGGTGGCAAGGCGCTTGGATAGCGCGCCGCCAGCCTTACGAGACACCGAAACTGCACCGCACAGCGCAAGGCTGTTGCAACTAGATGAGCAGACATGCAGCGAACGTATTGCTGAGCAATTCAACTGCGAGTGAGTAGATTGTCTCTTGCGCATGCTGGCGCAAGTAACATTGCATTGGCTTTCAAGTACGCAGTGAGGCAGCATGTGCTGATCAGGCACAAGGCTTCATCAACTATCTGTATATATACGAGTGTGTTTTCAGTGAAGTCAAGTGGCTGTCGTGGATCCTCATGCTGGTACGCTCACTGTGTAGTGCGCTCAGGTTGCCACGATGCTCACGCAATTTCTCCTCTCCGTGCCAGGTCTGGTTGCTGTTCTTGCTGTATCTATTAGGTGATACCGCTGATGGATTTTTCTGCCCCACACTTGAAGTGACTGTGGAGGTTCTGCATATGTCCCCAAATTTGGCTGGCGTCACCTTCCTAGCCTTTGGCAACGGCGCACCTGACGTAGCCGGCTCTGTTGCGGCATTTGCTTCTGGGAATGGCGACGTGGGTGTGGCAGCAGTGACAGGGGCGGGTATGTTCGTCACAACAGTAATTGCAGGTACTGTGGCGTTTCTTTGCGAAGCCAAGGTCAACCGCCGCCCGTTTCTGCGGGATGTTGGTTTCAACCTGATCGCCCTGGGATACCTTGCCATCATTTTTGCGGATAACAAAGTGCACTGGCTGGAAGCAACTGGCTTTCTCATGATATACGTTGTGTTTGCGCTCACAGTGGTGATTGGACGCCGCGTGTACCAGGGATCAAAGGCTGCACGCGGTGGCGGCGGGGGGGCGATGACCCTGCCGCTCCTGGTCGTGACAGCTGCCCCGCACGAAAGCAGGGACGACCCCAACCAAAGCATTCAGCCCGTGGTGGAAATCGGCAGCATTCAGGGGCACCTGCATGCCAGCACTGGTGCTGCGCCGGCCAGGGGGTGGGGCACAAATCGCACACCCCAGGACGACTCTGTGCTGGCCACCAGTGTGCAGCTGAACGCATTCACTGACGCGCAAACAGCTGCTCATGTGATGAGCCGCATGCGCAGTCAATCAAATGACTGGCATGCTGCCCTCACTTCTCAGCAGGCAGCAGCGGTGGACGGGGCAATGTTGGCTGCAGGCCCCCCCAGCGGCCCGCTGGGGGGGGGGGGCTGCAGCAGCACCTCAGGAGGGGGGGTGCCGGTAGCAGCTTCACTAGCACCCACCCCCAAATTTGCTCCCCGGGGACAGCATCGACGGGGGGCACTAGCTGGGCACGCTTGTTTAGCTGCGCAGCTTAGGGGGGGGTATGCGGGGGAGACCCCCCCCCCCCACCTGTTTGCCAAGCACACGCACTGGGCATGGCATCTCATGCAAGCCCTACAGGACGAGGATGAGGTGCCGCTGGCGGCGCTCACGGTTACCCACACAGCCAGCGCGCTGGACCGAGCGGCAACCTGGCTAGAAGCTCACTTTGGCAGCAAGACACCTGCAGGCAAAGCGCTGCACTACATACTACTGCCAACATCATTTGCTCGCTGGGTGACGGTGCCAGTGCTGCAGGAAGAGGACTACGACTGGCGGTGGGTGGCGGGCAGCGCCGTGCTTGGGCTGCCGTTTGTGGTGCTCACTGGGCTGCAGTCGGCAGGCATGCCAGACACATTCTGGGGGGAAGTGACGCCCGGGGCTGGTCTCCCCGTGTATACCCTCTGCTTGCTGCTGGGCGCCTGCCTGGCCCTGGCAATGGCCGCTGTCCTGGGGCCCTGGCTGTCCTGTGGGGCGCAGGGGGGGGTCCCCTCCCGCACTGCCATGGGGCTGCTTGTCATGCTGGCCTTCCTCACCAGTGTGTCCTGGATCATCAATGTTGCCAACGAGATCGTGACGCTGCTGGTGTGCCTGGGCCTGCTGCTGAATGTGTCCAGCTCCATTCTGGGGCTCACAGTGCTGGCCCTGGGAAACTCACTAGGGGACCTGATTGCAGATGTGACGGTGGCCAAGGAGGGGTACCCATCTATGGCTATGGGGGGGGTGTTTGCTGGCTGCCTCTTCAACCTGCTCATCGGGCTGGGCCTATCACTGCTGGTCGGCGCCGGCAAGTCAGACTCTGGGGAGCTGCAGGTACAAACAGATTCACGCAGCAACCACATTGTGATCGCATGCTTTGCGTTCCTGGCATTCAGCCTGTTGATGACCCTGGTGGTCGTCCCCCTCAGCGGCTTTGTGTTCACACGCAAATACGGCTGTGTGCTGTTCGCTGTGTACACTCTGTACATGACCACTTGCCTGGTGCTGCAGTTTCAATCCTGACTCTGATGGAATAGATTGCATATCAATGACTCGTTGCGTGGAGATTCACTGGATCGTTTCATTGCTAGCTGGCTGGTTGCTTGCGTAGAGACAGATCCAGGCCCAACCGGGGGTGCCAACAATCAGCTTCGAAACCGGCCAGAGTCATCAGCAGACAGAGCGTTTTTGGAAGTAAATGTAAATGTGAGGATAAAAATACAGTCTCATCTGTATGTAGCGGGCTGAATGCTCTGCTTTATCAGCACTTCGCTCTACCTTTGGCGTGGTGAAGCAGCTCAACGGTTGTCCAGTAGCCATGCCTGCCTCCGGAAGCAACTCTCGCGGCACTCATGCGCTACATGTGTTCCAAGACTCCCTAGTGATCAAGCCTTTTTCTCCCACGAAGCGCTTCTTCATCTCTGCGTGCCGCTCAGTTGCAGTGATTGTATTTTGGGGCCTGCTGGCCTTGATTGCGGGGAGAATCCTGCTGCCTGCTGTGTTCAAGAATCGGCGCCAAGCAGCTGAGCTCACAGTGCGCACAGGTGATGGAAATGGAACTGAGTCTGCTATTGTTCTATCTGTCGCGGGGCAGCAGGCGTTGGAAGCTATCTCTACCTGCGAGTTGGCCACAGATGGCCAATGTCCGTTTGCGGGAATTGCTGCCAGCAGATTCACTGATGGAGAACTCAAATCTCAGGTGCAGCGTATCACCGAGACTCAAACTAGCCTGACTCGTCTCGAAAAATCAGTGGATGCCTTGCGAGCTGACTCGTCCGCCAACCACAGCAAGGTGAGTGCATGCAGCGCGCTGTACATAGTCGCAGCGACACGACACGACACTGGAGCTCAGCGCGTAGAATCTGCCACAAGATAGATTTTCGCAGGCGATTGCTCAATTGGAAAGCATTGAAAATGCCCTGCGTGTGGAATTCACAACGAGCATTGAGTCCCTTGCTGCGCGAGTGACTGCCCTGGAGCAGAAGACAGATGCAGCAAGCGCAGACAACCAAGACGCCATTGCGCGGCTGCAGAAGGAGACTGAGCGCATTGACGCTGCATCGGCCTCCCAAGAGGAGCTGCAGCAGGTGCAGGCGGTGGGCACTGCAACATCTCAGGGCGTTGCAGCCCTGAAGGAACAGGTGCAGGGGCTGGACAACAAGAACACCAATATGGAAGAACAAATCAGCGCAGTCAAGTCCACTGCTGAAGTGGCACAGCAGTCTGCTGCCGCTGCGACTGCTGCTGCTCAAGACACCGCCGCCCAGCTGGTGGCAGCACAGGAGTCGACAGCTGCCGAAGTGAGCGATATGAAAACGGCCCTGGCCAACGCACAGGAAGCCATTGCCGCTGGTCCCAGCCAAGAAGCGGTGGCAGCTGTAGTAAAGCAGGCTGCAGAGGCTGCTGCTGTGGATGCAGCAGGCCCCGCTGTGCGCGAGGCGGTCGCCTCCGCCACTGCTGATATGCACCAAGGGGTTGCAGCTGTGCTGCAGGCTGCGCTCGAGGCGCCAGACTTGAAGCAGAAAATCAACGAGGCTGTGCACATAGCAGCACTGCAACATGCTACGAACCTGGCTGAGGGCGAGGTCGCCGACGACGGCTCTGTGAAAACGGTGCTGGAGGATGCAGTGAAGACGCATCTCGCCTCTGCCCTGCAGCAGCCCCACGTGGCCAAAGCCATGCAAGAACACGTCGAGGCTGCCAAGAACACCGCAGTGGAAGCCTCTGCTGACTCAATTCATGCCAAGCTGTCTGAGCAGGTGCAGGCGGCACAGACAGCTGCCGTGGCAGGCGCGCTCTCCGACATTGACGCAGAGGTTGCAAAGCAGGTCGCAGAGAAGGTCGCAGCCGCACAGGCGAGCGCTCTAGAGCAAGCTCTGGATAAGGAGGCTGTTGATGCCATGGTTGCTTCAGCCGTGGCTGTTGCAGTGCAGCAGAAGGTGGACGCTGCCACAAGTGCCGCCACCAGTGCCGTGGGTGAATCGCAGGCAGCCAGCCTTGAGGCACTCAAAAGCGCCGCTGACGAGCTCATTGAGCAGCTGCGGTCAGAGAAGGATGCCTTGCAGGCTGCTACGGCTGCTGAGGCTCCAGCTGCTGCCCCTGTTGACTTCTCCCAGTGGGCAGCGCTGCCCAAGCTGCCAGGCACAGCAGTCGCCCTCCAGTACCCGGCCAACGCAGCATCAGCCGCCCAAGGCGCGGCAGTGAATCTGGGGGAGGACGTCACCACAGGCACCGACATGCTGGCACGTCTCACCGCCCTGGTGGATGAGTGTTCCGAGTTGCACCCTGTTCCGCCTGCAGGCAAGGGCAACCCCATCCAGAGTATGCTGCTGTCCAAGACTCAGGGCCAGGCGTCAGCCACCGGAAGCATTGTAGCAACAACAGGCACAGCTGCTAAGATGACAGCGTGCGCTGAAGCACAGCAGGCCCTGCTTGCATACGGAACAGAGGGAGCCAAGAACAACCGCAACCCCAATTGGCTAGTACACCCTTCCCGCCCCCAGCCTGGCCAGGCTTGGCTGGTGGAGAAGCCTGCCGCAAAGGTCACACTGCAGCTGCCCCACGCAAGTGTTTTGAAGCGCATTGGTGTTCTTGCCCCCACTTCCTTCCAGCGCGGCAACTCCGGCGCACCAGCTTGCCGCCCTGTGGCCATTTCGGCGGTGTGTGCCCAGGAGGACAGTGTGCCCGCAATGCTCCTGTCGGAGACAGATTTGACGTGGAACACAGAACAAGATGCTGCAGGAGAGGCGTTCGTTGAAGTTGTGGATGCCATTCCATGCGGACGTGTGCTGGTGACAGTCAAGTCTGCAGGGCGACAGGTGTGCACCCATCGCTTGGTGCTGCAAGAATAAAGTAGAAACTGCAATGCAGAACAACATTGGATTGTGTAAATGTTCCGTCTACATGAGTTTTTGCAGCTCATCCAGAACTGCCCTTAGCTCATCCGCATCTGTGAGACCGGCCCCTGGGGAGGCTGGACGCCCCCCCCCCATAAACCCAGGAGTTGCACGCAGATTGGCTTCCGCGCTGCGCACTGCAGCAGATGCTGCGATCACACCTGGAGATGCCAACTGCTGGTGTGCTGCGCGGCTGCCCCCAGGTGGGCTGCCCCACTGGGGAGCGCTTGTTGGGCGGTGGCTTGACACCCGCACAGGGCTGGGGGGCGATGCAGCTGGATGTACAGCTGCCCTATGGTGCCGTGTGGGGCTAGTGTGTGTTGCCACTGGTAAGGCGATGTTGCAAGCTGACAGTGCAGCAAATACCTCCCCGTTGATGTCACGCTTCAAGCTGTCAATCGCGTGCTGTTCCGAGCTGATGCTTGCGGGGCTGACAGGAACACGTGAGGTGTGTCTCTGCTGTGTCCCCTGGTGCGCTGCGGGGGAGGGGGCTGCAACTGTCGGGAGGGGAGCGCTGCCGCGCTGCACGGCAATGCCGGTCATGCGTTTTAAGCGGCCCTGAGCCGTTTCCAATTCAGATTTCACTGCAGCATGCTCTTTTTCCAGTTTGTCAAAACGCACTGTGAGTTGAGA
>Ga0307982_1001524_pt1 | contig 18830 bp, 20 predicted proteins | sample OrgLakmetagen989_FD_201847 | JGI IMG/M metagenome (GOLD analysis project Ga0307982, IMG submission 201847) | Saline water microbial communities from Organic Lake, Antarctica - #989 | ecosystem: Environmental > Aquatic > Non-marine Saline and Alkaline > Saline | place: Antarctica: Organic Lake... | reverse complement strand
AGCCTAAGTAGAATCAATCAAGAAGCTTAACTCTCAAATATCAGTACAAAAGTCGCCGGGCTCGTAGAGCAAGGACGAGAAAACCGCCTATTCCACGGGGCCCCATTTCCGAAACTATTCGTCCTCGTGTACGTACAGGGGGACTATATCGGCGCCTACGACGCCTAAACCTTACGGTACCGGCGCCTGCCGGATGAAAGAGGTCATTTGCTGAAGGTTCCAGCTGTCAGCTGTTAGCTGTTAGCTGTTATCATAAGTAAGTTGTTATCGCAGCCTGTTAGCTGTTAGCTGCCAGCTGTTACCTGTTAGCTGCCAGCTGTTAGCTGCCAGCTGTTAGCTGAGACTGCGACTGTTCGCTGCCAGTAAGATACACAGCCAGTAGCCACAATCGATTACACCATTAACTGTATTTAAAAAAACGGATTACTAGGGACTGTATCTATACGGACTGGTGCGGCAGGCGGTAGGCGGTAGGTGTAGGTGCGATGGTTTAAATGGTTTACGGTTTACTGACCTAAGAAAATTTCGTGTGGGATCTTCATCGATTTGCTTCTCTCTCAAGTGAATTACTGCGAACCGCCAAGTGCAAGTGCCGCTTAATTATACCTGGCGCCCCATAGGGAACTCCCAACCCGTTCTTCTGATCTCGCTCCGGATGGTAAACAATTCAGTATTCATCTAGTGGCGCAATGGAGAATTAGAGGCCCGAAGTTACCGATTTGACGTGCGCAAAATTGCTTCGTGGTGCTTGTGTATAAGGCCAGCGGTTATTCTTGCGTCGTCAGAGGTAGCCTGCATGACATGGCTCATTTCTCCCAGGGCTTCACAACTTCCCGCGCGTTTGCTGCTCGGTTGCGCGTTGCCGCCTGTTGGCAAAAACCATTCAAATGCAATCATGAGGAGTGGCTGGAGAAAAGTTGCATGCACTCTCGCTGTCTATTCAACGATCAGGGCACGAGCGTGAGTGGAGTGGTGAATGGTAACAACAAAGCGAAGCAGATAGGCAGGAGCCAAAAGAAAACATGTTACTCGAAAAGCACACTTGTCTTGGTCATGGTCAAAAGTACCGTATCGCGGAACGAGCTTTTGTTGGAGGACACAGAAGTAACGCTCCCCGTTGGACTCGTGTCCTGGCCTCGATTGACTCCTCCTGGTTTGTTCGAAGTTGAACTAGCTTTGGCCAGGCCCCGAGTCGGAGGTGGCGGTTTCTTTGCACCACCGGCTGCTGCCTTGGGCGTATTTCCTCTTGGAGGCCGGTCCGCTGAACTCGTGCGGCCTCTTGGAGTAAGACCATCTTTGGGCGGCGGCGGCGGAGGTGGTGGCTCCTCGGCTGCGGCAGCTCCATTGTTGCGGCGAGACCGAGCACTACTGCCTTTCGGGGATTTAGGAGCCAGCGGCGACGTGGCGGTGTTTTTTTCGTTGGATGGTGGCGGTGCTTTCTTCTTCACGTGCATGCCCCATGTGTCTACGGGGGGCGGTGGTGTGGACATTAGTAAAGCTCCGTCGGACTCGATATCGGTTTCGGCTTCCAGCCTCGGGGCATCCTGATAGATGACATGGAAAGGAACAATTAACAGGCTAGGGCCAAAATGAATTCGATAGAGCTCTACATGAAAAACAATACCATAAGCTCCCACTATCTACTTATGAAACGTACTTTTTCGACAACTTCAGCAGCAGTGTCTGCGACAAAGAAATCGCGAACGAAAACACGAGATAAAAGCGCCATTCGACGAAGTGCTAGAAATGGCAGGGCTAAGCATTCAGCAAGTGTCAAAGTCCTAGGTGGCTCGTCGGAGCCGCTACTAGGCGCTGATGGATCACTTGCTCCTGCGCATCGGCCCACTGTATGGAGAAATTAGAACACCACGAGGATTAAATAAGATATCAGGTAGCGAGAAAATGCTACTGAAAGATAGGACACTCGGTGCGAGACATGCAGTCGAAGTGTATTGGGCCCTAAAATAGAGAAGACGCTTTCCATTTTTGCCGAAAATGTCGTCTCCGGCGACTTTGACACGGACCACTAAAAAAAATTCATCCCCGAACATACCTACGGCCGCGATCAGCGTAAAAGCCAATAAGCTTAAAAGCACTCCACCGATGGCATCACTCGCCGCCATAGAGGTGGTCGAGCTGAAGCCTCGTTCAACTTTTTCTTTCTCTTGCCGCTTGCCGCGCCGCGCGCTTCTCGTCGGTTTTTTTTTTTTTTTCACGTTCGTTGCTTTGCATAGATCCGTTGCGCTCTAGAAAAGACAAAAACATCCCTGCGGATACGCGGATGCGGATACGCGGATCCTGCGTCATCCATCCATCCTCCCCCGATGTTTCCACGCGTTTCGGATTCATTTCGCCAGATTCTTGCTTGGCTTGCTTCAGAGCTATGCCACGGACCATTCCCGAAGGCGCCTCGGCGCAAGAGAAGGAAATCATCGAATACCTCTCTGAGACTGCTGACCCATTTTTCATACCTCTCCTGCGAGATATCGTCCAAGCCAGGGTAAGTTCAGGTTGAGTGCACAACAAAGACGCTATATGAGCAAGAGTAGATACCCTCGCCTTGAAGCAGCTTTTAGTATATCTGAATTGTTTGAGTCGAGATCATATAAGTATCAGGATAGACATATCAGCGACGACTTGAATTTAATTGAAAGATTAGCTCATTGTTCTTACTTCGTCACCCTCTGCTACATTTCAAACCCACGCCACTTCGCAGCCTACGTCAAGGACTACATCAAAACAAAAACAAAGCGAATCGTGTTCGGTGCGTTTTTTTTAAAAATGAGATGTGAATAGAACAAGTTTGCTCAACCAGTCGGTGTTCAAATATCGATGACTCATGAGCAAGTATCTTGCCTTCATAGTTCTCGGCGGCCCTGGGTCGGGTAAAGGCACTCAATGCGCTAAACTCGCTGAGACCTTCGGGTACCTGCACATCAGCGCTGGCGACCTCTTGCGTGCCGAAGTTCAGAGTGCCTCGCCTACTTCGACCCTCATCAACAGCTACATCCGAGACGGCAAGATTGTGCCTTCGGAAATCACTGTGGGCTTGCTGAAGAAGGCCATCGACACGAGCACTGCTGACACCGTGCTAGTGGATGGGTTTCCTCGGGCACTGGATCAGATCGACGAGTTCAACCGCATGTGTGCCACGGACTGCGCCTTTGTGCTTTTCTTTGACTGCCCTGAGGACCTGTTGATGACGCGGCTCATCAAGCGCGGTGAGACGAGCGGCCGTGCCGACGACAACGCAGAGTCGATTAAGAAGCGCTTCGTGACATACCGAGAGCAGAGCTACCCGGTGATCGAGAAATATGACGGCATGGGTAAAGTGAAGCGCGTGGATTCGTCGGTAGGCACCATTGACGAGGTGTTTAGCCAGGTTCGCAGCCTATTTGAGCCTTCTATTCTTTCTGGAACTGCGGCCACTGCTCCTCGTCCTCCTAGCGCCCACGGAACTTTTCTCAGGATTTTGACGATCAATGACGTGTACACACTCGAAAACTACCCGCACTTTGCCTCTGCTGTCGTCGCTGCTCGAAAAGCTGCGGCTGATCTAGACTGCAAAGTGATTTCGACCTTAAACGGGGACTTTCTATCACCTTGTGTATTGACTGCTCTTGATGGTGGGCGAGCGATGGTGCAGGGGTTGAATCTGGCCGAAGCTGACTACGTTGGCTTAGGGAACCACGAACTTGACTTGGGTTACGAAGGACTTAACGCTCGTCTCAGCGAAACAAAGCCAACCGTTATCAACTCCAACCTTGTGTCGGTGCAGGATAAAGCCATCAGCAATGATGTTGCACCAAACTTTGCCACCATTCAAATTGGAGAGCGCTGGGCTGTCATGGGAGGGTTTGTCACTGATGATATGTCTATCTACGCACCTTTCCTCAAACCGAAGATCCTTCCAGTAGATGAATGTTTGAACGTGGCTTGGAATTCTGGAATGACATCGCTGCGTGCTAGCAAACAAATTGGTAGCACAGCGCTACCAGACCTTTTTATTCCGATGACGCACCAGCTTACGCCCCAGGACCGAACAACGGTGCGAATGATGCACAAATTTCTTGAATATGCATTCAATCTAGGTTGTCTCACGACTGCATGAATGTTTGTGTTTGTCTCACAGGGCACGGCTATTGCAAAGCATTCTGAGCTCTCGACTCGCACGCCTGTGATCCTGGCTGGTCACGACCATGAACAGTTCATCGAGGATGCGGGCAAAAGTGTCCTCGTCAAGGTAATACTTTCACAGTCGAGAAACGTTCTATCAATGTTGATCAAGTCAATATCAATATCAATTCGTCTTTTTCTCTTTTGTCATGGATTCTTTACCAAAATTACAAGGTTGGATCTGACGCGGAAAGATTTGGCGTAATCGACATCTGGTGGACTGCCACAGGCGAAATGCGTCATCGTATCAGTGTGGTGCGTCAAGACTCTTTTATGTATTATGAGCTTGTGTATTTCTGGATACTTCAGTTTGTTTTTGACACTACCCTTGATCTTCTTTTTTGGCGTCGCTACTACCAGCTCCCCGTGACGGAATTTCCACGAGAGCCTCAAGCTGCTGCCTTCGCCAAAAATCGCTCCGATTTCTTGCACACGCTCATGGACGCACCCTTGGCGAAGTTGGCCGAAGGTGGTTCAACCAAGCGCGTGCGCTTTGAAGAGTCCTCGGTAGCCTCCTGGTTGCTAGGCTGCGTCCGGCGCGGCCTTGGCGTTGGGTCTCACGCTGCTGAAGTCGCCATTGTGCAAGGTGGTGGAATCCGCGCAGACAAAGAGTACGCAAAAGATCATGAGTTTACCGTGGGTGACCTCTTTGCAGAGTTTGCTTTCGACTTGAACATGGCCGTGATTGACCTTCCAGGCCACGTCTTAGCGGACTCCGTGGCAAATTCGCGCAACGCTCCCAAGCCCGCACCAACTTTCCTCCATCTGGACGACGGATGCCGCGTGAATCCTGAGGGCCACATCTTGACCCATGTGAATGGCAACGTCCTCGAACGTGACCGGGTGTACACAGTAGCCATTTATCAGATGCTCCTCACAGGTCTTAACGCCGTGGAACCTCTTGTTTCTTACGCTAAGGCCAATTGCACCATTCCTGACCTTGATAGCTGCCGGCCTGCCAAGGAAATTGTCCTCGAAGTTTGCTTCAAGGAGGCGTGGCTTGAAGTCATCGGACTTGACGTCAACACCCTTCATTCGGCTGCTGCTTTTGAGGCTGCTCTCGACAGCTTTTTGGCAGAAGTGAGTTTTTTTTTTTTCTTCTTTCCTGAAATATTGGTGATGGAACTTAGGAAATCTGCAAATGCATTGTTTTCTTTCTTGTAACACGCTGAACTTATTTTAATGGGTAGGTGGGCTCCAGCGGAGACGGCATGATTGACTCGATTGAACTCGAGGACTTTATGGTCAAGAAACAACATGAGGCTTTGAAAGGAGGGGATTTGAATTCACGGCACGCCTTCATTTCTAGGCTTATGAAAACCCTCGACTCGAATGATGATGGGATGATCTCGCGCGAAGAGCTTAGGTCGCTGTCCAACTATGACGTTCAAGCTGAATAAGCAGAAATTGAGCATTTTCCTGTCGTACGATTCCATTTTGCGATTGGGCATCGGCATAGTAAATTGTTGATTTCCCATAAATGTAGGGCGCGTAATCTTTCAAGGTCTCTCGAGTTCGACTGATTTATATTACATCTAGAGCCCGGAATGAATAATGGAAACGAAAGCCCAAGACTGAAGAGTCTAGCGAATTTCTCTTCTGGAATTTTTTGCTAGTTGCTAGTTGCTAGTTGCTAGTTGCTAGCTAGGCTGCTAGGCTTTATAATTGATAACTGATAACTGATAGTTAATAGGCCATACGCCAGCTCCTCCTGCCTACACTAAGAGATGTGCGACTCCCCACGACATCCTAAAGCAAACCACGTTGCAACTCCGAGTACTAGGAATTTCATATGGGGATCTTCTAAATAATCTTGGCAGGGTCTTGTCAAATTATGGAAAGAGTTTGCATGTTCCCTTTTGATTTTCTTCCTCCCTCAATGATTAACAATGCATTGCATCAAAAGGCGCCGCTGTGATTCTTCCTGGGAACGGCGAAGGCAAGCAACTTCGTGAGCGAATCCATAATCCGCAGCCGCAGAGAACAGAACTAATTTTCTCTCTTTTTTCTGAGCCGCTGTCGGTGATCGTGTATTTACTTCTTGATGTTCGGAATGCGCTTGTGTATTACGGAGTCTTCCTTTGTGCAACGGATTGAGTGACGTCGAAAACTCGTCGTCGAATCTGTTGACAAAACCCCTGGATGAAGAACTTAGCAAATCCTCCCGGTTCCATGTTTGCCTTGAATCTCGGCGATGCTGGCTTGTTGACCCGTCAAAGCGCTCAGCTTGCTTTGTGCCAAAGGCATTGCCCGATGTTACTTTGATGGAAGTCTCAACCACATTCCGAATAAATAGCATATCTGTACTACATGACTCCTGTGATTCTTCGCTGCATAGTGGCAAAATATTGCTGTCTAACCATCGCGGAGAACGATTTGCTTGTCTACTCGTTTGATAATCGTCTCTTTGCCATTTCGGTGTATTTCGCCCAAGTCGGTGTATTTCTGAAATACTATCTGTAGTACGTTGCTTGCTCTGCGGATCTCTTTCTGTGTCGGTGTGGCCCTGCTGTTGAGTAATCATGAGCTGCCTTCAAAACTTTATGAATCAGTTCAGAACTGTGCACAACGTGAAGTGCAGATGATGTGTTCTCTTACTTCTGTTGAAATACCGCTCTGTTGCCCCTTAAATTGCCCTCAAGTTGTTGCAGTGCGTGGGAGCAGTAGATGATAAATTGCCTTCTACCAAATTGAGCAAAGATTTACACTTTGTCACGTTTTCCTACTTACTCAAATCTGCCACAAGTCGAAATGCTATAGAGCGCTTACTTGAACAACCGGGAATCCGAATCCCTGACACATCGAAGGATTAGTACAAATAGAACAACTAATTGGGGAACGATGAGAAAGTTGAGAACGACAAATAATTGTTTTAATGACAAATATTGACAAGCTGACGACAGCACGAGAGAAAAAATTGAAGAAAAACAGAAAAAGAATTGTCATTCATGTATCTGTATCCGTGGACCGTGGACACCTGTATAGAATATTAATAGCTGAGGAAAATGGGCATGTGCGCCTGATTATTTTCTTAGGTTTAGTTCGCGCTGCTTTGCTTTTCATCTCTACCAGTTAGCCTTCTAATTCCGGCCCTTCGGGGCCTATCTCAAAATGAGGCCACACACCACGGCATCGCACACTCGCCTCTAGGACTTCGATGCATCTTAGCTTATACCTATTCACTATTAAGAGCCGTTTTTCTTTTACGCACGCGCAGGGATTTCTCCAGATATGTCCAAGCCTGAGGTTCAAGCAAGTCCTTTGGGGGTGCAGTGCTAATTCTTAGCGCACAACACACAGCATGTCCTGGGCTCCGAGTTGCCGGTGGTCCCAATTCTTATCCCCTACTCTCGCTTCCCGCTGTTCCCACTCATGCACTCAAGTCTCGAGTCTCAAGTGGGAATTGGCTTCGAGCGGTGGTCTTTATGAGACAGGGCCCGAGGGGGCAGGAATTAAAAGGCCAACACCAACAGGTAGAGATAAAAACTAAAAACAGCAGTATAAACAAAATTTAAGAAGCCGATAAGGCGCACATGCCCGAGTGGCCATGTTTCAATTTTATCGTGCTCAAATTGCAATTGAAAGTTTTTATAATATTAAGTAGCTTAGATGTATTATGTCCTCTAGTTATATGTTTGTGTTAATGAGATCCAGAGGTCCAGAAGTATAGTAGTATAACAAGCGCAGTGTTTACTGATTGCTAAGTGCTACGCACAGCTATCATTATCATTCCAAACATGGACGAGAGCAGACGGAAAATACAGCGTTTTTCTGCTCCGTCCTGGAACTTGGACGAGAGCAGTGGGAAATGCAGCGTTTTTTTCTGTTCTATCCCGGAAATTCTAACAGTTTATTTCGTCTCTATAAAAAAAGCATGTGTCATAAAAATCCGACCAACCTCACGCAACTTTTCCACCCTACATCAAGAATTCAAGCGAGTTTGTTTCCTGCGCCGGGCTGAAAGCGGCCCATTTTAGAGGTTTGGCTCCACTTGGTGGGGCCGGCGCTGAGCTTCTTGGCGGGGGAGGACGATGACGAGGCGCTGCTGCTGGCCGCCGACAACGACGACACGCCACCGCCACCTGACCCTCGCGCCTCGGCTGCGGCAAGCATCGCTGCGCGCCGTTCAGCCGCGGTGTTGCCGCTTTGTACCGAGCCAGTAGCCGTGCCCCAGTTGTGCCCACCACTACTAGAGGTGCTGCTGCTGCTGCTGGCGGTGCTGCTGCCACTACCGTTGCCAGTGCTGCTGCTGCCCTCAGCTGCAGCGCCGTTGGTAGATTGCACGGCCTCGAGTTGGCTCTTCTTCAGCGCTTTCCCGTCCAAGCGCACAGCTGTCCCTGCGAAAGGCTTAAATTTGGCAGCTTCAACCAGAGCTGCATCATCGTCCTCGGCTGCCACTGCCTTCTGCACTGGCGGCAGCGCAGGCTTCGGCGGCGGGGCAGGTGCTTGGCGTTCTGGTTCTTTGTACCCTACGGGTGCTTCGAAGTCGACGTTGACGTCTGCTTCAATGATACAAGCTGCGTCCTGAGGTTTCACTTCTTTCACTTCAAGGTAATACTTCCTATCGTTGTAGTTGAAGGCTAAGTGGTCGCCTACAGTGACGCACGAAAAGCTTCGCAACTTGTACTCGAGAACGGCGCGCGGGTTGCTGATGTCTAGGAAGTCGACATGCTGCGGCTGAAACTTGACAAACGTTGCCTTGGGGAGCGAAACGTTTCGAATTCGAATCAGCTTACCTTCTGTTAAGGTAAGGTTTGACATCATCCAGTATGGCAAGTAGCAGGTGCCCTCGGGCGCTGTGAATTCGAGCACCGAGCAGTGCGTCCGCCCGTTCGGTGCAATGATCTCAAAAGTCATCGGGTATTGAATGTTCAAACGTGTCAAGGTATCCAACGCAGAAGCTGGAAGTAAAATTTTGTCACCATCTTCAAGCTCAGGCTTGTCGGCAAAGGCTCCTGGAAAGCTACAATCAAGGAATCAAGAAAGTGTGCAGTAAGGAACGAAGCATTTCGAGTGGATTGACGAGAGAGCTGTGGTAAGGAGACGAATGAAAGAATACGAAGCACTGACGTGCTCTGAATTTCTGGTTTTGTGGCAGTTGGTAAGCACATTCGAAGTAGATAAGTTAATCTATCGTATCAAATGTATTAAACCTCTTATGCAGTTCTCGACGACTCTCACCAGTGATACTGCTCATCGAATGTGGTAGGTTGATGGCCAAGTCCACCAAAACCAAAAAACATCGTACGGTATTGTAAGGTCTATGGACAATCAATCAAGGCAAATTAAGTTCCTCTGGATGCCTCCAGGTGTCGTCCAGTAGCTGCTATTGTACGATGACGAGGCTAATAGCTACAGAGAGTAAGCTCAAAAGCTTACGGCTCACGGCTTTTACGGCACACGTGTGTTGTGTGAAGAGATGATGAGAGAGCTCAATCAAAAAGAAGGAAGAAATTTCGAGATTTTTTTGCTTCCATCCACACTTTGGCCATTATATCCTCTCTTGGGGGTGGGCACAAAAAAAGGAGTCGTGAGTCGTGAGTCGTAAACATTGGGCCCGCACACCAGCAGGAGCTCCAAGAAGAAGGCTCTTACAAAGGCTGCGCCCGGGTTTCGAGGACCAACACATCGTAAATCATGGTAATATATCTCTGCTCCCTATGTGGTACTGGCATTGAATTTTCTATCTGCCCTTAACAAAAGCCGGTTGAGGGACCACTCAAAGGACTCCTTAGCAGCCACTCAAGGTGTAGCCGTCTCGTTCGTGCAATCGGAGCCAATTGCCTCCATAATTTGGTTGCCAATTGCTATGCTACTTCCCACATGATATGTTTTCTCATGTCTTGCGGGTTTATGTATGGCTCCGTGGAATGGCGCTACTGCCAAACCATCCTTGATTGCCGTCTGGCTCGGCTCTCACGAGTCTTCCCTCCATTGCTCTCGCTTGTCCCTTGGTTCAGGTGGTGCTATCGGCTGCGGTATGCACTAAGAGCGGGAAAGCCATTATGGCCCGCCAATTTATCAGCATGACGCGGATTCGCATTGAAGGCCTCCTGGCCGCTTTTCCGAAGCTCATGAGTGGCGGGCGCAACACCCAGCACACCTTCATTGAGACCGAGTCTGTCAGGTGTTCGAAAAAATCACTGACACGAGAGTGAACGAAGAGAGTGGATCTAAGGTTTAGAAGTCGTGCATTAGATAGCGCGTAGAACGGTCGACGCATGACGCTTACATGTGTTGGTGTGTCCGTGCGTTTATTCCAGGTACGTTTACCAGCCGATTGAGGGCCTCTTCTTGTTGCTAATCACCAACAAAGCCTCCAACATTGTGGAAGACCTCGAAACGCTTCGCCTCCTCTCGAAGCTCGTGCCTGAAATCGCGGGCGGAGTCACCGAGGAACGGATCGGGTTAGTCTTTCTTACTTTGCCCTTCGAGCGTATGCGCACACCTCTATTTCCCTTCTGTTCCACGTGACCTCTCCTGTGTTAAGCATCGTGGAAAGAGCCTCGGCAGTCCAGTTACCACCTCAGTTGTGATGCGTTTCCTAATAAGGAGCTCTAAGCGTAGCGTTTGGCTGCGAGATAATGCACAAGACGCATAATTTAGTTCAGATTCTTTTTTGGCCTCGTGTTATGATACACTTCGTACACACGTTGGCATTTTCCTTGACGCTGTTCGCTCGCATGAGTTTGATAGAGAATATAAATGTGAATGCATTGGGCGGTTGCTTGTGTGAGCTTCTGGCGATGATCACGTCGATCTTTGTGGTTTGTGCGTGTTTTTCTGGTTGCAACAGGGAGAAGCAGTTCGAGTTGGTGTTTGCATTCGACGAAGTTTTGACGTTTGGCGGCTACCGGGAATCCATCACCATGGCTCAAATCAACACCAACTTGGCGATGGAGTCCCACGAAGAGAAGCTGCACAAGATGATCCAGCAGAGCAAAGAGTCCCAGGCCAAGGAAGAGGCCGACCGCAAGGCCAAAGCCTTCCGCGAAGAAAAGCGCGCGGCCAAAATGGCGGGCATCGGGGGCAGCGGTGGCAGCGGTGGCATGGCGGGCATGGGCGGTGGCGGCGAGGGCAGCCCCGACGACCTGGGCTTCGGGTCCAGCAGCGGTAGTGGCAGTGGGAGTTCTTACCTCGACCGGGACATGCCGTCTACCTCCTCAACCTTCGGAGGCGACGATTACGGTGCGCCACCGGCCGCGGTCGAGCGCGCCCCGGCGCCCAAGAAGGGCATGTCCCTGTCGTTGGGGGGAAACAAAAAGGCGTCGCAAATGGACAAGCTGGCCATGGAGGACAACTTCCAGCCCATGGCTGCGGTCTCCACCAAGGCAGGTGCCAGCGGGCAAGCCAGCGCGGAGCTGGCGGCGCCAGCAGCTCAAGAGGCTCTGTACCCGGTGATGCTGACGCTGGAAGAGAAGGTGTCTGCGAACTTGAACCGGGAAGGCGCCCTGGAGCAGATGGAAGTAAAAGGGACCATGAACTTGACCGCCACCGAAGACAGCGCGCTGTGCTGCAAGGTGAATCTGAACCCCGAGGGCAAGAACCCGTCGTTTGCGTTCCAAACTCACCCGAAAGTGGACAAGAAGGCGTACGAATCGGCGGGCACGCTGGCCCTGAAAGCGGGAGCATTCCCCAAGCACAAGTCGGTGGGGGTGCTCAGGTGGTCCATGTCCACCGCCGCGGAAGACCAAGTGCCTCTGAGCATCAACTGCTGGCCGGAGCCCGACGGCGGCGACATGAATGTGAACGTGGAGTACAGCGCCGAGAAAGCGGGCGTGGAGCTGCACGACGTGCGCATTGTTATCCCCCTGGGCACCTCCGCGAACGTGGAGGTGCTCAACTGCGACAGCGGGACCCACAAGCACCACCGCAACAACGAGCAGCTAGTGTGGGAGCTGAGCATGGTGGACGCTTCCAACAAAACCGCTGGACTGGAGTTCAACGTGCCTCAGAAGGACGCCGACGCGTTCTTCCCTATTTTGGTGAGTTTCCGGAGCACTCAGCTGCACGCCGGCGTGTCGGTGGCGGGTGTGGTGCACGCAGAGTCGGGCCAACCTCTGCAATACGGCTGCCAAACATCGGTCTCCACCGACACCTATAAGGTGGAGTAAAGCGGGGAAAACAATCGTTCTCTTCGAGCCGAACGCAAGGAAGGCAGCACGGTGTTATTGAATACACGTCGGTCATGGTGGATACTCAGGTGCTTGGTGTTTTCAAGGAGAAAGAAAATTGCAGTATAGGGCCCCGTTGGGCCACCGCCGCCTCTCTTTGGGTTTCAGGCTCCTCTTTTCCCTGACTTAACTCCATGCCGATTTGGGAATGGAGATAGCGAAGCAGGAATAGTTTGCCTTTATCTAAACGGTGCTATGTGCTAATAAATAGCTAATAGGTAATAGTTCATGCAGCCACTCAGCCACACGACACGCAACACGAAGAACCGGCATATAACAGGTTATCATTTAGCACCACTCGAATTCGGACATCATTTACGTCGGGCGCTTTCGCGAAAGGGTTCCAAAACTTGGTGTGATCGGGATGAAATTTGCCTCATTGGGGAGTGCGGGAGTGCCATGTTATGCGTGTAAGTTTAAGTGTAAGTGTAAGCGCAAATTTTGGCGTAAAGATAAAAGTAAATTTGGTACTTGAAATTGTAGTTGTAAACAGATGTTCATGAAGCCCAAGCGCACAGGAAGCGGAGTCGATTGGCTTGATCTTTCTCTTTTTGAATGATATGGAATGCGTAGTGTGAGTTAAGATGCCTCTTCTTGAGAATCCAGGTTCCTCGCATTAGAAGTCCGACGGCAAGTCCCACGAGCCTGAAGGAGGGGCAACTTGCTCGGAGAGGGGCGTCAAAATCGCGCGGCTGCTTGCCAACGCTCGCCTGTTCATTTGATTCTGCCCAGGTCTGCGGCGACCTAAGCCAGGGGCCCAGCGGCTTGCGCAGCGCTGTTCCACCACCTGCTGCATTTCGCGAAGGTCGGAGTTCATGCGCCCGTGGGCTGCCCCTAATGCCGCCATGCTTTTGGATGGGCCGTGGTCGAACCCATTAGCGCTCATGTTTGCCGTTTCAAAGTCAAGAATGTCGCTCTGCAGTCGGTTCAACTGCTGCCTCAGCGCTAAGTCACGCTGCTTCTTTTTGTCGCCACTCAGGAGCATGGAGGGGGCAGGGCCGAAGAGTCGAAGTCCATTGGGCGCGCAACCCGTTATAGCGTGCCGATGCTTGGTAGCGGGTATCCAGGGCCCTGGTTTACGGGGGAACAAGTCTGAACCCGGAGCTTTTCGCCGGCTCAAAGAGGCGTTGCTAGCTCCAGAGTCTGAGCGCCACGCGGGGGTGGAAGCAAGCACCGAACTGTGGCCGCTGTAAGATACTTTGAGATCGGGTGTTCGCGGGTATGACCCGCTTCGCTTCAAGGAAGATGTGCCTGGAGTGCGGGTGCCGCCTCCTAGCTGAGACTCCCTCCCGAAGTTTCCTGACTCGAAAGGGGGCGGAATTGCCCAGATGTCTGCGGGGGCGCTGTCTCGGGTCATCTGCCTGAAAAAGGCGCAAAAGGCGTTTGCCGTAAAATTGTTATTCATAAAGGTACACGCAAACTTTACGTGAACCGAGCTACAAACGAGCTTGCTGCAGGGTACGTCTACAAGTGTTGATTGCTGGTTGGCATGCGCTTGTCGGAATAACATGAAACGCGTTTGAGCAAATTGCAGAGGGACTGAAAACATCAGTAGTACGTACTCTATTACAAAGCATGCGGGCACGATAAACAGCATGGCACAAGCGAGACAAATTCAAACTCACTCCTAGATTGCGGTTGTTAACACGGTTAGGCTCTTTGAAAAGCAAAAAGCAACGAGTTGGTCGACTTTCAAGCCTGGCCGTACACGGTGGGTGATTCTTTGGCTTGCTCTTGGAGATGAAAGAGAAAAGAGGAGTGCGAGGCAAAGATGCGCGTTGTGTGGTTCGTTTTGGGTTCGTTGTTGCTGTTCTTGTTGCGAGCCGAAAAAGCGAAAAACAGCGTTTTCTTGGTTGTATTTCATCTGTATTATATTAGCTCGTTTGATTTTCACGTTCTTGCGCCGCGCGGCCGGCGCTCTAGCTAGTCTAGCGCAATTTTCAAAAAAGATACTTGACGCGGAGTAAAACCATGAGTGACGATGAGGATGCGAGTGCGTACGCATCATCGCAAGCATCAGTGTCAGACGATGAGTGGGATGACGGTGCGACACCGAAAAGTGGGAAGAAGCGTGCCTTGCCTAAGGTCTCTTCTGCAGGTGCAAGAGATAAGGGCAAAAAGGTTGCTGCTTCAGAGGCTAAAGGTACCGCGAATAGGCGCAGCAGCACCGGGGCAGGCGGCGAGGCCAGCGCAGGTGGACGTCGCAAAAAAGCAACTCAAGGAAATGATTCTCGGATTCACGAGGCCCATGACTTTTCAGTCGAGGAAGTAATGGCAGCGGTGCACGCTCTCAAAGCTACCATGGGGCACAAAGCAGCTACCAGCAGTGGAAGCAGCAGTAGCGGAAGCAGCAGCAAGAGCAGCACCAGCAGCGCGAACGTGCGCGGTTCGGACGACGCCGCAGCTCTAGCCCTGGGAGTTGCGGGTGCGCTGGAAGTGCGGGAGCAAGCACCTCCTGAAGTGATGTCCTCCATCGAGAAGCTGGTCATGTTGGCGGCCGAGCGCATCTTGGGCGGGGAATCCTTCGAGCTCGCCGTGCCGTCGCGCACTGCTGCCAATCAGGTTCGAACAACTTGTGCTTTAGCTGTGCAAACGGCTCAGTTATTGAGCGCTCGCTCGGTTGAGGTGTGCAATCACTTTTTAATGTCAGTGTGGAACACACAACCCTATGTGCTCCTACTGCGCATTCCAACCTACCCTAGGTCTATGTGGAGGAGCTAGACCGCATAGTGCTGAAAGACCAGCGATCCGTCCGAAGCTTTACCAACGTGACTCAGGTGAGCAATTCTTCGAGCTAATGCTACGTGAACCACTCTAGTGGGCACGCACTTCGCTGGAAAGGGGTCGCATTTGTGGAATGTGATCGAGAGCCACTCGATTTGCCAACGCATCCGTATTCGTCATGAGGCCCTTCAGCCTTGCTTCGACCCTTCTTGAAACTTCGCATTCCTTCCTGTTACTTATGTCTTGTTTCTTTGCCTACGGTAGGTCCGGAAGATTGCCATCACCACGCGAGTGATGCAGTTGGTGCATCAAGTATTGGGCAAAGGTATTCACGTGACCAAGCGAGACATGTTTTACACCGATGTGAAGCTCTTCAACAAGCAAGAAGAGTCTGATGGGGTGAGAATGATGAGGATCACTCATATTACTTGAACCAAATGAGAATTTTTCTTGCGAAAGTAGCAAGGCACACTTTTGTCCGTTGCAATCCTTCACACTGATTTGTGCTGCTCATGAGTATCCGTCTCAATGACTTCAACTTCCATTTCCTTGCCAAACCAGGTGCTCGATGACGTGGCCACTATGATGGGCTGTACTCGCTCCTGTTTAAACGTGGTCGCTTCGGAGAAAGGTCTGGTGGTAGGGCGCCTCACTTACTTGGAAGACGGCGATTTGATTGACTGCAGCCGAGTAGGAGTTGGCGGCAAAGGAATCCCCCCTTTCACCGACAAAATCACCAACATTCAGTCCGACGCCGACTTCATATTGTTGGTGGAGAAGGACGCTGTCTTCATGAGATTGGCAGAAGACCGCATTTACAACACCTTCAAGTCGATTATCATCACGGGCAAAGGGCAGCCGGATGTGGCCACCCGCATGTTTCTCAGGAAGCTGAAAACCACGCTCAACATTCCGGTGCTGGCCTTCGTCGATGCAGACCCACACGGCCTCAAAATCCTCTCGGTAATAAGTTGCTTTTTTCTTCTTCTGCATTTTCTTCTTGCATTCCACGCGCTGCTGTATCGTGATAAGAACGTGCGTCATTTCAACTGCCTGAACGATAATGAAATTCTGTCACTACCAGGTTTATTCCTCGGGCAGCAAAAACATGTCTTACGACAGCTGCTCGCTCACTACGCCTGACGTGAAGTGGCTGGGGCTGCGACCTTCCGATTTCGAGCGATATTCGCTGCCGGAACAATGCCTTCTTCCCTTGTCGGACAAAGATATTAAGGTGCCGACCTGGTTCATATTTGCTCGTTCAACAACATTTCTCTGCCTAATTTTGGTGCTATTCTTCGTGGAACTCATCAAAATAATCCTTTCTTGTTGAACAATACCGCACAAACCTCTAGGTCGCCCAAGACATGCTCAAAGAAGACTTCATTCAGAAAAACCCTGCATGGGTGGCCGAGCTTGAATTGATGCTCAAGCTGAAAGTGAAGGCCGAAATTCAGGCCCTGAGCAGCTTTGGGTTTCAGTTCGTGACGCAAGTATATTTGCCTCGAAAGTTACAGGCTGGCGATTGGATTTGACCTTATAATCACGTGGATAGTGCTAACGAAAAAGAAAATGGTGGGGTATTTTAAGAACAGGTAAGGCAGGATGGCAGGATTCTATTGCTTAATAGTTAAATGGGTTAAATGGGTGCTTCATATACTACAACTCAAAAACGTATACGTATAGTGCAGGTATATCTATTACATCAAATATCGAAATCCCATGGCTGATCCAGTTATGAGCGCAAGAGGAAAGCCCGAGCCCAGCCATAAAAGTTGTATATGTAACCCGAGGAGCTAACTGCCTAATTCTAATTACTTCGATGAGGATTCCGCATTCCGAATTTCTTGCGATTGGTTCTCTTGTACTAACATCTTGGGTATCCAACTGTTAATTTTTCTAACCCTAACTCTGAAACCCTAGCTCTAGCTTGGTACGAGCTTGGTGCACCGCAGGACACCAGGATAAAAGAAATTTTGAACTATTAGTAAGTGAATGCATGCGCAATTAGTTCATTGCAGTTGCGCCTCATCAGCTACTTCCCCCTCCTTCCTAATTACGACGACTTCTCAGGAGGTGCAATTTCCTGAATAAAAGTGTTTAGATCCACGAACGAGATCTGCACAAACAATGATTAAAAAGTAAGCACGAAAGACCAGAGTGAAAGTCACAGAAGACATTTAAAGTACTCGCCGGATAGCTGTCGGGTTCAGGTTTTCCTGGAGGGCTGGCAGCTGCTGAGTCATCGGTAACGATGCGAAGGCCGCCCCAGACAGTGCCCACGTCAATTTTCTTGGACTGGCCCCTCTTCTTCGGCCTCGGCAGCAGGAGCAAGCCAAAGGAGTCGGGCGAGTAGCCCAGGTAAACACTGCGTTGAGGCTGCGCAGGTTCAAAGTTGCTCACCAGCGCAGGTCGAGCTCTGGTCATGCACAGGTGCAGGATGCAAAACGATACAACAAGCACCATGAGGTCAGAAAACGGGGCGTAAATCAATAGTGGAATAGCGTCGTGAAATTCGACACGGGGCGTGAATCGATTGTAGGACAGTGCTGTGTCATAAGATCAATACTAGAGTCTTACTTGGGGTAAGGCATGCGGCTCATGCCCAATTCTTGCGTGTAGTAGCGTTCCGAGGCTTTCATATCGGTGACGTAGACCGCGGCAAACATGAAGGGATCGCGCACCTGGTGTTTGGAAAAGGCTCATACGTGTAAAATGCAACGCACGACTGGCACATGAATGCAGCTCACCAACTCAAAGCTACGAGAAGAGCTATGATAGTTTACATGTGTGACATACCCCTCCTAGTGCCATAGTAGATTCAAGAATCACACTTTCTAAACACTAAGCTTTACCTGATCGCCGAGCACGACTTGCAGTGGGAGGCCACCGGGAGCGTCGACGACGGTAAAGCCATACGAACTCTTGATGTCGCCTCCGTACTCAATGAGTTTAGAGACCCGGTACTGAGGCACTCCCATCGCAATGTACGCCAAACCATCGCCGCGCGTTGGTGCAGCAGCACTGCTTTGATGACTGCTGCTCTCCGCGGCGGCTAGCGGAGGCGCAATCAACTGCAAGCTGAAGTGGGAGCCATACTCGGAGAACCCGGAGATACCCGGCACGAAGTCGGCTGGCACGGCATATTCCTGCGGCCCGAAGCCAATGGTGGTGACGACAGACCCATCGTCACGGAGCATCGGCCCCTGTAGAACCTTGGCGAAAAGAGCATTGGTGAAGAACGACACTGCGGTGGGAGTCATTCCAGCAGGTAACCGCACCACCGCTTGGGCAACAGCGCGACTTTGGGCCGCAGTTTCAGGAAGCGTGCCAAGGGCAGAAGCAGCCGATGGCTGCCCCGAGTACACAGCTCCAAATAAAGCAGCAGGTAACAGGGCCGAAGCTGCCTGAATAGAGCTACGACGGCCAATGCCCGAGCCTGCATACCTAGAATTCTTGATGCTACTGTTTTCAACGTCAACATCGTTAGTTCTTGCCTCAAGACTCCATGAACTCCCTCGACTCCTGAAAGCATTAGAGACAGGCGAAAAACTATGCTTTGATACAACACACAGAGCTATTATCGCTAGCATCTCTGCGTGCACGAGCATTTTTAACTGTCACTGACTAACTTTAATACTGCAGCTCCGTGTTTCATTTATACAGTAGTGTGAGAGTGTGAGGTGATCATGTGTCTGACGAAGATCGGCTATTCTACAGTTCTGTTATGTCAACGTTGTGACACATCGATTCGTC
>Ga0307982_1001523_pt1 | contig 18837 bp, 18 predicted proteins | sample OrgLakmetagen989_FD_201847 | JGI IMG/M metagenome (GOLD analysis project Ga0307982, IMG submission 201847) | Saline water microbial communities from Organic Lake, Antarctica - #989 | ecosystem: Environmental > Aquatic > Non-marine Saline and Alkaline > Saline | place: Antarctica: Organic Lake... | reverse complement strand
CCTCTGTTGCCTTTTTCACGCTGAGGATTATGTGGTCAGGCCACATGCGAGAACTCGCGCGCACTTTTCTGAAGAGTGCCAAAAGCGGTTTGCAAGACGGCAGTGGTGATCTCGAAGAAGAAGACATGTATGGTGGAGGTGATGGCAGCGACTTCGACGAATTCTGATACAGATAACAGGGCATCTCGAAAATCATCAGCTCATTTCCTGAATGAACAGGTCTCTATCTTTTTTAAAAAGACTTTACTTTTTTAAAAATAATCATCATAATTCTTAATTCATTACCAAATATTTTCGATTGATAATTATTAAGCCTAGTGTGGGCTTTCGACCTAGACTTCCCATGTGGTGAATCTAGATTACCGCAGCAAGGGGCCTAATCTGGCTTCTATTGGTGAATTGGTGTCGTTATCGTTGTAAATCAAGTTAGGGCGATACGGCTTTATGAGAGCAAGCAGAATTTATAAAGTTTACACCCGTTCTCAAAACTTGGAAACCCATCGTCGAGATAAACCTAGAGCGTCAACGCGATACATGGCCTCTTCTTGAAGAAAGTCCTGTCTTGTTGATACTAACTTAGTACAAATGTAGTTACTAATCGACTGCATGCCAGTTTTGGCTTCGCATCGCGGGATCATCGCGTCCAGTAACCAAGAAAACCCACGAGGCTGCTGGGTTTTCTTCAGGTTTTCCTTCAGCGCACCTAGTAATCACCAGATCTTCTGCTGAGCCGAAGTGGGTAAAAACCCGGAAAACCCGCGGTTTTCTTGGTTACTGATCGCGTCAGTTATCACTAGAACTGATAACGAATACAAGAAATTCAAGCGAGAAAAGCGACAAAAGAATGATCACTAGTCTGCTTTGGGCCTTGAAGGCTTAAACAAGAAGTTCGGGAGAAATATCAAAAACATGATGAGGCAGGCAAGACCAGCATCCTTGACCACCTACGAAAGAGCATAGGACGGGAATTTTAAACTACGTGGCGTGATAATGACTGCAAAGCTAGCAAGATTACCGATAGAGCAACCAGCTAATCAGCTAGAATTGGTATAGTTTAGAATGAAAAACGACGGTCGCGTCGCAAATGAATTGTCAGGTACTTACCCTTTCCTCATACCACTCCTTCTCGACAGGAGGATGCGGTAGTCCGTCCTCTCCGAGCGGGTTTGCTTTCGGCACCGACTTCCGCTTCTTGTTCTTGTTCTTCCCAGCTTTACGGGACGTCCTTGCCTCAACATTCATCATGAAACATGCTATGAGGCTAACTAAGAAGAAGAGCCTATGTGAGCCCGTTGCCCAGCGATGTTGCAAGCCCAGCATTGTTTAGGTCCCAAAACCACCCAAAACCCAAAACTAATGAACTCGAAACAGGGTCAGCTAAAGGAGGATTGGGTATCTTCACAATTAGTCGTTGGAAAGTTGTTGGACAGGACAAGCGGGAGATAGTTGTTAGCATTCTGCACTTCCGCTACGCCTATCGGCTTGATGTTATCGCCCTGGAAGGCTGTCAAAGGCATGACGTCTATGGAAGAAAAGCTTGCTGCATGGCGAGTAGCCACAGGGAAAGCCAAAGTTGACAACTCCGCGACGGCCAAGATTTTTGGCACCAAGAAAAAAAGCCCCCTTGTGCCCTCCACATCGCACAACAATATGCACAACACTACCAAGACTACTCACCCGACTGGCGCATCATATTTAGTTAAGAAACCTGCGCAGCGTCCCGTAGTTCCAAAACTTGCCGGCCCTCCTTCAGCTTCTGCTCCATCGCATTGCCCGATATCTCCAGCCTGTACTGACAAAGAGAACGAGGAGACACACAATGACGTGGTTACAAAATCTGAAGAGTTGCAACAAGAAGAGGTACCTAAAGTCGGTCAGCAGCAGCAAGAAGAACAGCAGCTAGTAATTTCTGACGAAGCTCCTAGTGAAGTTATAGATTATGTTTCTGTGTCTATGTCTGAGCCTGAGACTGTTTCAGTTGATGAAGCCATGAACGAGCCAGAGAACACTCCGAGCGTACCACAAAGCGAGGAGACCAAAAGTCAACCCTCTGACGAAGATGCTCCCGCACCCCAGTGCTCGCCTCAAGAACAGACCAAAGAGAGGCGCAGGCGCCGTACTACGATGTTTGTGAAAGGCAACGCTACGCCCGATGACGCACGCGCAAAAGGCCAGCCATCGCCGCTGCTGCTGTCGCCGGGCTTGGTGGCAGCACGCAATGCCCGACGCGCATCTGGTGGCACCGTGCTCTTTCGAGACGCTCCTGCGTTAGAAGCACCCGCTTCTGAGGATGCAGAGTCATCTGAGCAGCCGCTAATTGACTCCTTTCATCAAAGTGAGCAGAAGCTAGCACGGCTGAGTGAAGGCAGCCGTGAGTCCCAGTCAGACAGCAGCTCCGGCAGCTCAGGGCACTCTTCAGCTAGCGGCAAAGACTTCGAAAACAAAGATGCCTGCAATACAACTAATGAGTGCTCCTCTCGTCGTGCCTCTGGAGCTGCATTGGATCGCTCTTCCCTCGGCTCGGAGTCCTTAACTACTGCGTCACCGTATTCGGGTCAATCCACGCGCTCCTCACTCGACGGGATGAACGGCGAAGCCACTTCCATTGCGGACTTTTTCTCGCCCTTCTCGCCCGAAGCACGCGCGCGCTACCGCACAGCCGCTTGCGACAACGTTGCTGATTCAATGTACGCCACAAGTGATGCAGCAGCAGGTACGGGCAGCCTTGGCGACGGAGAGGGCGCAGGAGGAACCAACCAGAACAACAACAGTTATTCTTCTTCATCCTCATTGGCAGACGAGCAGCAATGGGCTGAAGCAGCCGCAGCATGGGAAGCCGCCGCTGAAGCAATGAAGACCTCGTACGAACACGAGTTTGCCAAGCTGGAGGCTGAGACGTCGGCGAAGTTGGCAACCGCGGAAGCCCAAGTGGGGATGGCGTTGGAAGAGCAGGCCATGCTTCACTTCTTGACCGAAGTCCAGAAACAAGAAGGCGAAATGCGCGCGGCGGCCTTCAGCAAAACCCTGGACCAGCTGCACAGCAAGGTAAAATATACTGTAGTCTTCCTGTTGAGTCTTTTCTTCTCACTTGATCAAATCATTTCAGAAAAGGAAAGCCTCTGCTATCGGCTAGCTCTATTTGTACATGTCTGTTAGTTTGTTGTACCTGTCACTCATTTTCCCCCTCATTTCAATACTCTATCCCTCTCATCTTTACGTCTATCTGACTGCCAGCACCAACGTGAGCTCAAGGACCTTCAAGTTGAGGCGGACGCGTCGGCCGAAAAGCAAGTGGAATACGCCAACGCCCTCACGGCCCAAATGAAGGAAGGCTTGCTCGCAGCGGTGAAGCAATGCAAGATCCTCGAGAAAAACGCGGAAGAGCACAGGTATGTATGTGTGCACGCGCGTGCGTGCGTGCGTAAAATTTGAAATTGAAAACGTTTATTACTATAGTACCGGATTTAGAATTTAAGAAGAAGGAAAAGATGCCACGTGTATGCTTCTTATCACTGAATATTTGCGTGGTTGTGCTCTCTGTACGTGTGTGCACATCTTATCATTATAGTGCCACTCAATCAGCGCTAGAGGCAGAAGTGGGAAGTTTGCGCGCTGAAAACGCGAAGCTGCGTGGCCGGCTCGGAGAGACGCCTGAAGTGGGTTCAGATGCGGCGGCCTCTGTCTCTGCGGATTCTGAGCGAGCCGTCTAAGAAAAGACGTTTTTTAGAAATGAAGATTGATGAGGTCGAAATGACCGAAAGAGGAAATGGCGGTGGACTGTGGACAGATGGGATGTAGTATAAGTAGCTAGGTAGAAGGCTGAGGCACACGCACGCAAGAACAAGACGAAGCAGTGCGGCCTTTTGAATCACCGGCCATCGCCGAGATACCAAAATAGCAGTGCGCAGTATAACAAAGCGAAAGAAAGCAGAGCTTACTTCTTACTTTCATAAAAAATCGGCATCCTAATGTTTGTGTTGCCACTTTGTTGCCTTTTTGTTAACCCCGCAGTCATCAAAACGGATATAGATCAACAAGTGCTATGCAGGTGGCACAAGGTTATAATTATAGCTATAAATTATAGTAGTTAGTAGGTAGCCACACAGTGCACGCAGCGCCTCTCCCTCGGGATCTGACTCTGACCCTTCGGCCTTCGAGCTTGTTAGATTGTTCGAACTAGGCAAATAATTCAGCTTTATGCTCAGCCGGTTGCTTCTTCTTTGTCCTTCTTGAGGGCGGGAACAGCAATGCAGCATGAGCGCGCGCACGGCCATACGCACTTCTTGTTTTAAGCCATAGTCTTTTCTGAGGCACCTCCCGCAGTGGCAGCAGCAGCAGCGTCGCCATGACTACTAGCTGGGGAATGGTGTTGCGGGTGACTTTCTTGTTGCAGTAACTGGTGCGCTAACTGTTGCTTGAGTACCGTGCCGCCCGGGTTCAGTACAGGGTGTGGGGGCTCGACCCACTTGTCGCCCGTCCGGGGCACGCCTTGCCTCGCGCGCACCCGCATCCAGAGGCCATTTTGGGTGTGAATGGTGGCGCCCGTGCGAAGCCCTACCGCGCCGGGGCCCTCGGGCCCGAATTCAAAATCGAAGCGGCGCAGCATCAAAGCAAAAGTCGAGGCCGCTTCCAACATGGCGAATTGGTCGCCCACGCACTGAACAAAGGAAGTGCAAAATAACAGTCAACATCGTGGAGGATGAGGTGAAGGGAGAAATGCAAGGAAGTAGGAGGTGGACAAGAGAGAACAATCCGTCCAACAGGAAGAAAGAGACCAAGTGACTCCACACCAGCGTCGACACACAAGCGTAGACCAATAGAATCAACGACCAGCACCCTTCGAAGGTGAAGGCGCACCTTTCTGGCGCCACCCCCAAAGGGCAAAAACGCGAAATCCGTGGCCTGCTCATCCGGGTACAAGCCGCTGATTTTCTCGGGCCGAAACCCTTTCCAGCCTTCGACTTTAGGGTTGTGGAAAGCTTTCGCCCACCGGTCAGGGTTGTACTTCAGAGGGTCCTCCCATAAGTCTTGCGACCTGAGAATGAAATGGAAGTATATGAGCGAATGAGAGAGTCACACATAAACATGAGCATGCGCGCATGAAGACAAGCAAGACCGAGTAAATTAGGAAGTTATCCAAACATGCATGATAGCCCCCCCCCCCCCATCCGAGCACTCATACGCACCGGTGCAAGTTCCACGTGGAGACGAAAATGTCGGCGCCTCTCGGGATCGTGGCTTGAAAGCCGGCGGCACCGGCGGGGAGCTGGTCGTCGTCCAAAGCCCGGCGAATGAGCACGGGGGGCTCGGGGTACAGCCGCAAGCCTTCGATCAAGCACTGCCTGATGAAGGGCATGTTCACGAGGTCATCGTAAGAAGGCACCGCGCGATCGCCCAAGACTTCGTCCACCTTTTTTTCCATGGGAATACATGTATGATGTCATGAATGTGGGTATCAAGGAAGAGGGATGAAAATGCACTGAACGACGACTACTGTAGGAAGAAAGAAAAACAACGAGAACGCACATGCATTCATCAAAAACACGAAAACACGAAAGATGCGAAACTGCAACTACCATTCAAATTAGCATTCTCCTACGTACCTCCGCTCTGGCGCGGTCCAAAAAGCTGTCTCCAAATTCATCCCGTGCTTTGGTGATTTCGAACAGGGACCAGGTCAGGAGCGCGGCCGTGGTCTCGTGCCCCGCCACCAACATTGTCATCAAGTCGTCGCGCAATTGCTTGTCCGAGACTGCTTCGCCCTGTGTGGTTTGGAAAAGTTGAGAGTGGCTTAAGCAAGGAAGGAAGGAAGGAAGCACGCACATGTACGCCTATGAGCAAAATACGATGACGTCAAACTAAATAATAGTAGAGCTCCAAAAGAGAAGAGATTCCTTGATAAAACCATGTGCGCGCATAAAAGCAGAAATATCCTATCAAAGGCCAAGTCAAACCATTCGTGTTTTTTTTCGTTCCGTTTTACACGTATGCCCACCTTCATGTCCACTAAGAAACGGAGCAGCGAAGCATCGTCGTCGGCGCTGTACTCCCGTGCTTCTAATTGGTTCACGTCCAAATCGTCGGTTTTGGTCTCAAAGGCTTTCGCGATGCACTCGTCCAGCTTGTCTGTGATTGCGGACATGAGAAACAGGAGGGTTAATGGTGGAAGATAAAAGGAAAGGTCGAGGGAAGCGTAAAATACAGTAAAGTACCATACCGCGGAAACACCACTGAACGAACAAGACACACATGTCCTCATTCCTCACATACGCGTGCGAATATAGTACATCTCTTACCGTTGAGCAGGTTCAAATCTTGGGCAAACATCCGCTGGCCGAGGAGGGGGCTGCTAGGGCCCGACAACCCCGGAATCTGCCAGTAAGGAATGAAGGCAGTTGAGCGGTGCTCGGCTTCCCGCAGGCAACGGTAGACTGCTTTGACCACGGGTGACTCTTCGGTGGCGCTGTGGGTTATTTGTTTGGAGATAATAGCCGCACAGGAGATCCGATCGAAGAAAAACCAACGAGCACGAGATAAGAATCGTTGTAGACACATTTCAAAGGATCAATCTAACTTGGAATGAAACAACATTGGACATATTTTAGAAACAAACTCTCAACTGCAATAAAATGGGCTCACTGCTCCTGATAGAAAAGCAAGCCATACCTGTTGAATTCGAAGTTGAACACGGCATTGCCAATGATGTCGAGCGTCACAGAGCAGAACTTTTCTTCCATGTCTAACCACCCAACAGCTCCCTTTCCTGCTCGAGGCACCGCACCCACTCCGTCCACAGTACTGGCAGCAACTCCACTAATGGTGGCAGTGGTGGCAATAGCACTCTTACCATCACTGCCACTACCACTCTCCAGGTAAGCTTTCTCGGCCGCGTCGGCAGCGTCTGCGGCTTCGTACAGGGACGCAATGAACCCACTGTTGCAGCGGGCGAAGAGCGTAATCATGCGGTTCAGCCAGCGCTTGTGGAATCCGGGCACAATCACCCGCCGCCGCTCGCGCCACGTGTCAGGATCCGCTGGAATCAAGCCTTTGCCCATGATGGGCTCCAAAATCTCAGCCAGCATCCCCTTGTCGTAGCTGGCCGCCTGCGTGGCGAGCAAATGCCGGGCAGCCACCGGGTCCGACACGACGACGAAGCTCCGAGGCCCAAACGCCAGCTTGAAGACGGGCCCGTACTCCAAATAGTAAGTGTTGAGCAGCAGAAAGAGCGGCCCGCCCGCGAGCTCCTGCAAGTTGCCCGTGGCCAAGTAGTACACGAACTTGACGGGCCCTTCGCGGCGCAGCGACTCGACGAAGTCCCACGAGGCCACCGGCGCCCCGTCCTCCGACTCGTTGCCCAGCAAAAACTGCAGCAAATTGTTGAACAAAATCCGAAACGTGTCAATGGCGCCCGGCTTCGAGCCGGGGATCCCCACGTCCGAATACTTGGAGCGCGCGGGAAGCCGTCCGAAATTACGCATCCAAAACTGAATGCCTCCCAGCTGCGCAGGTATCCCGTCCTTGCCAAATAAGGGCAAGCCTCCCATTTCCTCGACAGTGTCGGGATATCGGGATTGGCCTATGAACGCGCGGCGGTAGCGCTCGAACAACCAGTCGATCCCGTGCTGCTTCGAAGTGTCGGCCCACTCTTGGTCTAGCCCTACTTGCAGCTTTTCGTCGTATTCCATGAGCAGCCTCGCGCGCTCCTCTTTCTCTGCTGCGGACAGCACGCGCACTACGCCGCTCCGCACTCCATGGTCGTCTGACTGCTTCTTGGCCTGCGCGTGACCCTTGTCTTGAACAAGAGACTGTAGCCGCAATGTTCCAGCCGTGAGGCGGCGTGATACTCTGGTGGGCATGCGCCGGTGTTGGAGCCGTGCTTCTGGTGTCATTCCGATCCTAAACCCGACTGCTACTTCCGGGATGAGAGCCACTGAGACAAGAGCCGCCAGCGCGCCTGCCGCCACGGTTGCACAACATCGCTTATGAAGCATTATCTACTGTACGAAAAGCGAGACTCGTGCGTGTCTTTCGCTACTTCTAAAATGGTCTAATTCTGCGTCAAGGCATCACGCGTGTTGAACATGTTCGTCATTTCTGAGCGTGCTGCGCGACGAAGTGAAAGGTGTGCGATTGTGAGTCAACTGACTGATGAGTCAGTAGGGTACCCACAATTTCTGCACTAAATTAGGTACACACTGCAATCAGGTGTGGCAAAAAGGTAGGGGTACACGTAGGCGACCCCACTCTGAAATCTGTTCTGTTTGAAACGCGGTGTCCAATTGGTGTGTGAACGCCAAAGGATTTACGTCCCTGGCCGGCAGTTGCAAGGCCATGGACTCGCATGGGCTCGGCGTAAGCGGCTCATACGATTTCGAAGAGGTGCGGCTTCTACACTCTGGCCCGAAAAGATATCTGTGAAAATGTATGATCCCTCGCTTTCTCCTGCACCCACGCTTTGCTTACGCACGAGTTGCACGCGCTCCTCCTGCCCTCAATTGTATCGCAGGATGATGCCAGATGCACTGCGTCAACCAGCTCTAATCGAGCCGCCGATCCGATTAACTTTAATCCTATGCTTGCCTCTAAGCAACGAGAAGAGACTCGACGCACCATGGGTGCGTTATTTTGTTAATCTTAGTGTGTATGTACGTGTCATGGTGGTGGTGGGGGTGACACTCATGTGAGGTGTCGCTGCCGCTATCCTTTCCCCTGCCCCCGGGCTGTTTTTGTTTGTTTTGTTTTTTGTCGCCTGCCCATTCAATTTTCCACTTGAAATAAAACGAGCACTATGGTGAGCTTACTCAAGTTCTCAACTTGTTAGGCGCGGGCGGTGCTCCTTTACCGGCGCCCGACTCAAGTGCACCGTCACAAGTGGGCCGACCAAACTCGGCATTGAGCATGCTACAAATGCCAGCACAGCGAGCAGATGGCCCGCCACTGAAGAAAAAGAGGTAAGTTTACAGATTTAATTTTTGCTTTGACTCCATTCGTATACCTTTGAAAATGCCGTGTCGCTGTGTCTGTGTGCTGGGATGGGCAGTGCTTCTTCTCCTTTTCCATCCCTGCGGGAAGCTTTTTGTGGTCAGTGCTTCTCGGACGTTCGTCTTACCCGTTTCTATCATTTGCTCTCACTATGTACAACTATACTGCAGCCGGCCGCAGCGCCGCACTCAGCCACAAGCGCTCTCCACGAGCCCTCCTGAGAACCCCCGAGACCGGATTCACAGTTTCTTCACTAGTAGCAGCAGGAACAGCGGCAGCAGTGGAGCTCCAGCAGGGTCAACATTGCAGCAACCGTCAGCACGGAAAGCGCCTCGACGCCCGCTGCAGTCGTCACTGGACTCAACAGCAGCAGCAGCAGCAGCAGCAGCAGCAGCCGGCGACGGAGCTTCTGCCTCCCCGCCGCCTCCACCACCGTTAGAATTGCCTTCTGCGCTCTCAGGATCAGACGAGAGCTCGTTGAACCAATTTGAGAGTGTTACTACACCACCGCCAACGACTCACAAGGTCAGTGGGAGTGGTGCAGTTAAACCCAACTACCAGCCTCTGCCGCTGCCTGCGCAGTCGCCTCGCGCCCCTAAATTAGCGCAACAGCAGTATCAGCAGCATCGAAGGGAGCACGGGTCGCCTCGCACTGGTGCTGCCCCGGCTTCGGCTAGCCGAGGGCCGGACCGACAGCGCCCCGCTCACGCAGCCACCGCAACTGCCCGCAAGCCAGGCAGCCTCGGCCACAAAAGCAGTAGTAGCAACAGTAGTAAGACCGGCAGCGGAAGTGGCAGCAGCAGTCGCCGTTACAGTTTCGGGGACAACACTTGTGTGGGGCTGCGCTCGGGGGTGGCGGACAGAAGTGACGGCGCGAGCAGCAGCGCGAACCCTTACGCCGACGACCAAGGGAGCTGCGGCAGTTTCGCAGACTCGGACGGCGGCGGCGGCAACGGCAGTGGCAGCTCGCCCTACGGTGCTTCTCCGCACAGCGGTGGGGCTCACCCGCCCGGGAGCGTGGGGTCGCCGCTGTCTCTGGACGGGAATTCGTCGCAGTCCTTGCTCTTGACCAACAGCATGTCGGCTTTACGTGTGCAGAGCGCCGTGTCGTCGCCGTGCTCCAGCCACCATTCTTTCGGCCTTCCCCCGGGAGGGGGAAATGACCGACTTCCCCTGTTGCCCCCACCCCCACAGGGTGGCGCCTTTGAGGCGTCGTTTTTGCGCGGCGTGCCAGCGTCGTACGACGAGAGCGCGCCAAGTGGGAACGAAGCGACGGTGGAAGAAGAAGACGAAGAAGACGAGGAAGAAGAGGAAGAGCCCTGGTCTAGTCGCACACAATTCAGCGATTCCAGCAGCCTCCACGGTCTCAGTGGTGTGCACCAGGCTCCTCCTTCAAGTAGTAGAGCCCAGCATGAAGGGTTAGAGCGCTTCAATTCCCTGCCGTCGCAGTCGTCGATCGACGAGTCGGAAATGGATCCTTCTGCTTGGATGCTAGGCGGCGGTGGCAGCAGCAGCAGCAGCAGTGGGCGTGTTAGAGGGAGCCACAGTCGTCGCCACCACGATGGTGCTGGGTTCTTGGGGAGTGGCAGGTTAGAAGGCGACACGTCCGAAGGTTTGGAAGGTGGTAACGAGACCGATGTGACCGAGGAAGACTATGACGACGAGGATGATAACGACATCCGCAGCGATGGCCTTCGAGTTAAAGACAATAACGCCACTTCGACTGCGAGGGCGCTCCCCATGGAACAAGCCACTGCTGCTCCAGGTAGCAGCGCTGCAGCTAGCAGTGGAGCAAGAGCAGAAGGCCCAGTTGCGAGCCGCGGCGGCTACAGCCCTACGGGGATGCTGTCGTCGCAACAGCGCCAGCGCCGCAGCAGTCGTCGCGCGGTCGACCACCACAACCCTCCTCCTTCTTCTTCCTCATCTCATGCTTATTCTCATGCTCACCATGGCATGCCACCGCACGAGCCCAGTAGAGGCAACCCTACCAGCACTGGTGGTGGTGGTGTGTTCGGCGGCGCTCGCTTCGTCGAATTGCCCGACTGCAACGTGAACCCATTCTTGCCGCCAGATGCGCCAACAGGGCCGCCGGTGGTGGAACACGCGGGCGTGGCTAGCGTAGGCGGCCTCGGCAAAACACCTTCTCTGGACGGCAACGATGGTGTGAACCAGAATGGCAGCAGCAGCAGTGGCTTGATGAATGGGGTCCCGGGGAGCAGCGCCAAGGCCGGCGGTGGTCGAGTAGGCGGTAATGGCAGCGTGCTAGGCCGCTCCTCGTCGTTTATTCCCTCGATGGACCTGCCCATGACGTTCCCATCTTCGGAAGCCGCAGGGACGCCCGCCCCGGAGGAGGCATATGTAGGAGCACCTGGAGGCGGTGGTGATAGTGGTAGTTCTTCGTGGCTTCGGTCGTCCGGTGGTCTGAGAGGCGGGCCGGCGCTTTCGAGTGCTTTTGCGGCAGTGTCACAGCAACAACCGCCCCCGACGCCGTCGCCTTCGTTTGGAGTAGGTGCGTCATCGTCGTTACAGCAACAACCACAAGCAACACCGCTGTCGTCGCTTGCCGTGCCGCCGCCTTTGCTGCCCGTCTCAACGCCGCGAGGTTTTCAAACACAACAACAGGAGTCGCCTTGGCCGCAGTACAGGGGGTTCGAGTCTGCAACTCCATTCACCGCCAACGCGCCCTTCAGTGCGAATGCTCACGCTCCAGACAGCGCTGCGGCAGCAGTCGACCCACATGGTAGCAGCAGCAGCAGTAGCCACGCCCAAGGATTGCGGCGCCCGTTAGCCCAGCACGCGAAGCCCAAAGTGGGGCAGCTCAACTTCGACTCAGCTGATTCCACAGAATACCTCAACCTCAAGCTCAAGAGCTGTCAACAAGGGGGTGGCGATAACCACAACACGGCGTTGTCAAGATCGGGCAGCTTTCAGACCAACGCCCTTCAGAGTAGCAGTAGTAGCAGCAGCAGTGCCAGTAGCAGCAGTGGCACCGGTTTTGCTCTCGATCGGTCCCCTTCCTTTGAGATCTCAAGGAAAGGGCTGCATCAACAAGGAGGTGAAACAGGAAGAGGGAGCGAAGGGCGCGCCACCGACGGCATGGTTGCCGACGGGCCGACAGAAGCCGACGGGCCCGACGGTGTTGGCACTGCGGTGTTGATGGACCCCGGGGAGATGGATGACGACGGCAGCGGGTCACGCGAGTCGTTTGCGATGCAGCGGGTGAGCGACAACACGTTCTTCGGGAGGCGCAGCCAGAGCGAGAGCCAAGAAGGCGTGCTAGGCGGAGGCGGAAGAGGCAGCGGCTTGCTGCGAGGATTAGGCGGTAGTGGTGGCGGGAGCGCAGGGTTAGGCGGTAGTGGCAGTACTAGCAGACGGCAGAAATTGTTGGTGGCCGACGGCGAAATTCCGAGCCGTAAAGCATTGGAATTTGAAGATTTAGGAGAGCTTGGGCGGGGTGAATTCGGGTAAGCTCTTTCGAAAAATGATTTTCAGAGACGTCTTCTTTTTTAATTCTTCTCAGTTTGCTACACATACAGATACCATGCCCATTTCAGTATTTCCAGGTTGAAGCTTACGCGTGCATATTCTTGCCGAATCTGCTCATGCACTTGTTCGGTCCCTCTCGTTTGTCTCTGCTTGGTTGTGTTGCCGCAGGTGCGTGTCGTGTTGTCGCAAGCGCACTGACGGAGTGGTGTATGCGCTCAAACGCCAAGCGCTAGATCGCATGTCCCCGGCTGCTCGGGCGGTGGCGAAAAGAGAAGTCTTTGCCTTGGCCGCGCTGCCCGACTGCCCTAATTTAGTGCGATACTACGACGCGTGGTAAGTGGGTGGAAGGTTACTGACGTCGTCGGCTATCCATGTCTCCTGCAATTCCAGAGGGAGCTTTTGTTGAGAAGTGCCTCTGATTTTTCGGTTGCTTGTGCGTTTTTCTTGTTAGCTTTTCCATTCCCACAGAATTTGGGTGTATCTTCGTGGTAATGACATCCTTTTTCGCACCTATCTTTCTTGTTTTGCCCCCTCTTTGATTCTCTCACAGGTACGAAGACGGCGGCGACTTGTTGTTCGTCCAGATGGAGTTCTTACCAGGCGGCACTCTGCGGTGCTTAGCCGAAACGCACCGCTTGAACGAGGCATCGGCGAGGCGGGCGGTAAGAATGTGCAGGCTAACGAACACACAGAAGGAGTACTACTTGAAGATGAACCAGAGATAAGACTGCAATAGCTTAGGGTTTATTTTCCCAAAATAGAATATGAATGGAATGTTGACTGAAAACGGATTCTAGCATTTGTGACAAGTTTTCTATTTTCACCTTTTTATCAATACCAGGTCCGAGACGCAGCCCGCGGCCTGGCCTACATGCACTCCAAGCGCATTGGCCATTTGGACGTGAAGCCTGAGAACGTGCTGGCAGCCAGCGACGGGTCTTTCAAGCTCGGGGATTTGGGGCACGCGACTTTGCTCGACTCCTTGACCATGACGGCCGAAGAGGGAGACCGGGCTTACTTGCTCGCGTGCATGCCCGATGACTTCGCGAGGGACATTGATTTGGCTTCGCCGCCGCCCGGCTCGTTGAACGGGAAGTCGCCGCGCTACCCGCTGCCGAGCATGATTGACGCCCTTCTCGGCCAATCACCGAGCTCCGATTGCAGCACTTGTGGCCTCGGCCACGGCCAGGGCGGAATGAGCAGCAGTGCAAAGAAGGCTGAAAGCGAGAGCAACGGGATGATGAGCGATGGCGCAGCACTTGGTGAAGACGATGAAGAAGTCCCGTTTTCCCCGACCGCGTTTTCCCGTCGGTTAGAGCGGGCAGTGCGCGCCGACAGCAGCGACCACAATTCGACCAACAACAATGCCATGGACGACTCGTGCGCGAGCAGCGAAGGCCAACACGAAGACGGAGGTGCAGCTGCAGCAGCAGCAGCTATGGCGGCATCGTCGGCATCTGCCTCTTCACCGGTGGCGTCGTCGTCGTTCGACCGTGGGCCGGTGCCGCCCCCCACCCCCATGAGCGCCTCCTCTGCGAGGATGAGCAGCGGCAATCCGCCGCACGGAGCTCCGGCTGCTCCTTTCTCGGCACCTTCTTCCGGCGGAGGTCGTTCGGTCACTGCGCCTGACTCCGGCCCATTCTCCGAGGCCAAAGGTCCCGCTACCGCTGGCCGCGCCGCTTCGCCCCCTTTCTTCGGGCAGTCTCCCATGCCTGGAGGGCTAGGCCATGGGATGACGCCTCAGTCGTGCGCGACCACTACTAATGGCACCCCTTTCAGCGACCAATCCACCAACAGCGCTCAATCCAACACCAGTGGCAACAACAGCACTGGCTTAACCCAGGCTTTCTCGCCCATGGGCTTCGATTCAGTGCCCTTTGGTTCGCCGCCGCCTGCCCACCTGGTGCAGACCCAGTTTCCCTCCTCGGCGCCGCAACCGATGCCGCACGCAGCCGAAGCAACAACTGCCACGACCAATACTGAGGGCGCAACCGCTGCTGCGTCTTCAGGTGCTGTCAATATGGGAGCTGGAGATTCGGCAGATATTCATGGTTCAAGCATGAAGCCTCCCCCAACGCCCTTTCACCGTGCGCCATCCTCGCACAACCGCCACGATACCAGCACTGGTGGTGTTGGGATAGGCAGCAGCGGAGTTAGCCTCGTCGGCCAAGAGTGGCACTCTCCCCCTGAGGGCGCCTACGGCTATGGCTTAGGTCCCGCAGCGGACGTCGATCCTCAGCGCGCGGCAACTAACCGGGCAGTGTACCTCTGCGCAGCCGACGTTTTTGCCCTCGGTCTGTGCGCCTATGAGGTGGCTCGCATGGCGGAGGTGCCCGACGGGTACATTGTTCCCACCAACGGCAACGAGTACAGCGACTTGCGCGAAGGAGCAGTGCCGCCCTTCGAGAGGCAAGACATGACGGTGCCCGGGTGTTGCTTTGGGGTCGCCTACGAAAACGCCGTCAAGGACGTGCTCGCGCCTCGCAGCTACCAGGATCGCCCCACCGCCCAACAGCTGCTAGACACGTTTGAAGCCCTCGAGCATTATGCGCCAATCACTGGCGAGGGTGCGTCTCCTGCGAATTCGCCGACTACAGCGTTATCCGGTGGTGGTGCGGCAGCTTTAGGAAGCAGTAGCAACAGTGGCAATCCGGCGAATGGCCATGGCCTGATGGTGCATCCGTCCGAAGCGTCCTTGCGCATGCCGCCGCCTCAATTGCCACCTGGCCACTCCACACCGTCCTTGTCTGAGTTAGAGCGCTTGCGTGCAAGAGTGAGGCAGCTGGAAGCGGCGCTGGCTGCTGCCGCTGGGCAAGGAGGGGGCGTGTGATGTGATTCGTGAAAGACAATGAGAGAGCAAATTAGAGAACCAGACAACGAAAAATCAGGTGAAAGAAAGAAGGAGTTAGAAAGAGAGAGAGAGAGACGCCGGGTTAAGAGAAGAGTAGAAGAGTTCGAAGCGATTAAAAGAGAAGGCGCATGCCTTCTGCCTTGATCGGAAGAGGCGATTCGCTTTGCAGCTCTTGGAAAAGGATAAAGGAAACCGCCATATTCAACCTTACATTTGCGCTCCCCCTTCGATTTAGATTATACTCGCCCAGTGTAAAGAAAGACAAGGGCAGAAATAGCGCGCTCTTAGAGGTGATCTATATTTGCACTTGTGGCATGTATCTGCGCGTTCCAGAAGGCTCTATCCGGCGTCTTCCTTCCGAACAAGTCGGCGGGGTCTGAGTGCCCAATGTCTTTAACGTCCCAGGTACACAAGGCATTTCTCCGGGCTATTTTTCGCCCTAGTAGGGCACCGGCTCAATGTTCTTGTCAGGCGGCGGGCGCCAGCCGCTCTCAGCATCGCCTGTCCTCTTTCTTGCTGCATATGGCCAATTATGGATCACGCCGCCGTATGGTGTGGCTTAACGCCGTCTACCATCGGCGATTGTTTCTCCAGCCCTGTGCATCAGTTCTTCACGAGGTCGTTCAAAGAGTCGATTGTGTTCAGGCTCGGACTCACATGTATCCGAGTTCGGTGGGGGGTTTCCACGCTCATCCTGAACCGACTTCCTCTCTGCTCCAAGTCCACGGTTTTCCCACTCTAACCGATGGGATGCCTTAACCCAACGAAGAGCTGCGAGCCTAGGCTCGCTAGGTAGAACACAAACTTGGAAGCAAGCTACAAAGCTGGGGAAATCGTAGGGGGTTTTTCTTCGCAAACCGTGCATAAGTTCAGTGGCTACGCAGGTGTCGGGAAACTCACCCGACTACACCCACGACGAGCCTCACCGCGGAAGTTTAGCGACGGAAGGTATGCACACCGCCATAATTCAAAAATAAGGACAATACCGACCGAGGTTATCCAGATATATATCGTTTATGCTAGGGAAAGTTCGATTTGCCAGGTTTCAAAAAGTCAACTTTATCGCGCAGTTGCAGTTATATTGCTGTAATTGGAAGATAGAAGACTTAGGGCAGTAGGCACAAGACACAACGGTTCAGGGTCTTTCACGGGGAAGAGGGCACAAAGATTTTTAAGGAGAAACTTTTGATTGCCCTCGCCTCAAATGCCGCATGTGCAGGCATGGAACACAGCCGAAGCACAAGAGCGCGTGAATTGCAAGGCAGAAATCTGCGAAATGGCTGGGATGTGCCGCTCTTTTTCTTTTTTTCTTTTTTTTTCGTCCAAGTCGCCATTTCTGTCGTTTTGTGTGTGTGTGCATGTATGCCTCTGTCCCAGAGATTTCTCCAGCATTACATGCACGCGCAGGCGCTCTTGGCAGGGGGTTTGTAAGCGCGCAAAAAGTCCAATTGCTTGCGGTTGATGGCCCCGCGGCGCTCCTTCCGAATGAGTTCCACCGCTGAGACCGAATCCAAACCCTGAAAGCAATCGACGCACACAGTCAAAGGTGTTAGAGAAAGCGAGGAACACACACCGGTTTGAGGGAAGCGCACGCGAGATATAACTCGAGTAAAAGAAGAAAGGGAGCGCACAAGGGAGTATCGTGACCACAAGATACACGACAACCGAGCGATCTCTTACGATAAAAGGCACAGAAGTTACAAGATCAGTCGCAGAGTTTTCCACCACAAAAAAAGACGACCAAAACAAAAACAAAACAAGCACACGCGCACGTAGCACTTTACCTTGTCGATGAGTGCAATGGCCACCATGACCGGTGCGCGCCCGAGACCTGCCACGCAATGAATGGCGACTTTGCCCCCACTGGCTTCAGCCCCCTTCACCAGACCCCGCCATTTCGCGAGAACGTCCTTGGGGGGCACCGTCCCATCGTCAAACGGCATGTCGTGCATGGCGATGCCCGCTTTCTCCACTTCGGCCGCTTCGTACGTAGGCTCGCATACCCGCACGATCGCCGTGACGCCCTGTGGGCACATGTGAAGGAGAGACCGAATGATGTAAAGCATCGAGAAGATACAGCCCCCACCAAAAAAGAAAAGAGGCGATGAGAGGCGGAAGAAAACAGACTACGGACGCAGGAAAACCACATGGAATGAAGCAATGCACTCTTGATGCTCGAGCACACGGGCAGAAAGTCGCCCGAAGTCTTTTCTATCTATCTAAACTGTGTCTCATCAATAGATCTCGTAAGGACGAGCACGCACTGCTTTTTTCAGCTCCCGCAGGTAGGAGGGGAGGTTAATCTCAGTCGGGCGGTCCATGATGATGAACTTGAGTTGCTTGTGGTTGACTTGGGACAGCTTGTTGGCCAACTGAACGCTGGACTCATCGGCGCCAGCAGGGGCAAGGGTCGTGTTGGCGGCGGGATCCGACATGACTTCGGCTCATAGATGGGGGAGACGAAAACGCGGGTGCTGTTTTTTTGTTTCTTTTAAGATTAGAGTTTCAGAGTGAAGCACCGGAAGCCACAACTGTGCGAGATGTGACTCGAGGACTGTAGTGTTGTGTTTGAACGATTGAACCGAGTGAGTTACACTGGCTCAGCAACGCTCGTCCCTGTGGAACAACCGCGCTCTGTGGTCCGGGGTAGTCTTCAGCTTTTCCGTGGAAAGGCGCAGCGTTGGCGGCACCTGACCGATATTGACATGGCATTCAAAGAAATACGTTAGCGGATAGCGCCGCAAATTGCATGCCGTGCATAAGTTCTATGATAATTTTAGTCCACGAAACCGCATTCTGGCCGCTATTTTTCAGCCATATTTTGGGAAGTGAGTGGGGCGTGAGCTGAACGCACACATCATACTCTCCTTCACCTTTATAGTCAGCGCAGATATGGAACTGGTTACACCTTACCTTCGACGAGGTATTTGAGAGTGCAAGTATCGCTTAAGGGCGACGGGCTGCGCAAACGGTGGCACGACGCAGTTCTGGAGAAGACGTCGAACGTCGAGTGCACACGAGGGCAGATCCAGCAGATTTCGTTCCAAAAGAACAAGTTCAGGTGCCCGCGCGATGCGCGGCTTCTGAGCAATGTGTTTGCTGCGGAAACGTTGGCGCGTGTTCTTAGCACCTCAGTGCGCGGCCTTGAGATGCCCGTGAATGAGCGCCCTTCTTGTGCCCGTGGTGCGTGTCCCTTCTTGTGCCCGTGGTCCGCCTTGTGTTCTTGTTTACTGCACATGTACAACAGAACTGTACTGTAGTACTGTAGGTACGTCTGTAGGTACATAAAAAAAACGACGACCACCAACGAACCACCAAATTCCATTTAAGATAAAGGATGGATGAGAAGAAAAAAAATCCACTACGATTTCCCCTGCTTTGTGGCTTCTTTTATTTCTTTGTTCATCCTAGTGGGCCTAGGCTCGCAGCTCCTCGGTGGGTGAAAGCATCCTATCGGTGGAGTGGGTATGACTTTGGACTTGGAGGAGAGGAATTCGGTTCAGGATGAGGGTGAAAAC